>Ga0233424_10002083_pt1 | contig 15193 bp, 18 predicted proteins | sample Watercolumn_Towu_FD_181011 | JGI IMG/M metagenome (GOLD analysis project Ga0233424, IMG submission 181011) | Freshwater microbial communities from Lake Towuti, South Sulawesi, Indonesia - Watercolumn_Towuti2014_125_MG | ecosystem: Environmental > Aquatic > Freshwater > Lake | place: Indonesia...
ACCTCAAGGCCCATAATCGGCGACGCACCGGGCGGCGGCGGGTAGCTGCCCTGTCTTTGCAGGATGTCTGGGCGGTTCACGCCGGCGTGGCTGACCCGAATTAACACATGTCCCCGCCCCACTTCGGGACGCGGCACATCGCCCACATACAGATCGTCGGCGGAATGGCCGCCGTCGCGGATGAGAATAGCTTTCATGATCAACCGTGCCGCTTGCTTTCTTCGCCCCATGGGGGTTTTATAGGCTATGTAGAGACATTTGGGGCGGGCGCAACGGTTCGCGCTGCGGCTGCAAAGGTTTTCGCGCCTCGACATAACCCCAGAGGAGACTCCGCATGTCGGACGAGGAAGCGTTACATTCCGCTTTTCGCTCAGGCACAGGGCCGGGCGGGCCGCTGAATGCCTTGATCCGTGAGGATCTGAGCGGTTATTCGGTGATCGACCTTAAAGAGCGCATCGGCGCGCTTGAGGCCGAAATCGTGCGTACCCGGACGATGCTCGACTCCAAGCAGTCCGGGCGCAGCGCGGCAGAAGCCCTGTTCTCCTTCAAGGGGAGTTAGGGCTTTGTTAGGGTTCGGCGTGGCAGGTGCGCGCCCCGTCTTGTCGCTTCGGGTGGCACGCCCGTTGCAGGACAGGCGGTGACCCCAAGGGTGCGATTTGCGTACTCTCGTATTGTGTGTTTTGAGATTTTCCGAAGGCCAGCCATGTCCGATACCGGTGCCGTAGTTTCCCTGTCCCAGCGTGCGGACCTCGTGCGTGATTTTGCCCGTTCGGACCTGTTTGACCGGACCTTCCGCGAAGGTATGGGTCTGGTGGAAGAAACCGCGGCCTATCTGGATGGCGATGGCCGTCGCGACTCGCGCATCCTGAGCCGCGAAGACGCCCTTCTCTATGCCGGTGAATCCATGCGCCTGACGACGCGCCTGATGCAGATCGCCTCGTGGCTTCTGGTGCAGCGCGCCGTGCGCGAAGGTGATTTGGAAGCCAGCGACGCCTGCGACGAAAAATATCGCCTGTCGGCCGCCGCCCAGAGCGAATATGGCGATCAGCTCAAGGTGCTGCCGCAGGGGCTTTTGGAACTGCTGGACCGCTCTAACCGCCTGTATGACCGCATCTCGCACCTCGATCGCCGTATGTTCGTCGAGGCCGAGGCCGACAAGCCGCAGTCCAACCCGGTGCTGGATCAGATGGCCCTGCTGCGTAACACGTTCGGCAATCTCTGATATCCTCCTCCCCTGTAGCGAAGCGGGCGGGATGAAAAACTTGCCCCCGGCCCGCTTTTGGGGCAGGACGAGGCGATGACCTCGCAACTCTACCTCATCACGCCACCCAGCATCGCCGACCACGCCGCCTTTGCGCGCGCTCTGGACGACGCTCTGTCGGCTGGCTCGGTCCCGGCCCTGCAAATCCGCCTCAAAGACGTGTCGCTGGATGAAATCCGTGCCCTGACGCGGCTGATCACGCCGATCGCTCACCGGCACGGGACGGCGGTGCTGATGAACGATCATGTCGATCTGGTGAAAGAACTGCGTCTTGACGGCGTGCATGTGGGTCAGTCCGACACGCCCTATAAGGAGGCGCGCAAGCGGCTGGGGACCGAGGCCATGATCGGCGTCACCTGCCACAACAGCCGTCATCTGGCCATGGAAGCCGCCGAGGCCGGGGCCGACTACGTTGCCTTCGGGGCCTTCTATCCCACCGCCACCAAGACGGTCGAGCATATGGCCGAGTTGGAAACCTTGACCATCTGGCAGGAGACGATGGAAGTGCCCTGCGTCGCTATCGGCGGCATCACGGCGGCGAATGCGGCCGAAGTGTCCGCCGCCGGAGCCGACTTTATCGCGGTGTCCGCAGCCGTCTGGACCCACCCGGACGGCCCGGCGGCCGGCGTCAGGGCGCTGCTGGCGGCGCTATAGTCATTTTACCGCCGAATTGCCGCCATCGGCATAGAGGGCGCTGCCGGTGACGAAGCTAGACATCGGCCCCGCCAGAAACAGCATCGCCTCCGCGATTTCTTCGGGTAGGGCAATGCGTTTCATCGCATGCAGCCCCGCCGCCCAGTCCTTCTGCGCCTGATCCCCGGCCATGGCCGTGTCCACGCCGCCGGACAGCAGCGCATTGGCGCGGATACCCTGTGCTGCATAGTCGGCGGCAATCCCCTTGACCAGCCCCATAAGCCCCGCCTTGGCCGCGCCATAGGCGGACATGCCCGGCAGGCCGACACTGGTGCCGACAAAGCTGGAGGTGAAGACGATCGAACCGCCACCGCGCGTCAGCAGGGCCGGTATCTGTGCCCGCGCCCCCAGAAACGCCGCCGTCAGATTAGCCCCTACCGTGAGCTGCCACTCCGGCGGTGTGAGGTCGGCCAGCGGGCGCATGGCACCGACCGTTCCGGAATTGTTGATAGCGATGTCGAGACCGCCGAAGCGCTCTATGGCCGCCAAGACAAGGGCGTCATGGGTTTCCGGCAATGCCACATCCCCGGCGACGGCTTCGGCTTCACCACCGTGTGCGCGGATCGTCTGCACGACCGCCGACAGGGCGGTTTCGCCCCGCGCATTGAGCACGACGGCAGCGCCTTCTGCGGCGAAGCGCAGGGCTGTAGCGCGGCCGATACCCGACGACGCACCGGTAATGATTGCGACTTTGTTAGCCAGCATGGACATGTCAAACCTCCGTAGAAAAAAGGAAGCTGAGACATAGTCAGGCGCGCAGACACATACGCCCCGTTTCTTGCGGTCTTATTGCACCGCTGCGGCTGGCGACGGCCAGCCAATCGACATTTCGACGATGACCGGTTGCAGCGCCTGCATATTGGGGTTGGAGGATGCCACCTGCGTGTCGCCGACAATATCGCTGGTCAACTGGCCCGGCTGGCCTTCCGGCGGCGCAAAGCGGAGCCCCAGCACACAGTCGCCCGGCATCATGCCCAGCGTGCCACCCTTGAAGTCCGCCGCATAGCCGCCATAGTCCCAGTCAAAACCATAGAGATCGAACCCCTTGCCATTGGCCGCTTCGACCGCCTTGAGCGGGGAGCCGATGCGGATATTGCCGGGGCCGTACCACTGCACCGCGCCGCGACCGATGCGCACATCGGCCACCTGTGTCTTGGCCTCGTCCCAGAAGGTAACGACGACCTTGCGTGCCGGATCGTCCGGATAGAGGACGATGGCGCTTTCGGTCGTGCCTTCCGGACCCGGTACCGTTTCTTCGCGCGCTTTTCCGGCATAGGTCTGGAGCAGTTGTGTCGCCGTGGCGGATTTGCTGACAGGCCCTTCGCAGGACAGGGGTTGCGCGTCCTGATCCGCTACAGAAGACGACGAGACGCCTGAGCCTTCATCCGATGCCGCCGGCTTGTCCGGTTTGCCACAGGCCGTCAGGGTCAACAGGGCCATAAGGGCTAGTCCGGTCGGCTTAAGCATGTCACGCTCCTCTTTATCTCGATGTCCCTACCATGCGCTGCCCGTCATAAAAAGTCGATTCCCGGCACTGCGACGTGGCCCCCTTGCCTCGTTGGGGGTAAGCGTGTAGTAACGCGCGCACACTATTCTGGGCCTCCGCGCTCGCTCCTTGACAAGTCGAATCCATGAAAATCAACGCCAATACCATCAAACCGGGCATGATCCTCGAATATCAGAACGGTCTGTGGGCCGTCGTGAAGACCGAGCACGTGAAGCCCGGCAAGGGCGGCGCCTTTGCCCAGGTCGAAATGAAGAACCTCGTCACCGGCACCAAGCTGAACGAGCGCTTCCGTTCCGACGATACGGTTGAGCGCGCTGTGCTGGAGCAACGCGACCATTCGTACCTCTACGAAGATGGCGACATGCTGGTGTTCATGGATCAGGAAAACTACGAGCAGATCTCGCTGTCGAAGGACTGGGTGGGCGAAGATCAGGTTCGCTTCCTGCACGACGGCATGATCGTCGTCATCGAATCCCACGAAGGCAAGCCGATCGGCATGACCCTGCCCGACACGGTCGTGCTGGAAGTCATCGAAACCGAGCCGACCATCAAGGGTCAGACCGCTTCATCCTCCTATAAGCCCGCCAAGGCGTCGAACGGTATGCGCGTCATGATCCCGCCCTTCATGGGCACGGGCGAGCGTATCGTCGTTTCGACCGAAACCGGCGAATATATGCGCCGCGCCGATTGATCCTCCGCTTCCCCCGTACGTCTGGCGAACGGGGGAGCCGGATCGCTGGTGTGATGCCGAGATAACCTAGTGCGCTGAAGCGGAAGGGCCATCCTTTCGTCTCGTCGCCCCCTCCGGCCAGACAAGCTGGCCACCTCCCCTGCCAAGGTCGGGGAGGAGGTGTTTTTAAAAGGCCCTGACATGGTAATCCAATCCGCCCTCATTCAGGCCATGGTCGCCGCCATCCGCAAGGCGTGCAAGGGCGTGTCCCGCGACTTCGGCGAAATCACCGAGCTTCAGGTGTCGCGCAAGGGCCCCGGCGACTTCGTGACCGCTGCCGACAAGCGCGTCGAAGCCGCCCTGTTCGAGGAACTGACCCGCCTGCGCCCCGGCTATGGCTTTCTGGGGGAAGAACAGGGTCTGCGCGAAGGCACGGACAAGACGCACCGCTGGATCGTCGATCCCATCGACGGCACCACCAACTTCATGCACGGTATCCCGGTGTTCGCCTGTACCGTGGCACTGGAGCGCGATGGCGAGATCGTCGCGGGCGTAACCTATAACCCGATCACCAACGACCTCTACTGGGCCGAAAAAGGCAAAGGCGCCTATCACAATGACCGCCGCCTGCGCGTCTCGGCCCGCAAGGTGATGGAAGACAGCCTGATCGCCACCGGCCTGCCCTTCGTGGGCAAGACCGGCCACGCCCAGGCCCTGAAGGAACTGCATCAGATCATGCAGCGCACGGCGGGCATCCGTCGTCTGGGGGCCTGCTCGCTCGACCTCGCCATGGTGGCGTCGGGTCAGGTTGACGGCTACTGGGAACGCGGTCTGAAGCCGTGGGATATGGCTGCCGGCACCCTGCTGATCACCGAAGCGGGGGGCAAGGTCGGCTCGCTGGACGGCGATCAGTCGCCGCTGATCACCGGCGAAATGCTGGCCGCCAATCTCGACCTCTATCCGCAATTGCTGGAAAAGCTGCAACTGGCGAAGTAAGCCATTGCCTCGAAGACAAAAAAGCCGCGCAGAGCGATCTCTGCGCGGCTTTTTTGTGTTGTGAGCCAAACCCTTGTCAGGCGTCGATCAGGGCGGCGGCCTCGGCAGTCTGGCGGACGGGGGTAATGCCCCGGAACACGATGGCGATCAGCTTGTCCGCCTCTTCGGCGTTCATGGAATGGAACCGCCCGGCCAGAAAGCGGAACATCAGCGGCCCGTAGATCAGGTCCAGCCCCATCTGCATGTCGATATCGCTACGCAGATCGCCCCGCTCGACCCCTCGCCGCCAGATGGTCGCCACGGCTTCTCGGCGCTGGTTGATGAGACTTTCCAGCAGGGCCTGATTGAAGGTCTCATCCCCCTGCCCTTCGGCGATCAGCTGCGCCAGGGTGCGCCCGGCGGCCGAGGAATAGAAGGCCATGGCGTCGCGCATAGCCATCAGGAAGTCGTGCTCCGACGACCCGGTGTCCGGGACGACGATCTCATCGCTCATGCGTGCCATGAAGGCATCGAAGGCAATATGCAGCTTGTTCGGCCACCACTTATAGAGGGTCGCCTTCGACACCCCCGCCTTGCGCGCAATGGCTTCGGCGGTAATGTCGCGCAGATTGCCTGCTTCGAGCAGGTCCAGCGTCGCCTGAAGGATCTGCTCACGCGCGCTTTCCGAACGGGGGCGTCCGCGCGGGCGCTTGGCGGGAGGCGATACGGGGTCGATAGTCATTTACGCGGCCTCAGATTGATACAAGCTCAGATTACGCCAGGCCGACAATTCGGCCTGAAGGGCGGTCAGGCGGCGCAGCGCCCGTTCATAGGCACGCGCCCCCAGCACCAGATGACCGGGCGCTTCTGGGAGGTCCATGGCGCGCAGCACGGCCTGCGCACGACCGGCCATGACCATCTCGTCCAGCTCTTCCTGCCACAGGCGCGCAGGCCCAAGCCGGGTGTCATAGTCCGCGATCACCTGACGCGCGATGATGCGGGCTTCGGGGCCGCCCAGCATACCGGGGTCCACAGTCGTCACCTGAATGCCCAGCGGTTTCAGTTCCTGCGTCAGCGACTCGGACAGGCCGATCACCGCGCCGCGCACCGCGTGGGTCAGGCCAAAGCCTGCCGCCTGTTCCGGATAGCCGGAGGCCAGGGTCACCACATGGCCACGGCGGCGTTCGCGCATGTGCGGCAGCACTTCGCGCATCACATTGAGCACACCGAACAGATTGGTCTCAAACAGGCGGCGCACTTCGAGGTCGCTCGCCTCCTCCACCGCGCCGATCAGGCTGGCGCAGGCATTGTTGACCAGAATATCAATGTGGCCAAAGCAACGGATGGCCGTATTGACCGCCACACGCACTTCGTGGGCATCATCAGAATCCATGGCCAGCGCCACCAGCGCATGGGCATAGTCTTCAAACCCGGTGGCAAAGGTTTCCGGGCGGCGGCCCGTGGCCACCACAAAATCGCCGCGTTCGAGCGCAGCACGCACCAGTTCGCGCCCAAGGCCATGCGAGGCCCCGGCTATAAACCACACCCGGTGGCTTCCGAACGCGTCGGAAGCCCCATCGGGCTCTAACAAATCATCTGACACAGTACGCTATCCCAAAAAGGGCCGGTACAGGGAGGACGGCCAAACTCATCCGGATGGGGGGAGGTTCCGGGTTGCCGCTATGTAAAACTATACGTTCAGTATATCAATGATATGAAGACGTGAATACGTATTCAGTCCGTTAAATACGTGAGTTTAAACAGAAAAATTTTTCCCGTATGAGTGGATTTTTATCCCCGATCACGCGATTTGCGGCCTTATGATACCTTCTCCGCACAACCGTAACAATTGTTGATGCCAGCCGCAGTCTTACGCGCGAGGCGCCTCAGGCACCGAATTGCAGCTCCGCCAGTCATCCTGCGTTTTGTCTGGCGGTAACAGCCTTCAGCGCCTCAGGCCCCGAATTGCAGCTCCGCCAGACGGGCATACAACCCGCCCTGCGCCACCAGCTCATCATGCGTTCCCTGCTCGACCACGCGGCCTTCGTCCATCACCACGATGCGGTCTGCCTTGAGCACCGTGGCCAGCCGGTGGGCGATAACCAGCGTCGTGCGTTCGCTCATCGCCTCGTTCAGCGCATCCTGCACCAGCCGCTCATTTTCGGCATCCAGCGCCGAGGTCGCTTCATCCAGCAGCAGGACCGGGGCCTGACGCACCAGCGCCCGGGCAATCGACAGGCGTTGCTTCTGCCCGCCGGAGAGGGACTTGGCGCGCTCACCCAGAGGCGTGTCGAAGCCCTGGGGCAGGGCCTCGATAAAGGCCTGCGCCTGCGCCTTCATCGCCGCCGTCTGTATCTCTTCGGGCGTCGCGTCCTCGCGGCCGAAGCGGATATTCTCGGCGGGCGAGGTCGAGAACAGGGCGGCGTCCTGCGCCACCAGCGACAGGCGGCGGCGCACGGCCTTGGGGTCGGCTTTGGCGATATCGACGCCATCGAGCGCAATCGTCCCGGTCGTGGGCTCGTAATAGCGCAGCAGCAACTTGAACACGGTCGATTTCCCCGCCCCCGACGGCCCGACCAGCGCCACCGTCTCACCGGGCTGTACGCTCAGCGAAAAACCGCTCAGGACCGGCTGTTCCGGGCGTGCCTAATAGGCAAAATCGACCTGATCAAACACCACCGCTCCGCGCGCCGGTTCCGGCAGAGGCAGCGGGTTGGCAGGCGCAACGATGGTCGGCTGCGCCGTGAGCAGCTCGTCGATGCGCGTCATGGCCCCGGCGGCCTTTTGCACATCGCCCCAGGTTTCCGACAAAGAGCCGACCGATCCGGCCACCAGCACCGACAGCATGACAAACTGGATCAGCGTGCCTTCCGACATCTCTCCGGCCAGAACGGCGCGCGAGCCTAGCCACAGCACAAAGGCAATACCGCCAAAGACCAGCGAAATGACCAGCGCCGTCATCAGGGCCCGCGCCCCCATGCGTTTCAGCGACTGGCGAAACGCCGTTTCCACACCGTCGCCAAAGCGGCCGCGCGCATAGTCTTCGCGCACAAAGGCCTGCACGGTTTCCAGCGCGTCCAGCGTTTCACCCGCCGTGCCGACGGCGGCAGCAAAGCTGTCCTGCGTCTGGCGCGTCAACTGCCCCACCCGCTTACCAAAGGTGAACAGCGGCACCAGCACCACCGGGAAGATACACAGTACGAACAGGGTCAGTTTGGGGCTGACGAACATCAGCAGGATCAGGCCGCCGACGAACGAAATGCCGTTGCGCAGCGCCATGGAGATCGAGGTCGAAACCAGGGTATCGACGATCTGAAGGTCCGTGGTCAGACGCGAAATGACCTCACCCGTTCGGATTTTCAGGAAGAAGCCGGGATCGAGGCCCAGAATGTGGTTGAACACATCCTTGCGCAGATTGGCCACCACCCGCTCGCCCAGCTTGGTGATGTAGAAGTAGCGCAGCGCCGTCGCCAGAGCCAGCACCAGTGCCACTCCGGCCATCACCCCGAACCACAGGTTCAGTTGCGACCCATCCTGAGAGCCAAAGCCATTGTCGATCAGGTAGCGCGAGGCGACCGTCAGCGACAGGGTGGCACCGGAGGACAGCAGCAGAAAGAAGATGGCTAAGACCGCATCGAGCTTCAGCCGTGCAATAAAGGGCCACAGCCTCAATAAGGGCTTGAGGTTGCGCGTCTTTTCACGCCCGGCCGCGGCGGAGGTGATCTGCCCTACCAGTTCAGCCCCCGATCCGGGGCGGTCATTGAGGGCGTCGGCGTCGCTGTGCGGGGGTGTCTGTGCGGTCATAAACCCGCCTTTAATGCGTTATGGCTTGCGCCGCAACGCCGCTTACGCTATGAGCCGCGCTTCGCTGTAACAGCTTCACCCTTTCTTCGCGTCCGCATCCCTGCTGGCCGGACGTTTTTAAGGACTTAATAGAGATGAAAAAAGACGGTCACCCCGACTATCACTGGATCACGGTTACCCTGACCGACGGTTCGTCCTATCAGACCCGCTCGACCTACGGCAAGGAAGGCGCTGTCCTGAACCTCGACATCGACCCCCGCACGCACCCGGCGTGGACCGGCGGTCAGAACACCCTGCTTGACCGCGCCGGCCGCGTGTCGCGCTTCAACAACAAGTTCGGCGGCTTCCTTAAGAAGTAAGCCTCGAAACTTCGTTGAAAGTTTCAAAACCGGCTCAGGCAACTGGGCCGGTTTTTCGTTGCCCCTCTCCCTGTAAAGCGGCAGAGCCGCGTGAAGTCGATGACAGGCACATTCAACCCGGGTTAAAAACCACAGATTTCACAGATCAAGTGCGTCTAACGGCGGCTTTATCTGGATTAATTCGGGGCGCGAAGCGCCCATCTGTGCAATCTGTGTCATCTGTGGATACCTTCTCTTCCTGCACACTGGGAGACGGATGCTTACGGCACCACGGTCACGAACAAATAGGTGGCGAAGATCACCAGATGCGTCACGCCCTGCAACACGGTCGTGCGGCCGGTGCCAAGCGAAAAGATCGACACCACAAACGACAGCAGCAGCAGGACCATCGACTTGGTATCGAGCCCCAGCGACAGAGGCCAGCCCATGACGACGCTTAAGACCGCTACCGCCGGTATGGTCAGGCCGATGGTCGCCAGAGCCGAGCCCAAGGCGAGGTTGAGGCTGGTCTGAAGGCGGTTGCGGCGCGCCGCCTTGATGGCAGACAGGCTTTCCGGCGCCAGCACAAGGGCGGCGATCAGCACGCCCACCACCGCCAGTGGCAGACCGGCGCCCACCACCGCCTTTTCGATATGCGGCGACAGGCTCTTGGCCAGCAGCACCACCCCGGCCAGCGCCACGATCAGCACGCCAAAGGCGATCAGGGTGTCTTTGAGCGTCGGCGGCTCGGCGTGGACGTCGGGTTTCAGATCCCCTTCGCCCGACGGCAGGAAGTAGTCGCGATGGCGCACCGTCTGCACCAGCACGAAGGCGCCATAGAGGATCAGCGACACCACGGCGACGAAGATCAGTTGCGACGGCGAAAAGAACGGCCCCGGCACGGAGGAGGTGAAGTTCGGCAGGACCAGCGACAGGGAGGCCATGGCCGCCAGTACGCACAGGGCGGAGCTGACGCCTTTGAGCACAAAGCGCTGCTCGTGATGGCGCACGCCGCCGACCAGCAGACAGATGCCGACAATACCGTTCATGATAATCATTATCGCCGCAAACACCGTGTCGCGGGCCAGAGTCGCCGTATCGCCTGACCCCGACAGCATCAGCGACACGATCAGCGACACCTCGATAATCGTCACGGCAATGGCCAGAACCAGCGTGCCGAACGGCTCGCCTACGCGGTGCGCCACGACCTCGGCATGGTGCACCGCGGCCAGAACGCAGCCCATCATGATGACCGCCGCCCCGATCACGCCCGCCAGCCCCAGATAGGACAGGTGCGCCAGATAGGCCCCCATCCCCAGAAACGGTACGACCAGCGTCCATAAGGGCAGGACCGCGTGCGCAGGGGTGTGCGGCCTGGCACTCTCTGCCGACGAAGGGGTAGGCGTATGGCTTTCGGGGGGCGTTTCTGTCATTCGGTCGCGTAGCTCCTGTGTGGCGAAGGGGGGGCCCGGACGGATCGACAGGCCTCGTTTCAGACATAGGGTGCCCGGTCACCGTTTCAAACCCGGACGGAAGCGATTTGTGCGGTTTATCCCGGTTCCCAGCCCGGCGGGGCCATTTCAAATCCGGCAAAGTCGAACCCCGGCGCGACCGTGCATCCGACCAGAGTCCAATCCCCAAGGCTCTCTGCGCTTTGCCAGCCGCCGACCGGCACCACGCCCTGCGGCCTCTGCCCGCTCAGCACATCCGGCCCCAGAACGACATCCCATCCCTGCCCTTCGTGATGCAGGCGGAGCTTCAGCGGCGCACCGGCATAATAGTGCCAGACCTCGACGGCATCTATGCGATGCCAGTGCGAACGTTCCCCCGCCTGAAGCAGGTAATAGATGCACGACGACGCCCCGCGCCCGCCTGAAGAGTTATCGCGGAAGGTTTCGACATAGTGCCCGCCTTCCGGATGCGCCTGCATCCGCAATTCAGCGATCAGGGCCTGAGCGTCGGTCATGGCGCGTCTCCTTTGCAGCCCTCAGCTTAGCCTGAATTTTGCGGCGCATCAGGCATAAAACGCTAATGACACGCCGCCGCATATCCTGTAATGCGCGCGCTCATCGTACTGTCACCTTTTGCTGATACGCCGTCAGGTGTAATCCGAGGTAATCCTTCCTGAAATGATCATTCAGACCGCCACGACCGAAACCATCGAAGAAAACGGCTGGGCCACGGCCAAAACCCTGGCCGAAGCCCTGCCCTTTATCCAGATCTACGACCGCGAAATCGTCGTGGTGAAGTACGGCGGTCACGCCATGGGTCAGGAAGAAACGGCACGCATCTTCGCCTCGGACATCGTGCTGCTGAAACTTCTGGGCATCCATCCGATCGTCGTGCACGGCGGCGGGCCGCAGATTTCGGCCATGCTGGGCCGGGCGGGCGTCAAATCGACCTTTATCGACGGCCTGCGCGTCACCGACGAAGCGACCATGGAAATCGCCGAAATGGTGCTGTCGGGCGCGGTGAACAAGGAAATCGCCTCGTGGATCACGCGCGCCGGGCAGGAAGCCGATGTGCGCGGCGTCGGCCTGTCGGGCAAGGACGCCAGCCTGATCACCGTCGAAAAGGCGACGCGCCTGAAAAAAGACCCGGATTCGATGATCGAACAGGTGGTCGATCTGGGTTTTGTGGGTGAGCCCAAGCGCGTGGATGATAAGCTGCTGCGCACCCTGATCGGCGATCTGGAGCACGACTATGTGCCGGTCATCGCCCCCATCGGCGTGGCCGAAGACGGCGCGACCTACAACATCAATGCCGACACCGTAGCCGGGGCCGTGGCGGGCAAGATGAACGCCAAGCGCATGTTGCTGCTGACCGATATTGCCGGCGTGCTGGACGGTGAAAAGCGCCTGATCCGTCAGATGACGGTGTCGGAAGCCAAGGACCTGATCGAAACCGGCGTCGCCGTGGGCGGCATGATCCCGAAGCTCGAAACCGCTATTGCCGCCATCGACGCCGGCGTGGAGGCCGTGGTCATCCTCGATGGCCGCCGCCCGCACGCCATGCTGGTCGAGCTGTTTACCGAGCACGGCGCGGGCACGCTGATCACGCGGGATGCGTAACCCCTCCTCCCTGTGCCGCAGGCATGGGGAGGAGAACAGACTTGAATCCCGGTGCAAAAACGCCGAAACAGGCGGTATGAGCCCGCATGTTCAAAACCTCCCGCACGTTTCCACCTGGCTGTTTGACCTCGACAACACCCTCTATCCGCCCGAAGCCGAGGTCATGGCTCTGGTCGAAGGCCGCATGACCGACTTCGTCATGCGACAAACGGGCCTGCCGCGCGAAGAGGCGAGAACGCTTCAGAAAAAATACCTCTATGAGCACGGAACGACGCTGGCCGGGCTGATGGCCTATCACGACATCGACCCTTATGCCTTTATGAATGAGGTGCATGATGTGTCGCTGGACGGCCTTGTCCCCGACGCGACCCTGAATGCCGCCATCACCGCCCTGCCCGGCCGCAAGCTGGTCTTCACCAATGGCGACGAACAGCACGCCTATCGCATCCTTGACAAGCTGGAGATGACCCCTCTGTTCGAGGACGTGTTTCATCTGGGCCATGCGGACCTGATCCCCAAGCCCAATCTGGCCACCTTTCACCGCATGATGCAAAAGCACGCGGTGACCGGACCCGAAACCGCCTTCTTCGAAGACAGCCCGAAGAACCTCAAGCCCGCACACGAACTGGGCATGACCACCATTCTCGTCGGCCCGCACGCCGAAGCCAATGCCGATGCGTTTGTGCATATCCGGGCGGCGTCGTTGAAAGCCTTCCTTGCGGGATGAACGGCGTTCAACATTTCGATTGACGGGCCGATGCCCTTGAACTACGTTCAAAGAACGCCGTTCACAGGCGTGTCACGGAGATCATGGTCATGTTCAAACCGATTGCCCTTATCCTGTTCGCGTCTGCCGTTGCCCTGCCCGCCGCCGCGCAGGACAGCCTTGAAAACACCTCCAAGGCCACGGCCCATTCCGTCGAAGCCACCGCGCAGCTTTCTGGCGCCGGCGTGATGGTGGTGGCCGGCAGCGCCGCCCTGCCCTTCGTCGCCGTCGGGGCCTCGGCCGAAAGCACCGGTGCTGCAATCCGCGATTCCGGCGAGGCCGTCTGGGACGAAGCCAACAAGCCCCTGAAGGTCAGCCCCGAAACCGTGGTGGCGCAGGACGCGCCGAAGGTTCCAAACGAGGCCGAAAAACTCCAGAAGAAGGCGCAGTAAGGTGTGGCGGGCGGCGCTGCTAGCCGTATCCCTGCTCCTGCCTACCGGCGCGTGGGCGGGCAACGAATCCGGCGACAGCGCCGCCAACGCCAAACCGCATTTCAGCCCGCCGGAAGCCGCCGCCTTCGCCAAACAGATCGAGCAAAATCTGGCGGCCAGGGGCGCGCGGGTGGCGATTGTCTTTCGCACCAGCCGTCCGCATGACAAGCTGCCGCCCGGCATCGCCTATACGCACGGAGCCTTCTGGGTCCACAGCGACATCACCGCCGCCGACGGACGCCATCTTCAGGGCTATGCGGTCTATAATCTCTATCATGGCGACGGAAAGACCCTGCCGGTCAGCCAGTCCTATCTGAAGCAGGACTTTCCGCTGAATTTCGCCAGCGTTTCGGCCGAAGACGATGTCGGTGTCATAATCCCGACACCGGAAATGCAGCGGCGGCTGAGGGCGCTGATCGGCACGCCCGCCTATGCGCGCTTGCACATCAGCGACTATTCGCTGGTGTCCAATCCGCTGGAGGCGAAGTACCAGAACTGCGTCGAATTTGTGCTGGATGTCGTCGCGGCGGCGGCGTGGGAGACCGGCTCCTACCCGCAGATCAAGGCCAATCTGACGCGCTGGTTTGCACCGACCACGGTCAAGGCCGGTTTCCTGCAACGCACGCTGGGGCCGATGGCCGATGCGCGGCTGAGGACCGACGACCATCCCGGCGCGATCCGCACCGCCACCTATGAGAGCCTGTCGGCGTTCATGCTCGAACACAGGCTGGCAACGGAAGCCTATGTGATCCGGCGCACGCCCTGACCGCGCCTAAGCGTGAGCGAAAAGAAACCTTGATCCGAAGGATCATAGGTCTTAAGGCCCTGTCATTCCTTCTTTGACAGACCTTATGAGAGCCGCCATGTCCGACCTCGCCGCCTTCCACGACGATATCGAAGCCGCCTGGGAAATCCGCGACACCCTGTCGCCGTCCACCACCGGTCCGGTGCGCGATGCGGTGGAAAAGGCGCTGGGCCTGATCGACAATGGCCGCTTCCGCGTCGCCGAAAAGATCGACGGCGAATGGGTCACGCATCAGTGGCTGAAAAAGGCCGTGCTGCTCTCTTTCCGCCTCAATGGCAACCACCTGATGCACACGGGGCGTGGCCTGTTTGAACAGGCGCCTATTGGTCCCTTCTGGGACAAGGTGCCCAACAAGTTTGCCACCTGGAAGGCCGAAGACTATCAGGACGCCGGTTTCCGCTCGGTGCCGGGCGCTATTGTCCGCCACGGTGCCTTTGTGGGCAAGAATGTCGTGCTGATGCCGTCGTTTGTGAACATCGGCGCCTATGTCGGCGAAGGCACCATGGTCGATACCTGGGCCACGGTTGGCTCCTGCGCCCAGATCGGCAAGCACGTGCACCTGTCGGGCGGCGTCGGTATCGGCGGCGTGCTTGAGCCGCTTCAGGCCAACCCGACCATCATCGAAGACAACTGCTTTATCGGGGCGCGCTCCGAAGTGGTCGAAGGCGTCATCGTGCGCGAAGGCTCGGTGCTGGGCATGGGCGTCTATCTGGGGCAATCGACGCGCATCGTCGATCGCGCCACCGGCGAAGTCTTCTACGGCGAAGTGCCGCCCTATTCGGTCGTCGTGGCGGGTTCCATGCCGTCATCCAATGACAGGAACCCCAACGCCCCGCACCTCTACTGCGCCGTCATCGTCAAGCGCGTCGATG
>Ga0233424_10002084_pt1 | contig 15189 bp, 12 predicted proteins | sample Watercolumn_Towu_FD_181011 | JGI IMG/M metagenome (GOLD analysis project Ga0233424, IMG submission 181011) | Freshwater microbial communities from Lake Towuti, South Sulawesi, Indonesia - Watercolumn_Towuti2014_125_MG | ecosystem: Environmental > Aquatic > Freshwater > Lake | place: Indonesia...
ATCGCGCCCAAGGAGCGCCTGCTCTTCGTGGACGCCGGCTCCAGCAGCCGCGCCGACGAGGTCATCACCCTGCTCATCCAGGCCAGCCCCGGCCTGAGCCTGCAGCTGGTACAGACCGCCGAAAGCCCCGCCGCCTGCATGGCCGCCTGGCTGATGGACGGCGTGACGCCCGAGGGCTTCCAGATCGAGCGCGAGTGCGAGCTCAAGGGCAGCGACGAGCAGAAACCCGTCGTGCGCTACGCCCGCCACCCGCTGGACATCGACGAGGTCCGCGCCCACCTGACCAGCGGCAAGATGCCCACGCGCCTGGCGCTGAGCTGGAACGAACGCGTCGCCTTCACGCTGACCGAGGGCTTCGCGATCAAGAAGATCAGCTTCCTGGACCTGGCCTTCGAGGGCCGGCCCGACGTCAGCGGCGACGAAGCCTTCGACGCCGACCTGGCCCTGGCCACCGGCGAGCTGGGCCGCCTCATTCCGGCGCTGATCGAAGGCCTGGGCGGCGAGCACGACTTTGCCGCCGCGGGCAGCGCACCCGCGCCCGCACTGGCCGCGCTGCCGACCGAGCCCCTGCCCGAGGGCGCGGCGCCCTGGTGAGCGGCAGGCGCTGAGCGGGGCCCCTCAGCTGGGCCAGTGCGCGTAAGGCTTCACCGCCAGGTTGGCATTGACGTAGCGCGCATCGCCCGTCACCTCCGCGCCCAGCCAGTCCGGGCGGGTGAAGGGCTGGTCTTCGCGGGCCAGCTCGATCTCGGCCACGACGAGGCCGGCATTCGCGCCGAGGAACTCGTCCACCTCCCAGGTCAGGCCGTCCACCACACGCAGGTGGCGCAGCTTCTCGACGGCGGGGCCATCGCTCAGCGCGAGCAGCTGCTGCGCCTCCGCCACCGGGATGGCGTACTCGAACTCGGCGCGCGTCGCGCCGGTCGTGGCGCCCTTGATCGTGAGGAAGGCCTCATCGCCTGCGATGCGCACGCGCACCGTGCGTGCGGGGTCGCGGCTCAGGTAGCCCTGGCTGAAGCGCGTCACGCGCCCGGGCTCGCGGCGCCAGCCCTCGCTGGCGACCAGAAACTTGCGTTCGATCTCAATGCCCATCGCTGGCTGCCTTGGCTGCGGCTTCGCGCAGCTTGTCCTTCTTGCTCTTGCGGGTCGTGCTCTTGATGCCGCCGGTGGCTTGCGCCTCGGTGGCCACGGCCTGGGGCTCGAAGCCGGGCAGGCGCTCGCGCGGCACGCGTTGGCCCTGGCGCTTCTCGATCAGCCGGAAATGGCTCTCGGCGTTCTCGGCGCTGTCGGCGCAGATGAAGCTCAGCGCCACGCCTTGCGCCCCGGCGCGGCCGGTGCGGCCGATGCGGTGGGTGTAGTCGGCCGCCGAACGCGGCAGCTCGTAGTTGATGACGGCATCCAGCGCGTCGATGTGCAGGCCGCGCGCGGCCACGTCGGTGGCCACCAGCACCTGCACGCTGCCTGCCTTGAGCGCGGCGAGCACGTCACGCCGGGCGCCCTGGCTCAGCTCGCCATGCAGCACGCCGGCCTTGAAGCCGTGGGCGAAGAGCTTGTCCGACACCAGCTCGGCCGTGTAGCGGCTGGCCACGAACACCAGCGCCCGCTGCCAGCCGGCCTCGCGCAGCAGCTGGCGCAGGGCCGGCAGGCGCTGGGCGCGGTCGAGCTGCACGGCCCGCTGCGTGATCTGCGGCGGCGCTTCCTCGATGGTGATGCGCACGGGGTCGTGCAGCAGCTGCTCGGCCAGCGTCTGCACCGCCGGCGGGCAGGTGGCCGAGAACAGCAGGGACTGTCGGCGCGCCGGCAGCAGCGACAGCACGCGATGAAGCTCATCGGCAAAGCCGGCAGCAAGCAGGCGGTCGGCCTCGTCCAGCACCAGGCATTCCACGCCGGCCAGGGTCAGGCCGTTGTGGTCCAGCAGGTCCAGCAGCCGGCCCGGCGTGGCCACCATCACGTCGCAACCACCGCGCAGGGCCATCAGCTGCGGGTTGATCGAGACGCCCCCGAAGGCCAGCGCCACCTTGGGCCGGTGCAGCAGCCGGGCCGAAACTTCCCGCAACAGCTCGGCCGTCTGCGCCGCCAGCTCGCGCGTGGGCGCCAGCACCAGCGCGCGCGGTCCCGGGCGGGGTGGCGCGGCCACGAGGCGCTGCAGCAGCGGCAGCGCGAATGCCGCCGTCTTGCCGGAGCCGGTCTGCGCCAGCACGAGCACATCGGCACCGGCCAGGATGGGAGGGAGCGCGGCCGCCTGGACGGCGGTGGGCGCGTGGTAGCCCTGTTCACGCACGGCGCGCAGCAGGGCGGGCGACAGGCCCAGGGATGCGAAAGACATGCGTGATTAGAACAAGGCTTGCTGGTCGCCCGCCCACTGGCCGGCGGCACGGGCTTCGATGAGCAGCAGGCGGCGCTTGGTCTCGATGCCGCCCGGCGCCGAGAAGCCGGTGGGCTCACCGCCCGCGCCCATGACACGGTGGCAGGGCACGATGGGCGCGAAGGGGTTGTCGCCCTCGGCCCGCCCGACCGCACGCGCGGCGCCCGGCTGGCCCAGGGCGGCGGCGATCTCGCCATAGGTGCGCGTCTGGCCCGGCGGGATCGCGCGGGTCAGCGCATGCACCTGGCGGCGGAACTCGGGGATGCCGCGCTCGTCGAGCTGCACTTCGCGCAGGTCGCGCAGTTCACCGGCCAGCAAGGCCTGGATGCCGTGCACGGCCTCGCGCACGGGCGCGGGCAGGTCATCCGTGGGCTGCGCGCCGGGGTGGCGGCGCCGCAGGGTCTGCAGGCTCGCCGGCGGCAGCATCGAGCCCACGATGCCCTGCCCGCTCCAGACGACCCCGCAAGGCCCCAAGGCCGTGGGGAAGCTGTGGCACCACAGCGGCTCCTGAGGCGGGCGGGCCGCCATGGCCTCAGGGGCTGCCGCGCCGCCCGGGGTCATGCCGCCGCCAGTTGGCCCGACAGGCGCGCGGCCGTGGCCTGCGCTGCCACCTCGCGCGGCGGCAGGATCTTCAGGCGGTGGTCGCTCCACACCTGGCGCCAGCGGCGCGCCCCCGGTGTGCCGTTCCACAGGCCCAGCGCATGGCGCATGGCGTGCGGCCAGGAGCGGCCAGCGGCGTGCAGGCGGTCCAGGTAGTCGAGCCACGCAGCTTCGACCTGCTCCCGCGAGCTGGCCGGGTCCGCCTCGCCGAAGAAGCGCGAATCCCACTGGGCCATGCTCCAGGGCTCGTGGTAGGCCTCGCGGCCGATCATCACGCCGTCCACCTGCGCGAGCTGCTCGGCGATCTGGTCGGGCGTCTTGAGGCCGCCGTTGATGGCGATGGTGAGCTGCGGGAAGTCGCGCTTGAGCTGTGCCACGAGCTCGTAGCGCAGCGGCGGGATCTCGCGGTTCTCCTTGGGGCTCAAGCCCTGCAGCCAGGCGTTGCGGGCATGCACGATGAACACCTCGCAGCCGGCAGCCGCCACGGTACCGACGAAGTCGCGCACGAAGTCGTAGCTCTCGATCTTGTCGATGCCGATGCGGTGTTTGACCGTCACGGGCAGCGCGGTCGCGTCGCGCATCGCCTTGACGCAGTCAGCCACGAGCTGCGGCTCGGCCATCAGGCAGGCGCCGAAGGCGCCCTTTTGCACGCGCTCACTCGGGCAGCCGCAGTTGAGGTTGACCTCGTCATAGCCCCAGCGCTCGGCGAGCTTCGCGCAGGTGGCCAGGTCGGCCGGCTCGCTGCCGCCGAGTTGCAGCGCCACAGGGTGTTCTTCCGGGTTGTAGTCGAGGTGGCGCGGCTGGTCGCCGTGGATCAGCGCGCCGGTCGTGACCATCTCGGTGTAGAGCAGCGCCTGCCGCGTGATGAGGCGGTGGAAGTAGCGGCAATGCCGATCCGTCCAGTCCATCATCGGCGCCACGGACAGGCGCCAGGGGGAATGCGCTGCGGCGACCGTCACGCCAGGTCCTTCAGCGGGTGCTCGGCTTGAGGCCAGGGGCTCACGAAGAAGGCCGCCACTTCGGCGGCATCGACCTCGGCCAGCGTGGCCGGGCGCCAGCGGGGGCTGTGGTCCTTGTCGACCGCCAGGGCGCGGATGCCTTCGACCGTCTCGCTGCGGTCGGCCGCGCCGCGCAGGTGGAAGCAGTGGTGCACCAGGTCGCGCTCCAGGCGCAGGTCGTCGGCGAGGCTCAGCTTGCGGCCGCGGCGCACCAGCTCCAGCGTGACGGCCATCATGGTGGGCGAGCGGTGCAGGAGGATGTCGCGCGTCTGGCGGGCCCAGTCGTCGCTGGCCGCACTCAGCGAGTCGAGGATGGCCGCGACGGTCGGCTCGCCGAAGTGGCGATCGATGCGCTCGGCGGCAGCCTTGGGGTCGGCAGCCGGCGCAAGATCGGCACGCTCCATGACGGTGGCCACCACATGCTCGGCGCTCGGTTGCGGGCTGGTCTTGAGGGCCGCCACGAGGTCGTCCCACTGCGCAGCGGGCACGAAGACATCGCCCAGGCCCCATTCGATGGCATCGCCTGCGGCGATCGACTGGCCCGTCAGCGCCAGCCACTCGCCCACATGGCCCGGGCATTGCGCGAGGAAGTAGCCACCGCCCACGTCCGGGAACAGGCCGATGCCGGTCTCGGGCATGGCGAGCTTGGAGCGCTCGGACAGCACACGCAACTTGGCGCCCTGGCTGATGCCCATGCCGCCGCCCATGACGATGCCGTCCATCAGCGCGATGTAGGGCTTGGGATAGGCGTGGATCAGGTGGTTGAGGCGGTACTCCTCGGTGAAGAAGTCGCCGAGCGCCGGGTCACCCGCATGCGCAGCCTGGTGGAAGAAGCGGATGTCGCCGCCCGCACAGAACGCCGGCGGCTTGCCTTCGCGGCCGGCACCGAGCACGGCCACCGCCTGGATCTCCGGGCGGCGGGCCCAGTGCTGCAGCAGCGTGGTCAGGTCGCGGATCATCGGCAGCGACAGCGCATTGAGCGCCTGCGGGCGGTTCAGCGTGATGAGGCCGAGACAGCCGTTCACCTCGGCCAGGATGAGGCCGTCGGACACCAGGGGCGGGATCAGGTCGTTCATGCGTTCTTCGGGACGGATTTGACGGAGGAAGGCGCCAAGGCTTCGTTGGCCACCAGGGCCAGCAGCACGAGGCTACCGCCGATCAGGGCGGCACTGCCAGGGTGTTCGCCCGCGAACAGCCAGGCCCAGAGCACACCGAGCAGGGTTTCGGCCTGGCCGAGCAGCGCGATTTCGTGGCTGGGCAGCTCGCGCGCCAGGCGCACGGCCAGCAGGCAGGGCACGGCCAGCTGGAACACGCCCAGGAAGGCCAGCAGCCCGAGGTCATGCGCGCCAGACTGCAGCGGCCAGGCCAGCGGCAGCGTCGCGACGGCGGAGAGGACGGCGCCGATGAGCACCGCTGGCAGCATGTCGGCCCCGCTGCCCTGCCCCACCTTCTGCAGCAAGCACCAGTTGGTCGCAGCGGCCAAGGGCACGCCGAGCGCCACCACGACGCCGACGAGGCTGCCGCCCGGGCCGGCCTGCTGGCCGAACATCCAGGCGATGCCGATGCTCGCGAGCGCGATCGCGCCCCAGGTGCGCGCCGGGATCTGCTGGCGCAGGAACACGCGGGCAAACAAGGCGGTGAGCAGCGGCCCGAGGGACATGGTGACCAGCACATTGGCCACCGTGGTGAGCGACAGCGCCACCATGAAGGCCGTGAACATCACGGCCCAGCACACGCCCGAGGCCCACACCGCCACGCCGCGCAGCGCGGGCAGCAGCGCCCTGCCCCGCATCACGCCCAGGATGACGACCAGCGCCAGCGCATTGAAGCTGCTGCGCCAGAAGGTGATCTCGAAGCCCCGCGCCGCCTCCAGCTGCCGCGTGACGACGCCCGCCGAACTCCACATCAGCGTGACGAGCAGCATCAACAAGACGGCTGAGCGGTGGCTCATTGGCAGAGCGCCCCTGAACAGGGGCGCGGGCAATCATCTGGCGAGAGCCCCCTCGCGGAGGGGGCTGGGGGAGCTCAACACACCCGCGCAACGCGGGCGTGCTGACCGCGCTTAGGCGCGCGCCGCACGCTTGCGTTCGTTCTCCGACAGGTAGCGCTTGCGCAGGCGCACCGACTTCGGCGTGATCTCGACCAGCTCGTCGTCGTCGATGAAGTCCACGCCGTATTCCAGCGTCAGGTCGATGGGCGGCGTGACCTTGATGGCGTCTTCCTTGCCCGAGACGCGGAAGTTGGTGAGCTGCTTGGTGCGGGTGGCGTTCACGACCAGGTCGTTGTCGCGGTTGTGGATGCCGACGATCATGCCTTCGTAGACCGGGTCGTTCGGCTTCACGAACATGCGGCCGCGGTCGTCCAGTTTGCCCAGGGCGTAGGTGAAGATCTCACCGTCGTCCATGGAGATCAGCACGCCGTTCTTGCGGCCGCCGATCTCGCCCTTGTGGGCTTCATAGCCGTCGAAGATCGACGAGATCAGGCCCGAGCCGCGGGTCAGGTTCATGAACTCGTTGGCGAAGCCGATCAGGCCGCGCGCCGGGATGCGGTACTCCAGGCGCACGCGGCCGTTGCCGTCCGGCTCCATGTTGAGCATCTCGCCCTTGCGCAGGCCCAGCGCCTGCATGACGCCGCCCTGGTGGGTTTCCTCGACGTCGGCGGTGACCAGCTCCATCGGCTCGCTCTTCACGCCGTCGATGTCCTTGAACATGACGCGCGGCTTGGAGACGGCCAGCTCGTAGCCCTCGCGGCGCATGTTTTCCAGCAGGATGGTCAGGTGCAGTTCGCCGCGGCCGCAGACTTCGAAGACGCCGTCTTCGTCGGTCTCGGAAACGCGCAGGGCCACGTTGTGCTGCAGTTCCTTCTGCAGGCGGTCCCAGATCTGGCGGCTGGTGACGTACTTGCCTTCACGGCCAGCCAGCGGGCTGGTGTTCACGCAGAAGTTCATCGTGAGCGTGGGCTCGTCGACCTTCAGCATGGGCAGGGGTTGCGGGTTGGCCGGGTCGGTCACGGTCACGCCGATGCCGATCTCTTCGATGCCGTTGATCAGCACGATGTTGCCCGGGCCGGCTTCGGTGACCTGCACGCGGTCCAGGCCGTGGAAGGTCAACACCTGGTTGATGCGGCCGTTGACGCTCTTACCGTCCGGGCCTTCCATCACGGTGACCTGCATGCCGGGCTTGATCGTGCCCTGGCTGATGCGGCCCACGCCGATGCGGCCGACGAAGCTGGAGAAGTCCAGCGCCGAGATCTGCAGCTGCAGCGGGGCGCTGGCGTCGCCGGACTGCGGCGGCACGTGCTTCAGGATGGTCTCGAACAGGGCCGACATGTCGGGGCCCCACTTCTCGCCCGGCGCGCCTTCGGTCAGGGACGTCCAGCCGTTGATGCCGGAGGCGTAGACGACCGGGAAGTCCAGCTGCTCGTCGGTGGCGCCGAGGTTGGCGAAGAGGTCGAAGGCCGCGTTGATGACGGCGTCGCACTTGGCGCCCGGCTTGTCGACCTTGTTGACGACGACGATGGGCTTGAGGCCCAGGGCCAGCGCCTTCTTCGTGACGAAGCGGGTCTGCGGCATCGGGCCTTCCTGGGCGTCGATCAGCAGCACCACGCCGTCCACCATGGACAGCGCGCGCTCCACTTCACCGCCGAAGTCCGCGTGCCCGGGGGTGTCGACGATGTTGATGTGCGTACCGCCCCAGCTGACCGCGCAGTTCTTGGCCAGGATGGTGATGCCGCGCTCGCGTTCGATGGCATTGCTGTCCATCACGGTGTCGACGACCTTCTCATGGTCGGCGAAGGTGCCGCTCTGGCGCAGGAGCTGGTCCACCATGGTGGTCTTGCCATGGTCGACGTGGGCAATGATGGCGATGTTGCGGATCGGGGTGGTCATGGTGGTGCTTCTTAAAAAAACCGGTTCAGCAAGCGAGGAGCGCCTGGACCTCCGGCGGGGTCAACAGGCGATCGGCGATCAACTCGCCAGCAGTGATGTGGGCGCTGCCCAGGAAGGCGCGGGCCTCCGGGCCGTAGACGCGCACGCGCTCGGCATCCGGCGCATCCACGCGGCGACGCAGGCCGGACAGGAAGCGCACCGCGTCGGGCATGTCCAGGCGCAGTTCGGGCGCGTCGGCCAGCAGGCAGTCGGGTGAGGTGAGCAGCGCGGCGCGCTGTTCATCCGGCAGGGCTTCGATCTGGGCGAGCGTCACGGCGCCGTCGAGCGTCAGGCCGCCCGAGCCGGTGCGGCGCAGCGCGGCCAGGCTCGCGCCACAGCCGAGCGCCGTGCCGATGTCTTCGGCCAGCGTGCGGATGTAGGTGCCCTTGGTGCAACGAACGTCGAGCGTCACGGTGCCAGCGTGCATGGCGACGATGTCGATGGCATGAATCGTCACGCGGCGGCTCTTGCGCTCGATCTCGATGCCCTGGCGAGCGTATTCGTACAGCGCCTTGCCTTCGTGCTTGAGCGCCGAGAACATCGGCGGCATCTGGTCGATCTCGCCCACGTAGGCGGCGCAGGCGGCGGCAATCTGCTCGGGCGTGATGCCGTCGGCGTCGCGCCGCTCCAGCACTTCGCCCTCGGCGTCGCCCGTGGTCGTGCGCACGCCCAGGGCCAGGGTAGCCAGGTAGCGCTTGTCGGCGTCCAGGCTCAGCTGGCTGAACTTGGTGGCCGCACCGAAGCACAGCGGCAGCAGGCCGGTGGCGAGCGGGTCGAGCGTGCCGGTGTGGCCGGCCTTCTCGGCGCGCAGCAACCACTTGGCCTTCTGCAGCGCGTCGTTGCTCGACAGGCCCAGCGGCTTGTCGAGCAACAACACGCCATGCAGCGGCCGGCGCTGCACGCGCACACGCGGCGGGCGCTGGGCAGCCTGCACCGGGGCGTCTGCGGTGACGACCGGCTCAGTCATTCGGCTCCTCGCCGTCGTCGGCCGCACGCTGGGCGTTGGCCTTGCTGATGAGCGCGCTCATCTCCGCAGCCCGCTCGGTGGTGCGGTCGAACTGGAAGTGCAGCGTCGGCACCGTGTGGATCTGCAGGCGCTTGAACAGGCCGTTGCGCAGATAGCCGGCAGCCTCGTTCAAGGCCTCCTGGGTCTGTGCCGGGTCGCCGATCAGCACCGAGAAGAACACCTTGGCATGGGCGTAATCCGGCGTCACCTCGACCGCACTGATCGTGGCCATGCCGATGCGCGGATCCTTCAGCTCACGGATGAGCTCGGCCAGATCGCGCTGGATCTGGTCGGCGACGCGAAAGCTGCGGTTGGGGATGGCGCGTTTGTGTCTCATGGCGGTTTCCGGAAAGAACAAACCCCGCCCCGAGGGGCGGGGTTAACCCTCGGGGCAGTGGGTCAGAGCGTGCGGGCCACTTCCTTGATTTCGAAGAACTCGAGCTGGTCGCCCTCGGCGATGTCGTTGTAGTTCTTGAGCTTGATACCGCACTCGAAGCCTTCCTTGACTTCGCGCACGTCGTCCTTCTCGCGGCGCACCGACTCGACCTCACCCGTGTAGATGACGGTGTTGTCGCGCAGCAGGCGGAAGCGTGCACCACGGCGCACCAGACCGCTGGTGACCATCGAGCCCGCGACCGTGCCGATCTTGGAGGCGACGAACACCACGCGGATCTCGGCGGTACCGAGGGACTCCTCGCGCTGTTCGGGCGCCAGCATGCCGGACATGGCCTTGGTCACATCGTCCACGGCGTCGTAGATGATGCTGTAGTAGCGCAGGTCGACCGCGTTGCCTTCGGCCAGCTTGCGCGCGCCGGCATCAGCCCGCACGTTGAAGCCGATGATGACGGCCTTGGAGGCGATGGCGAGGTTGATGTCGCTCTCGCTGATGCCGCCGACCGCCGCGTGGACGATCTGCACCTTGACCTCGGCATTGCTGAGCTTGAGCAGCGAAGCGGCCAGCGCTTCCTGCGAACCCTGCACGTCGGCCTTGATGATGAGGGGCAGCGTCTGCACGTCGCCCTGGCCCATCTCGTTGAACATGTTCTCGAGCTTGGCGGCCTGCTGCTTGGCCAGCTTGACGTCACGGTACTTGCCTTGACGGAAGGTGGCCACTTCGCGGGCGCGGCGCTCGTCGGCCAGCACCATGAACTCGTCACCGGCTTGCGGCACTTCGGTCAGGCCCTGGATTTCCACGGGGATGGACGGGCCGGCTTCGGTGGTGGCCTTGCCGTCTTCGTCCAGCATGGCGCGCACGCGGCCATAGGTGGAGCCGGCTAGCACGACGTCGCCGCGCTTGAGCGTGCCGCTCTGCACCAGCACCGTCGCGACCGGGCCGCGGCCCTTGTCGAGCTTGGCTTCGATGACCAGGCCCTTGGCCATGGACTCGACCGGTGCCTTCAGTTCCAGCACTTCGGCCTGCAGCAGCACCTGCTCCAGCAGTTCGTCGATGCCCTGGCCGGTCTTGGACGACACGCCCACGAACGGGGAATCACCGCCGAAGTCTTCCGGCACGACCTCTTCGCCGACGAGCTCGCTCTTCACGCGCTCGACATTGGCGTCGGGCTTGTCGATCTTGGTCATGGCGACCACGATCGGCACGCCGGCTGCCTTGGCGTGGTGGATGGCTTCTTTGGTCTGGGGCATGACGCCGTCATCGGCCGCACAGACCAGGATGACGATGTCGGTCGCCTTGGCGCCGCGAGCCCGCATGGCCGTGAAGGCCGCGTGACCCGGGGTGTCCAGGAAGGTGATCATGCCGCGCGGGGTTTCCACGTGGTAGGCACCGATGTGCTGCGTGATGCCGCCAGCTTCGCCCGCGGCCACGCGGCTGCGGCGGATGTAGTCCAGCAGCGAGGTCTTGCCGTGGTCGACGTGACCCATGACGGTGACGACCGGCGCACGCGGCAGGGCCTCGTGCTGCTGCTCGGCGGTGCCCTCTTCTTCGAGGAAGGCGTCCGGGTCGTCCAGCTTGGCGGCAAAGGCCTTGTGGCCCATTTCCTCGACCACGATCATGGCCGTTTCCTGGTCCAGCTGCTGGTTGATGGTGACCATCTGGCCCAGCTTCATCAGCTGCTTGATCACTTCGGCGGCCTTCACCGACATCTTGTGAGCCAAATCGGCCACGGAGATGGTCTCGGGAACGTGCACTTCCTGGATCTGCTGCTCGACGGGTGCCTGGAAGCTCGACTGGCCATTGCCATTGCGATCACCACGGCGGCCGGCAGCACCGCGCGCCGGAGCGCGCCAGTTGCCACCGCCACCCGGGCGGCCGGCGCCGGCGGGGCCGGCACCGATGGTCTTGAGGCCGCGCTTCTTGGCGGCGTCATCGGCCCAGCTCGACGACAGCTTCTCGGACTTGACCGACTTCTTGTCGCCCGGCTTGCCGGCACCGGCGCTCGGCGCCGCACCGGCCGGCGCCGGAGCGCCTGCCTTCTTGTGGATGGTGCCCTTGATGCCGGCGGCTTCCGCAGGCTTGGGCTCTTCCTTCTTGGGCGCGACCAGGACCTTCTTGGGCGCGTTCATCATCGCGCGGATCTTGGCGGCCTCGTCTTCCGCAGCCTTGCGGCGGCGGGCCAGGTCGTCCTGCTTCTGCTTCTCTTCGGCAGCGGCGTCGACGGCCTTGACCACGCGCAGCGCAGGCTTGGCAGCCTCAGGCGCGGGCGGCGGCGGTGCAACGACCTCAGGGGCCGGCGCAGGCGCGGGCGGCGGCGGGGCCACCACCTCCGGCGCAGGCGCGGGCGCGGCCGCCTTGGCACCGCGCTTGGCAGCCGCCTTGTTCAGGGCGGCGGCTTCGGCTGCGGCGGCAGCGGCATTGCGTGCGCGCGCCTCGGCGGCGTCGTCGGCCTTGACTTCCACCTTGGCTGCGGCCGCAGCGGCAGCCGCTTCAGCGGCGGCCTTGGCGGCGGCTTCTGCCGCAGCGGCTTCAGCGGCGGCCTTGGCAGCTGCAGCAGCCTCGCGGGCGGCGCGTTCGGCTTCCTCGCGGGCCTTCACCTTGGCAGCGAGTTCTTCTTCCTGGGCGCGCAAGGCTGCGGCCTGGGCCTGAGCTTCTTCCTCGCGACGGGCCAGGTCGGCCTCGTCCGGGCCGCCGGTCGTCTCGTCGACGGAATCGTCGCGCTTGACGAAGGTGCGCTTCTTGCGCACCTCGACCTGGATGGTGCGAGCCTTGCCCGAAGCATCGGCTTGCTTGATCTCAGTGGTCGACTTCTTGACCAACGTGATCTTCTTGCGCTCGTTGCCAGCGGTGCCATGGGCGGTACGCAGGTGGTCGAGCAGGCGTTCCTTGTCGGACTCGGAGAGCGAGTCGTCGACGGAAGACTTCTTGACGCCCGCGGCTTGCAGCTGCTCCAGCAGCGTGCCCGCCGGCTTACTCAGCTCGGCGGCAAATTGGGCGACGGTAGTCACGGCCATGTGGGGATCCTTCAGATTACTTTCGATGCGGCGCGGCGTAGGGACTTGATCAGGCGTTGAACCAGTGTTCGCGGGCCTTCATGATCAATGCGCGCGCGGCCGCCTCGTCCATGCCGGACAGGTCGACCAGTTCGTCCACGGCCAGGTCGGCCAGGTCGTCGCGGGTGTTGATGCCGCCCTCGGCGAGCTTGCCAAGCAGCTCGGGCGTCACGCCTTCCAGGTCGCGCAGATCCTGGGAGACTTCCTCGACCTTTTCTTCCTTGGCGATTTCCATCGTCAGCAGCGCATCCTTGGCACGAGTGCGCAGCTCGGTGACGGTGTCTTCGTCGAAGGCTTCGATCTCGAGCATTTCCTGCATCGGCACGTAAGCGACTTCTTCCAGGCTCGTGAAGCCCTCGGCGATGAGGATGTCGGCCACTTCGGCATCGACGTCGAGCTTCTCGACGAAGAGCTTGCGGACGCTCTCGGCTTCCTGCTCGTGCTTGGCCGCCGATTCTTCGGCCGACATGATGTTGATGCGCCAGCCGGTCAGCTCGGAGGCCAGGCGCACGTTCTGGCCGCCACGGCCGATGGCGATCGCGAGGTTCTCCTCGTCGACCACCACGTCCATCGCGTGGCGCTCTTCGTCCACGACGATCGACTGCACATTGGCCGGGGCCAGGGCGCCGATGACGAACTGGGCCGGGTCTTCGCTCCACAGCACGATGTCCACGCGCTCGCCGGCGAGCTCGGTCGTCACGCCGTTCACGCGCGAGCCGCGCACGCCGACACAGGTGCCGATCGGGTCGACACGGCGGTCATGGCTCACCACGGCGATCTTGGCGCGCGAGCCGCTGTCGCGGGCGCAGCTCTTGATCTCCAGCAGGCCTTGCTCGATCTCCGGCACTTCCTGGGCGAAGAGTTCCTTCATGAACTCGGGCGAGGAGCGCGACAGCATGATCTGGGGGCCGCGCTGGGTCGGGTCCACGCCGAGAATGACGGCACGCACGCGGTCGCCGGTGCGCAGGTTCTCCTTGGAGATCATCTCGCTGCGCTTCAGGCGCCCTTCGACGCGGCCGCTCTCGACGATGATGTCGCCCTTGTCCAGGCGCTTGACGGTGCCGACGAAGATCTTCTCGCCGCGCGACATGAAGTCGTTGAGCAGCTGCTCACGCTCGGCATCACGGATCTTTTGCAGGATGACCTGCTTGGCCGCCTGGGCGCCGATGCGGCCGATGGGCACGGACTCGACGGGCTCCTCGATGTGGTCGTCCACCTCGATGTCGGCGATCTGCTCCTGGGCTTCGAACAGCAGGATTTCAGCGTCCGGGTTTTGCAGGCCGGCCTCGTTGGGCACGACATGCCAGCGGCGGAAGGTCTCGTATTCGCCGGAATCGCGATCCACGCTCACGCGGATGTCGGCTTCACCGCCATAAATCTTCTTGGTGGCCGAGGCCAGCGCGGCTTCCACCGCACCGAACACGACATCGCGCTCCACGCTCTTCTCGCGCGAGATCGCATCCACCAGCATCAACATTTCGCGGTTCATTGCTTGAGACCTCCGTCAACCTTGTCTTGGCCGGGCGCCGCCTCGGTGGGCTCGCCCGCTTGTTTCTTGAGTGCAGCCTTCTTCGGCTTGATCACGCCCCGCTGGCCGGGCTTGCGGTCGGGCGCGGGTTCGCCGCCACGACCCTTGAAGCTGAACGCCGGCACGAGGCGTGCCTCGCGCACCTCGTCCAGCGTGAAATCGAGCGCTTGCTCGGCTTCGCCGTCGTCAAACACCAGGCGCCAAGCCTGGTCGCTCTCGGCGCCAGGCTGCGCACCCAGCACGCCGCGGTACTTCTTGCGCCCCTGGAAGGGCAGCTTGAGCGTGATGTCAATCTCTTGGCCGGCGAAACGCGCGTAATGCGCCGCATTGCGCAGCGGCCGGTCCAGACCCGGCGAGGACACCTCGAGCCGGCTGTATTCGAAGCTTTCCACTTCCAGCACATACTGCAGCTGGCGCGTCACCTTCTCGCAATCATCCACCGTGATCAACTCCCCGGCGTCGGCCTGGGCCGGCAGCTTGTCGATCGTCACGCGCAGCAATCCGCCAGCACTGCGTTCGCAGTCCACGAGTTCGTAACCGAGCCCGGTCACGGTAGTCTCTACAGCGGTTTGCCAACTCATGCGTCTATCGGGTTCCTGAAGGGAATGCGAGGGATTGAAAAGCGAAAAAGCAAAAAAAATGGGCTGGATGAATCCGCCCACTCGTTCACCTGAATCCCGCGCCGGGGGATATCGTCCGGCACTCGCGAAAATTGACCGTTGGGCCAGCTCTCATTTCAGGTGAAGCTCGGATTGTACTGTGCAAGCTCCGTGCCGGCAAGCCGCCGAGCTTGGCGCATGCCAGAATCGCAGGCTGTTTGAGACCTCACAGGAGACATGAATGGGCTTTCTCGCCGGCAAGCGGCTGCTGATCACGGGCGTGCTGTCCAACCGCTCCATCGCGTACGGCATCGCCAAGGCCTGCCACCGCGAAGGCGCTGAGCTCGCTTTCAGCTACCAGGGTGAGCGCTTCAAGGACCGCATCACGGAGTTCGCTGCCGAATTCGGCTCGAAGCTGGTCTATGACTGCGACGTGACCAGCGACGAGCAGATGGAAGCCCTGTTCGCCCAACTGGGCGAAGTCTGGCCGGAATTCGACGGCTTCGTGCATTCGATCGGTTTCGCGCCGCGCGATGCGATCGCCGGCAACTTTCTGGACGGCATGACGCGCGAGAACTTCCGCATCGCCCATGACATCTCCGCCTACAGCTTCCCGGCCATGGCCAAGCTTGCGGCCCCTCGCCTGCGCCCGGGCGCGGCCCTGCTGACCTTGAGCTACCTGGGCGCGGAGCGCTTCGTGCCCAACTACAACACGATGTGCTTG
>Ga0233424_10002085_pt1 | contig 15188 bp, 14 predicted proteins | sample Watercolumn_Towu_FD_181011 | JGI IMG/M metagenome (GOLD analysis project Ga0233424, IMG submission 181011) | Freshwater microbial communities from Lake Towuti, South Sulawesi, Indonesia - Watercolumn_Towuti2014_125_MG | ecosystem: Environmental > Aquatic > Freshwater > Lake | place: Indonesia...
GCACCGAGTCCTCCACGCTGATCTCGTCGACGTTCAGCGTGGAGGACTCGGTGCAGTTGCGCAGGCCGCACACCAGACCGTCCACCAGGGTGTTGGCCACATCGTCGGCCGCGCTGCTGACGCCACCGCAGCCCGGCAGGGCCAGAGACAGGGGCAGCAACAGCGCGAGCGCCGTCACGCGGCAGCTGGTCGGAGTAGTCATGTGATTCACCTCGGGATTGGCAGCCGAAGATACTAAGGAAATGCCGGTCGCCCGCGTGCGACCGTCCGACGTGACTGTTCACCTTCTGGAGTCGTTATGCTGAGGTCCCCCGCCCGCCTGCTGTCCGCCCTTCCGCTGCTGCTCGGCCTGGCCCTGCCGGCCCAGGCCGCGCTGTCCGTCGGCGCCCCCGCGCCCGACTTCAGCGCCGATGCCGCCGTGGGCGGCCAGCCCTTCAAGTTCAAGCTCGCCGATGCCCTCAAGCAGGGACCGGTCGTCGTGTACTTCTACCCCAAGGCCTTCACGAGCGGCTGCACCGTCGAGGCCCACCAGTTCGCCGAGGCGACCGACAAGTTCAAGGCCCTCAACACCACGGTCATCGGCATGTCCAATGACAACATCGACACGCTGAAGAAGTTCAGCGTCGAGGCCTGCCGCAGCAAGTTCGCGGTGGGCGCGGATGCCGAGGGCAAGGTCATCAAGTCCTATGACGCCGATCTCAAGATGGTGCCCGGCACCATGGCCGACCGCATCTCCTACCTGATCAGCCCCGACGGCAAGATCGCCGCCGTGCACGCGAGCATGAACCCCGATGGCCACATCGACGCCATGCTCAAGGCCGCGGAGAAGTTCAAGAAGTGATCGCCGCGCTGTCGGTCGCCGAGTTGCTGGCCGCCTACCGCACGCGGGCGCTGTCGCCCGTGGAGGTGATGCAGGCGGTGCTGGCGCAGGCTGCCTCGCGCGAGGCCAGCCTGCATGCGCTCTGCGCGATCGACGCCGAGGCGGCGCTGGCGGCCGCCCGCGCGAGCGAAGCCCGCTGGCGCGCCGGCACGCCACTGGCGCTGGATGGCGTGCCGGTCACGCTGAAGGAAAACATCGCCGTGCCCGGCGCCGCCTACCGGCTCGGCACGGCCGCGACGCCTGAGGACGCGGTGGCCGACTTCGAGGCCCCGCCTGCCGCGCGGCTGCGCGAGGCCGGCGCCATCTCGTGGGCGCGCAGCACCATGCCCGACTACGGCATGTTGAGTTCGGGCCTCTCCAGTCTCTACCCCGAGCCTGCCCGCAACCCCTGGGACACGCGGCTCACGCCGGGCGGCTCCAGCGCGGGGGCCGCCGCTGCGGCGGCTGCAGGCTACGGCCCGCTGCACCTGGGCACCGACATCGGCGGCTCCATCCGCCTGCCCGCCGGCTGGTGCGGCCTCGTGGGCCTCAAGCCCAGCCACGGCCGCGTGCCGATCAAGCCCGGCTATGCCGGCCGTGTGGCCGGCCCGCTGACCCGCAGCGTGGCCGATGCCGCCGCGATGCTGGCCGTGCTGGCCCAGCCCGATGCCCGCGACCCGACACAACTGCCGCCGGCCGACGTGAGCCCCCGGCCGCTGGCCCTGCGCGGCCTGCGCCTCGGCCTGCTGCTGGACGCCGGCTGGGGCGATGCCGTGCAGCCCGAGGTGGCTGCCGCCATCACGGCCGCAGCGCGGGCCTTCGAGCAGGCGGGTGCCATCGTCGAGCCGCTGCATGCCTTCACGACGCGCGAGATGGCCGACGGCATCGACCGCTTCTGGCGCCTGCGCTCCTGGCTCGACATCTCGGCCCTGCCGCCCGAGCGGCGCGCCCGGGTGCTGCCCTACATCCTCGACTGGGTGGCCCCCGCCGCGGGCTACGACGCAGCCACCGCCTTTCGCGGCTACAGCCAGATGCAGGCGCTGCGCGAAGCCGCGAATGCGGCCTGCGAGCCCTTCGACTTCGTGCTCTCGCCGGTGTCACCGATGCCGGCCTACCCGGCCCACCTCGCCAGCCCCTTGCACGACCCGGCGCGGCCCTTCGAGCACATCGGCTTCACGCTGCCCTACAACATGAGCGAGCAGCCGGCCCTGTCGATCAATGCGGGCTACACGGCGGCGGGCCTGCCCATCGGCCTGCAGATCATCGGCCGCCGTTTCGACGATGCCGGTGTACTCGCGCTGGGCGCGGCGTGGGAGCAACTGCGGCCGGCTTCGCGCCCCTGGCCTTTCGCAGGCACCTGAGGCCGGCCTGGCCAGTTCAGGCGATCACACCGCCCCGATTTCCGGCGGCTGCGGCTGCTCCGGCAGGCCGGCCTCGCGCAGCACGCGGTTGACCTCGGCCCAGGCGGCCGCCGGGCTGGTGTGCACGTGGAAGGGCCGGCTGCGCCGGTAGATGGCCGCCATGTCGGTCACCATGGGCGCGTCTTCGTCGCCCGGCGCCACCAGCAGCACCGTGGCCAGGGGCACGGTCTGGCGCTGCACGAAGCCGCCGACGGTTTCTTCCAGCAGGCGCAGGCCTTCATCGTCCAGGCCGAGCGGCCGGCGGAACTCCATCAGGCTCACATAGCGGCGGTCTGCCGGGATGCGGTCGGCGGCGATGTTGGTGCCGCGCTTGGCGGCCGCCATCAGGGCGGCATCCAGCGGCCCCTGCGCGATGTAGTGCATGACCCGGCCGAGGAAACCCACCGTCACGCGCCCGAAGCCGTGGGCGTCGGGCTGCTCGTACAAGGGGGTGGGGCCGGAGGTGCTCATATCTGCGTACAGCCCGCGAATTGTGGCGCCACAGCCCGGCGGGCGGCTTACTTTCGCTTCACGAAACCCAGCAAGGCGGCCATCGGCAGCACCGAACGCGGCAGGTAGGGCAGGCGCCAGAGCCCACCGTGGTTGGCGGTGTGCACCAGCAGCTTGAGCGGGTGGGCGAAGTCGCGCGGCGCGCTGCGCAATTGGTGCACCCACATCGCGGCCATCAGTGCATTCGTCGTGGCCGGCGCGAATACCTCCACGCCGAAGGCCTTGGCCCCGCGAAAGCCCGCCGCGAGCAGCGGGTTGGACACGACCGAGGCCGTGGTGGTGCTGGGCGCCACGTTGAAGGCGATGCGGTGCCCGTCGGCGCGGGCCACCAGCGCGCGCCACTGCTGCAGCCGCTTGGCCAGCGCGTAGTTCGGGCCCTGTTCCACGACCAGGGCATCCACCAGACCCCAGTGGCCGAAGTCGCCCGCGTCCACGAGCGCCTCGATGTGCGGCGCAAAGCCGCGCCCGCCGCTGCCCAGTCGCGCGCCGGCCTGCACCAGCTTCTTCACGAGGCCGCGCTGCGCGAAGGCGTCCATCGAGGCCCGCGCGACCGCTTCGGGCACCGCGAACACATCGGTGGGCGTGGCCATGTAGGCCAGCTGCGTGCGGGCATCGGCGGCGCAGAGCGTGGCACTCAGCGCGTCCATCGCGAGCGACACGCGCACATGCCGCTCGCCATCCAGGTAGGCGAGGTTGGCGATGGCCAGGGGCTGGCCCAGGCCGGCCAGCCAGGCAGCGATATCGGGCGTGTCGGCCAGCAGGTCGGCGCCGGCGTGCGCGGCATCCAGCGGCTGCCCGGGGGCGACGGGCGCGGTGAGCGTGGCGTTGCCGGCGGCCACCGTGGCGGCGATGCGCTTCCAGGTGGCCGCCCGCGCGAGGTCAACGCCGACAAGGTTGGCCCGCCAGCGCGCCAGCCAGCTCAGCGGCCCGGCCTCGCTGCCGGCGCCGAGCAGCACGAGGTGCTGGTCGGACAGGTCGAACCACTCGGGGTGGGCCAGGCAATCGCGCAGCGCGGCGGCATGGGCGGGTTCGCACACGCCGGCCTTTTCCCAGCGGTCGATCTGGCGGGCGAGCGCGTCGCCGGCGAGCTCGCGGCCCTGGTGGGGCACGGTCCAGGGCGCGGGGGTGGGGTCGCCCGTGCCGCGCAGTTGCAGGGTTTGCAGGCGGCGCTGCGGCGTGCGCATGGCCTCGGCCAGCGGCAGCGCCTGCCCACCGCGCACAAAGGGCAGCTCGCTCCAGGCGGCCGACAGGCCGGCGCGCGCGGCGGCCACCGCCTGCACCGGGCGCGCGGCCTGCGCCTGCACGAGGGCGCGCCAGTGGCGCGGGTAGGCGTGGCGCCAGTCGCGTTCAGCGAGCACGGCATCGGCTGCGGCCGCATCGAGCCCGCGCAGCGCGGCGGCGATCACGCGCTGGCCGGGTGCGCCGGACGAGCGCTTGCCTTTGGCATCCAGGGGCCACTGCAGGCCGGCGGCGTCACTCATGGCGGGGTCAGGAGTCCAGGAAGGAGGAGACGCAGCCCGGCGAGGGCGCGTCAGGGTGTGCGACGATTTTGCACGCGCGACGAAGGAGCGAAACCATGTTGACCTTGTACGGCACGAAGGGGTCGGGTTCGGCGGCCATCGAGGCGGCGCTGGCCCGTGCAGGCCTTGCCTACACGGGGGTCGATGCGGCCTCCTGGAACCCCGGCCCGGGCCGGGACGCGCTGCTGCGCGTGAACCCGCTCGGCCAGATCCCGACCCTGGTGCTGGCCGACGGCACGGTGCTGACCGAGAGCGCGGCCATCCTCATCCACCTGGGCCTCACGGCGCCGCCGGGCCTGTTGCTGCCGGCCGAGGCCAGCGACCGCGCCCGCGCCATTCGCGGCCTGGTCTACGTGGCCGCCAACTGCTACGCCGCCATCAGCGTCATCGACTACCCCGAGCGCTGGAGCGAGCCCTGTGATGACGACATGAAGGCCCGCATCCGCGCCGGCACCCGCGCGCGGCTGCATGAGCACTGGCGGCTCTTCGCCGACCAGTTCGCCGTCGGCTTCGACGCTGCTCAGCCCGGCGCGCTGGAGCTGCTGGCGACGGTGGTGTCGAAGTGGTCGGGCTCGCGCGCGATGTTGCAGGCCGAGCGGCCCGCCTTCCACGCCCAGCTGCTGCGCGTGGAGCAGCACCCGGAGGTGGCGGCCGTCTTTCAGCGGCACTGGCCGTGAACGGAAGCTTTCGGGTTCAGAACACCGGGTCGGGCAGCTGCTCGGTGGCGACCACGCGCTGCGTGGCCGGGCGCTCGAACACGCGCTGCAGGTAGGCGCCCAGCGCCGGCCGCGTCTTGGCGGGGCGGGCCTGCATGCGCGTCCAGCGGCAGAGCATGAACACCAGCGGGTCCACCGCGGTGTAGGCCTCACCCAGGAACCACGGGCCGCCGTGGCGGGCGAGTTCGGCGTCGAGCTGGTCCAGCATCGGGGCGATCTGCACCTCGGCGCGGGCCTTCACCTCGGCGGCGTCGCTGGCCATGCGGTCGGGGTAGAAGTAGTGGATGAGCATGGCCTGCAGCGTGTTGGTGAGCCACACCATCCACTTGTAGTACTGCGCGCGTTCCGCCGTGCCGGGCGCCGGCGCGAAGCCAGGGTGGCAGTCGGCCAGGTGCATCAGGATGGCGGCCGTCTCGTAGAGCACCAGGTCGCCGTCGACCAGCGTCGGGATCAGGCCGTTGGGGTTGAGCTTGAGGTAGGCGGGCGACTTGTGTTCGTTGTTGGCGCGGTCCAGCTGGCGCAGCTTGAACGGGACGCCCATCTCCTGCAGCAGGATGTGGGGCGCGAAGCTGGCATTGCTGGGGAAGTAGTGCAGTTCGATCATGGCGACAGGTGGGCGACAGCAGAAGCGGCGAACTTTACGTGGCCGCAAAGCAGGCGCAGTGCACCGGCGCGAGGCTGCTGCCGTTGCCCCTGCATCCTGGCTTGCCCGTTGACGACATGAAGACCCTGCTTCGCTCCACCGCTGCGGCGGCACTGGTCCTCGCGACCGTGATGTCAGCCCCGCCCGCCCACGCCGATGTCCGCGCCCGCGTGAACATCGGCATGGTGTTCGACAACCGCTACCACCACGACCACTACTACCCCGCCCCCGGCTATGTCGCGCCGGCCGTGCCGCATGGCGCGGTCATCGTCGGCGCCGGCCCGGGGCGCTACTGGTTCCACGGTGGCGTCTGGTACCAGCCCTACGGCCCGCGCTACCGCGTCGTGCTGCCGCCGGCGGGCCTGGTCATCCCGCTGCTGCCGCCGGCCTATGTGACGCTCACCGTCGGCGGCCTGCCCTACTACTACGCCAACGGCGTGTACTACCGCGCCGTGCCCGAGGGCTATGCCGTGGTGGCCCCACCGCCGGAGCCGGTCGTGCAGGCCCAGCCCGCGCCGCCGCCGCCACCCCCGAGGGCCGAGCCGATCATCTACCCGCGCCATGGCCAGTCGCCCGAGCAGCTGGAGAACGACCGCCGCGAGTGCAACCGTTGGGCCACCACGCAGCCCAATGCCCAGGCCGACGCGAGCGTTTTCAACCGCGCGGTGGAGGCCTGCATGGACGGGCGCGGTTACACGATGAAGTAGCGCTCAGACGGCGCAGCCCGCCTCGGCGCGCGCGCCGCCGGCTTGGTAGCGCACGGCCGTCATCTCGGCCAGGATGCTCAGCGCGATCTCCGGCGGCGTGCGCGCACCGATGTTCAAGCCCACGGGCCCGTGCAGCCGGTCGAGCTCCGCCTCGGTGAGGCCGAAATGCTCGGCCAGCCGCGCGCGGCGCTTGGCCTGGTTCACGCGCGAGCCGATGGCGCCGACGTAGAAGGCCGGGCTCTTGAGCGCCTCCATCAGCGCGAGGTCGTCGAGCTTGGGGTCGTGCGTGAGCGCGACGATGGCGGTGGCGTCGTCCACCTGGAAGGCGGTGACGACGTCGTCGGGCATGTCGCGGGTGAGCGTCACGCCCTCGATCGCAAAGCCGTCGGCGTACTCCTCGCGCGGGTCGCACACGGTCACGCCGTAGCCCAGGGCCTGGGCCATCTGGGCGAGGTAGTCCGTCATCTGGCCTGCGCCGATGACGAGCAGGCGCCACTGCGGGCCGTGGTGGCTGATGAGCTGGGTGTCGGTCAGCGTCAGCGTGTCGGCACCGCGCTCGGCGGGGCTCAGCGTGACGGTGCCGGTGGCGAGGTCCAGCGTGCGGCGCACGCGCTCGCCGCGCAGCAGCTGGGCAAGCAGCGCGTCAAGGGCCGACTGCGGGCCCAGCGGCTCCAGCATCAGCTCCAGCGTGCCGCCGCAGGGCAGGCCGAAGCGGCGCGCCTCTTCGGCACCCACGCCGTAGCGCAGCGGCGCGGGGCGGGTGAGCGTCAGGCTGCCGGTGCGCAGCTGGGCCACCAGGTCGTCCTCGATGCAGCCGCCGGACACCGAGCCGGCGATCAGCCCGTCATCCCGCACCGCCACGAGCGAGCCCACCGGCCGGGGCGCCGAGCCCCAGGTGCGCGTGATGGTGCCCAGCACCACGCCGCGCTGCTCCGCCCGCCAGGCGGCCGCGGTGCGCAGCACGCTCATGTCCAGGTTGTCCATGTCCGATCATCCCCAGCTTGTAGTCCCCCTAGGGTAAACGGCAATCACAAGCCCCGTGGTGAGGAAGAGCATCTGCAGCACAACACCCACGGAGACAAGCGATGAAGATCCAGCTCACGGTCAATGGCCGTGCGGTCAGCCACGACGTGTCGCCCGATCAACTGCTGGTGCAGTGGTTGCGCGAAGACCTGGCCCTCACCGGCACGCATGTCGGCTGCGACACCTCGCAGTGCGGCGCCTGCACCATCCACCTCAACGGCCGCGCGGTGAAGGCCTGCAGCATGCTGGCCGCGCAGGCCGACGGCAGCAGCATCACCACCATCGAAGGCCTGGCCGCGGCCGACGGGAGCCTGCATCCGATGCAGGCCGCCTTCAAGGAATGCCACGGCCTGCAGTGCGGCTTCTGTACCCCGGGCATGGTGATGAGTGCGGTGGACCTGGTGCAGCATCACGACTGCAGCAGCGAAGCCGCCATCCGCGAGGGGCTGGAAGGCAATATCTGCCGCTGCACCGGCTACCAGAACATCGTGCGCGCCGTGCAGGCGGGCAAGACGGCGATGGGGGTCTGACATGAACGCACCCAAGGACGGCTTCATCGGCCAGAGCGTCAAGCGCCGCGAAGACGCGCGCTTTTTGACCGGCCGCGGCCAGTACACCGACGACATCGTGCTGCCGCGCCAGACCTTCGGCGTCTTCGTGCGCAGCGCCTACGCGCATGCCCGCCTGAACAAGGTCGACACGGCCGCCGCGGCAGCGGCGCCCGGCGTGCTCGGCGTCTACACCGGTGAGCATTTCAAGGACGTGGGCGGCCTGCCCTGCGGCTGGCTCATCACCAGCACCGACGGCACGCCGATGAAGGAGCCCAAGCACCCCATCCTCGCGCACGGCAAGGTGCGCTACGTGGGCGATGCGCTGGCCCTCGTCGTGGCCGAGACGCTGGCCGAGGCCAAGGCGGCTGCGGCGCTGGTGGAGGTCGACTACGACGAGCTGCCGGCGGTGGCCGACACCGCCACCGCCGCCGGCCACGCGGGCAGCGTGCACGACGAAGCGCCCGACAACCGCTGCTACGTCTGGGGCTGCGGCGACAAGGCTGCCACCGACGCTGCCATGGCTTCTGCCGCCCACGTCACGCGCCTGCACTTCCGCAACAACCGCCTCATCCCGAACGCCATCGAGCCGCGCGCGGCCAATGCCAGCTACAACCCGGCCGACGACAGCTACACGCTCTACGTGGCCAACCAGAACCCGCACGTCGAGCGGCTGCTGATGTGCGCCTTCGTGCTGGGCATCCCTGAGCACAAGCTGCGCGTCGTGGCGCCGGATGTGGGCGGCGGCTTCGGCTCCAAGATCTTCCTGTACGCCGAGGAGACGGCGCTGGTGTGGGCCAGCAAGCAGCTCGGCCGGCCCATCAAGTGGACGGCGGAGCGCAGCGAGGCCTTCCTGAGTGACGCCCACGGCCGCGACCACGTCACCACCGCCGAGCTGGGCCTGGACGCCGCCGGCCGCTTCGTCGGCATGCGGGTGCACACCACGGCCAACCTCGGCGCCTACCTGTCCACCTTCGCGTCCAGCGTGCCGACCATCCTGTACGCCACGCTGCTGGCCGGCCAGTACACGACGCCGAGCATCTACGCCGAGGTGACGGGTGTGTTCACCAACACCGCGCCGGTGGATGCCTACCGCGGCGCCGGGCGGCCGGAGGCCACCTACGTCGTCGAGCGCCTGGTGGAGACGGCCGCGCATGAGCTGGGCATCGACCCCGCCGAGCTGCGCCGCCGCAACTTCATCACCAGCTTCCCCTACGCGACGCCCGTGGGCCTGACCTACGACATCGGCGACTACGACGCCACGCTCACGCAGGTGCAGCGCATTGCCGACGTGGCGGGCTTTGCCGCGCGCAAGGCGGTGAGCGCGTCCAAGGGCCTGCTGCGCGGCCTGGGCTACTCCACCTACATCGAGGCCTGCGGCCTGGCGCCCAGCAACATCGCGGGCGCACTCGGCGCCCGCGCGGGCCTGTTCGAGGCGGGCGAGGTGCGCGTGCACCCGACCGGCAAGGTGACGGTCTTCACCGGCAGCCATTCGCACGGCCAGGGCCACGAGACCACCTTCGCCCAGGTCGTGGCCGACCGCCTCGGCATCCCGCTGGAAGACGTCGACATCCAGCACGGCGACACCAGCAAGGTGCTCTTCGGCATGGGCACCTACGGCAGCCGGTCGCTGTCGGTGGGCGGCACGGCTATCGTGAAGGCGGTGGACAAGGTCATCGCCAAGGGCCGCAAGATCGCCGCCCACCTGCTGGAGGCGAGCGAGGGCGACATCGAGTTCGCCAACGGCGAGTTCCGCGTGGCTGGCACCGACCGCGTCGTGCCCTTCGCGCAGGTCTCGCTCACGGCCTATGTGCCGCACAACTACCCGCTCGACAAGCTGGAACCCGGCCTCAACGAGAACGCTTTCTACGACCCCACCAACTTCACCTACCCGGCCGGCAGCTATGTCTGCGAGGTGGAGGTGGACCCGGCCACCGGCGTCGTGCGCATCGACCGCTTCAGCGCTGTGGACGACTTCGGCAACATCGTCAACCCGATGATCGTCGAGGGCCAGGTGCACGGGGGCCTGGCGCAGGGCATCGGGCAGGCGCTGCTGGAGCACGGCGTGTACGACGCCGACAGCGGCCAGCTGCTGACCGGCAGCTATATGGACTACGCCATGCCGCGCGCCGACGACCTGCCCAGCTTCAATGTGCAGACCGCCAGCGGCACGCCCTGCACCCACAACCCGCTGGGCGTGAAGGGCTGCGGCGAGGCCGGCGCCATCGGCTCGCCGGCCGCGGTGATCAACGCGATCTGCGACGCCATCGGCGTCAAGGACCTGCCCATGCCCGCCACCCCGTGCACCGTCTGGACGGCGCTGCAATCCAAGGCCTGAGGAGACGACGATGAACTACCAAGCTGCATCCTCCGTCGCCGCCGCCCGCCTGGGGCCGGACGACAAATTCCTCGCTGGCGGCCAGAGCCTGCTCGGCGCCATCAAGCTCGGCCTGGCCGCGCCCGAGGGCCTGGTGGACGTGCGCCGCCTGCCCGAGCTGCAGGGCCTCAGCGTGAGCGGCGGTGCCGTGCGCATCGGTGCCGCAACGACGCACGCCACCGTCGCCGCCTCGGCCGAGGTGCAGCGGGCCATCCCGGCGCTGGCTGACCTGGCCGGCCGCATCGGCGACCGCCAGGTGCGCAATGCCGGCACGATCGGCGGGAGCCTCGCCAACAACGACCCCGCCGCCTGCTACCCCGCCGCCACGCTGGCACTCGGCGCCACCATCCACACCGCCACCCGCCAGATCGCGGCGGACGACTTCTTCCAGGGCCTGTTCAGCACGGCCTTGCAGGAGGGCGAGCTGATCACGGCGGTGAGCTTCCCCGTGCCGAAGGCGGCCGGCTGGCAGAAGTTCAAGCAGCCGGCGTCGCGCTTCTCGCTGGTGGGCGTGTTCGTGGCGCGCTTCGACAGCGGGGTGCGCGTGGCCGTCACCGGCGCCGGCCCGGGCGTGTTCCGCTGCACCGAGCTGGAGCAGGCGCTCAGCCGCGACTGGAGCCCGGCCGCGGCGCGCGCCGTGAAGCTGAGTGCCGACGGGCTCAACACCGACCTGCACGGCACGGCGGCCTACCGCGCGGCGCTGATTCCGGAGCTGGCGGCGCGCGCGGTCGCGGGGGCCTGAGCCCATCCCTAGAAGCGGGGGATGACTCAGGGCCTTGGCTGGGCCCTTCGAGGCTCGGGCCGGGGCCTTCGTCGCAGAAGCGGGCCGGTGGCACGCGGGCTGGGCACGATGCCGCCCATCACCGTGACACGGCTCCGCCGCACCGCCATGCCCGCACCTTCGCCCCTGTCCTGCCCGCAACGCTGCGTCCACGCCGAACAGGCACCGGCGCTGGCCGAGTTGCGGGAATCCATTCACCGCGCCACCGCCGGGCGCGTCAGCCGGCTGGAGCGCCAGGAGCGCCAGCGCTTCAGTGAAGGGGTCCTGGTCAACGAAACCTCGATCAGCTGCTGGGCGGCTCTCGTCTGGCCCGCGGGCTCGGCCGCCTAGCCGACTGGCCGCTCGTTCTCCTGCGCCGCGATCAGCGCCTCGCGCCACAGCCGGGCGGGGATGAAGGTGCGCAGCTGCTCCATGGCCTTGTCGATCAGGGCCGGGTGCAGGCTGTGGTCGATGTGGGGCAGCAGGTCGGCGGTCACGTCGGCGCCGAGGTCCACCAGGGCCTGGGCGGCGTCCACCACATGGCGGTAGGGGAAGCGCTGGTCGGCGATGCCGTGCAGCAGGTGCACGCAGACATCCTGCGGGGCGGCCTCGGGCCGGGCCAGGTAGCCGCCGGCAAAGGCCAGCACGCGGCCCACCAGGGCCGGCTCGGCCTGCACGGCCTCCAGGGCCAGCAGGGCGCCGTCACCCACGCCCGCCACGGCCACGCGCTGCCAGGGCAGCTCGTGCCGGGCCGCCTCGAAGCGCAGGCGCTCGATGAGCTGGGGCACGGCGGCGTTGACGCCGTCCGGCTCGGGGTGGTCGGAGGCCCACCAGCGGCAGCGGCCTTCGGCGTCACGCAGCGGCGGGTGCAGGTGCAGCACGAGGGCGCGCGGGTACTGGGCCGTCAGCGCATGGGCGAGCGGGGCGAGGGTGTCCGGGCCGTCGGGGGCGATGCCGCTGTCGGGCAGGAGGGCGAACAGCAGTTCGGGCGCTGTTCCGTCTTGGGGCTGGCTCATGGCGCCATTGTCCTTGCCTGCGGCTATCCTGGCGCGCCTTTGCTGCCGGAGTCGCGTCGCTCATGGATCTGAAAGTGAACGGCCAGGTCGTGGCCCTGCCCGAGATCGCCAGCGACCCGGCCATGCCGCTGCTGTGGGCGCTGCGGGACGGCTTGAACCTCACCGGCACCAAGTTCGGCTGCGGCGTGGCGGCCTGCGGGGCCTGCACCGTGCACCTGGACGGCCAGCCCGCCCGCGCCTGCGTGACGCCGCTGGGGGCCTGCGCCGGCAAGGCTGTCACCACCATCGAGGGCCTGGCCGCGCCCGGCGCGCCGCACGCGCTGCAACTCGCCTGGCTGGCCGAGCAGGTGCCGCAGTGCGGCTACTGCCAGAGCGGCATGCTGATGGCCGCCGCCGCGCTGCTGGCCAAGAACCGCCAGCCGACCGATGCCGACATCGACGCGGCCATGAGCAACCTCTGCCGCTGCGGCACCTACCCGCGCGTGCGCGCCGCCATCAAGCTTGCCGCCAAGGGGATCAAGGCATGAAGCGCCGCACCTGGTTGCTCGCCGGGGCTGGCGCTGCGGGTGCGCTGATCGTGGGCTGGGGCCTGCTGCCACCACGTTCCCGCCTGGGCCAGGCGGGCACCCTGCCGGTGGTGGCCGGGGAGGTGGGGCTGAACGGCTGGATCAAGATCGCCGCCGACGGTCAGGTCGTGCTGGCGATGAACCGCAGCGAGATGGGGCAGGGCGTGCACACCGGCCTGGCCCAGCTCGTGGCCGAGGAGCTCGACGTGCCGCTGCGCACCGTGCGTCTCACGGCGGCCGGGCACGACAGCCTCTACGGCAATGTGGCCGCCATGCTGGGCAACATGCCCTTCGGCCCGCGCGACGAAGGCCGGCTGCCCGAGCGCATCGCCCACTGGGCGACGGTGCGCGTGGCGCGCGAGCTGGGCATCAACCTCACCGGCGGTTCCTCCAGCATGGCCGATGCCTGGGAGCCGCTGCGCCTGGCGGCCGCCACGGCCCGCGCGCAGCTGCTGGGCGCGATGGCGCTCAAGCACAAGCTGCCGCTGGCGGAGCTGAGCGTCAAGGACGGCATCGTGCACCACGCCAGCGGCGCCCTCGGCCACTACGGCGAGGTGGCGGCGCAGGCGGCGCTCACGCCGCCGGGCGAGGTCACGCTCAAGCCGGCCGCGCAGTGGCGGCAGATCGGCCAGGCCTTGCCGCGCATCGACCTGGCGGGCAAGGTCGACGGCCGGGCCCGCTTCGGGCTGGACGTGCGCGAGCCGGGGCAGCTGTTCGCCGCCGTGCGCCACTGCCCGATGCTCGGCGGCGGCCTCGGGCCGGTGCGCAACCTGGCCCAGGTGATGGCCATGCCCGGCGTGCTGCGCCTGGTGACGCTCGGTGCGATGGCCGGCTCGACGCCGGCCTATGCCGTCGTGGCCCGCACCACCTGGCATGCCCAGCAGGCGGCCCGCGCGCTGGAGGTGGACTGGCAGCCGCCGCCCAAGGGCCGCGTGGATTCCGCCGCCGTGGAGCGCCAGCTGGCCAGCACCGCGCAGGCGGCACACCGGGCGGGCGAGGGCTTCGCGTTCCGCAGCGAGGGTGATGTGGTGGTCGGCCTGAAGGGCGCCGCGCGGCAACTGACGGCCGTCTACAGCGCGCCCTACCTCGCGCACGTGACGATGGAACCGATGAACTGCACGGTGCAGCTGGGCGACGGCGCGGCCACCGTGTGGGCGCCCACGCAGGTGCCCGGCGCCGCGCGCGAGGCGGCGGCGCGGGTGCTGGGCCTGCCGGAGGCTGCCGTGACGGTGCATGTGACCTACCTCGGCGGTGGCTTCGGCCGGCGGCTGGAGGTGGACTTCATCGCCCAGGCCGCCCGGGTGGCCCTGGAGTGCGGCGGCGCGCCGGTGCAGCTGGTGTGGTCGCGCGAGGAGGACATGACGCACGACTTCTACCGCCCGGCCGGTGCCGCCGTGCTGCAGGCCGGCCTGGACGCGGCCGGCAAGCCGGTGGCGCTGTCCATCACGAATGCCGGCGACGCCCTCGTGCCGCGCTGGCTCGCGCGCATCGTGCCCAAGGTGTCGGGCCTGATCGAGGTGCTGACGCGCAACGGCTACCCCGACAGCCGCGCCCCGGCGGCCCTGACGGCCGCGGGTGACGCGCCCGACAAGACCGCCGCCGAAGGCCTGTTCGACCTGCCCTATGCCGTGCCGGCGCTGCGCGTGGCGCATGTGGCCACGCACAGCGGCATCCCGGTCGGCTCCTGGCGGGCGGTGGGCCACTCCCACCATGCCTTCTTCATCGAGAGCTTCATCGATGAACTCGCCCACGCCGCCGGGGCCGACCCCGTGGCCTACCGGCTCGCGCTGCTGGACGGCCTGCCGCGCCACGCCGCCGTGCTCAAGCGCGCGGCCGAAGCGGCCGGCTGGGCCCAGCCGCTGCCGGCCGGCGTGGCGCGCGGCGTGGCCCTGCACGAGAGCTTCGGCAGCATCGTGGCGCAGGTGGTGGAGGTCACGAAGCTAGGCGGCCAGCCGCGCGTGCGCCGCGTGGTCTGCGCGCTGGACTGCGGCACGGTGGTGAACCCCGGCGTGGTGGCGCGGCAGATGGAAAGCGGCATCGTCTTCGGCCTGAGCGCCGCGCTGCACGGCCGCATCGATGTGGTCGGCAGCGAGGTGCAGCAGAAGAACTTCCCCGACCAGCCGCTGCTCACGCTGGCGCAATGCCCGGCCATCGAGACCTACTTCGTGCCGAGCGACGGCCCACCGACAGGGGTGGGCGAGCCGGGCACGCCGCCGTTGGCGCCGGCGCTGGCGAATGCCTGGTTCGCGCTGACCGGGGAGCGCCGGCGCCGCCTGCCCCTGCTGGGCTGAGCTGGGTCAGACCTTGAGCTTGAAGGGATTGAAGTCGGTGCCGCGGTCGTAGAAGTCCACGCCTTCGGCGCGCTTCAGGAAGTTCACGACCCGCGCCGTGACGGGGTACATGACCGCCTCCCAGGTCGTCTTGAACAGGTACTGCGTCAGGATGACGGCGAAGAGCTGCTCGTTGGCCCAGATGCCGTAGAAGGCGATCAGGAAGAACACGCTGGTGTCCACCAGCTGGACGACGACGGTCGAGCCGATGAT
>Ga0233424_10002086_pt1 | contig 15171 bp, 15 predicted proteins | sample Watercolumn_Towu_FD_181011 | JGI IMG/M metagenome (GOLD analysis project Ga0233424, IMG submission 181011) | Freshwater microbial communities from Lake Towuti, South Sulawesi, Indonesia - Watercolumn_Towuti2014_125_MG | ecosystem: Environmental > Aquatic > Freshwater > Lake | place: Indonesia...
GAAGAAATTCGACTAACGCGAGGCGATTAGGAAGCGCGACGCGGAGCGCGACATCCGGCGCGAGATGAACGCACGTTGAAAATACCGGCCGTTCCCTCTTTTTTCATGATTCATGCGCCATGATGAGTGCCGCCTGATTCGTGATTTGAGGGGGGATGATCGGCCTAGACAAAGAGAATGCTTTTTGAATATGCGCGGTAGAGCCCGGCCTCTCAAAACCCGGAAAAAAATTAAGTGCCAAGAACTTAGTTGCAAAAGCAAAGTCTGTTCTGTCGCCGTATTTCGGCGCTCGCGACTTAGCATTCGCCTACGCATTGTCGTAAGCGACGTTTACGGCTCCAACGTCTGATACGGATACGTAAGCGTAATATCATTTCAGACTCTATGCGTACGGAACGTCTCACTGCGCGCACGAATCTTGGGAGACTCGGTGAATGAAGACTTTGCATGCTTCACACTTCACTCACCTAAAAACATAAAGCCTGCTATGCCGTGTAGAAGTATTCAAAACACCTTTTTGCACGGCGGTTCGATTCCGCCCATCTCCACTGCTTCGCTTTCACTACGTTCAAGCTACGCAGTGCGAGCACCAAAACACTTCGCCTTAGCGAGGTGTTTTAGGTCTAAAGTATTGCTCAACGAAGTAGCTTCGCTACGCAGTACAAGCGAAGCAGTGGCCCTTCGTAGCTTTAGCGAATGTAGGGCAAGTATAATTTGTCCATGTATTGTGTGTGTATCCTCCAAAGTCAAAAAGACGGAAGTTACTATACAGGGAGTACCGAAAATGTTCAGAAGCGACTGACTGAACACAATTTCGGGACCTCAACATATTCAAGCTCCAAACGCCCTTTCAAAATAGTCTGGCAGTGTACATTTCGAGAGAAAGAAAAGGCATTGGCTTTCGAAAGGTACTTAAAACAGGGCTCGGGTTTTGCCTTTGCTCGAAAACATTTATGTTAGTGAAAACCACTGGCATCGCCAGTGGTTTTCACTTTTTTGTAGGCGGAGCAGGCAAACTGATTTGCTTGCGTGGGGAATCGAAAGGCGGAGGCATGTTTTTTCAGCAGAAAAAACGGCCGAGCTTGGGTCGCGAAAACCGTGAGCGACGGCGGGCGATTACTCGTGACCGAAAGCGTACTCGCGGTTCCGCCCATCTCCCCCAGGTCGCTAAAAATCCGCAACAGTAATTGCGGATTTTTAGCTTTGTCGAACGCGCGTCCCCTGGACACGCTACTTCTTTACCCGAACGTAAACGTAAACGCCTTAAGCCCGGGAGACTCCGCTTCTATCCGAAGCGTGTGTGTTTCCTCGCCCGTATGCTCTATGAGCTTATAGAGTCGGTCTTCTTTGATAAAGGCCGTTCCGTCGATTGAGACATCGTCCCCACCGCACCACCCTTGCTCGCGACATTCAAGTACGGTTGTCCCTTCTCCCTTGAGTAGTTTTCCGTCGAGGTAGAGCTTCACGCGCACGCCCCGTTCGGAGCTTGCGACAAAGTAGACTTCTTTTGATCGATAGCGAAATGCAATACTCGCCCCTGCAATCTCATTCTCCGCGTACTCATCTTGAATGTTCCATGTGCCACCAAAGTAGAGCTGGTTTTGCATAAGAGTATCGGGAAGCGAGAAGGTCTGTTCTCCGCTAACCCCCTGTTTCCCATTGGCCAAGAGTTCATTCCGCTTAGAACCGAAATAAGTCTCAGGGCTTCCTGCTCGCGCGGGCGTGGTTTCTTCGGTAAGCGGGAGTGCGGTTACGTTGCCTTCGCCAAGTCGTTTCGCGCGTTCATTGAGGGCTTTCTGTATCTGTCGCTCCGTCTCTTCGTACCCTCCTTCCCCGATGCGGTCGTAGACGATATAACCGTCTATATCTATGAGGTATTTGCGCGGCCAGTAGCGGTTCCGGTACGCTTGCCAAGTTGAGTAGTCGTTATCAAGCACGACGGGGTACTTGATGCCGAACTTCTCCACGGCCGAGAGCACATTCTCATACACCTTTTCAAACTCAAACTCCGGCGTGTGCAGGCCGATAATCACAAGCCCCTTGTCCGCGTACTTCTCGTGCCACGAATTAAGGTACGGGAGGGTACGCTGACAGTTGATGCACGAGTACGTCCATATGTCGAGAAGCACAACCTTCTTCCCGACAAATTCGCCGATGGCAAAGGGCTTATCCGCACCGCCCGAATTGGGACTGTTTAGAAACCCATCCGGTGTCGTAATCTCCTTCGCGCGTTCATAGAGGAGCGCCTTTGAAGACGGAGCTATTGGGGTGGTCTTTTCCCTTTCCAGCGTCAAAGTCGCGGTCTTTTCCGAACCGGCTTCTTTTTGTGTGGGTTCCAGAGCTTCGGGAAGCGCACGTTCGATAATTGGCGTGACGCTCTTTGCAACCGGAGCCGCTTTATCGTTGTCAAGATAGATGATGGCGCACACGATTGCGGCGACGGCAACAAGAAGCGCCCAAATGTTGGTTACGGACATAAATCGTCATTACTTGAGAAGTAATGCATTCAAAAACTCGAAGTTCGCGATGCGGGAGAGGTTCCCAGTGAAGATAAGTATGCCGAGCATAATGAGAATGATGCCGAATGCGATGTTTACGTACCGGAGCGCGGGCCCCAGGCGTTCGACAAGGCGGCTCGCTTGTCCCGCGAAAAATCCGATGACGAGGAATGGGAGCCCGAGACCGAGCGCGTAGGCAAGCAAAAGCGCGAACGCGGAGCCGGGCGCGCTCGCGGCAAGGCCAAGTATTGCTCCAAGCGCCGCGCCGACGCACGGCGTCCATCCGGCGGCAAACGCGAGACCAAAAAGAAACGAAGTGGCGTAGCGCGAACGATTGCCCGCCGTCACGCGGAAGGTGTGCGGACGCTCAAGAAAACCGATCTTGATGAGTCCCGTGAGATACAGTCCGAAGAGAATGACGAGAGCGCCTCCAACACGCGAAAGCCAGATTTGCACATCGTAGGCGATTGCTTCAAGGAGTGTGTTGAGAAGCACCCCGAGCACGGCAAAAACCACCGAGAATCCAAGTACGAAGAACAATGCATTTAGAAAGACCTCCCTCTTTCTGGAGGCCGCCTCTTCAAGGGAACTTCCAGCGAGGTACGCCAAAAATCCCGGAATAATGGGAAGCACGCACGGAGCAAGAAACGAGACGATACCCGCGATGAAGGCGATGCCGATGGAGAGGTCAGTCATGATGTCTTGAAACCACAAATCCCAAGCACCACAGTACAAGCAAATTCAGATAACAAAAACGCCGAGCAGAACTGTTGTTTCAGTTTTTGAGATTGGAATTTGGATATTGTTTGTGATTTGGGATTTTTGATTTGGAACTTATTGAAGGGTTCTTTTAAGCTCCGAGAGATACCGCTCTTTACTCCACGACTCCGGCGACTTTAGTATCCGTTTGCCGCTACGCAGAAATACCTTCGTGTGCTGATAGCCTACGCCAAACTCACGCGCGAGCATTTTCTCGTCATCGTCCGTATCGCTGTCGTTGTAGTTCACCCGAAAACCAATCACTTGCTCATCGGTTAATTCATTGAACGCCGGATAAAGAGCGTCGGTAGTTTCCGCTTTGCAAATCGGGCACCAGTTCGCATAAAAATAGAGCACGATCAGCTTGTCGCTTTGCTTCGCCTTCTCATAGTCCTCCTTTGAAAAATCCAAAAGCGGCGACGCACTTCCCGCAAGGAACGCGCCGACATACATTACGCCTTGCTCCGCTTTCTGACCGTTACCCTCTCCAATACTTGCAGAAGGCGCCGCTGTTTCTGTCATACTCTCCGTCTTCTCACTTCCGCCTGTGCGCAAAAGATACGTTCCTCCTGCAATGAGAAGAACGACGACTATCACGACTGCGATGCCCGCAGAACCCTTCTGCATGGGAACAGTATACACCTCAAAAATACAAAAAGCGTGTGGACACATGGTTAGCTCCATGGTGATGTCGTACCGGCAAACGAAACATGAATTCACCCCTGAATTATGACATTCACTATCAGACCGGCCGCAGAAGCAAGAACCGACACATTGACCATTGAACCCGCACAAGAAGGAGCTCGTGAAGTTCCACTGTTCAAACAGTGGGCGATAGAACTGAATGAGAGAGGTCGCATTGGCACATCATGTGGGCCAAGCATACCAGAGCGGTGGAGGAGGAAAGACAGGATGGTACTGGTCACATTCAAAAGACTGCTTGATGCTTGGCGAGTTATCCAAGGCACTGCCACTGCGAAAGAAGACCTTGAAGGCGAGTTGGTGGAGATTTATGTCCTCACGGTTGAAATCACAACGCGCACGCCAGTAACAGGAAAAAGTGGGGGTGATGTATTCAACGAAGGAGAGACCTTCGGTCGCAATGCCTGACCAACACAAAAAGGTCACTGTGGGAGGTTCTGCCGACCTCCCTTTTCTTTGCTTGTTGGCATTTGTATGCTATACATAACTATTCGTAGCTTTTCCGAAGTGAGTACCACACGAGTAAGGATCAACCACCAGATACGAGCCGCGGAACTGCGGGTCATCGGCCCCCAAGGCGAGAACTTCGGGGTTATTTCTCTTTCCGATGCGCTAAAAAAAGCTGCGGAAAGCGGCCTTGACTTGATTGAGATTTCCCCGAACGCGACTCCGCCAGTTGCAAAAATCACGGACTATGGTAAGTTTCAGTACGCTGAAAACAAGAAGCAGAAAGCCGCAAAGGCAAAGGTTAAAACGGTAGAAGTAAAAGCGACGCAGGTGAAAGTCGGCACGAGCGAGCACGACCTCGCTCTGAAGGCAAAGAAGGTAAACGAGTGGCTTTCGGAGGGGAATCGCGTGAATATCTCACTGTACCTCGCCGGCCGCGCTAAATATATGCCGCAAAAATTCCTGGAAGAGCGGCTTGCGCGAATATTGCGGCTTGTGTCGGTGGAGCACAGAATAGCGGACCCGGTGCGGCGAGGGCCGAAGGGACTGGCGATGGTAATTGAAAAAGCATAGCAACACGAATCAACTAATGAACGAATCTACGAATACCAACGAATAAGAGTCCGATTTGTAGGTATTGGCAGTATTAGTAATTCGCAGATTAGTTTTAGACATGAAGACTAACAAGGCATACACAAAACGCCTCAAAGTTACAAAGAACAGCAAAATACTGATGCGCGGCAAGGGGCAAAATCATTTTAATGCAAAGGCGCGACGGCGCGCCCAGCTTGGGCGTAAACGCATGAGCGCACTGCATATGAAGAAAGGAGATATCGCAAGGTTCCTACCGAACCTATAAGTACCAATCTACGAATGAACGAATACAGCGAATGTCTGCCAAAAAGAACTTCGGATTAGTAGACCTTAGTAGAATTAGTAACTGGCTTATGAGTACTTAACCATGGCCCGAGTAAAGAAAGCAACAAATGCTCTCAAATTTCGCCGTTCTCTCCTTAAAAAGGTGAAGGGTTACAAGCACGCCCGCTCCAAAAAGGAACGCGCGGCGTGGGAAGCCTACGTCCACGCCGGCAAGTACGCTTTTGCGCACCGCCGCGACAAAAAGAACGACTTCCGCACGCTCTGGAACATCCGCATCAACGCCGCGGTGCGCCCGTTCGGTCTTTCCTATTCCCGCTTCATAAGCGCTCTCAAAAAGAAGGGTATCAAACTCGATCGTAAGATTCTCGCCACCTTGGCCAAAGATGAGCCGAAGACGTTTGAACGGGTAGTAACGCAGGTGAAAGGATAGATTCAAGATGTAAGGTTTAGGATTTAAGTAAGAAAAAGCCCCGTACTCGGGGCTTTTTTGTGCATGTCACCTTCTGCTATCTCGAAGGAGTTGAAGATTACTTCGTATCGCACGCGAAATAGCCCGTGGCGCTACAGTCGTTATCGTTTGATTGTATCAAGCCAATATCTCCTGTGTGCGAAGGTAGTGATCGTCCAAATGATTGGCGCTTGCATATGCATCGAGTGCACCCGCAAGACGTCCTATCTCCTGCTCGGCAGCAAGGAATGTTTGAAGCGAGACTCTCTTGTCTTCGTTTCCTTGAGTGATATTCTCCACCTCGTTGAAACGCACGACGTACGCATTGTAGTATTGAATAACCGTGCGATGATGGACCATGTAGTTTCTCACATATTCGCGTTCCTGTGCATTCGGTATCTTTTGCAAAAGCTCCTCTTCGCTTTCTTTGCGTTCCATCCGGTTAAAAAGTCGCGCCTCATCGAATACATCATCTGCGGGAAGCACGTTGGCGTTTGACATGGAAATATCGCCGGCGGGAACACGCGGCTCGCCGAAGCCTAAAAGACCGAGGCGTGGCATGGTACCTTTTTCCGGTGGCCGTGTATCACGCACCGTTTCATAGAGTATTGCCTTGTCTCGGTGAACATCAGTCTTGAGCGCCTCCTGAAATGTGCCGTGGTCGGCGCGAACCACACGGATGGGCTTTTTGATATCGGTCATCTTGCCGAAGCTGCGCACGCCGCTTCCCGCACTTGTCATTTCGACTGTGACGAGTGTCCCATCTTTAAGTATGAGTCCTGGTTGGATATGACCTGTGGTGCACACTGAGACCAGCGTTTCGCCACCCTGAAAGAGGTCTTCCTGCTCCGAAGTCTGAAGCGTGAGCATATGGAGAGCGAGTGTGCCGCTACTGCATTGGTACCGCTTCTCAAGGAGAGGGTCAGGAAGCGCATCATGGTCGCGGTTGTAGACGGTACCCGCGTGTTTTTGAAATGCGGCTTTGAGTTTGAGGAGCGCGCCGAGCGCGGCCGACTGGGGGACCTCCGGCGGCATATTTCCAGCCTCTGCTGCAACATCATCGAATACCGCTTGGTAGAACGCGTCATACCGGCTCTTGAACTCGGCGGGGGCTATCCTTTGCGAATTAGAACTCCGCTCCATATACCTTTCAAGCTCAGCGAGTTGTATGAGTTCCTTCCGTTTTGCAAAGTCAGGAAGCTCGCCGGTGCGTTCATACTCCGCGCGAAGCGCTTCACTTTTCTCCTTATATTCCTTTCTTACATCCGCAAGCGGACCAATGCCGATTGCCTCGCCGATTTTCTCGCGCTTAAGCAAAGCGAGTGTGCCCACCAACGCGCCCGCAGTACCGGCTGCAGCTGCAGTAACAAACTTCCTCCGGCTTATGCCTGCTTTAGGCTGCTCTTCCGATGGGGGTGTTTCGTGTGGCATTGTTTTATGATACCGCAGGACTTACTTTTTCGCATGTAAGGACGACCACTGGAAGATGCTAAATCCCTGGACTCCCGCCTTCGCGGGAATGACGGGCTTTCTTCAACTTATAACTTGTCAACTTACAACTTACAAACTAATTGCCACGCTCTCCCCCGCTTCCGGCACATGGGTCTCCACACCAAAATAGTCTTTGACCCGCTGCGCAAGAAAGAGCGCGGCTTTTGGTTCGCCCATGACGACAAAAACTTTTTCGAGCGCCCCGCCGTCGCACGCCTTTTCTGCAAATTCAAGCAAATGCTCGCTGTCCATATGGGACGAGTAGCCGGTTACCGTTTCGACGTGAGCACGAACATGCACGACTTCGTTTCCAATGCGGACTTTCTTCACCCCTTCCTGAATGTGCCGCCCCAAACTCCCGACTGCTTGATATCCGATGAAGAGAATCGTGTTGCTGGAGTCGCCGAGGTAACGGCGCTCATGTTCCAGAATCCGCCCGCCCGCCGACATGCCGGAGCCAGCGATCACGATCTTTGGACCCTGCGTGCGCTCGATCTCGTCGCTGTCTTGCCGCGTCATGGTAAGTTTCAGTTTTGGAAATGAGAAGATATCGTCTCCATCAGCCATCCTGCGTTTCGCTTCCGCATTGAGCGAAGCGCTGTACTCTTTGTACACGTTGGTCACCTTGATGGCGAGCGGGGAGTCGAGAAACACGGGAATGGCATCAACAAGTTTTTGATCCTCAAAAAGTTCACCCATCTCGGAGAGAAGGACCTGCGTTTTTTCGAGTGAAAAACATGGTATGAGAAGCGTTCCTTTCCTGCGAATCGTTGCATGGATAACCGCCGCAAGCCGCTCCTTACGGCGTTCGATTCCCTCATGGTTCCGGTCTCCGTACACGCTCTCCATCACAAGATACGAGGCGCCGGAGGCGGTCTCTGCCGGTTCAAGAAGCGGTGTTGGGGCGTTGCCTAGATCACCGGTGAATATGATGCTTCGTTCTCCACCTGTGCGTCGTATCTCAAACATGGCGGAGCCAAGAATATGCCCGCTCCCCCGCGTCGTCACCTCAAATTCCCCCACCTCAAACGACTCATGCAAAGCCGCAGTTTTCCAGAGCAAAAAAGCACGAGCGATGTCTTTCTCGTCATAGAGAAGTTCGTCGCCGCTGTCGGTTTCGGAACGCATAAGAGAGAACGCGTCGGGAAGCATGAGCTTGGAGAGGTCAAGTGTTTGCGGGGTACTCAAAATCTTCCCACTGAAGCCGTCCCGCACGAGCTTCGGAATTCGGCCGATGTGGTCAATATGCGCATGCGTGACAAGGAGATACTCTATTGACGCGGGGTCATACGGAAAAGCAGCGCGGTTCAAGTCGTGCGCAAATTTCTCGCCTTGTATGAGTCCGCAGTCCACGAGAAGCCGCGTATGTTCTCCCTGCAACAAGAAATTAGCGCCGGTAACGCTCCCGACGCCGCCATGAAATGACAGCGTTGCCTCATGTTTACTAGCCACGATTCATGTACTCATGTTTAAAATAGCTGAACGCGGCTACACCCCCTAAGAGGTCGAGAACGACATCTACGGATGTGTCGAGCCAGTACCCTTCGACGCTCCACGTATGACCGAGAAGTCGCTCGAAAACTTCCCAACCGATACCGACAACGAGGGTGACTACGAGTACAAAGCAAAGCACTCGCCTACTCGAAGGCAAGGCGGGCGTTCCGAAATATCCCGAAAAAAAATTCAGCCAAAGCGCGAGAAAGCCGACAAATACGCCCCCAAGAAAGTGCAATATGATATCGTACCACCACAGTGCCCAGTACAGAAAGAGGAGCATCGCCGCAAGATGCATCGCGGCAATGATACAGATGAGTATCGCGAGCGTGTACAACAATCTGTTTCTGGGTGACATAACTCCATTCTATCAAAAAATCCGCGGACGCGGATTCTTTGACGGTTACTCGGATGTTCCCTAGAACAAATCTAGGTGGGTGTTCTCAAGGACGCGTAAGAGAATTCCGTGAGGATTCAACAGCGCGTACTGATTCGAACTCCCTCAATGAGTGTTATAGAGGAAACATCTCAAGTAACCAACCCTAGTGTAACATGTAACTCATAACTTGTAACAAGTAACAGGTAACCGAAACTTCACCGCCTTTTCGCATTCATCCTCACTATTACCCTGCGGACGACCGAAGTTCATAGTCATTCCAAAAGCCCATCCAGATTCACATCATAGAGAATCTGCTCGCCAATGAGCCGGTACTTCACGAGTTCGTCGTTCTTGAACCAGTGTTTGACTTCGTTCTCGGCTTCTTCCACCGAACCGGATGCATGGATGAGGTTGCGCACCGCTCTGCCGTCAATGTCCGCCATTTGGTAGGAATCAAGGACAAAATCTCCGCGAATGGTCCCGACATCCGAGGTGAGCGGTTCCGTCCCGCCGGTAACTTTACGGACAATTTTCACCGCGTGCGCGCCTTGCCAAACCATCGCGATGACGGGGCCGCTGGTGAGGTATTTCTGGAGCGCTTCAATCACTATATCCCCCACTTTCAGCGGGTCCACATACGGGGGCTTGAGCCCCTTTTTCTGGTACGCTTCAATGGACTTTTCGCCGACAACCCGCTTCCAATTCGGGTCAAGGTTGTAGTGTTTCTCCACGTGCGCCTTGGTAGGCACCATAAGCTTTAGCCCCACGAGCTTGAGTCCCAGACGTTCATAGCGCTGGATAATTTCTCCGACAAGCGTGCGTTGCACTCCGTCCGGCTTGATAATGACGAGCGTGCGTTCTGTTTTTGGATGATTCATAACACGAATACCACAAATTAAGATGCGAATACCACGAATGATATGGATGCGGGTATTCTAGCAAAAAGGAGCCGAAAAGCCAATTACCTCGCCGTATAGCGCCGAAGTGCCGTTTGCATTTCCTCCAGTGCATCCATTTTCTTGCGTATCGTGGTTGCAATTCCTGTCATATCTTTAGAGAGCGCTATCAACTCGGGACTGTTCAGGGTTTGGTTACTCTTATCAACTTTACTTCGAAGCCCGACCACAACACCTCGAACTTCATCAAGTGCATCGAGTAGACGAGAATAGTTTAAAGGTTCAATCGAAAGCCTGTCATGTTCTGCTTTGGGCATAAACTCTCTTCGGAGGTCTGTATTGAGAGTATCGAGAACCGTGTGTGCCTTTTTTGCGTCAAAAACACCCTCTTCAAACATCTTCATGTCCTCTGCATGCAGAGATAGAGGAGCAAATTTGTTCGACTTAAGCGAAGTCTCGAGTTCTTGAACCTCTCCGGCGAACCGATTGAAAGCGTTGCGCATATCCTCGTAAATCGCACGGGTTATTTTCTCTCTTTCCTGTTCTTCGCCTGGCTTGGGGTTTTCGGGATTTTGTTCCTGTGGAGAGTTCTTTACGGATGCACTTGCCGGAGCTGTAATACCCAATTCGGCCCTGACCTTCGCAAGAGACGCTTCGTTCTGCATTCTCCTCGCCCCTTGTACATCCACTTCCTCCGATTCCGGGGGTTCGGAAGGCGGCACTTGCTCTTTACCCGTTTCTTGACTTTCTATCAAAGCTTCCCTATTAGTCAGAGGCATGTCACTTGTTTTCCCCGAATCAAAGTTCGCTGGCATATCTTGCCGAGGCAAGTCCTCCATTGAGCTTAGCGAATTTGGTTCTGGTATCTTTTCTGGCATTTTTGTGTTTCTGGATTCCCGCTTCCATAGGAATGACAGAATGACTTTGTTAAGGATGAAGGATACTTGGTTGTAGGTTGTCAGTGGTTGGTTGTCCGGTTACTTTTTGTATTTCGCCGCAATCTCCTCCTCGATCATCTCTCGCGGGCGGCCGAACTTGAGATAGGAGAGTTCTTTGAGTTTCGGAACAATGTCAGGTTGACCTTGCGGCGGCGGCACGGTTTCGAGCGAGAAAGGCTTCACGGGGCGTCCCGCCACAAGGAGCTTCATGTAAGCGTTGCGGTTATCAAGATTGATGAGGTCCTGCTCGGTAAACACCGGCTCGAGCTGTTTGGCAAGAAACTCGGCGTCCTCCGCGCCGACGCGGAACATGGCAAGACTCCCCACGTTCCCAAACACCGCATCTTTGATTTTCTCGTCGAGTTGTTTGATGAATTGGTGGGCGATAATGAGCGCGAGCTTGTATTTTCTCGCCTCGGAGAGAATCGAGGCGATTGAGGGTGTGGTGATGTTCTGAAACTCGTCAATGTAAAGATAAAACGGCGGAAGTTCCTTGCCGAATGAATCGACGCGGGAGAGCGCGGCCATAAGCATTTTCCCGACTAAGATAAGACCGATAAGGTTCGCGTTGAGGTCCCCAAGGCGCCCTTTGGCGAGATTGACGAGGAGAATCTTCTTCCCGTCCATGATCTCTCGAAAGCTCCACGCGGACTTTTCCTGGGCGATGATGGGGCGCATGATTTCGTTCGAGAGAAAGTTGTCGAACTTAGAAACAATGTAGGGCACGATGTTCTGGAGCGAAGCTTCGCCTCCCGCCTTTTCGGCCACTTCCTTCCAGAACTGGGTCACAATTGGGTTCTGACAGCGCGAGAGCTTGAAGTCGCGGAACTCTTTGCTCGCGAGTACGCGTGAGACGTCGAGAAGCGTCGAGCCGCTTGTCGGGTCTTCAATGGTAAGGAGCACGGCGTTTCGGAAGTATTGTTCGAACATAGGGCCTCCCGCGGTCTTCATGTCAAAAAGCTTGTCGAAGATGGAGAGCATTTCGTTCACGACGAAAGTCTTCTGCTCCGGAAACCTCGTATCGTACTCAAGCATGTTGAGCCCCATGGGACGCGCCGTGTTCGACGGGTCGAAGTAGATAAGGTCTTCGTAGCGCTCTTTAGGAATCATCGCAAGCACGTCGAGAATATCCACCCCGTGCGGGTCGATGAAACAGAGTCCTTCCCCGTTCTTCACATCCTGCGCAATCATATTCTTGAGAAAGGTCGTCTTGCCGGTGCCGGTTTGGCCAATCGCATAAAAATGCCGCAAACGATCGTCGGCGGTCATATAGATCGGAACCTCGGTGCCGCGGACGCGGTTAACGCCAAGAAGAAGGCCTGCGGTTGGAAGCCCTGTCGGCACAGGAGAAACACCGGCCTTCGCCTGCTTGAGTGCTGGCGCGGACTTAAGGTGGGTCGTCGGAAAATGCGCCATCGTGGTGAGCTCCTTTATGGTGAGCGGCAATGCGAGACGGCCATCGAATTGACGGAGCGAAAAATCTCGCAGCAACATGTCTTTCTTGACCTTTTCGACGCGCTCGAAGCGAAGCTGATTCCCCGTCGAACTGCCAAACTGACTGAATGCCGCCTCAATGTCGGAGAGTATCGCTGTTGCGGAGAGAGCATCCTGCGACGAGGCGATGACTCGAATGTCGCACTCAAGCATCGGTGACGAGACTTTTTTCTTTATCTCTTCGGCAACAAGCTCGTCAGTTTTGGGGTCTTCTCTGCCCTCTTTGCGCCGTTTGCGCAGTCGTTCCTCCTCGTCGCTGAATACGTCCTTAACCGACTTAAAAAGCGCGCCGGCAAGAGAGAATGGGATATCGATGGCCTTGCGGACCGGAATGCCTTTCTGGATCTGGCGAAGCGCGTACTCGAACTTTTCCGTATACGTGTGCTGGGGCGGGCGTAGGACGAACTGTATGGCGGCGCCTTCTCCATCGCGGTCGATTTTGGAAAAGCTATGCAGGATGACGTTGAGAGGATCCACTTCGAACTCATCGTAGCCCTTAAGCGGGTAGATCGGGTTTCGGTAGAGTCGCGCGAACGAAGCGACGGTGACGCCCGTGTCGTTAAAGATATTGTAGTCGTCCTTCGCTTCCCTCACTTTGGCGTTGTGGAAAAGCGACGTAATCTGTTTTTCAAACAGCACGCGCTTCGCGTCGGGAACCGAGACATAGAAGATCACTTCGTCGCTTCCGTTCGCGTTGGCGATCTCAAGCGTGAAAAATGCATCGCTCAAATGCTTCTCGGAGATGGAGAGCATGCCGGCATAGAACTGCTCCATGCCCGCGATAAGCTTTTTAAGCTCTTTCTCCATCTCTTCTTTCGCGACGTCGGGAAGAGAGACTTCAAAAAGCGTCATGTGGAGCGGTTTGAAATACGGGGAACGCTCCGGGAGCTTTACCGGCAGTCCCCCTTTGACATACTGCACCAAAAAGCGGTGGAAGTCGTCAAAGAGATGGGGGTTTTCCATACGTTCGACGACTTCAAAGGCGTTGCGCACCCCTTTTTTCTGGAGTATGGCGAGAAGCGCCTCCATTTGCTTGTCATGCGGTTCGGGAGTGAGATCAAGCACGATTGCTCCTGCTTCTTCCTTCGGGAGGGCGTGGTCCGGAGTGAGCACCTGTTCGGCGGGGGCGTTTGCATACTCGGTGACCGTCTGCGAGACGATGTGTTCGCGCTCCGGATGGATGCCGCGTTCGGCAAGTTCTCGCTCCTTGCGAAACACTTCGTCGCGTAAAAAGGCGATCTCCTCCTCGGGAGAGGAAAATCGCTTTTCTCCCACACCCTGAATGCCCCCTTCCATACCGTAGTAGTATACCCCCACACAAACTTCTCTGGAAGTTGGTGTGGGGGTATTTATGTACCTCGGCATCAACAAAAGAGAGCCCGTTGGGCTTTCTTTTGTTTACTTCGCGAGTTCCACGCGGGTTTTGGCAAGCTTCATTTTTTCGATGAATTCCCGCTCGCGGGCGTTGAGCTCCTTGAGCTGGTCGATAGCGTCTTTCAACGTGTCGAGGTACGCTTGATTGACGGCATTCGTGAGCTTGACGTAGAGACGGGCGAGGAGGAGCTTCGATTCGGCCTGTTCCGCCTCGGAGAGTTCGCGGGTGGCGAGTGTCTCAAGCATCGCCTTCGCCTCCTCTATCTTCCCCGCATCAAGAAGGAGTTCGAATTGTGCAAGAAGGTTTTCACTCATGTTCGTGGTTCCGCTAGCGCGCTTTGTCTAATCTTCGCGATAGATCCGGCGAGAAGGATTGCCTTGCCGGTCTTGTCCTTCGCCGCAATGGCCTGATTATACGCTTTCGTGAGAACGGTGAGGAGAAGACTGACGCTCTCGTGCCGCCCTCGCGTGCCCAACCCCTTTGCCGTCATGTCGGCGAACTGCACAAGCGCGTAGTCCATTCTGCTCTGCGTCGCTCCGGGTTCGATGCTCCCGAGCGCTTCCATAACCGCCGCCTCAAAAAGCCCGGGTTCACCCGGTTTACCGAGAATCTTTTCATCCAGCGCGGTTGCGAAATCTCCGCGACTAAGCGTTTTGTCTTCTGCTATCTGACCGGAAAGGTAGTCCACTCCTTTACCCCTAAGCAACGTTTCAAAATGGGAAAAATCCTGACCTGTCTTTAGAAGAGTCTGGAGGTTGCTCGAAAGGAGTCCTTGGGCGAGCTTCTTTGCAACCCCGTCTGAAAGCCGCTTGCGCATCTCATCAAGCACCGATACGGTTGTACCGGTCGTCTCATCCCTAACCAGAATTCCTTTCAATATCCGTCCTTCTAAGACCTCTGTATCTCCCTGAAATTGACGCGCCTGCGTCTCAAGACTCTCAAGAGTGGCGTTCCCACTCTCGACATCACTCTGCAACCGCACAATATGTTGCCCGAAGGCAGCAACTTCCGCTTCGTACTGAGCGCTCTCGCACGCAACTTTTTGCCTTTGTGTTTCACCAAACCCGCTACGTATCTTCTCACCAACACGCTGGAAGAAGCCGGCGGCACCCCTTTTGAGATCTGCTAACACCGGCAGACTCCGCAGGGATTCCCCTGAAATGTGCTGGGCGTTGACATACCTCTGGAGCATCGCCTGGTTCTGTTCGTGTATGTTGCGCGCCTCCGCTAGTTCGCGTTCGGCGCGTTCCTTGTCTTCGGGGAATGTTTTTATCGCTTCAAGCTCTCTTTGAAGATCGATCATGCCCTTGGGATTTCGAGCCGCCAGTTGATCGAGAGCATCGCTTAGTCTCCCGATACTTTCGGGCGCGA
>Ga0233424_10002090_pt1 | contig 15114 bp, 16 predicted proteins | sample Watercolumn_Towu_FD_181011 | JGI IMG/M metagenome (GOLD analysis project Ga0233424, IMG submission 181011) | Freshwater microbial communities from Lake Towuti, South Sulawesi, Indonesia - Watercolumn_Towuti2014_125_MG | ecosystem: Environmental > Aquatic > Freshwater > Lake | place: Indonesia...
CAGGATATTTTAAGCACGCAAACGTCGCCGCTAACGGATAAACAGCGCAAAATCATTCGGGAGCATCCCCATAAAAGTCGGGAAATTATGAAGGGCGTTGGCATTGATGATAAAGATTGGCTGGATACCATTTTTTATCACCATGAACGTGTCGACGGAAAAGGTTATCCGAATGGCTTGACTGGCGACGAAATACCGGAAAGCGCTCGGATTTTGGCCTTAGCCGATATTTACAGTGCTATGGTGCTGCCGAGAAAGTATCGGGATGGCATTTACGTGACGCGGGCTTTGCGCGACATTTTTATGCAGCGGGGCAGCTCGGTTGATGAAAATTTAGCGCAAATGCTGATTCGGGAGATTGGTATTTATCCGCCGGGCGCTTTTGTCACGCTTAATAATGGCGAAATCGCCGTGGTCTTGAAACATAACATCAAGCAAGCTAATTGCCCTTTGGTTCTCAGTGTTATCAGTCCGCGCGGGCTTGCTTATGAGTTTCCGCGCAAGCGCAACACCGAACAGGAACAAATTTTTGCGATCGAGAAAGTGGTGCCACGTCCGGAAAACCTGAAACTAAAAGTCCCTCAAATTTGGGGAATGACTTCAACTGTCTGAATGTTGCAGGATCACAGATCGCGTTATTGGGCCAGTTCCTGTTTCAATTGCTGATAAATACCGCCAAAACTGCCATTGCTCATAAGAACGAAATGTCCGCCGTAGCGCGCTTCTAACTTCAATTTGGCGATAATTGCCGGTAAGGTGCGGCAGATTTCAATATTATGGTGGGCAAATTTGGTGAGCCCGCTTAGGTCCCAATTCAGGTTTTCAGGTTGGTAAAGCAGCGCCAAATCGGCTGTTTTTAACGATGCTGCCAATGTTTCATTGTGTACGCCCAAGCGCATCGTGTTTGAGCGCGGTTCGACGATTGCAACGATGCGTTCTTGACCTACTTTTTTGCGTAAGCCGTCCAGGGTTGTTTCGATGGCGGTAGGGTGATGCGCAAAATCATCATATAAAGTGACGCCCTTAATGTTGGCGATCACTTCCATTCGCCGTTTGACATTTTTAAATTCCGCTAAGGCGCTAATCGCATCTTTGGCGGCTATGCCAATGTGATGGGCCGCCGCAATCGCTGATAAGGCATTATATACATTATGATCCCCGGTCAGCGGCCAGGCGACGACACCTTGTTCTTGATCTTGCTGGAACACCTTGAACCGGGTTCCGTCGCTTTCCAGCAGTTCAGCATTCCAGGCGGCGGTGCCATGAATCGAGGTAGTTACCGTGGGAGTCCAGCAACCCATCGTCAGAACTTCATTAACATTGCCGTCAATCGCTGGGCTTATGATCAAACCTTCGCCGGGTACGGTTCTGACCAAATGATGAAATTGCTTTTTAATTGCGTCCAGATCCGGAAAAATGTCAGCGTGATCGTATTCCAGGTTATTTAATATAGCGGTCTTTGGTCGGTAATGAACAAATTTGGAACGCTTGTCGAAAAAGGCCGAATCGTATTCATCGGCTTCAATGACAAAATACTTGGAATCGCCCAATCGTGCAGAAACATCAAAATTAAGCGGAATGCCGCCGATTAAAAAACCGGGTTTGAGGCCTTGTTGATCGAGTATCCAGCTTAGCATGCTGGTAGTGGTTGTTTTGCCGTGAGTACCTGCGACGCCCAGAACCCATTTGCTTTGCAGGACATGTTCGGCCAGCCATTGTGGCCCGGAGACATAGCGTAAACCTCTATTCAGTACAGCCTCCACTTCCGGATTACCGCGCGACAAGGCATTGCCAATAATGACCAAATCCGGGTTGTTGGCTAAATTATCCCCCCGATAGCCTTCCATTAACTGGATGCCTTGCTGTTCGAGTTGTAGGCTCATGGGTGGGTAAACATTTTGATCGGAGCCGCTGACTTGATGGCCAAGTTGCCTGGCTATGACGGCCAAGCCGCCCATGAAAGTTCCGCAAATACCTAATATGTGAATACGCAATGCTTTATCCTTAAGTTATTATCTCGAGTGAAGAGGGTTAACGTTTACTTTGATTTTTTCTCTGGTTTGCTTTCCTTCTTGTCGCCTTCGGTTTCAGCTTTTTCCTCGGCTGGCGGCGGGTCTGCTTCTTTGGCGCCCGATGCTTCCAGTAGTTTGATAATTTTTTCGTGACCGGCTTTTTTGGCTTTTGCCAGCACTCTGACATTGGCTTTATCGGCAGCGTTGACATCAGCGCCCGCCGTAATTAATAGACGGACAATTTCGTCATTGCCGAATAAAACGGCGTCCATCAATGCAGTGATGCCTCGGCTATCAGCGATATTGACATCTGCGCCGTAGCCCAAGAGAGCTTTGACGATGCGGGCATTGCCGTTAAAACAAGCGGACATAAGCGCGGTTCGGCCATTGGTTGTTTTGCTATTGGCGTCGGCGCCTTGCGCTAAAATTGACTCTATTCTTTCCAGCGCGCCTGAGGAAGCAGCGGCAAATAACTCGTTAGTCGTGTCGGCGTATGCGGTTTGTGCTAAAGCGTACACTAGAGAGGTTAAGCGCATGATATGTTTCATTGCTGACTCGGTTCTTGCGTTTACAGAAAAGTTACGATGAAATAGCGAAAAGAAAATTATTCTGGATTTTCTAGCCATTGCGTGCCGGTTTTTATCCCGGCCGCCAGTCAAAAGTCTGCAGCCGTTACTATAATCGATATGATCCAATAATGAGCGAAAAAAACAAAATTTTAGTTGAAGCAGTGCCTCAGTTTATTGAGGCTCAATCGATGCCCGAACAAGGGCGCTATGTGTTTGCTTATACTATCACGATTACTAATGTTGGCGCGGTTCCGGCAAAATTGTTAAGCCGGCATTGGCTCATTACCGATTCCAACGGTAAAGTTCAGGAGGTCAGGGGTGATGGTGTTATAGGCGAACAGCCTTATTTGAAGCCAGGCGAGTTTTTTCGTTATACCAGCGGCGCGATGATTGAAACGCCCGTTGGCACGATGCAGGGACAGTATTTGTTGCGTTCAGATGATGGCGATAATTTTAGTGCGGCCATTCCTAAGTTTACCTTGTCAATTCCGCGGACTTTGCATTGATAATGGCTATTTATGCTATCGGCGATGTTCAAGGTTGTTTTGACGATTTATTGAGGTTGCTCGATACCATTGGCTTTAATGAGCGCCAAGATCAGTTGTGGTTTGCCGGCGATTTGGTCAATCGTGGCCCTAAATCATTAGAGACATTGCGCTTTGTCAAGTCCTTGGGTTCGGCTGCGGTTGTGGTGTTGGGCAACCATGATATGCATCTGCTGGCGGCATCGTGTAATGAGAAGGCAGCCCATAAAAAAGACGCCTTTGGTCCTATTCTTGATGCGCCAGATCGAGATGAGTTGATCGATTGGCTGCGGTTTAGGCCCTTATTTCACGCCAATCAGGATTTTTGTTTGCTACACGCGGGACTTCCTCCGCAATGGGATTTAAACTTAACTCAAGAGATGGCTCTATTTGCTGAAAACGCTTTAAAAGCGTCAGATTACCGCTTTTTTTTAAAACAGATGTATGGCAATAATCCGGATGTTTGGTCGCCCGATTTACAGGGTATTGAAAAGCTACGCTATATCGTAAATTGTTTTACGCGTATACGCTTTTGTTACGCCGACGGGCGTTTGGACTTCGCTCATAACGGGCCGATAGGGTCTCAGCCAGCTTATTTGTTCCCGTGGTTTTATGCGCCAGGTAGAAAAAATGCCGACATGCGCATTATTTTTGGTCATTGGTCAACGCTGGGTTATTTTCAAGGTCCGAATTGCTTTGCTATTGATACTGGTTGCCTTTGGGGAGGGCAGTTGACCGCGCTAAAGTTAATCGAACCTGTAGAGCGTTTCAGTATCGATTGCGCGGGTTTTCAAAAACCTGGCCTGGAGGGAAACAAATAGCCATGCTGCCAAGGCAAAGAGAGCATGGCTGGCGATTAACCGAGTGGGTATTGTTCGTCAATAATTTGATACGGCTCGTAAATTCTCTTGGTCGTACAGCCGGATTTTCTTCCAGCCGTTAAACTTCGAGTCATTGAATTCTATATCGTTATCGATAGCAAATTCATAGCAGCTTCTGAACAGTCTGGCGGTGCGAAAAGCATGCAATTCATCGTCGGCGCTTACCTTTTCGACATTTCCTACTTGAAACGTTTTGTTTCTGGATTTGCCTTTATTCACCCAAAAAACGGTGTAACATAGATAGCTTTTGTCTTTGCGATGATCGTATTTGATCGTTCTGGATACGCCGGTAACCCCAGTTGTTGTTTTATTTTTGGGGGGTTTGAGGAATCGGGTTTTACTGCCTTTAAGCACAACCAGCATTTGATCGCGCCAAGTGATAGCCGCTTGTAAAGATTTGCCTTTGTTGCCCCACAATTTGTGAGAAAAATAGCGGCTGCTTTCTTTTCCGCGCCTGACAATGCGCACTTGATAGCCGAACACGTCGGGTTCGGTAATATGTTTATTTTTTGCCATTGATGTCATCCCCTTCAAACGATTAGATAAGCCAATTAACAGCAAAGATGGGCTGCTAAGGTATAAATAGTCCTTGAAAAACGTAGTAATAATTTTTATTGTAATCCTACGATTACAAATTATCGCTGAAGATTATAGAATTGCAAGTAAAAAAATTTGCGTTGGACAATTTCCGACTTGATTAGTGTAGAATGGGGCGATTCCACGATTTGTCAGTGGTCATATAAAACATATAACAATTTGTTTCTTAACTATTTTGGAGATAATCGATGAGTGTACTAGTCGGTAAGCAAGCGCCAGATTTTACCGTTCCTGCTGTGTTAGGGGATGGTCAAATAGTGGATTCATTCAACCTTTCGTCAGCGACGAGGGGAAAATACGCTGTCGTATTTTTCTATCCCTTGGATTTTACCTTTGTTTGCCCTAGCGAATTGATTGCGCTGGATCATCGTATCGATGAATTTAACAAACGCGGTGTTGAAGTGGTCGCGGTATCAATTGATTCTCATTTTACCCATAATGCTTGGCGTAACACGCCGATCAATAAAGGTGGTATTGGCCCAGTTCGTTATACGCTGGCGGCTGATATTTCTCATTCTATTTGCAAAGACTATGATGTTGAAGCAGCCGTGCCTGCGGTGGCTTACAGAGGCACTTTTCTGATTGACCGCAATGGCGTGGTGCGTCATCAGGTTGTCAACGATTTGCCATTAGGGCGTAATATGGACGAGTTGTTGCGTATGATCGACGCCTTAGAGTTCTTTGAGGCCAACGGCGAAGTCTGTCCGGCAGGTTGGACCAAAGGCGATTCAGGTATGAATGCCAGCCCAGCCGGTGTAGCCGATTACTTGGAAAAACACGCAGACAAGTTATAAACGTCGCTACAAAAAACAAAAATGGCGCATGGTCAATTTGGCTATGCGCCATTTTTATTTAAGCCCTGCTTATTCTTTGGTAATGCTCGCATCCGCCAATAGTTTTTTTCTGATTAAAAAAGCAATAGCAATCGCACCGAGAGCGGGTATTTGTTTAACAATAAATTTGCTTGTCATTGATTTCGCGCTCATTGATGTAAGTGCTGGAACCGCGGTTAGGTTAATGATCCACCAAGCGATCCAGTAACCGATAAGGCCAAGTACCGCCCATTTTATAGGCGATTCGCCTTTATTTTTTGCGGTGAAATAAAACCACACCATAATCACAATTCCGGCAAATTTCGCAAGAAACAACATTTTTCAATCCCCCCAGTTGTATTGATCATTGTAATTTGTCTTGGTGTCTGACTAGGCAGTCGGCACCGGAGAATTATTGTATTGATATTTGCCAATAAGCCGTTAACGTTTTTTCTGAACCTTGCATAATCATCGTGAGTTGACAAGCGCCGCCTGACAGCTGATCATCATGAAGTATTTTGTCGTAGGGGGATGGGTGAAAAAACGCTATTCGGCTTTGTTGATGGGTGCTGTTGTTTTAGCGCTGTTGATGGTTAGCGCGCTTATCGCTGTTGCGCTTTTTTTTGATCCTAATGACTATAAAAACAACCTTGCTGAAGTTTTCAAGGAAAAGACCGGACGAACGATCGAGTTACAAGGTAATCTGGAGTTAACGCTAGTGCCTGAGTTAAGCATATCCACTGGCAAACTGCAGGTGTCGAATGCGCAAGGATTCGCAGACCAGCCTTTTGCGCTGATTGAAAATAGCCGTGTGACGCTTGCATGGCTTCCTTTGTTAAGCAAAAAAATTGTCATCAAGCGCATCCATATTAATAATCTAATAATTAATTTAGCGACAAGTAAAGACGGGCTCAATAATTGGCAGGATTTAGCGACTACACAAGCAAGCGAAGTCACTGTAACTGTAAGGCCTGGAAAGACCCAAGAATCGGCGGGCAGCGCCTTCAAGCTGAAAGCTATCGAAGCGATCGATTTTGACAATGCTACAGTCAACTGGGAGGATCAACAAGCGGATAAAAAATTAACGGTAAAGGATTTGAATCTTCATACCAGCGCTTTTGCTTTTAATGAGCCGCTTGCTTTCGAGCTATCGTTCAATTCAGATTATCGCCGCCCGCTCACTGAATCAGTTCGATTAACTGCTGCGCTGACCGTTGATGATAAGTTGCAGCGCTGGGTTTTCCATCAGTGCTATTTGCAAGTGTCCTTAAAGGATCTTGCTCGCAAGACCTTGTCCGCATCGGTTCAGACTAATGTTGCGTTTGATCAATCCAAGCAGGCCATTACGGTTTCAGACTTTATGTTTCAATCCAGCGATTTGAAACTGTCCGCCGAGATAAACGGCTCCGTTGCCGGCGATCGCATTTCTGTTAACGGCCCTGTTAGTGTGGCGCCGTTTAATTTTGCCAAGGTCGTCCAGGAGTGGGGGCTAGATTTGCCGCAGATGAAAGCACGTAATGCATTGAATAAGTTGGCCACGCATTTTGATTTCGAAATGAATAACCAGGGGCTGGCGTTGCAAAATTTTTATTTTACGCTGGACGAAAGTCAAATGACTGGCCAAATTCAGATTGTGGATTTAGCCAGTCCGTCAGCCGATTTTCAGTTACAGGTTGACCAAATCGATATGGATCGTTATTTACCGCCGATCAGCCAAAAGCAGAAGCCGTTAGCAAGCCCGGCTTCGGCATTGGCTGTGGCAGCGGCAAAGTTGCCAGCGGAATGGCTAAAAAAAATCGCCGTAAAGGGCGTGCTTGAGATTCAAACAATAAAAATCAGTGATTTAAATTTACAAGGCGTGCTTTTAAAGCTGGACGCAAAAAACAGCAGCGTTACGACTGAGCAATCGATCAAGCAATTTTATCAGGGTTCCTATGCAGGCCATTTGGATGTCAACATGGCGGGTGGCGAGCCTGTTATAGTGCTTGATGAAACGCTGAAGCAAGTTCAGTTGGAGACGTTATTAACAGATTATTATGGCCAAGCAGCGCCGGTGAGTGCGAGGGTTGATGCATCCGCGCAATTGCGTGGACAAGGTAAGGCGTTGTCGCGGATCAAATCAACGCTGAGCGGAGAAGTTAGTTTAAAAGGTGGAAACGCAGCGATTAAGGGCGTTAATTTGCAGAAAATAATCGATGATGTGAAACATTTAGGAAAAGACTCCGCTTTGCCCAAGGCAGAAAAAAATGTTCAGACATTATTTTCTGAACTCAGCGGAACGGCTGTTATTCGTCAGGGACTTGTGCAAAATGATGACTTTACAGCCAAGTCTCCAGAGTTACGATTGAACGGCAAGGGCACGGCGGATTTGTCAACCGAGCGCCTGAATTACCAAGTTAGCGCCAGGCTCATTAAAAGCGAAGCGACAGCGACGCAAGCTGAGCAACTTCATGCAACGCCGATTGTCATTCATATTGGAGGCACTTTTGGCGAACCCGTTTATACGCTTGATGTCGCCCAGTTATTAACGGAAAAAAACAAAGCCAAAATTGGTAAGCTGCTAGAAAAAAATCATAACAAAATTAATAAATTGATGGATAAATTGGATAAAAAATTGGGTCCCGGCGCGAGCGATTTATTAAAGCGTTTGTTTTGAGGACAACTCAGCTTTGTTCTACAAGCGCGTGGTTTGTCTGATGCGCCCAGAAGCATTTCAACAACATCTATTAGCTTGGTTTGATCGGCATGGCCGTAAGGAATTGCCTTGGCAACAAAGAGTGACGCCCTATCGGGTTTGGGTTTCAGAAATCATGTTGCAACAAACGCAGGTGGTCACGGTAGTGCCTTATTTCAACCGTTTTGTGCAGCGTTTTCCCGATGTTGATGCATTGGCTGCAGTAGGCTTGGATGAGGTTTTACAGCTTTGGTCCGGTTTAGGTTATTATGCGCGAGCGCGCAATCTCCACAAAAGTGCTCGGCTCATTGTTGCGCAAGGCGCCTTTCCAGACACCTTAGAAACGCTTATGTTATTGCCTGGTGTTGGCCGTTCGACAGCCGGAGCGATTTTAAGCATAGCCTTCAATAAAAGCCATCCGATACTGGACGGCAATGTCAAGCGTGTTCTGGCTCGATTTAGAGCGATAGCGGGCTGGCCTGGAATGCCTGGCATCAGCCAACAACTGTGGGCTCTCAGCGTCTATTATACGCCCAGCGAAAGAGTTGCCGCTTACACTCAGGCCATTATGGATTTGGGCGCTACTGTTTGCATCTGGCATAAGCCTGGTTGCAGTCACTGCCCATTAAAGATCGCGTGTTTAGCAAAAATAACCAATACAGTTTCCCTCTATCCGGGCGTGAAGCCGACGAAATTCCTGACAGTAAAGCATTTAGTTCTGTTGGTCGCGTATGATCAGGATCAGCGGCTTTTACTGGAAAAACGGCCTCCGACTGGAGTTTGGGGCGGTTTGTGGAGTTTGCCGGAATTTGATAGTGTTGAAGCGGCGCTAGACTGGTGTGCAAACCAGGGTGGGCGGATCAGAGTTCAACAGCCCTTAACGAAAAAGCGGCATACATTTTCGCATTTTCATCTGGACTATACGCCACTACGGGTAGAATTGGATATTTTCGGGCATTCTATTGCGGAAGTGAATCGGATGGATTGGTATAAAGCCGAACAGATTAAAGAGCTGGCTTTGCCTGCGCCAGTCAAACAGTTATTACAAAAATCAATAAAAGGAGCATAGTAATGGTTAGAATGGTTAAGTGCGTCAAATTGGGTATTGAAGCCGAAGGTTTCGATGAGCCGCCCTTTCCAGGGCCTAAAGGGCAAGAAATATTCGAGAAAGTTTCCAAGCAAGCCTGGGAGCAATGGCTGGCTAGACAAACCATGCTGATTAATGAATATCGATTGGCCAGTTATGACCCCAAGGCCCGGGCTTTTTTGGCCGAGGAAAGACAAAAATTTCTCTTTGAAGGTCATGACCAAATGCCAGCGGGTTATGTTTCGCCAACAGTGTAACAATCAGAAGGCGAGCTAATGATTGCTCCAGTCAACCCAGCCCCGCTGAGCCGAGACCAGAACCAGCACGCCAAAGATAATCCGATACCAGGCGAATATGCTAAAGTCGTGACGGCTGATGAAACGGATCAGTCCGCGCACCGCCAGGAAGGCGCTTAGGAATGAGACCGTGCTGCCAATAGTGAACAGGTTGATATCGTCGCTGCTGAATAAGGCTTTATGTTTATAAACGTCATACAAGGTTGCGGCAAACATGGTTGGTATGGCGAGAAAAAAAGAAAATTCGGTGGCCGCGCGGCGAGAAAGGCCAAAGAAAAGCCCGCCAATGATGGTTGCGCCCGAGCGGGAAGTGCCTGGAATCATTGACAAGGCCTGGGCGAATCCGACCTTCAAGGCATCGCGCCAGGTGATGTCGTCAATCGATTCGGCGCAAACCTTGTGTTCTCGTCGCTCTGCCCAAAGAATTAGAACGCCGCCGATAATGAAGGCGGCAGCTACCACAAAAGGATTAAACAAATAAAGCTTAATTTGCTTCAAAAAAAGAAAGCCCAAGATTGCAGCAGGCAAGAAGGCGACAGTCAAATTGAGAACCAGACGTTGTGATAAGGTTTCGGAGCCAATGCTCAGCAGCGTATGCCCTAAGCGCGCTCGGTACTCCCAAACCACAGCCATGATCGCGGCAAATTGAATGGCGATTTCAAACACCTTGCCTTTGTCACTGTTGAAGCCTAATAACTGCCCAACCAAAATCAAATGCCCGGTGGAAGAAACCGGCAAAAATTCGGTTAGTCCTTCAACGACGCCCAAAATCAAGGCGTGTAGTAATAGCAGCGAATCAGTCATGAAGGCAGTTAAAATTTAAGTATGGAGATAGCTAGCACTGGTTTTGTATGCAGCGATGTTCATCGAAGCTCTAGTCGGCATTTGCGACAAGCGTAGCTTGAAAAACTACCGCTTCATCGAGTCAAAAAATTCGGCGTTTGTTTTGAAGTCTTTTAGCTTGCCGATTAAAAATTCGGATGCGGCCGTTTCATCCATGGGCTGCAGTATTTTTCGCAAGATCCAGGTTTTTTGCAGAGGTTCAGCGTCGATCAGATACTCTTCTCGGCGCGTGCCAGAACGGTTGATATTAATAGCCGGGTAGATGCGTTTTTCAGCAATTTTGCGATCCAGATGCAGCTCCATATTGCCGGTGCCTTTGAACTCTTCGTAAATCACTTCGTCCATACGGGAGCCGGTATCTACCAGTGCGGTGGCAATAATGGTCAAGCTGCCGCCTTCTTCAATATTACGAGCTGCGCCGAAAAAGCGTTTTGGCTTTTCTAAAGCATTGGCGTCAACACCACCGGTCAATATTTTGCCTGAAGGCGGCACAACCGTATTGTAAGCTCGCGCCAGGCGAGTGATGGAGTCTAACAAAATGACCACGTCATGCTTATGTTCAACCAGTCGGCGCGCTTTTTCAATCACCATTTCTGCCACTTGGACATGGCGCGTGGGCGGTTCGTCGAAAGTGCTGGAGATGACTTCGCCGCGAACGCAGCGCTCCATTTCGGTTACCTCTTCAGGACGCTCATCAATCAATAACACAATCAAATAGCATTCAGGATTCTTTTCTGCGATGGCCTGAGCAAGGCTTTGCAGAATCATGGTTTTTCCTGCTTTCGGAGGGGATACGATTAAACCGCGTTGGCCTTTGCCAATCGGGGCAATTAAATCTATGATTCGGCCGGTTAAATCTTCGCTGGTGCCGTTGCCTTGCTCAAGCACAAAGCGTTCGGTGGCGAAAAGCGGAGTCAAGTTGGAGAAGTTGATTTTATTTTTAGTATTCTCAGGCGGCTCAAAATTGATTTGCTCAACTTTAAGCATGGCGAAATAACGCTCATTATCTTTTGGCGGCCTAATTTTGCCGCTGATTGTGTCGCCTGTTTTTAATGCAAAACGTCTGATTTGACTGGGCGAGACGTAAATATCGTCGGGTCCGGCCAAATAAGAGCAACCTGGTGTCCGTAAAAATCCAAAACCATCTTGTAAAATTTCCAGAACGCCATCGCCATAAATGTCGTCGCCTGCCTTCGCCTGTTTTTTGAGGATTGCAAAAATTAAATCCTGCTTGCGTGATCTAGCCACATTTTCGAGGCCAAGTGATTCAGCAATATCGATGACTTCGCTTATTTGTTTTAGTTTTAACTCAGTAAGATTCATAGAAAAAAGACGACTCGCAGAAACGTAGACACGGCTGCTTTACCGTGCTAACCGGATGGGAAAAAGAATTCAGGGATTTTGTTTATCGGACGATAGTATAGTGTTGAGCGCGCATGACTATCGCGCTCATAAAGTGTAGCTTATTTGTTCAGCACTGTCCAGGCTTTGGGGCGTAAGCTTTGGAATAGGATTTATTTAAAGGGAAGATTAAATACTTTTATTGATAAAGTCGACTAATTGCGCCTTAGACAGCGCTCCAACCTTGGTTGCTTCCACTTCGCCATTTTTGAAAATCATTAGTGTTGGAATGCCGCGAACGCCATAGTACTGAGGTGTTTGTGGATTATCGTCAATGTTGAGTTTCATGATGGTCAGCCTGCCGGCAAACTCTTTTGCAATGTCATCTAACAAGGGGGATAACATTTTGCAAGGGCCGCACCACGGCGCCCAATAATCGACCAGAACGGGAACGTCAGCTTTAATAACTTTCTCGTTAAATTCGCTATCACTTATATGAAGGGTTGCGTCACTCACATCAATTCTCCAATGATAAAAATAGAACTATAGGAGGGATGGTGAGACTAGTCAATCAATTTCAATCGATTTCATTTTTACGTTATTCTATAGGCCATGGAAAATTCACACTTAACTCAAACCCGGTTTAGTAATCTCGAGCTATCTGATTCGATTTTGCGTGGTTTAAAGGAAGCTGGCTTCATTTACTGCACGCCAATTCAAGATAAAGCATTGCCTTTGTCTCTGCGCGGTAAAGATATTGCGGGTCAAGCGCAAACAGGCACGGGCAAAACAGCTGCTTTTTTACTGGCCACTTTTCAGTATTTGCTCAATGACCAAGACTCGAATGAAGAAATCGATTCGCTACCTTGGTGGGAAGAGGCGGAATTGGAATTGGATAATCCGCGTCCGATTAACTCGCAACCTAATAGAGAGCCTGGCGCAACGATAAAAAATCCGCGGGCCATTATTCTCGCACCAACACGTGAATTGGCGATTCAGATTCATAAAGACGCTTTGTTGCTGAGCAAGTATCTGGACTTGCGTTTTGCACTTGTGTATGGAGGCACTGATTATCAGAAGCAATTGGAAAAAGTTAAGTCCAATGTTGACATCATTATCGGTACGCCTGGACGAATAATTGATTTTTACCGGCAAAACGCGCTGAGTTTGGCTCATGTTCAAGTCGCTGTATTGGACGAAGCGGACCGCATGTTTGATCTCGGGTTTATCAAAGATATTCGTTTTTTGCTGCGGCGAATGCCGGCTCCGGAAATGCGCTTAAATATGTTGTTTTCGGCCACTTTATCTTACAAGGTGACAGAGCTTGCTTATGAGCATATGAACAATCCAGTGCTTATTCGGATCGAAGCTGAAGATGTCACCTCAAAAGCCATTCAGCAGAGCGCCTTTTGTCCTTCGAACGAGCAAAAAACGCCTTTGTTGCTGGGATTGCTTAATCAGTGCCAGCCTCAGCGCAGTATTGTTTTTGTCAATACTAAGCGTTGTGCTGAATTGCTCGGCGACACGCTTAACCTGAATGGCTATAAGACCGCAGCGCTCAGCGGTGATGTGCCGCAGGAGAAGCGGCAGCGGTTATTGAAGGATTTTCAAGAAAATAAAATCAATTTGCTTATCGCTACCGATGTGGCGGCCAGAGGGCTGCATATTCCAGACGTATCGCATGTTATCAATTATGATCTGCCGCAAGATGTTGAAGATTATGTGCACCGGATTGGCCGGACGGCGCGTTTTGGCGCTAGTGGCCAGGCCATTAGTTTCATTTGTGAAGAATATGCTTATTCGATGCCCGCGATCGAAGACTATATCGGGCAAAAAGTGCCGGTTATGCCAATTAGTGCTGATTTATTGGCCAATGTTGTAAGATCCGAGAAAAAATACGATAAGCATCGCAAGCGATCTGAAGGAAAATTCAAAAAACCTAAAGGCCAGACATCAACTCACGAAAATCCTCAATAGCAGGAAACTCGGAAATTTGTTTTTTCGGCATTTGGCTATCGGGTTTGCTGACCGAGATTAAATGAGCGATGCCGAACTGCCGCGCCGAATGCAATACGGTCAAGCTGTCATCGACCAGCAAAGTAGAGCGCTTGGTAAAAGGATGCCGTTTTTGTAAAAAATGCCAGAATTCAGCGTTTTCTTTGGGATAACCAAAGTCGTGAGAACTGATGATGGCGTCAAAAAAAGGCTGTAAGCAAGTCTTTTCCATCTTCAGATCGAGGCTGTCGCGATGCGCGTTGGTGACCAGTAATACCCGTTTTGACGACTTTCTGACAACCTCCAGAAAATCGATGACATGCGGCAGGACCGAAATGAGCCCGGCAAGTTCGGCTTTCAAGCCCGCAATGTTTAGTTCCAGGACCTCGCTCCAGTAATCCAGGCAATACCACTCCAATTTACCTTCCATGCTTTTAAAACGCGGTTCCAAAAGCTGTTTTGCTTGCTCTAGCGATAGGCTCTGTTTTTCGGCATATTTTTGAGGGACAAATTGTTTCCAAAAATGATTATCAAAATTTAAATCAAGCAAGGTTCCGTCCATGTCGAGCAAGACGGTGTTAATTTGTTGCCAGTCGACCATCGGAGTAGGATATAGTAAAAGCATGGATTCGATAAAATAACATAATGGCAGAAAAACCGATCATCCTAAGTAGAACGACTGTAGCGACAAGCCGTTTGTTTCGTATTGAATCAATCGATATTGAGTTCAACAACGGCGAGCAAAGACGCTACGAGCGATTGGCGCGCGGCCATTCCGGAGGCGCTGTGTTGATCGTGCCGATGCTGGACGACCAGACCGTGTTGTTGGTTCGAGAGTATTCGGCCGGAGTCCATCGTTATGAGTTAGGTTTGCCCAAGGGTAAAACCGACGCGGGCGAATCTTTTTTCGACGCGGCAAACCGAGAATTAAAAGAGGAAGTCGGTTTTGGTGCGCGTAAACTGCATCATTTAAGCTCTTTTTCGATCGCGCCGTCTTATCTGGAGCATATGACCGAAATCATCGTCGCGCAAGACTTGTATGAAGAAAAATTGCCCGGCGATGAGCCCGAGGAATTGGAGGTCGTGCCGTGGAAATTAACGCAGATTAATCAATTGTTGGCGACTGGAGAATGCACCGAAGCGCGTTCAATCGCCGCGTTGTTTATGACTTTGGAGTACTTTAAAGCCCGTTAGCTGGGTTGGCAGGGCTGTGTGAAATGCGAACTCCAGCATTTCCACGGCAATGCTGAGTTTCCGCGAGCTTCGCACCGCTGATTGAATGGACAAAATATAGCTCCAGCATCGGGTTCAATTGAAACAAATGGCGGGATCCATTAGCTCAAATTTGGGCCGATATAATTAAATTGTAGTAGTTCAGACTTAACCTGACAATTACTGGTTTTTTAGCGGTGTCTGTCAGGTTAAATTCAGCCTAGAAATTTTCCGCTCCAGACAGTTTTGCCATCGAGTAATGTTGACATAG
>Ga0233424_10002092_pt1 | contig 15102 bp, 16 predicted proteins | sample Watercolumn_Towu_FD_181011 | JGI IMG/M metagenome (GOLD analysis project Ga0233424, IMG submission 181011) | Freshwater microbial communities from Lake Towuti, South Sulawesi, Indonesia - Watercolumn_Towuti2014_125_MG | ecosystem: Environmental > Aquatic > Freshwater > Lake | place: Indonesia...
CATCTTCACCGCCTTGACCGCCGCCTCCACCACCTGGTCGGGCTGCATGCGCAGCTTCTTCTCCATGTGGATGGGGCTGGTGGCGATGAAAGTGTGAATGCGGCCAGAAGCCGCGGGCCTGATGGCCTCGCCGGCGGCGCGCACGTCCCGCTCGTTGGCCCGGGCCAGCGAACACACCGTCGAGTTCTTGATGACGCCGGCGATGCTCTTGATGGCCTCTGCGTCGCCTGGACTGGCGGCGGCGAATCCCGCCTCGATGACGTCAACGCCCAGGCGCTCCAACTGCCGGGCAATGCGGACCTTCTCGTCCTTGGTCATGGCGGCGCCGGGACTCTGCTCGCCGTCACGCAAGGTGGTGTCGAAAATGATTAACTGGTTTGTCATGACTGGCTCCGATTGCTGGCGTCGTTCCATGGGAAAAGGACGCCTACCCGCCCATGCCTGGGGCGGTCAGGAATGACCGTTGCGGTACAACCAAGGGGGAGGTGTGATCAGTGCCCGCGCCGGGGCAGCAGCAGCCGGGTGGCAAGCCGCATGAGGCAGAAGAAATGGATGCTGGAGAAATCGTCGCGCATGCCGCCGAATATAAACAGCTATTTGGCGCTCGGCAAGGCATCCGCGCGTTTCCGGGACAAACGCCGATTCAGCCAGTAAACGTAGCCGGACAGGGCATAGACCAGGAGCAGGAGAAAGAGAACGATAGGCGGGTCGACGGAGATCAGGCCGAAACTCAGCGCCACCAGCACGATGACGACAAAGGGCACGCTCTTCTTCAGATTGACATCCTTGCCGCTGTAAAAACGGCAGTTGGTGATCATGCTGATGCCGGCGAACAAGGTCAGCCCCCAGGCCAGCCAGCGGATTTCCCCGCCCTTGACGTGGTTGTCCACCATCACCCAGATGAAGCCCGCGACCAGGGTGGCCGCCGCCGGACTGGGCAAGCCCATGAACCAGCGTTTGTCCTGCACCGCCAGCATGGTATTGAAGCGGGCCAGACGCAGGGCCGCACCGGCGCAGTAGACGAAAGCGGCGATCCAGCCCAGCTTGCCCATGTCTTTCAGGGCAAAGCTATACATCACCAAGGCAGGTGCGACACCGAAGGAGACCATGTCGGACAGGGAATCGTATTCGGCGCCGAAGGCGGATTGGGTGTTGGTCATGCGCGCCACGCGTCCATCCAGGCCGTCCAGGATCATGGCAATGAAGATCGCCACGGCAGCCATTTCGTAGCGCCCGTTCATAGCCTGGACGATGGCGAAGAAGCCCGCAAACAGGGCGCCCGTGGTGAACAGGTTGGGCAGGAGATAAATGCCGCGCCGGCGCGGCTTGGCAGCCTGTCCCTCTTCACCGGTTTCCGGCCTCGTGATGGGGCCGGGTTCCATGTCATGCATGCTCAAAGCTGCGCCAGTACGTCGCTGGCGGCGCGAACCCTGTCGCCGAGCGACACCCGTGGCGTGGCGTCGGTGGGCAGATAAACATCCACGCGGGAACCGAAGCGGATGAAGCCGTAGCGCTGGCCCCGCCGGAGTTGCGCGCCGGGTTCCACGTAGCAGAGGATGCGGCGGGCGATGAGTCCGGCCACCTGTACACTGGTGACATCCTTGCCGTCCGGCGTGCGGAACCACACGGCGTTGCGCTCGTTCTCGGTGGAGGCCTTGGCCAGATCAGCGTTGACGAACTTGCCGGCGTGGTACCAGCGGCCTTTGACCTCGCCATCCACCGGCGCCCGGTTGGAATGGACGTTGAAGACGTTCATGAAGACGCTGATCTTCAGCGCCTCGCGCTTGAGCCAGGGATCCTCGGTCTTTTCCACGGCAACGATGCGGCCGTCGGCGGGGGAAAGTACCAGGCCCTCGCCAATGGGAACGACCCGCGCCGGATCGCGAAAGAACTGCAGGACAAATAGGGCGATGATCCAGAACGGCGCGGCCCATAGCCAGCCGGTGAGCCAGGTCACCGCCAAGGCGGCCGCCAGGGAAATAGCCAGGAATGGCCAGCCTTCACGGGCGATCAGGGGGTGAGGCCAGGGTGCTTTGGTCGGGGGCATGAGTCCGATGCACATGGGGTCCAGTGCCGAGTAGCAAGTGGCGCGACTCACCACTCGCTACTTGCGACATACCAAATCAGTTCCGGCTCTTGTCCACCAGTTTGTTTGCCTTGATCCAGGGCATCATGTCGCGCAGCTTCTCGCCGACGACTTCGATGGGATGCTCGGCGTTCAGGCGGCGGCGGGCGGTCATTTCCGGGTAGTTGGTCCTGCCTTCGAGGATGAAGCGCTTGGCGTAGTCGCCGGTCTGGATGTTCTTCAGTGCCTGGCGCATGGCGGCGCGGGAGGTCTCGTTGATGACGGCTGGGCCGGTCACGTACTCGCCGTACTCCGCGTTGTTGGAGATGGAGTAGTTCATGTTGGCGATGCCGCCTTCGTAGATCAGATCCACGATCAGCTTCAATTCGTGCAGGCACTCGAAGTAGGCCATCTCGGGGGCGTAGCCGGCTTCAACCAGGGTCTCGAAGCCCATCTTCACCAGTTCGACGGCGCCGCCGCACAACACGGCCTGCTCGCCGAACAGGTCGGTCTCGGTCTCTTCACGGAAGTTGGTCTCGATGACGCCGGCGCGGGCGCCGCCGTTGGCGGCGGCATAGGCCAGGGCGATGTCCTTGGCCTTGCCGGACTTGTCCTGGTAGATGGCGATCAGGGAGGGCACACCGCCGCCGGCCAGGTAGGTGGAGCGCACGGTGTGACCGGGACCCTTGGGGGCGATCATGATCACGTCCAGGTCGGCACGGGGCACGATTTGGTTGTAATGGATGTTGAAGCCGTGGGCAAAGCAGAGGGTGGCGCCCTTCTTGATGTTGGGCTCCACTTCCTTGTAGTACACGCCGGGCTGCTGCTCGTCCGGCACCAGGATCATGACCACGTCGGCATCCTTCACGGCGGCGCCCACTTCCTTGACGGCCAGGCCGGCCTTCTTGGCCTTCTCCCAGGAAGCACCGTCCTTGCGCAGGCCCACGGTGACCTTGACACCGGAATCCTTCAGGTTGTTGGCGTGGGCGTGTCCCTGGGAGCCGTAGCCGACGATGGCGACCTTTTTCTTCTTGATCAGGGAGAGATCGCAATCTTTTTCGTAGTAAACCTTCATGGGATGTCCTTTCGCGGTAACTTAGATTTTCATGATGCGGTCGCCGCGACCGATGCCGGAGGCGCCGGTCCGCACGGTTTCCAGGATAGCGGCGGGATCGATGGCGGCCAGGAAGGCGTCCAGCTTGGTTCCCGGCCCGGTGAGCTCGATAGTGTAGGTCTTGTCCGACACGTCGAGGATATGGCCGCGGAAGATGTCGACCATGCGCTTCATCTCCTCGCGTATCTCGCCGCTGGCGCGCACCTTCACCAGCATGAGTTCGCGCTCGATGTGGCTGCCGTCTGTCAGGTCCTGCACCTTGACGATGTCGATGAGCTTGTTGAGCTGCTTGGTGATCTGCTCGATGACATCGTCGGAGCCACGGGTGACGATGGTCATTCGCGACAGGGTGGCATCCTCGGTGGGCGCCACGGTAAGGGATTCGATGTTGTAACCGCGGGCGGAGAACAACCCCGCGACGCGGGACAGGGCACCGGCCTCGTTTTCCATCATCAGGGAAATAATATGTCGCATCGCCTTGCCCTTACACCAGAATCATCTCGGACAGGCCCTTGCCGGCGGGAATCATGGGGAACACGTTCTCGCGCGGGTCGGTAAGGAAGTTCAGGAACACCAGCCGGTCCTTGTACTTGCCGAAAGCGTCGCGCAGGGCAGGCTCCACGTCCTCGGGTTTCTCGATCATCATGCCGACGTGGCCATAGGCCTCGGCAAGCTTCACAAAGTCCGGCAGAGAGCTCATGTAGGACTCGGCATAACGTTCCTCATAGAAGAACTCCTGCCACTGGCGCACCATGCCCAGATAGCCGTTGTTGAGCAGGATAATTTTGAGGGGCAGCTTGTTTTCCTTGCAGGTGGACAGCTCCTGGATGTTCATCTGGATGCTGCCCTCGCCGGTAATGCAGGCCACCACCGCGCCCGGGTGGGCCATCTGCACGCCCATGGCCGCAGGTAAACCGAAGCCCATGGTGCCCAAACCGCCGGAGTTGATCCAGCGGCGCGGCTTGGCGAACTTGTAGTACTGGGCGGCCCACATCTGGTGCTGGCCCACGTCTGAGGTTACATAGGCATCGCCACCGGTGACCTCGTAAAGCTTCTCGACCACGAACTGGGGCTTGATCACCGCCGCCGACCGGTCGTACTTGAGGCAGTCCTGCGAACGCCATAATTCGATCTGTGCCCACCAGGCCTTGAGCGCCTGCTGATCGGGCTTCTCCGTGCCCGACTTGAGGTGCTTGATGATCTCATCCAACACCTGGGTCACTTCGCCGACGATGGGTACATCCACACGCACCCGCTTGGAGATCGAGGAAGGATCGACATCGATATGAATGATGCGGTGGGCTTCCTTGGCGAAGTGCTTGGGATTGCCCACCACCCGATCGTCGAAGCGGGCCCCCACCGCCAGAAGCACATCGCAGTGCTGCATGGCCATGTTGGCCTCGATGGTGCCATGCATGCCGAGCATGCCCAGGAACAAGGGATCGGGTGATGGATAGCCGCCCAGACCCATCAGGGTGTTGGTGACGGGGTAACCCAGGAGACGTGCCAATTCGGTGACCTGCCCAGCCGCATTGCCCAACACCACCCCCCCACCCGTGTAGATCATGGGCCGCTTGGCTTCCAGCAGCATCTGGGCAGCCTTCTTGATCTGACCCGCGTGGCCCTTGCTGGTGGGGTTGTAGGAGCGCATGGCGACGCTCTTGGGATAGGCGTACTCGCACTTGTGCTGGGTGACATCCTTTGGCACATCCACCACCACGGGGCCTGGCCGGCCGGTGGCGGCGATGTAGAAAGCCTTCTTGATGGTTGATGCCAGTTCCTTGACGTCCTTCACCAGGAAATTGTGCTTGACGCAGGGCCGGGTAATGCCAACCGTGTCCACTTCCTGGAATGCATCCTGGCCGATGGCGGCGGTGGGCACTTGTCCGGTAATCACCACCATGGGGATCGAATCCATGTAGGCGGTGGCGATGCCGGTCACCGCGTTGGTGGCGCCAGGGCCGGAGGTGACGATGGCCACCCCCACCTGGCCAGTGGAACGGGAATAGGCATCCGCCGCGTGGACGGCAGCCTGCTCATGGCGCACCAAGATGTGTTCGAAATCCTTTTGTTTATAGATTTCGTCATAGATGTTGAGCACCGCGCCACCAGGGTAGCCAAACACATGCTTGATGCCCTCATCGCGCAAGCAGCGGACGACGATCTCCGCACCGGTCAGTTCCATGTCGGCCATGGCGAGAATTTCTTAATACTCTGAAAAGGGTAAAACACTAGCGATTGCGCCCAGCATGGTCAAGACAGCATCCGAGAGAGGCTGAAAAAAAGGGGTTTGGCATCCGCCAAACCCCTGGATTTTGGTGGGTTGTCACAGATTCGAACTGTGGACCTACGGATTAAGAGTCCGCTGCTCTACCAGCTGAGCTAACAACCCATTTGGTGGGTCGGGCGAGACTCGAACTCGCGACCAACGGATTAAAAGTCCGCTGCTCTACCGACTGAGCTACCGACCCAAAAAAAGGAGCGCGATTATTTCAGATGACCCGGGACTTGGTCAAACCTAAAACACATCAATAAGTGATGGTTTTCGGCTTGCCTGCAGGGGGCTTCGCCTTGCTACCCGGCGCAGACTTTGAAGGGTCGGCAGCCACCGCATCGGGCTTGCTGTAGGTCACTTCCTTGACGGGTGAAGCTTGGGGGGATTCTGACTTGCCGCCGGCGAACTGGGTGTTCTTCGCCTTGTACTCTTCCATGAAGGCAAGCACTTTGTTCATGCGAACCTGTCCGGGAATGAACATGACGATCTCACCGTTGGGATCGTAAACGTAGGAGGTGGGGTAGAAATCCACGGGGCCAACCTGGCGGAACGGGCTGTCCGGGTTGCGGCGGGCACCACCGGCGACAATGGCATGGAAATCGATGTTGTGACGATTGGCGGTCTCCTTGACCAAACTTTCGTCGGGACCGTAATCAAGGCCCACGCCGATCACCACGAAATCCTTGCGCTTGTTCAACTCGTTGAGGGTAGGGACTTCCACCCAGCACAACGGACACCAAGGCGCCCAGAAGTTGACCAGTACCCATTTACCCTTGAAATCGGAAAGCTTGAAGGTCTTGCCGTTGACATCGGTAAATTCGAAGTTGATGGCCTTGGTAGGCTCGGCGGCGGCATGGGCTGGAAGCGCCAGCAGCGCAGTCAGGCCGACCAGCAGCATACCCAACAACTTACGCATTCACGTTCCTTTCCATCTCGCCATGCGCATTGTCTGCACAAGCATTATCGGCAGTTCCCCCGACCCCCTTGAATAGGACATTCGGATCAGGCTTCGCGCATCATCAAATAATACTGGATTTTCATGGTGATCGCCGCGCCGGCAACGATCCCGAAGAAAACAATGAAGGAACTGATGGATAAAGTCGACACACCGGTCACAGCCTGGCCGATGGTGCATCCCATGGCGGTAATGCCACCGAAGCCCATGAGGAAGGCGCCAACCAGATGCCGGAACATGTCCTGTGGCGAATTAAAGTATTCCCAGCGGAAACTGTGGTTGAACACGGCATAGAGGAAAGAACCCACAACCACACCGAAAACGCTGGCGACGCCGAACGTCACATGCTTGTCGCGCCAATAGGCCCACAAGTCCATGGTGTAGGCGAGCGGGCCGACAAAGGTCATGGATTCGGCCATGCGGGAATCGGTGCCCATATAGGCCAGTTCCATGGTTTCCGGGTTTTCCCCGAACCCCAGGTGTCCGGTCACGTACCATCCCGCAACCACCACGAAGCCGACAACGATGCCTGCGAGGATGTTGTCGCGGCTCTCGCGGAATTCCTTGCTGGAAAAGACGAACGCCAGCACCACCAGGGCAAGGACGACCCCCACGGACAACTGGGAAACCTTGTCGGCCATGCCCAGGACGCTAGGCAGGGTTTGCAATCCATCGAGGTGGACGGAAAACATCTCCGCACGCAGGATGCCGTCCACGAACTGGCGCAGGATGCCGTTCATGGTCACCAGAGCGGTGTATCCCAGGAATAGGAAGACCACCACGGATTTCAGGTTGCCGCCACCCAGGCGTACCAGCGTGCGCTGGCCGCAGCCTCCCGCCAGGGTCATGCCCACGCCGAAAGTGAGGCCGCCAACCAGGGCCGCCAGCCAGTGCAGAGTGCCCCGCGTGTAGTAGGTCTGGGCCACGTCGAGATAGCCGATGAAGACAAGTACGTTAGTACCCAAGATGGCCAAGCCGATGCCCAGAAGCCAGGCGCGCATGCGCCCCCAATCCCCCATGTTCACCACATCCGATACCGCGCCCATGGTGCAGAAACTGGTCTTGTTCGCCATGTAGCCGAAAACCAGGGCCAAAAAGAATCCCAGCCATGCCACGAGCAGGGCGGGGTTTTCCACGTGTGTCATCGTTCAGCCTCCTGAGGGCGGGTCGGGGTTGTTGGGCTCGGATTATTCGTTGCCATCGGGGTACGCGCAATCGATCAATGGCCGTAACGGGTGGGGTCCGGAATTCCGGCCTGCTCGAAACCCTGGCGACGCAGACGGCAGGAATCACAGCGCCCGCATGCCAGGCCCGATTTGTTGGCCTGGTAGCAGGACACCGTCAAGCTGTAATCCACGCCCAGCCGCGTGCCTATGCGGATGATGTCCGCCTTCGACATATCGATCAGCGGCGCCCGGATATGGATGCGATGCCCCTCCAGGGCGCGCTTGGTGGCTACATCCGCCAAGGCCTGGAAAGCATCGACGAATACCGGCCGGCAATCCGGATAGCCGGAATAATCCAGCGCGTTGACACCGACATAGATGGCATCCGCATCCAGCACCTCGGCCCAGCCGAGGGCCAGGGCCAGCATGATGGTGTTGCGTGCCGGCACATAGGTGACGGGAATACCGAGGGTGGGTGCTTCCGGCACGGCGATACGACTGTCGGTTAGGGCGGAGCCGGTATAGGCCCCCATATCCAGGCGCATGATTCGATGCTCGCTGGCACCTAGGCGCGCGGCGAGAATGTCGGCGGCTTTCAATTCCGCGTGGTGACGCTGCCCATAGTCCAGACTGAGGGCATGGCAATCGAGCCCCTCCGCGCGCGCCACCGCCAACACCGTGGCCGAATCCAGCCCGCCGGAAAGCAGCACCACCGCGCGCCGGTTCATCGCCCACGCGCCTCCTGCCAAAGCAGCTTGTGCAATTGCACCTGCAGGCGCACCGGCAAGCCATCCCGTAACACCCATTCCGCCAGGGTGGCCGGTTCCAGAGCGCCCCAGACCGGAGAAAACAGCACGGGGCAGCGGGCGGCGATGGCATGCTCGGCCAGTATCGTCCTGGCCCAGCGGTAATCGGCCTCGTCGACCAGGACGAACTTCGCCTCATCCCTGGGCGTCAGCAGACCAAGGTTGCTCCAGAGGTTGCGCCCGGACTCCCCCGAACCCGGCGTCTTCACGTCGACGATGCGGGCGACGCGGGCATCGACGCCGGAGATATCCAGGGCGCCCCCAGTTTCCAGAGACACATCCAAGCCAAGATCGCACAGGGCACCCAGTAAATCATGGCAGGCTTTCTGGGCCAGGGGCTCGCCGCCGGTGACGGTGACATGGCGGGTGGGGTGGCGTCTCACCTGTTCGAGAATGCTCGTCACGGTGTACCACTCGCCACCCTGGAAGGCGTAATCGGTATCGCAATAGCCGCAGCGCAGGGGGCAGCCGGTAAGACGGATGAACACCGTGGGCAGGCCGACCCGGCTGGCCTCGCCCTGCAACGACAGGAATATTTCCGTGACGCGCAGTCGGGTTTCCGGCAAGGCCATTATTTAAGCGTGCTGAGGAGCTTCTTGCCGCTCTCCGCCGCCTTGCTCTGCGGGTGCTTGCCGATGAGTTGGTCCAGGGTGGCACGGGCGAGTTCGGGCTCGTTCATCTGGACTTGGGCACGTGCCATTGACAGCATGGCGTCCGGTGCCTTGGGACTGGCGGGAAAATCCTTCAGCAGGCGCTGATAGCTGGTCAGCGCGCCTTTGAAATCGGACAGGCCGACATAGGAGAAACCGGTCCAGTACCAGGCATTGGCCGCAAGCGGTCCGGCCGGGTACTGCTTCAGGAAGGCCTGGAACGCGGTGACGGCCTCCTTGTACTTGCCCGCCTTGACCATTGACTGGGCGGCCTCGTAGGCGCGGGCCTCGGCCTCGCTGTCCACCGGTGCCGGAGGCGGCGCGGCGGCGACAAGGGCGGGCGCCACCTGGAGGCGAACGGCGTCGGCGGCTGGCGCCACGGGGCGAGTGGCAAGTTCCTTGACGCGACCATCCAGGTCGGCGAACAGATCACGGGCGCGCTTGTCGGCGACGTCCAGCTTGTGGGCCTGCTCTTCCTGCCCACCACGCAGGCGGGCCACCTCGGCCTTGAGAGCCTCCACCTGGTTCAGCAGGTTCAACAGACCCTGATTCTGAAATTGCGCTTCCAGGCGGGCGATGCGCTCCTCCTGGGCGGCGAGAGCCTTGCGCACGTCCGCGGCCTGGGCCAGCGCGTCCTCGGCCGGGCCCGCCACGGCCGGCCCGCAACCGACCCGCCCGAGCAACGCCAGTCCGGCAAATATCCAGGAAAGACGGCGGAGCTTCATTCGCCCTGGTACAGAATTTCGGTGCGACGGTTCTGCTTCCAGGCCTCTTCGTCATGCCCCTCGGCCACCGGCTTCTCCTCGCCCAGGGAAACCGCCTCGATCTGGGCTTCCGCCACCCCCAGCAGGCTGAGTGCCTTATAGACGCTCTCGGCGCGGCGCTGGCCCAGCGCCAGGTTGTACTCCCGGCTGCCCCGCTCGTCCGCGTGGCCTTGCAGAATGGCCTTGGCCGCCTTTTCCTTCCTCATGTATTGGGCATGGGCTTCCAGCAGGGGACGGTATTCATCACGGATTGCGGCGCTGTCGTAGTCGAACAGGATGCGGCGCTGTGCCAGCGGGCTGGCGGGATTCCTGGGATCCATGAGGCTGGCGCCAGGCTGACCATTGCCGTTGGCTTTCGCGTCCGCCCCCTTGGCACCGGGTTGGGAACCGTCCAGAGCCTTGACCTCGGCGCCGGGCGCCGCCACGCCGCGGGTTTCCACCTTGTCGGCCGGCGGCTTCTGCACGGCCTTTGCGGCGTCGGCTGCCTTGGCGGCATCGGCGGTCGCAGCGGCGGATGTCGGCTTGGCTGCGGCCGCAGCGGCCGCGGCAGCCTGCGCGTCTGCGGCCTTCTTGGCGTCCTTGCCGGCCACGGCACGGTCCTCGATGCTGGCATCCTGCGGCGGGGTTTCCGCGCAACCGGCCAGCAGAGCAGCCAGCAGGACCGCATGGGCTAGATGTCTCATGAATGCTCCTTGTCTCGTTCGCTTCAGAATCTCAGGGCCCCCAGGCCGGCTCCCGCAGGTCGCCGCTTTGCGACAGGCGTTGGCGCACCCGGCCATCCACGCTCACGGTCGCCAGCACACCGCGTCCGTTCACCAGGGTGGCATAGAGGATCAGCCGCCCGTTGGGCGCGAAGCTGGGGGACTCGTCGAACACCGTCTCGGTCAGCACCTGCATCTGGCCGCTGGCCAAATCCATGGCTGCCACGTGGAAACGTCCGTCGCGCCGATGCACGAAAGCCAGGATTTTGCCATCGGGCGAAAGCGCCGGGGAGACATTGTACCCGCCCTCGAAGGTGACACGACTCACTTCGCCCCCCGGTAGGGCGGCCTTATAGATTTGCGGCGTCCCCCCCCGGTCGGAGGTGAAATACATCCAGCGCCCGTCGGGACTGAACACCGGCTCGGTGTCCAGGGAACCACCCCGGGTGAAACGGGTGACCTCGCCGGTTTCCAAATTGAGGAAATAGATCTGGGATGTCTCGTCCTTGGACAGGGTCACGGCCAGGCGCTTGCCATCGGGAAACCAGGCCGGCGCCGAATTGGAACCACGGAACCGGGCCACGGCGCGCCGGCTGCCGTCGGCCAAATTCTGCACATAGACCACCGGCTTCTTGTCCTCGAAGGACACATAGGCCAGCCGCTGGCCGTCCGGGGACCAGGCCGGGGAGATCAGGGGCTCTGGGGAACCGGCCACGGTGATGGCGTTCTGGCTGTCGGCGTCCGCCACCTGCAATTCGTAGCGGCCGGCGCGCTTGAGGATGTAGGCAATGCGCCCCGAATAGCTGCCCGGCTCGCCCAGGAGTTTTTCGTGCACCGTGTCGGCGATCTTGTGCGCCACGGCGCGGAGGCCGCCGGGAGGGGTGGTATAGGACAAGGCGGTCAGCAGGCTCTGGCGCACCGTATCGAACAGCCAGAAGCGAACCTCCACCTTGCCGTTGGCCGCGGGCAGCACCTGGCCCACCACCACGGCATCGGCGCCGCGTCCTTTCCATACCGGCAGGGGAAGCGTCTGGGGCGATGCCGGCGAGACCGCGCCCTGCTCCTCCACCAACTTGAAATAACCGCTGCGGCCCAGATCGCTGGACACCGCCAGGGCAGGATCGGCGGCCTCCGGCACGCTCAGCGCGAAGGGCAGGATGGCTAAGGGAATCCTGTTTGCCGCGCCGCCGACGATCTCGATGGTCATGGCTGCCCACGTCGGGAAGCTGGCCAGAACAAACAGGATGGCGGCGAACAGGCGTGGAAGCATGGGCAAATAGGGAAAAAGTGAGGGGAATATTATCAGCAATGCCCCGACAGCCGATTGGCCGTGGTCAATTTCCCCCGCCGCCGTTTTCCAGGGGACGGAACTTGAGGGTCAAGCCTTCCCGGAAGACCGCCGCCGCCTCTTTCTCGCCGGGCAGCGGCAAGGGCGACGCCTTCAGGATGGCCCGTTCCACCTCCGAGTCGTAGGCCGGCTGGCCGCTGCTCTTCACCAACGTCACCCGCAGGACCTCGCCGTTGGGCAGCAGGGATACCTGGAACACGGCCTCCGGATTGCCCACCAATTTGGGCGGCAGGCGCACATAGGACTGGATCTTGCCCTGGATGCGGCTCTTGAAGTCGGCGATGAGGCGCGCCTGGCGCCCCGCCTTGGCGCGTTCCTGGTAGGCGCGCAGTTGGGCTGCCTCGGTATCGAGGTCCTCCTGCATCTGCCTGGCCAGATCCTGCTCCACCTGGCGGCGGGTCTGTTCACGCCGTTCCCTTTCCTGGCGCTCCCTTTCCTGACGTTCCCGCTCGACCCGTGCCTGTTCCTCGGCCTGACGCTTCTGTTCGGCCTGGCGGCGTACCTCCTCCAACCGGGCCTCCTCCCGGCGTTGTTCCTCCAGGCGCCTGGCGATCTCCAGCTTTTTCTTCTCGGCCTTTTCCAGGGCGATCTCCGCCTTGCTGGACTTGGCTTCCTCGATCGGCGCAAGCGGCTCCGGCTCCGGTGCCGGGGCAACCGGTTGCGGCGGCGGTGGCTCGGGCAAGGCGGTCCAAAGGTCCGCTTGCACCGGGATCAGCGGCGGGTTCTTCCACGAAACGCCGAACATCAGGGCGGCGAAGAACAGGCCATGGACCAGGAGCGCCAGGCCACCCGAGGAAACATGCCGCAGGCGGCCGGCATCCGTCATGGCTGGGCCGGCTTCACCAGCAAACCGACGCGGCCCACGCCGAGGGATTGCAGGGTATCCATGACGCGCATGACCGCCTCGTAGCGCACGTTTTTGTCGGCGGAGATCACCATGGGCTGGCCGGGCCGGGTCTTCATGCGGGCGCGCACTGCCGCTTCCAGGGCAGCCTCCGCCACGCTCTCGCCGGCCTCCCCCTCGCCGCGGTCACGCAGCAGCAGGCTGCCGTCGGCGCGCACCATGACCTCCAGCGGCGCCGCCGGTGCAACAGCGGACTTGCCCATGCTGGGCAGTTCGACCTGGGCCGGGTTGAGGAAGGGCGCGGTAACCATGAAGATCACCAGCAGCACCAGCATGACGTCGATGTAGGGCACGACGTTGATCTGATTGACCGCCTTGCGGGCGCGGCGCGGGATCATGTCCGGGCCGCCTCCTGCTGCAGCAGGTTGGAGAACTCCTCCATGAACACGTCATGGCGGCTCGCCAGCCGGTCGATGTCGTGGGTGAAGCGGTTGTAGGCGATCACCGCCGGAATCGCGGCAAACAGGCCGATCGCGGTGGCGATGAGCGCCTCGGCGATGCCCGGCGCCACCTGGGCCAGGGTGGCGTGGGCCACGGTGGACAGGCCGCGGAAGGCATTCATGATGCCCCAGACGGTACCGAACAGGCCGATATAGGGCGACACCGAACCCACCGTGGCCAGGAAGGGCAGATAGGCCTCGACCTGGTCCATCTCCCGCTGGTAGGCGGCACGCATGGCGCGACGGGCGCTCTCCACCACGGCCTGGGGCGCCACGGTCAACTGGCGCTTGCCGCGGAATTCCCGCAGGCCGGCCCGGAACACCTCCTCCAGGCTGCTGCGGCGGCCTTCCTCACCGCTGCGCTTGACGATCTCGGCGTGGCCGCCGCCCCAGAACTCGCGCTCGAAGATCTCGGTCTGGCGCCATTCCCGACGCAGCAGGAACCACTTCTCGAAGATCAGCCACCAGGACACCACGGAGGCAAACAGCAGCAACAGCAGGACGCCCTTCACCACCCAGCTGGCCTGGGCGATGAGCGCGACGAAAGTCATATCCTGGGTGAGGGCGATGTCCATCAGCGTGCGGTCCCGAAGGCGTCCATGACAAATGCCGGGATTCTAGCCGGGCGGAACGTCACCCGGTCGACGCAGGCCGCTCTGACCACCGCCGCCAGCAGCACGTCCTCCCCGCGCCGCACCTCCTGGACCATGGTCAGGCTGGCGCGGTTCATCTCGGTGAGTACGCAATGCACCGCGAGGCGGTCGTTGAAACGGGCCGGGCGCAGGTAGTCCGCCTCCACCCGGCGCACCACGAACACCACCCCCGCCGTCTCCGCCAGCCGGTCCTGCTCCAGGCCCAGGGCGGAGAGCCATTCGGTGCGCGCCCGCTCCAGGAATTTCAGGTAGTTGGCGTAATAGACCACGCCGCCGGCATCGGTGTCTTCCCAGTAGACACGCACGGGCCAGGTGAAAGTCGGGTTCTCGCTCATGGACGGAAATTTGGCAGGACTGTCAGTGAAGGCGACCAACCGGGTTGGCCAACCCGGGTCAAATCACGGCGTGAAAAGCTTTGGTCCACGAAATAACACGAAGAAAAACGGCCTCCCCTGTTCACGGGGCCCTTGCGCCCCGCCACCGCGATCGGCTGATGAGCACGGAATCCTGGAGAGACATTTTCGTGTTCATTCGTGTTCTTTCGTGGATAAGAAAAAACCTGTCATTCGAACAGCTCCGGCTCGCTCCCCGGCTGGATGAAGCCGAAATGTCGCCAGGCCAGGGGCTGGGCGACGCGACCGCGGGGGGTGCGGGCCAGGAAACCCTGCTGGATGAGATAGGGTTCCAGCACGTCCTCGATGGTGTCCGCCGCCTCGCCGATGGCCGCCGCCAGGTTTTCCAGGCCTACCGGCCCGCCGGCGAACTTTTCCAGCATGGCGGTAAGCAATTTGCGGTCCATCACGTCCAGGCCGGCATGGTCCACTTCCAGCATCTTGAGGGCGGCGTCGGCCACAGTCGCGTCTACCTTGCCGCCCGCCCTCACCTCGGCGTAGTCGCGCACCCGGCGCAACAGGCGGTTGGCGATACGCGGTGTACCCCGTGAACGGCGCGCGATCTCCACGGCGCCCTCCGGGCTGGCGTCCACCCCCAGCAGCCGGGCCGAGCGGGCGACGATGGTAGCCAGTTCCTCCGGCGTATAGAACTCCAGGCGGGCGACGATGCCGAAGCGGTCGCGCAGGGGATTGGTGAGCATGCCGGCACGGGTGGTGGCGCCCACCAGGGTAAAGGGCGGCAGGTCCAGCTTCACCGAGCGGGCGGCGGGCCCCTCGCCGATCATGATGTCGAGCTGGAAGTCCTCCAGGGCCGGATAGAGGATTTCCTCCACCACCGGGCTCAGGCGATGGATCTCGTCGATGAACAG
>Ga0233424_10002093_pt1 | contig 15101 bp, 12 predicted proteins | sample Watercolumn_Towu_FD_181011 | JGI IMG/M metagenome (GOLD analysis project Ga0233424, IMG submission 181011) | Freshwater microbial communities from Lake Towuti, South Sulawesi, Indonesia - Watercolumn_Towuti2014_125_MG | ecosystem: Environmental > Aquatic > Freshwater > Lake | place: Indonesia...
CAACGAGGCGTGAATTCTTCCGCCTATGTCCCGGGACCGTATTCTCCATTCAAGGAATACAACGTCGAAAGTTTCGTCCGATGGTATTTGAAACTGTTGGCGCCTGACGCGTCATGCGTGAAACGTAAAACGTAAAACGTAAAACGTAAAACGTAAGATCGAGGTTACGTTTTACATTTTACGCATTACGAATGACTCAACCACTCCCCAACGCTGAAATAATCATGGTTGGCAGCGGCGCCGTCGGCCTGGGCTGCGCCTACGCGCTGGCCAAAGCCGGGAGGCCGGACATTCTCGTCCTCGAAAGAGCGGATGAGGCCGGCGCGGTGACCACTTCCCAGGGCGCCGGGTTGTGCGGGCAAGTGCGCGACTCCGTCGAGCGAACGAAACTCGCCATGCACTCGGTGGCAACGTTCCGCGAACTGCAGCGCAGCGAAGTGAAGCCCGATTGGCACGAGGTTGGGTCAATCCGCATTGCGCTGAACGATCCGCGGGTCGAAGAGTTTCGCCGACTCAAGTTGGCCGCAGACGCGACCGGGCTGGAAACGGAATTCCTCGATCACGCTCAAGCCCGGCGGCGCTGGCCGTTGATGGATTTCGAGAGCGTGAAGTCCATCCTCTGGTGTCCCAGCGACGGCCACATGACGCCCCGCTGCGTGGCGGCATCCTACAAACACAACGCGGAAAAGCTAGGCGTGAGGTTCAGCAACGCCACGGCGCTTGAAGAGATCGTGGTGAAGAAGGGCTGCGTGGCCGGCGTGAAAACCAACCGCGGCTCGGCCGACTGCCGCTACGTCATCAACGCGGCGGGCGCCAACGCGTATCACGTCGCGAAACTGGCCGGCCTGGAGTTGCCGATCTTTCCGGTGCGCCACGAATACTTCGTCACGGTGCCGATGGACGGCCTTACGCCCGAGCTGCCGTGCTTTCGCATCCCGGAGTTGACGCTTTACGGACGTGTGCGTGACGGCGGTTTGTTGCTGGGCGGCTGGGAACCGAAGTCGCTGCATCTCGACCCCCGTTGTTTTGCGCGAGACAACGAACCGCCGCCGGTCGTCACGGACTGGCCGGTTTTGGACTCATTTGAAGCGAGCTTCACCGAATTGTTTCCGACCGCGCGCGCCGCGCAGAAAAGCTGGGTTGGCAAAGGCTGGCCCACCTTCACGCCGGACGGGCGTTTCATCCTTGGCGAAAGTTCGCGGATCAAGGGATTCGTCATGGCCGGGGGCTGCAATGCGCACGGCATTTCCGGCTCCGGCGGCATGGGCAAGCTGCTCGTCGAATCGCTCCTGGACCCAAAGCCGTCCGCCTACGTGAAGAGCCTCAGCCCGGATCGGTTTGCGGAGACGAGTTGGAATTGGGAAGAGGCCCGCTCCCAGGCGGCGCGGGTTTATGAGACGTATTACGGGACCGGGTGTTGAGCGGTGAATCGACCTCATGCGAATCCCAACCATGCTTTGACGGCGGCCTCTATTTGCACAAAGTACTCCGCGCCAATCGCTTGATCATTTGCTGATACTCCTCCAGCCACTGCGCCAAAGCTTTCACTTTGTGAGGGGGAAGTTGCTCAATGGCAGCTTCGATTTCCGGGACGAACGTCATTGATGACATTATCAGCGTCACGCCGAACTTGTTCAAGTCGGCATTCTGACTTCCCTCTCCAAAACCATTGGAGCAATATTCCGATCGATTGGGAGAAACGGCGCAACCGGAAATTCTCCTTGTTCCTTCAAGTGAATCGTCCGAAACTTGGCACTGTCTTATGAGTCGCCAATCGGCAACGGATGGACGTCCCTCGTATCCTGTAGTGCATAATCCGTGGCTTATCTTCTCCCGCTCTAACTTGATTGCGGTGTTTTCGCTAGGGTGGGCCGCCTGTTCGGTTTGGGTTTTGGCAGAGCAGAGCGATTTCGACCTCGCCAAGCAGCCCGGCACCCAGCACTGGTCGCTCCAACCTGTGGTTTCGCGAAAAATACCTTCCGTCAAAAGCACAAGTTGGCCGAGAAACGAGATCGATTTCTTCGTCCTCACCAAACTTGACGCGGCCGGGCTTTCGCCGTCGCCGGAATCAGGCCGCGCCACTTTGATCCGGCGATTGAATTTCGACCTGATTGGGCTGCCGCCGACCCCAGAAGAAATTGATGCGTTTGAGAAGGATCCTTCTCCGAAGGCCTACGAGCGAGTCGTCGAACGTCTGCTCGCTTCGCCCCACTACGGCGAACGCTGGGCGCGGCATTGGCTGGACGTCGTCCGCTACACCGAGAGCCAGGGCTTCGAGTACGATCACATGCGGCCCAACGCCTGGCATTACCGCGACTACGTGATTGCCAGTTTCAACGCGGACAAACCGTACGACCAATTCGTCAAAGAGCAAATCGCCGGCGATGCCATGGAGCCTGTCACAGCCGAAAAGATCGTGGCGACGAGCTTGCTCGTTTGCGGCTCCTGGGACCAAGCCGGCAACAGCCAGGCGAATGCGACCCAGCGCGCGCTCACGCGCGAGGAGGAGTTGGAAGATCTGGTCAGCGTCGTGGCGCAGACCTTTCTCGGGCTGACCGTGAATTGCGCGCGCTGCCACGACCACAAATTCGACCCGGTGCCTCAAGAAGACTATTACCGGATCAAATCGGTGTTTGAGGGCGTGCGGCACGGGGAACGAGTCGTCGCGACAAAAGAAGAGATTCAGCGGCACGAGGACAAGGTTGGCGCGCTCCAATCGCGGATCGCGGAAACTGAGAATCGCGTGCGACAGTTGGATGCGCTTGGCCGGCAGCGTGTGCTCAAGGAAGCTGAAGTGGCGGCGTTTCTTGCGGCTTCCGGCCTGGACGTGTTGCCGGAGGAAATACTGGGCGCTCTCAAGGACGAAGAGCGGAGCGGGCGCAAAACCTGCCTTCGCCAGATCGCCGCGGATCGCGCCGCGCTCAAAAAGATTCCACCGTTACCGGTGTCCTATGCCGGCGTTCGGAAACAACCGGAGCCAACGCGCCTCCTCAAACGCGGAGACGCGAATGCTCCCGGCGAGACCATGAAGCCGGGCGCGCTTTCGGCCATCTCGAAACCCGAATCGGATTTCGATTTGCCGGCCGACGCGCCCGAAGCCGAGCGTCGCTTGAAGCTCGCGCATTGGATGGCCGATCCGCGAAATCCGCTGACCGCGCGCGTGATCATCAATCGCCTCTGGCATTATCATTTCGGCGCTGGAATTGTGGCGACGCCGAATGACCTCGGCGCGACCGGCGCGAAACCCAGCCACCCCGAATTGCTCGACTGGCTGGCGGCGACACTGATCGAGCACGGCTGGAGCCTGAAAGCGCTGCACTGGCTGATCGTTAGCTCGGCCACCTATCGTCAGGCCTCGACGTTCAACCCCGAAGCAGCCCGCATCGACGCGGACAATCAACTTCTTTGGCGATTCAGTCCCCGGCGTCTCGAAGCCGAAGTGCTGCGGGACGCAATGCTCGCCGTTGCGGGACAAATCAACCTGGCTCAAGGCGGCATCAGTTTCCGTCCTTTCGACACGAAAAGTTTCAACGCGACGTTCTACTTTCCGGCGGACAAGATTGGGCCGGAGTTCAACCGCCGCACCGTCTATCGAATGAACATCAACTCCGGGAAAGACCCGCTGCTCGACAGCTTCGACTGTCCCGATCCGGCGACGAAAACGCCGCGACGGGGCACGACGACCACGCCCTTACAAGCGTTGAGCCTGATGAACAGTCCGTTCGTGCAACGGCAAGCGTCCCATCTGGCTGAAAGAGTCTCGAACGAGGCGCACGGGCGCAATCCAGAAACCATCCGGCGCGCTTACCGTTACGCGTTGGGCCGCTACCCGACGCGCGAGGAAGCCGCGGGCGCTGAAACCGCCGCCGCGGAGACGAGCCTTGAGAACTTGTGCTGGGCCCTGTTGAATGCGACGGAGTTTGTTTATGTCCGGTAGGCTAATCGAATCTTTCTATGAACCTGACGGTAGGGCTGCGTTGCTGCGCAGCCGGGCTTCCATCAATGCGGAGGTGCAGGCGGTGCAGCAGCACCGCCCTACCATCGATGGGTTCATGGACCGTAAGCATGGTTCAAAGACCAAGGGAGCTTCTCGTGAACAGTGTAGGGACGGCAGGCAGGTTAGCCCTGCTGAGGTCGTGAAATCCTTTGACACCCCGCTTCTCTCCCGCCGCCACTTCCTGTGGAATGCTGCGGGCGGCCTTGGCGGCATCGCTCTAGCCTGGATGTTGCATCGCGATGCTCGCGCGGCCGAGCGAAACACCGGCGCGGGCACGCTTCCCCATTTTCCGCCTCGCGCACGCCGGGTCGTGCAAATCTTTTGCGCCGGCGGCGTCAGCCACATCGACACCTTCGATTACAAACCGGGCCTGGCGAGATTCCACGGCAAGACGCTCGAAGGCAAAGGCGAGAACAAAGGGTTCTTTGGCCAACCGGGCCGCGTGATGCAAAGCCCGTTCGAGTTCCGTCCGCACGGGCAATGCGGACACCCGGTCAGCAGCCTGCTGCCGCATCTGGCCGGCCTCGTCGATGAGTTGACCTTTATTCATTCCCTGGTGGCCCGGAGCAACAATCACACGCCGGCGAGCTTTCAGATGAACACCGGTTTCACCATGAACGGTTTTCCCAGCATGGGCGCGTGGCTGAGTTATGGATTGGGAACCGAGAACGAGAATCTGCCCGCGTTCGTCGTGTTGCCCGATCAGCGCGGCTTGCCCGCCGGAGGCTCGATCAATTGGACGGCCGGATTCCTCCCCGCGCACCACCAGGGCGTCGGGTTTCGCACCGTCTCTCCGGAACCAATCCCCGATCTAAAAACGCCGGCTCAAATCTCGCCTTCGGCGCGGGCGATCGGAGCGAAATTGATCGAGCAAATGAATCGCGATTTTGCGGAAGCGCATCCGGGCGATACCGCCTTCGCCGCGCGGCTTCGCTCGTACGAACTCGCCGCCCGAATGCAGTTGAGCATTCCGGAAGCGACGGATTTGACCGGCGAATCAGAGGCGACGAAACGCCTGTATGGACTCGATCAGGAGGCCAGCCGCGGTTTCGGACAAAACTGTCTGCTGGCGCGGCGGCTCTTGGAGCGCGGCGTTCGGTTTGTGCAACTCTTCAACGGGGGCGCCTTCGGCAGCCCGCGCATCAATTGGGACGGCCATGAGAACGTCGAAGAAAATCATCGGAATCAGGCGGCGACCATGGACAAGCCCGTGGCAGGGCTGGTTCGCGACTTGAAGCAGCGCGGGATGCTCGACGACACACTCGTCATCTGGAACACGGAATTTGGGCGAGGCCCCGCCACGCAGGGAATCAATTCACCAGGACGCGATCATCATCCGGATGCCTTTACCTGTTTCCTGGCGGGCGCCGGGGTTAAACGCGGATTCAGTTACGGCGCAAGCGACGAGGTCGGCTATTTCGCGAGCGAGAACCCGGTGAGCATTTACGATTTTCACGCGACGATTCTTCATGTGCTGGGGATCGACCACGAGAAACTGACGTTTTACCACAATGGCATCAATCGGCGGCTGACCGATGTGCATGGCCACGTGGTGGAAGGCATTCTGGCTTGAATTGGGATTTCCCATCACACCGACTTAGCCGTAACTATTCAGTGCGATGAAAGGCTCGCCTTCACCCCGGCCCTCTCCCCCAGGGAGAGGGAGTCACTTTTTCACACGCAGTGGACCCATCACTATTCAGTGAGCGTTTCCCAGTGCGGGAAAGATCGATTCCCTCTCCTGGGGGAGAGGGAGAGGGAGAGGGCGATTCACCTTTGCAGGGAATAGATCCGGCTTAGATTTCGCCCACACGTAAGATCGAAATGAATCCTCCGCTCCCTGTCGAAGCCAAAGTCATCATCATTGGCGGCGGCATTATTGGTTGCAGCGTCGCCTACCATCTGGCCAAGCTCGGCTGGAAGGACGTGATCCTGCTGGAACAAAACCAACTCGCGGGCGGCACGACGTGGCACGCGGCAGGTTTGGTCGGCCGGTTGCGAACCAGCAACAGCATGACCAAGATCAACAAATACAGCGCCGAATTGTACGCGTCGCTCGCAAAGGAAACCGGACACTCCACCGGTTGGAAGCAAGTTGGGAGCCTGATCGTGGCGCGCTCGGAAGATCGCATGATTCAACTGCGGCGCACGGCGGCGATGGCGGAATTGTTCGGCGTCGAAGTCCAGCTTATCTCTCCGAAGGCAGCCCTGGAGAAATGGCCGTTGCTTCGGATCGACGACGTGCTGGGCGCGGCGTGGTTGCCGCACGACGGCAAAGTGGTTCCGCAGGAAGTCGCGGTGGCCCTGGCGAAGGGAGCGGAAGCGCGAGGCGTCCAGATCATTGAGCACGCCAGGGTGACTGAAGTGCTCTGCCAGCGGGGACGAGTCTGCGGAGTGCATGTGGATTTTCAATCCTCGTCGATGAACGGGAGCCCATCGCCTGGCACAAACTCCAAATCGCAATTCGCAACTCGCGAATCGGCAATTGTGAAGGCCGAGTTCGTGGTCCTTTGCGGCGGGATGTGGGCGCGCCAACTGGGTCTGGCATGCGGCGTGAATCTTCCGCTCTATCCAGTCGAGCACCATTACGTCGTAAGCGCCCCGATCGCTGGGGCATTCGATGAATTGCCGGTCGGTCGCGATCCGGACCTTTGCATTTATTTCCGGGGCGAAGGGAATGGGGTAATGCTGGGCGCGTTTCAGAAGTACACCAAGCCGTGGCTTTCGTATCCGGTTCCCGAACATTTTTCGTTTCAACTGCTGGAATCCGATTGGGAGAAATTCTCGGAGCCGCTCCAGGCGGGCCAATGGCGCATTCCCGCGTTGGCCACCGCAAAGTTTGAAAAGTTCGTGAACGGCCCGGAAAGCTTCACGCCGGACAATAACTTCCTCATGGGCGAGACTCCGGAATTGAAGAATCTCTTCGTGGCGGCCGGCTTCAACTCGGTGGGCATCGCGAGCGCGGGGGGCGCGGGAAAGTATCTGGCGGAATGGATGAGCGAGGGTCAGCCGACGATCGATTTGTGGTCGGTCGATGTGCGCCGCTTCGCGCCGTTCGCCAACAATCTCGTCTGCCTCCGCGAGCGCGTCACCGAGGTGCTTGGACTGCACTATCAGCCGGCCTGGCCGAATCGCGAGTTCGAGACCGGACGCGGCTTGCGCAAAAGTCCGCTTCACGACCGCCTCGCGGCGCAAGGCGCCTGCTTCGGGAGCAAGAACGGTTGGGAACGCCCAAACTGGTTCGCGCGTTCGCGTTCCGATGACGTTTCACGTTTCACGCCTCACGCCGGATCCTTCGCGGAGCAGCCGGTGGCGCACTACTCCTTCACTCGCCAAAACTGGTTTGCCAATCACGCCTTCGAACATCGCGCGGCCCGCGAAAACGTCGCGATTTTCGAGCAGAGCGGGTTTTCCAAGTATCTGCTCCGCGGCCGCGATGCCGTTTCCGTTTTGCAGCGCCTTTGCGGCAATGACGTCGATGTCCCCATCGGAGGCGCGGTTTACACCGGACTTTTCAACGAGCGCGGTGGATTTGAAAGCGATCTCATGGTGATCCGCACCGCGGAGCGCGAGTATTACGTGGTTTCCGGCACGGCTCAGGCAACGCGCGATCTCGACTGGATTCAGCGAAACACCGGCGGCGAGGACCACGCGGAGATCGTCGATGTCACCGAAACCTACGCCGTGCTGGGTGTGATGGGGCCGAACTCGCGCGCGCTGCTTGGTCAGTTATCCGACGCGGATCTGTCGAACGAGACCTTTCCATTCTGCACTTCGCAGATCATTTCGTTGGGGCAAGCGACGGTCCGGGCGGTGCGTATTACTTACGTGGGCGAGCTGGGCTGGGAACTGCACGTGCCCGTGAGCCAGGCCACGCTCGTTTATGACGCACTGATGAATGCCGGCCAGAAGTTTGGCCTGGTCAATGCCGGGCATTACGCGGTCAATTCCTTGCGCCTGGAGAAAGGCTATCGAGCCTGGGGAGCGGATCTTTCGCCGGACGACACGCCGTTCGAAGCCGGGCTTTCGTTTGCCATTGCCTGGAGTAAGCCGGCGCCGTTCATCGGACGCGGGGCGTTGCTCGAGCTAAAAGCTGCGGGTGTGAAACGGCGGCTCGTGATCTTCGTTTTGCAAGACCCGGAGCCGGTGCTTTGGGGCAGCGAGCCGATTTTTCGCGATGGCCAGCCGGCTGGATACACGACTTCCGGCTCGTACGGCCACACCGTCGGGGGAGCCATCGGCATGGGTTATGTGAACAACGCGGAGGGCGTAACAGCTCAGTTCATTCAAACGGGCCGTTACGAAATTGAAGTCAATGGTAAGCGATATTCCGCCTCAGCACATTTGCGTGCTCCCTACGATCCGGAGCGGCGGAAGATTCTAGGTTAACGGCGGCGACTCAGTTCGATCTGGGGAGGAGGCGCGCCCAGCGTGTTCCGGCCGGCGCCTCGACGGTGGAAAAGGATTGCCTCGAAGAGGCACTTGAGTGGCGACTCCGACCGCAATCTGAGCTCGGCGGGGTCAACCACAACACGCGAGGCGCGTGCGGTACCCATTCGTTCTATCGCAGCCGCCAGACGATGCGCGCTTTGTCCAGGTCGTAAGGCGACATCTCCAATTTAACACGGTCACCCACGGTCAAACGCACCCAGCGTTTGCGCATCTTGCCGCTGATCGTGGCGAGAACGAGGTGTTTGTTGTCGAGTTCGACGCGGAACATGGTGCCTGGGAGCACGGTTTGGACGCATCCTTCCACTTCAAGAGGTTGTTCTTTCATGTCTTGTCCAATCGCATTGGTCTGCATTCAAAGGCGGCATTCCGCAGATCGAAAAATGACGCAGCCAAAGAAAAGAAAAAGCGCGAGGCCCGGGAAAGCCCGGGCCCCGCACCTGTGAAACCGAGTAATTAGTAGCGGTTTCGTCCGCCGCCGTAGCCGCCGCGACGACCACCGCCGCCGCCGCCGCCGCCGCCGCCCGAACGCTCCTCTTTCGGGCGGGCGATGTTGACCGTGAGATTGCGCCCGTCTAGCGACGCGCCGTTGAGGGCTTCGATCGCCTTTTGTGCTTCCTCGGCCGTGCTCATGGTGACGAAGCCGAAGCCGCGCGGGCGTCCGCTCATGCGGTCCACCATCAGGTTGGCTTCGACGACGGTGCCGTGGGCCGCAAACGCGTCATGGAGGTCGTTCTCGGTGACGTTGAAGGAAATGTTTCCTACATACAGTTTATTGCTCATGTGATGTTCTACTTGTCTTAGACTAAACTTTGTTTTCTCCAGACTGTTCCCGACCATCGGGTTTCAAATCATCACTGAACCGAGTTCACCTGAAGATTTTCCATGCCTTGGAAGTGACAAGCTATCTAACAGACAGGGAAAAAACTGCCTGTTTTCCGGCGAATTGCAAGCGGTATTGTTGGAAATCTCGGAGGCCGCTGGAGGCCACTTCGGGTCACTTTTCGCCAGCCAATAAGCGCACGAAGGCCACTCCCTGATCAGGATGGTCCGTGAACACGCCATCGACATGCGCCTGCGCGAAAAAAAGGTGAAACAATTCCTCGATGGAGTCGGCATAGGGCGGCAGCGCATCCGCGCGGAACGTGTAAGCATGGACCTGCAACTTCAGTTTGTGCGCGCGGCCCACCAGGTCCGTGAATCTCAAGGATGCTTTGCTCGCACCGGTCACGACGTGCGGGAGCGCCGGACCGATGCCGTCCGCCACTTTCGCGACCTCCTGAAGCCCCGCCACCGTTACGAGCCGATCGTAATCGGTGGACGATTCCCCGGAATCGCGCGTGCCGATCAGTTGGATCAAGTTGCCGCGGTAGCCTAGTTCGTGGCGAATGCGTTTCACTTCATCGAAATCGAAACATTGGAGGTAAAACCGGTCCGTCTTGGCCCTGTAGCCGTACCGCCGCAGGACTTCGAGAACGCTGCGCGAGATGTCCTGGCCCTGTTCCCGGTGCCAGGCGGGTTTCTTGATTTCGGGATAAACGCCCGTTTGCTTGCCGGTGCTCCTGTTCAGGCCCTGGATCAACTGCAACTCCTCTTCCAAGGTCGGAATCTCGAATGCGGCCTGCCACATCGGGAACCGGTTTTCAAAGACCGGTCTGCCATCCCTGGGATCGAACCGTTCCGTCACCTTGAGCAGTTTGATCTCCGCCAGGGTAAAGTCGATGGCATAGAAACGGCCATCCTGGCGCTTGCGGTCCGGGAACCGCTTCGCCACGTCGGACACGGTGTCGAGGTAAATATCGTGCAACACCACCGGCACGCCCTCCTTGCTCAAAACCAAGTCCTGCTCGATGTAGTCCGCGTCCATCGCATGGGCCATCGCGACGCCGGCCAGAGTGTGTTCCGGCAGGTATCCGCTGGCGCCGCGATGCGCGATGACGATTTTCTGGGCTTGCACAAGGGAAGGAAACACCAGGAACAGACCCCAGGCCAGCGTCGTCAGGAACTTCATGGGACAATTCTTAGACTCCCGCCATGGGCTGACAAACTCAATACTTCAAAACCCGGGCCAGGAATTCACGGCATCGCTCGCTCTGGGGATTTTCCAGGACCTGCGCCCCCGGCCCAAATTCGACGATTCGTCCTTCCACGAGAACGGCGATCTGGTCCGCGGCCTGGCGCGCAAAGCCCATTTCGTGTGTGACGAGAACAAGATCGCGCCCCTCGGCGCGCAATTCTTGAATCACATCCAGCACCTCCGCGGTCATTTCCGGATCCAAAGCGGAAGTCGGTTCATCGAACAACAGCAATTTGGGCTTGATCGCGACGGCGCGGGCGATGGCGACGCGCTGCCGCTGTCCACCGGACAATTCTGCGGGCTGTTTCGAGGTATGGCCCTCCAGGCGGAATCGCGCCAACAATTGCCGCGCGATTTCTCCCGCTTCAGTCGGGGAATACCCGTGCACTTTCTCCAACGGCAGCGTGACGTTCTGCAAGGCGGTCAGGTGCGGGAAAAGGTTGAACGCCTGGAACACCGTGCCCACGGACCGGCGGTGCTTCAGCAGAGATTCTTCTTCGAAGATGAGCGCCTCATCGTTGATCACCACTTCGCCCGTATCCGGATGTTCCAGCCCGGCGATGATCCGCAGCAACGTAGTCTTGCCGCCGCCAGAAGGGCCAATCAGAACCAGCGTGTGCGTTTGATCCAGGCGCAAACTCACCTCGTTGAGGACCGCCTGGCCGTCGAATGACTTTGTGACGCGGTCCAGCCAGAGGTTCATAGACTGGATCACTCACGTGTTAAACCGATGGCGTTTCTCCAGATGCCGCGTCCACATCGAAATGGGCAGCGTCAGCAAAAGATACCCTATCGCCAGCGGAATATAGCTCTCCAGCGTGCTGAAGGTGCTCGAATTCACTTCGCGGGCGTTGAGTGTGAATTCGCTAATGGAAATGATGGAAAGCAGCGAGGAATCTTTGATCAACGACACGAACTGGCCCGCCAGCGGCGGCAAGGTCTGGCGCAGCGCCTGGGGGAAGATGACGAAGCGATAGGTCTGCGCGCGCGTCAGGCCGATGGCTTTCGCGGATTCCAGTTGAGATTTCCCGACACTTTCAATGCCGGCGCGGATGATTTCAGAAATGTAGGCTCCGCTGAAGCAGGCCAGCGTCAGGATCCCGACCAAGTACCGGTTCTCGACATGAAAGGCATCAGCGACGACGTAGAAGAAGATCAAGATCTGGACCAACAGCGGCGTGCCGCGCACGATTTCGATGTAAATCTTGCTGAAGTAACGCAATGCCAGCCAGCGGCTGCGCTGAGCCAGGGCGAAAAAGAGTCCGATCCCCGTGCTCAACCCGAGAGAGGAGGCCGAGATCAAGATGGTCGTGATCCAACCCTGAACGAACTTCGCGCGATACTCGTAGATCGAGGCCCAGTTCCAGTGATAGTTCAGTTGATGGAACGAAAAGTAAAAGAGGAGGACGATCAGGAAAAATGCCGCGCCCAGGTTGACCAGCCGCAACGGCCAGGGCGGCGGCATGGGCGTGGAATCAGGTGCCCGGAAAATGCGGAGCAGAGCCACGGCCTCAAAAGTAAAACGGGAACCCCATTTGCCGGAAAGCCTGTTTTTGTTCTTTCAAGTAGCGGTCTCCGAGTTCCTCAAAACCGCCCCGGGCTCGGAAGTCCTGCAAAAACCGGTTCACGTCCGGCATCAAATCCTTGTTTGCTTTGCGAAGACCAATCGCCCAGGACTCCTCCTGAAAAGGTTTGAGTATCGGGCGCGTGGTTTCCGGATTGCGCTGCCAGTTCTTGAACGTGGACATCTGGTCGTAAATGAAAGCATCCGCTTTTCCCTGCACGACTTCGAGCACGCACGCGTCCTCTTTGTCGAGCACCAGCACTTTGGCCCGCTTGATTTGCCGCGTCGCGAACGTATGGCCGGTGGTTCCAAGTTTCACGGCCACGGTCTTGCCGGCTTGATCCAGGTCATCTTGGGAGTTCACCGCGGAGTTTGTTCCCACGAGCAAGCACAGTCCTGTTTTCAAATACGGCTCCGAGAAATCGATGGACTGTGCGCGCTCGGCGGTGGCAGTCATCGACGAGATAACCAGATCGATCTTTCCGGTTTTTAACGCGGGAATCAGGCCATCGAACGGGAGGTTCTGAATTTCAATCTCCCGGCCCAAATGCGCTCCGAGCGCGCGCGCCAAATCAACGCTCACTCCCGTCGGGTTTCCTTGCGTATCTGTGGTTTCGAAGGGCGGATAGGCCAGTTCCATGCCGACGACCAATTTTTCGCGAGTCTTGGTGGAGCAGGATGCCACGCTGAAAACCAGGACCGAAAGCAGGCTCAGGAGGCTGCCTGCGGCCAACCAAGACCGAATAGGCGATGACCTTATCCTCCAGTCAGATTTGTGAACAATCATGTTCATTCGTGGCTTTCTGCTGGCCTCAGGCACGAATCCAACCCGTGGCTTCCGCGATGCTCCACTGAAACTTTCGCGCGTGTTCCCGAATCAAAAAGGGCAAGTCTTTGCGGAAGGCGAGGCTAAAATGGGGCGCCAGGATGTTTTGCAGTCCCCGCAGAGTTGTCACAGCCACGCCGTCCTTCTCGTAACCTCCGAGCCAGTTTTCGCGCGGCGTGTAATCCGTCAACCACGTGTACGGAGACGTGATAATCAGTTGTCCGTCGGGCCGGATCAATCGGGACAAACCGCGAAGGCAGGCTTCAGGCGTCGAGAGCCGATCAATGAGATTCGCCATCAGGATCACGTCGAATTCGCTGAGATCCTCGCGGAGATGCTGCGCGTCTCCGATTTCGAACCTGACCCGTTCTCGGTCAATTCCCGTGGGAACCGAAACCACGGAATCGCTTGTCAACATTCCCTCCGCGCAATGCCGGAAGGCCAAAACTCCGTCGCATCGCATGCGTTCGGCCGCTTCCACAAATCGACGCGAAGAATCGATTCCAATCACTGACCCGCAGGATCGCGCGAGCTCGAAGGTTGACCTTCCGACGGCGCATCCCAAGTCCAGCGCACGGGCCTTCGCGGGAAGGCGTTTGAGGTCCAAACATTCGCTGACGCATCGGACTGGAAAATCGAGCGCATCCGATGGCCCAAAGGGGAATGGGAGAATCTGATCACGCGAACCGTAATGGAACAGGAGATACTCGGATAACGCCTGGTCGGATTCGTAAAAGCTTAGGATCATGCTCCCGAAGCGAGCAGACTCCGCAGGTATTTGGCGGGGCGAAAATGCTGAAGCACGACCTTCATCTCCCCATCGCGGCGCATCCGGACTTCAGGAACCTGAATTTCCGGCGTCTTCGTCGGCGAAAAGAGAATGTCGTCGTGCGTCGCGTTTTGTGGTCTGGCGAAGCGATCGGGAGTGAGTTTGCCCCCCAGGTGATCGCTCCGGCCCGTGGCGACATGGAAGGTTCCCAGAATCTTCTCATCTTGAATGTCGCGGCCAGACACCGGCAAATCTTGGGTACCGAAGCCGAGCTCTCCGAGTTCTCCGGTTAGAGGATCGGAACCAAGTTTTTGATTGTGCGCATCGATGGTCTCCTGCTCGCCCGCCAACAACCTGACCTTCTGAATGCGCCCGCTCGCGACCTCCATGAGTCCGATCGTTCCATTCTCATAGCGCATCGGAAAACTTCCCTCCGCCCCCGTCGGCACGAAATAGATTTCCCCGGCCGGGAGATTGGCGACGTCCGGCTTTTCGCCCCGGCAGAGCCCGTGGCTCTTTTGGGCGTCTTGCCCGCCGCACTGAATGGCGAGCCGCGTCGTGGTTGCAGCCACCGTGAAATCAATCTCGAATTGATCGGCGCCGGTCAACCCCAGCCGCAGTTTTTCGGCCTGCCGGCTCACCTCGTTGTAATCGACGGCCAATCCCGTGCGGAGAATGATTTCGTTCAAACCGTGCAACGTGGCGCCGCGAAACCCAAAGCGCCTGGCGAAAGCCGTCAGCGGCGCCGTGGCGGAAAAGGTCGAGACACAAAGCAGGATGTTGAAGCGAGGATAGATGTCCCGCTCGAAACTTAAGGAGCGTCCTTCTATATCAACGGCGCCGTCCGGGAGATCCAGATTGCTCCCACCCGTTAAGCGATACGCAAACATTTCTCCGCCCTGAAGGTTCAACCGAGACCGCACCCCCATTTTCAAACCCTGATAAATCACATCGTGCGCGAGTTTCTGGACTGACAGATCAGGCTTCTCCAGGAACGCGAGCCTCTGCACGTCTGCGGGATCTGGGAGGTCGATGAGGACCGCGATCCTTTCGCCCGCCTTGGGCGCAAAAACGGTCTGCAACAGTCGTGCTAAATCGAATGGCGGAAAATGTTTCATCGTCCGGGACCTGAATGGTTCGGCGGCGATTATGCCGTTAGAATCTGCCATGAGAAGGCCGATCCGTCCATGCTTTCCATGCTTTGAATTCGATAATTGACCCTTGACTTGGGCCTGGGCGCAGTTCATCTGAGACCCTATGGCAACCTACATTTCTTTGATTCGTTGTCACGGGACAAGGAGTCAAAAGCTACCGGAAATCACCGGATCGCGCCGCCGCCTTCCAAGCGGCTGCGGAAAAAGTTGGCGCCAGCGTCCGCGTCGTTTACTGGGCAATGGACAGTTCGACGGCGTGGTTTTG
>Ga0233424_10002095_pt1 | contig 15100 bp, 13 predicted proteins | sample Watercolumn_Towu_FD_181011 | JGI IMG/M metagenome (GOLD analysis project Ga0233424, IMG submission 181011) | Freshwater microbial communities from Lake Towuti, South Sulawesi, Indonesia - Watercolumn_Towuti2014_125_MG | ecosystem: Environmental > Aquatic > Freshwater > Lake | place: Indonesia...
TCGGCGCCGCTCTGGCCCCGAAAACACCGTCACCTGACCCATCGACCACTCCTAAGCGCGCTCACAAGAGCACGCTAAAGAGCGCTCAATACCTACCCAGACAAGGCGGCCCCCGCCGGATGGATACTGAAAAAGCGCTTCAAGGAAATCTGCGAGACGCACGTCCGCTATGGCTACCGGCGGGTGTACTACATTCTGCGCCGCGATGGCTGGTCCGTGAACATGAAGACGGTCTATCAGCTTTACAGGGAGTTGGGCCTGCAGCTGCGCAACAAGAAGCCCAAGGGGCGGTTCAAGGCGAAGCCGCGCGAAGACCGTGCTCTTGCAATCCGACCGAACGATGTCTGGGCGCTGGACTTCGTGCACGACCAGCTGGCGACTGGCCGCAAGCTGCGCTTCCTGACCGTGGTCGATACTATTCCCGGCTATCGCCGGTAGTCGACCCCCGGTTCAGCTATCGCGGCGCGGACGTGGTTGCGGCTCTGGATCGGGCATGCAGGCAGATCGGCTATCCGAAAACGATCAGGGTGGACAATGGCAGCGAGTTTATCTCTCGGGACATGGATCTGTGGGCTTACCAGCGCGGTGTGATCCTGGACCTCCCCCGCCCCGGCAAGCCCACAGACAATGCGTTCATCGAAGCATTCAACAGGAAGCTGCGCAGCGAATGCCTGAACGCTCACTGGTTCCTGTCGCTGCAAGATGCTTGCGAAAAGCTGGAGGCGTGGCGTAGACACTACAACGAAGAGCGACCGCACAGTGCGATCGGGCATATCCCCCCGATCATGCTGGCAAACTCAGCCGGTGAAACCAGCCCACCGGATCTGAGCAAGGCGGAAAACTCTAGACCCAAGTGGTCCGAGGTTAGGTAGCAGTGCACCTTGCGTCAGACTCTACCAAAAAGCGGCCGCATTCCAGCGGAGCAAGTCATCTCCTATCCGAGCACCCAGGGGACGGTAAACGGGCAGATGCTTCTGCAGCCCAATACGGCGTAACCTCATACCGAGCTATCTCAGTTTCATCGACTTCGGACGAGATGTAAGGTAGCGTACGCCAATCCAGCTCGACCCCCCAACCGGCACCGGCATCAACGCCCCTGCTCTGGCCGTGGTGGAGGAACAGGTCGAAGGATGACGGCGCTCTTACCAACAATTGCAGGCATACTTGCACTGAGCCGCATACCCCGTTGACCGAGACGCTCACAGACCTTACCGATCCTAATCGTCACGTAGTCGGCGATCTCACGCTCTGGTCCGACAACGACTACTAACAGCGTATGCCAAAAAAACGGCCCCACCATCTGCGTTGGTTGCTATTTGGGACTGCTTCCTTCCTTACAACTGCCAAATTTCACTGGACTTCATTTAATGGCATAGAATTCGCGAGCGATAACACGTTGACATGGGCCGCACAGCCGAATGAACTGTAGACTGGTATTTGGTTTACGGAGCGTATATCGCCTCAGCCTCGTTGAGTCTAGCTAACTCATGCTGGAATATCCGGTCGAGATGAACTCTGGCAGAAAGACTGAGCACAGCCACGGCAAAACTCGATGAAGCCGTGTTTTAGGCAAACAATATCACCTGGTTTTGAGCATCAAATTTTTGAAATCATCATACGCACGGTGCTACAAAATATCATGCACTCAAATCCCTAGCAATCAACGTTAAATCTCAATCAAGAAACAGAAAATAGCTTGCCTTCAGTATTGGCCGACCGATATAATGATCATATGCAGATATCTCTGCAAAATGCTTGATTTAGAGAAAATGGGGCGAACAATATTGATTACCTATCTCAGCTTCTGCGCATTTTGATCATGAGTACATGCCAATACAGTGCTAAAAAATAGCCGACGACATGGAAGTGTGTATATGAGTGTATTTTCTTTACTCTGCGCTTTTGCATCAATAGTCACTGGTATCGTTGGTTTTAAGCTTGCGAGCGAAAATGACAGCCAACATCTTTATGAATATTTGCTTGCAATGGCGATATCATTTCCAGTGCTAATATTCTGCGGCCTAATTGTGAATCAGGGAAAATCGCGTTATCTAATGCTATGCAGAAATAATATAAACCAAATTAATCCTTCCGTTCGCTCAATTGCCGCGTTTCAAATTACCTTAATAACCGCTTTAGTGTTCGCCGCCATACTTTATGCGATCCAAGGCCTGTCAGCATCATTGATAATATTAATGCTGATCACAGCTCAAGCTGGTCAAATAATGTCGCATGATCAGTCAACATTCCTTCAATTGAAGAATAATCATTATTTCTGGAAAGTCCAGTTTGTAGGTTCAATGGCAAAGGCGTTATTCTTAATTGCAAGCTTTAAATTATTCGAACCAAATTTCTTCCTCCTGGCAGCTTCCACTATGCTAACCACCATTGTTGTAATATCTGCTTATCGTATAAACGTGACGCGATTTTCGAAGCTACTTACAATGAAAATTTATCTTCTTCGCATTGTTGGTAGCTTCTCGGTCGTATCAGCTTTCCGGGCCACAAGACCGCAATTATTGAACCTAATGTTTTCAAGCACAGCGATTGGTCTGGCGAATGTAGCTACGCCAAGTGCTGGGCAAGCGGCACTTGTCTCCACTCCCTATCTCAATGCGCTATACACAGCATTCACACAGATATTTAACCGATACGAAGTTTATCTCCTCCGCAACGCTTCAAATTCCACGAGAACCTACATAATTATTTCCTCCATTATGTCAACTCTCGGAGCATTAAGCTGTTATATCTTTCTATCAAATAAATACACGCAAAGTATTGTGCCAGTAATGGCGCAAGATGTGAATGCTCATGTTAAGCTAATTTTGTCAGTTTCGGCAGGCTTGATCCCCTTCACAGCTAGTTTCTCTATGATCGATTTGCTTCCATCAAAACACCTGATTCGCATGACGTGGGCGACTGCGGCGCTATGGATTCTGATCAGCGTTGCGGTGTTGATCACGACGCAGTATGTGGAGCAGGTCGCATGGTTCGCCATGTGCGCGCCTCTGATTGCAATGGCTGCTACAACATTCTCGTGGTATGCATTCAAGCAATCAGCAAAGACGATTAAGGATTAAGTGCATAATGTTGAGAAATCATCTAATATTATTTTCATTGGGCACTGCGTTAATCGTTGTCATAGTTCCGTTTCTTGCTCACGTTCTTGAGCTGGATGACCGGATTTATTATGGCGGATTTGTCACCGATTACCTGTTCGAACTGGTTTTGATGATATTGGTGCCCTTTGTACTGATTTTCCATTGGATCAGTGTTCCAACGTTGGCCGCTCCACGTAATACAATTCAAGTCGATGCCTTACCGCTTTTTGTGTTCCAGATCCTAATACTGCTTTGGTCAGCATTGTTCCTCATTTCAGGCGGGCTGACATACAGAATAGATGATGTTTATGAAGGCGTGAGCGCGCGTGGACCCCTCTTAACGGCACTGCAATCATTAACCAATTCAATCATTTGCTTAGCTGTAATAGTGTGGCTTGTTCCAAACAAATCACAGATACAGAAGGTTATGTCCATCGTTGCATGGTCGTTATTAGTCACGGTGATCGCCGCTTCAAGCTCTAGGGGCATCCTTCTTACTATTTTGTTATCTACCTATATCGCCAGTCGAATAAACAGATCGATTGCTTCTGGGGGTGAAGGCAATCATTTGTATAAGATTTCAATCATGAAGGATCTCTTGCGACCGCAAGCAATTGCCGCAGTTTTAACGATGATTTCAGTGTTTGCGATATGGGGAAGCGTTCGAGATCAGTATGGTGACGTTTATTTTTCGTCACTTTTTCGGCTAGCTGAGCCTTACTGGAACATAGCGCAGCAAAGCTACGCGGTCTATGGCCCCCAGCTGAATATTTTAGAAGATGCGTTGATGCGCATTGTTACCATACCCGCAAGATGGGTTGGCGTTCAGTATGACTTTAGCATAGAGGGCCAAGAGGTTATCCTGGCAAATTACATGGGAATCCGTTTTCAAGAGGGCGTGTCGCTTCCTGTAACGATTGTAGGTGAAGGCATGCTTTTTGCTGGACCATTTGGTTCAGCCTTATTTTGGCTATTGAGCCTTATAATGATTCTTGCCTGCCAGAAAATGATCGAGAGACTCCCGTATATTTACAGTGAGCATATGTACGCAATAATAGGCATCTTCTCGTCGAAGGTTTTATTTGCCTATGCTCGCTCGCTAAGCGGTGTTTTTTTAATATCATTTTACGAAACTCTTCGGGATTTTCTATTAATATTCATTTTGACGTTTTTTTGCTCACATGTTTCGAGAATGAGAGCCAAGCAGTATGTTGGATAACCCCCAGACCCTGGACGACTTTCCGTTCATATTACCGGAATTGACATTAATGGCGACGCACGGCCTCGGTAATGGCGGCGGCGAACGGGTGGCGCGCGAGATCCGTGACATATATTTCGAAGCCGGAAAAAGCGTTAAGATCGTAGCTTCCCAAGATGTGGATTGGAATGCCGAGCTGCGCCATTTCCAGCGCCCATCCAACGGCTCACCCGTATTGTTCACCTCGGGGCCACGCGATATCCCAAGAATGCTCACGTGTGTCGCGTTGAGAATCCGGTTCTCGGTCTACATCCAAGTGCCTTACATGAGAGCCATCACGGTACGCGATCCAGTGCACATGGCGGCTGTTATTGCATACTGGCTCATCGTCTTTATTTTTGCCACGAAGATTCTAATCAATTCGTCCACCACATGGCGTGTGCCTCGACCAACCTTGATCGTCCATCCAATCAGACTCCGTTCCGCTTCGTGCCACATTGCTGCGACCACAAGTCCATCGTCAAGCGCTGTCCGCAGGCGGAGGATTGTAACTGCCTTCCGCCTAACTCGGGAACGAGGGAGGGGATCAAAGGACATCCGGGCTCTACGTGGGTTATGCGCACACATACAGACGCTTAACCTACGGTCCAATTTCACCGATCAGTATGAAGTACATCATTATGGAGACAACAGTGTCGGCCTTGTCGGGGAATTTTCAGACCTAGTAGACGTGATACATTTTCATGGGTTTGTTGAGAATTGGCTTGCTGAATGTCAAGCTGACGCGTTTGTCTTTTTTTCCAATTACGAGGGCTTCGGACTTGCGGCGTTCGAAGCAATGAAGACTGGAATACCAGTTTTCGTGAACGAAGCGTTTCCGATAGATTTAATACAATACGGCAATGTCGTTCGTGTTAATGGCCGCAACCCCTCGGCCATTATGGACAAAATGAAAGGATATTGGAATGAATAAATTAGAGATATATTGCGATCTGCTCGACCCAGATAAATCGTCAGAATTTGCTGTGCCACTTAAATTCATTGAGGCGCTGTCAAGAAACTTTATTATATCGATTACAACATTTCGGAGAGAAAATAATGAGCGAACTATTTCCGAGTGGTTGGCCAAAGCAAGATTGAACGATGTCAGGGTGCAGTATTATGACTTCGTATTTAGCCGGCCGACAGGTTTGCGTGCAAATAAACTGCTCCTTATACTTGATACCATTTGGGGCCAAGTAAGGTTCTTTCGAAGCGTGCCAGATACATCTGTTGTGGCAAAAATCGGCATGGTCCATTTCCTATTTAATATTGTTCCATTGTTGTTTAAGCGACGCCGCTTAATTTTGGGCCCTATAAGCGGCTTTGAACTTGTAAACCTAAAGGCATCATTCCGGCACCTTCGTCTACGGTCTTGGATTTACTATGTATTCATGAATGCATTTATATTGTTGGGCACGGTCATTTTTCGTGGGCTTTTATGTTTCAACAAATCTGTTGCTCTTATCTGTGCCACTTCAATCGATAGAAGGCGCATTTTACAATGGGCGCATTCAAGTACGCGAGTATTTCAAGTCTCGGAAATATCAATATTTTTTCCAGAGCACGTCGCTCCCCGTAAATCAAATACAGTAGTGTGGTCTGGTGCAATGATACCTCGGAAAGCGCCGCTACTGGCAGTTTCCATTATCGCTGAGGTGCTACGTAGATCAAAAGACAGCGATGCTATTTTTATCGGTGATGGTGAATTAAAAAATCGTACCGAAACGGCTGTAGCACAACTAGGATCGGATATCGCTCAACGGATCAAATTCTGCGGCGCAGTTTCTCCAGACATGTCTCGGAAAGTGATTGCTAGTTCGAGTGTTTTGCTCGTTACAAGCTGGCGCGAAGTCAATTCTTTTGTTGTGTTTGAGGCCATGGCTTCAAATACAAAGGTCGTTTCTATGGCTATTTCTGGCATGCAAGATGTGGTTTTTATGTTCGGCAACGTCGTTGATCCAAACGGCTCGCTTATACCTGAATTCGCAGATGCTGTTTATCATACCTTGGAAGACCTGGTGATATCAGACGAGCAGTTCAAAGAAGTGCGGGCCAAGGTGCAGCGCGACGAGGCCAATGAGTTTCAAGCGCTGATCGCGTGGGTTGAGGATGGGGGGATATCGTGAACGTCGCTCTAACAATTACTAGAATGCAGAACGGTTTCGATGACGCCAATTTTGTCAGGTCATTTGAAGCTGTCGGATATGACGTAATTAACATTGATGATCGTGTGTTCTATTCTTTTGATACAAGTAGCGAGGTTAGCCGGCTATGCCGAAGACTGATAAGAGCTCAGCAAACTAGGGCGTTTAATCTTGAGATTCAGAAATATCTGCGGATTGCTAAGCCGAAAATAGTTTTTGTGTTCAAAGCTCCCGGCCTTCATTATGAGACAGTTCAACTAGCCAATGATTTACGCATTCCTTTGGTGGTGTTCTACCCAGATTTGGAGCCAGCTGTTCTCGGTAAATCTTATGTAGCTGCCCTTCGTGCCGCAAGTGCGTTTTATCATACAAAGCCTAACTTGGTTGGTCATTTCCAGCAGACATTAAGGTCAGACGTTAGATTCACGTATCCTTTATATGACGCAAAATCCGTTTCGACTGGGGACATTGATTCGAACCGTAGAATGGTATTGGTTGCTCACCATTCAACTGGCAAACTTGATCTGTTGAGGCAAATCAATGATTTCGACGTGATAGATATAGATGTCTATGGTAGCGGCTGGCCTGCCATTGCATTAAATCGCGTTGTGTTCCATGGGCCACTATTCGGCCCGGCGATTAATGGTATCTATCGTAAGGCGTCTTTTGTCCTTGGTGCTCTTATGGAGCGTGTGGATGGTTTTGTTGATGGTGATGTCATCACGTCAAGGTCGATTCAGGTTCCGGCCTATGGTGGTCTATTAATTCATCCTTACACGGATGCCGCTCTCGAACTGTACGAGTCTGATGAATGCTTGTTTACAGCGGCCAGCGATCTCGAAGGAAAACTCACAAGTTTATTGCTCCATGACGCAGTTCGTCGCGATTTACAAATAAATCAGCAGCGTGCTGTAATAGCTAAGGCAAGGTCTGTCGACTCGTTCGTGAATGATCTGATATTGGAGTTTGGCTCGTGAGAAAAGTGCTGCTGATTTCTTCAACATTCCCTATATCGAAGCCTGGGGGGGTGCCTACATTTGTTGAAGGTCGAGCTGCCCTACTTTCACAGCATGACGATGTGCGCGTTGCTGCACTTGGTAGGTCCACCCGAGGCTCGGAAATTAGCCTTGGTTCGATCGGCAAGTCGAAATGGAGAATTTTTGTTGCCTGGGCCCGTTTAATCGCGATCGTGGTAAGGTTGAGGCCACATTATGTCGAGGTGCATAACGCTGTTGTGGCTCTTCCGGTGTTTATTTTCCTACGTCCAGTCTATTTTTTTCATGGACCGGCGCGGTTAGAGGCTATAGCAGAATCTTCTAGTAAGTTTAGGATCGTCCTGGCAGGGCTCATTGAGAAATTTGTTGTAGTACGCTCGAACAAAATTCTGTTCGCTTCATCCACTTTTAGAAAGCTCTTTGTAGGAATATACCCAAACAAACGCAGTGAAAGCCTAGAGGTGTGCTATCCAAAGCTTGTGCGGTTTGATCAGGCGCTCGTTCAAACTGCTGTGCCTAGCCGATATTTTGTATGCGTTCGTAGGCTTGTAAAGCGGACTGGCATTGATTTGGCAATCGGCGCATTTGCTGAGGGGTGTGAGTCGGGCCGAATTCCAGCTGATATACGCCTTGTCATTGCAGGTGAGGGTCCCGAGAGGGTGGCGCTAGAAAAGCTAGCCCAGTTAACTCGGGTGGGGGATAGGATAGATTTCGTAGGTCGCGTTTCCAACGGCGAAAGGAATCATCTTTACAGCAATGCGATTGCGTCACTTGTGCCGACGCGAGCTTTAGAAGGGTTTGGCCTCGTCGTGCTCGAAGCCGGCTATTTTGGATGCCCATCAGTAGTTACTGACGTCGGTGCTCTGCCAGAAGTTATTCAACTTTTAGGGGGTAATGGATTTGTCACTAATGAATCAGAATTTGCAGACGCCATGATAAAGGCTTGTTCATTCAACAGTGATCAACGAGATGTTTTACAAAAATGTGTCATAGATCGGTTTTTTGTATGAAGCGGATATATTTGAGGCGTAGGATTATAACCTCCAAGTTTGGTATAGGACATTGATGAATGCAATTTATTTGAAGAGTAAATTGTCGCCATTATTGGGTCGGCGTCGTTGGTCGACTATCCTGCGCGCACCCCGATCTTCCAGGCGGTGCTGGTCTGGCTGTTTTTGGCGGTGGTCCAGGATGCCAGGGCGGTGCGCGCCGGATCGGGCGAGGGCCGCTCGTCAGGCTGATGCGGTGCCGGCCGGAGCGAGCCATCGCCCCGGCATCGCCTCTTCCCGCGCGACCCTGCTCTAGCCCTTGCTGCGTGCCTTGAGCGCCTCGGCGATCTTCTTGACATCATGTGACCGGCCCTTGGGCACGATCATCACATGGCTGCCATTGGCGATGATGATGAGATCCTCGATCCCCGATGCGGTCACGGTGATGCCGTCGGCATGGACGTGGCAGCCGCGCGTATCGATCAGCACGGTATCGCCGACAACCGTGTTGCCGTCCGCGTCGGCGCTGCCGATGTCCGCCAGCGCATCCCAGCTGCCGACATCGGACCAGCCGCAGGCGACGGGCACGATGGCGACACGCTCGGCGCGCTCCATCACCGCATAGTCGATCGAATCCGACGGGCAGGCGGCGAACCGCTCGCCATCCGGACGAATGAGCCGCGCCGTCAGGTCTGCGCCCGCCAGCGCCGCGCGCGCTTCGGCATCCATGTCCGGGGCGTGGCGCGCCAGCTCGGCAAGATACCGGTCGGCGCGCATCAGGAAGATGCCGGCATTCCACGAATGGTGGCCCTCGGCGAGCATCGCCTCGGCCTTGTCGCGCGCCGGTTTCTCGATGAAGCGATCGACCTTGCGCACGCCCGGAACGTGATCGAGCTCGTCCCCCATGCGGATATAGCCAAAGCCGGTTTCGGGACCCGTCGGCTCGATTCCGAAGGTCACCAGCCAGCCATCGCACGCCGCCGGAAGCGCGGTATCGACCGCGGCCAGGAAGGCAGGCAGATCCAGGATCACATGATCGCTCGGCATCACCAGCATTACCGCATCGCCCCCGCCCGCTGCGAGCGCGGCGAGCGCGATCGCCGGCGCGGTGTTGCGCGCGCTCGGCTCGAGGATGATGCGTGCCTCCTCGTGCGCCTCGCCGCCCAACTCGGCTTCCATCAGCGCGGCATGCCGTTCGGCCCCGATGATCAGCGGGGCGGCAAATCGGGTCGAATCGCCGGCACGCGCGAGCGTATCGGCAAACATCGTCCGGTCAGACGCGAGCGCGAGAAATTGTTTCGGGCTCTGGTCGGTCGACAGCGGCCACAGCCGCGTGCCCGATCCGCCGGACAGGATGACGGGGATGATCTGGGTCATGGAGGTCTCGCTTCAATGCGCGCGCGCAAGCAGCAGCCGCGCGCCGGAGCTGGCGGTAAAGCGGCTGTCGGGATCGATGGCAAGGCATTCTCCCGCGTCGACGGTCAGCATGCCCTCGGGCTGGTCGACCCGGACGCTGCCTTCGACCGGAATCACCGTGAGTGGGCCTACCCCGTCCAGCCGCGCCTCGGCATCGCCGGTCAGCAGCAGCGAGAACAACGGCCCATCGACCAGCAGCTGGTCGGCCGCGAAATCGACCCTGCGATGCAGCTGGGCGGGATAGGGCGCAGCACGCGAGACCGCGACGCCATCGTCGAGATGCAGCTCGCGCGGGCGTCCGTAATCATAAAGCCGATAGGTGATGTCGGCATTCTGCTGCACCTCGATCAGGCTCACGCCCGCTCCGATCGCGTGCACTGTCCCTGCCGGGATATAGTAGAAGTCGCCGCGCGAGACCGGCTTCCAGTCCATCAGTGCCTCGATCTCCCCCGACAGCGCGGCCTCGCGCAGTTCGTCGGCTCCGAGCGGACGAAGCGTGCCGATGCCCAGGCACGCGCCCGGCTCGGCATCGAGCACCAGCCAGCACTCCTCCTTGCCGCTCGCCAGGCCCATGGCCTTCGCCTCGGCATCGCTGGGGTGGACCTGGATCGACAGCTTCTCGCTGGTGAACAGATATTTGATCATCAGCGGCAGCGCCGGGCCGGTTTCCGCCTCGAACCAGATCTCGCCGATCTTCTCGCTGCCCGGGTTGCGGAACGGTGCGGGCAGCACCGCACGGCCCCAGGGCTTTTCGACCTGGCGCGTGGCAAGCTTGCAGGCAGACAGCGCTGCCATGCTCATCCGGCCCGTTCGCTGAGGCGGCGTTCCCATGCCAGCGCATGGGTCACGATGGTGTCGAGATCGTCAAAGGCAGGCTGCCAGCCGAAGCGCGCGCGGATCGCGCCGCTGTCGGCGGTGAGCGCGGCGGGGTCGCCGGCGCGGCGGTCGGAGAGCACGCGCTCGATCTTCAGATTGGTGACGCGGTCGACCGTGTCGAGCACCTCGAGCACCGAATAGCCATGGCCATAGCCGCAATTGAGCCGGTGGCTCTCCGTCGGGTTCTCGATTAGCGCCTCGAGCGCGAGCACATGCGCATTCGCCAGATCGCTCACATGGATATAGTCGCGCACGCCGGTGCCGTCGGGGGTGTCGAAATCGGTCCCGAACACCGCCACGCTGTCGCGCTTGCCGAGCGCGGCTTCGACCGCGACCTTGATCAGGTGGGTGGCGCCTGCGGTCGACTGGCCGGTGCGCGCCTGCGGATCGGCGCCCGCCACGTTGAAATAGCGCAAGGCGCAATAGTTGAAGTCATGCGCAAACGCGACGTCGCGCAGCATCCACTCGGTCATCAGCTTGGATGTGCCATAGGGATTGATCGGCTGCTGCGGAGCGCTCTCGGGGATCGGGCCATCGCCCTCGGGCGTGCCATAGGTCGCGGCGGTGGAGGAGAAGATGAAATGCTTAACCCCGCCGTTCACCGCAGATTCGATCAGCGCGCGGCTCTTCACCGTGTTGTTGCTGTAATATTTGAGCGGGTCGCTGACCGATTCGGGCACGATGATCGATCCGGCAAAGTGCAGGATCGCGCCGATCTGCTGTTCTGCGATGATCCGCGCGACCAGCTCGCCATCGGCAATGTCGCCCTCGTAGAACGCGACCCCTTCGGGCACCGCCCAGCGGAAGCCGGTGACGAGATTGTCGATCACCGCGACCTTCCAGCCCGCATCCTTAAGCGCCAGCACGGCATGGCTGCCGATATAGCCCGCACCGCCGGTGACCAGCACCGCATGACGGGTCTTGAATGCGTCGACCGCTTCGCTCGCCCTTGCCGACATGGCGATCAATGCCCCGCCTGGGGGCCGCGCTTCAGCCCCGATGCCGCAAGCTGCTCGTCGATCTGCGCCATCAGCCGATCAAGGCCTTCCTGGCTGCGCGCTTCGGCGCGTGCGACGAGCACGTCCTGCGTGTTCGAGGCGCGCAGCAGCCACCAGCCGTCCTCGGTGTTGACGCGCGCGCCATCGGTCGCGTTCACATTCGCCCCTGCGGCCGACAGGCGCTCGAGGACCTCGTCCACCACCGCGAACTTGCGCGTCTCGTCGACCTGGAAGCGCATTTCGGGGGTGTTGATCATCGGCGCCATCGCGCCGCGCATCTCGGTCACGCTCTTGCCGAGCACCGTCTGCGCCTCGATCAGCCGGACAGCGGCGTAGAGCGCATCGTCAAAACCGTAATAGCGATGCTTGAAGAACACGTGCCCGCTCATCTCGCCTGCGAGCGGACAGCCGGTCTCCTTCATCTTCGACTTGATCAGGCTGTGGCCGGTCTTCCACATCAAGGGTTCGCCGCCGAGCTCGCTCACCCGGTCGAACAGCGCCTGGCTGGCCTTCACATCGGCGATGATCGTCGCGCCGGGCAGGTCTTTCAGCACCACTTCGGCGTAAATGCTCAGCAGCTGATCGCCCCAGATCACGCGGCCCTGGCCGTCGATCGCACCGATCCGGTCGCCATCCCCGTCAAAAGCCACTCCGAAATCGAGCTGCTTTTCCGCGACGAGTGCCTTCAGATCGGCGAGATTCTTCTCCTCGGTAGGATCGGGATGATGATTGGGAAAATTGCCGTCGACTTGCGTGAACAGCGTGAAATGCTCGCCCGGAAGGCGCTGGACCAGCTTTTCGACCGCCGGGCCGGCCGCGCCATTGCCGCAGTCCCAGCCGATGCGCGCGGCGGTGCCGCCGAAATCCTCGACCAGCCGATCGACATAGCGATCGAGAATATCGACCTGCCGCGCGCTTCCGGTGCCCTCGGCCCAGTCGCCGGCCGCCGCCATCTCGCCCAGCTTGCGGATATCCGCGCCGAAAAACGGGCGGCCCTGAAAGACCATCTTGAAGCCGTTGTAATTGGCGGGGTTGTGGCTGCCGGTTATCTGAATGCCGCCATCCGCCTCTTCCAGCACTGACTCGGCATAATAGAGCATCGGGGTGGGGCCCATGCCGACGCTGATCGCATCGATGCCGCTGTCGTTCAGCCCCTTGATCAGCGCCGCTTCGAGCACCGGCGAACTGACGCGGCCGTCATAGCCGACCACCACGCACTTGCCGCCCGCGCGCGCGATCAGCGTCGCAAAGCCGCGTCCGATCGCATAGGCATCCGCCTCGCCAAGCGTTTCGCCGATGATCCCGCGAATGTCATATTCGCGCAGGCTGGTGGGGTGAAAGGCATGGGTCATGTATCGGTCAGCTTCCCGAACTGTGCTGCGCAGCGTCGGGCTGCCCAGAATTCAACCCTGAACGGGCCATGGAGCAGCGTCGTTACCGTTGCCTCCTCCGGAATTCAACACGGTTATATGTGGCACCACAGGCGATCGGGTCCGATCCGGTGGGACCGGGCATGACCTCGGGGGCGGTCGGTCACACCGGCTCGCCAGCCGCCCGCGCGCGCTCGACCACGGTGCGTTCGGCCAGCGGCACCATCCGCCAGGCGAAGAACAGCAGGGTCAGGCCAACCGGCACGATCACCAGGATCGAGAGCACCCCGGTCGACAGGCTGCCCGAGATCACCGACATCTGGCCTGCGAGATAGGGGCCGAGCGCCAAGCCGAACAGCGTGGTCGCCAGGAAGAAGGTCGCGGTGGCGGTGCCGCGCATGCGGGGCATCACCAGGTCCTGCGTCGTCGCGGCCGCCGCGCCAAGCGCCGAGCTGGCGAACATGTTGGCGAGCGAGGCAAAGACGGTGAAGCGGATGAAATCGGCGTCCGAAGTCGGATCGTTGGCGGTGGTATAGGCCAGGATCACCGGGATGACCGGGGTGATGAGCCCGAAGGCGATCACCATGATCCGCCCCGATTCGCTGCGCGCACGCAGCCAGTCGGACATCCGACCGCCCAGGATCACGCCCAGGAACCCGCCGAGCGCGCCGAAGCCGCCGATCCAGAACCCGATTTTCGCGGTGTCCTCGCCCAGAACCTGCGCGGCATAAGTGGGGCCGAACGCGGTGGTGGCATAGGACAGGAAGGCGACGCAGCCATAGCCCAGGATCGTGCAGAGGAATGCAGGCGATCCCCAGATGAGCGCAAAGGTCGCCTTGTCGCGCGCGCGCAGCGAGCTCGCCCAGGAGAAGACGGCATAATAGCCGATGGCGATGCACAGCCATTGCAGCGTCGCGCCGGTGAGCGCGATCATGCCGGCAGCGATCAGCCCCAGCAGAACCAGGGCGCCGATATTGACCGCAAAGGCGGCGGCGCCGCGCTGCGCCGCCGCGATCATCGTGAACGGCGGAATGACCGCGAACAGCTCCTGGAAGAAACCGCGAAACGGCTCGGCCGAGGGCGGCGTCGGCAGCCCGTCGACCAGCCCGCGCACCGGTTCGCGCAAGGTGGCGACCCAGGCGGCGAGCAGCAGGCCGGGCACACCGACCGCCAGGAACGCCGCCTGCCATCCGACCAGCCCCAGCGGACCGCCGCCCGGATAAGCCTTGTTCCACCCTGCAACGATGAACCCGCCGATCATCAGCGACACGCCGCCCCCGAAATACAATCCCGCCGAATAGATGGCGAGCGCGGTGCCGCGCATGCGCTTGGGGAACATGTCCGAGATCAGCGAATAGGCAGACGGGCTCGCGGTTGCCTCGCCCACGCCCACGCCCATGCGCGCCAGTCCCAGGGTCAGGCCGTTCTTCGCAAAGCCCGACACCGCCGTCATCGCCGACCAGATGGCAAGACCTACGGTGAGCAGCCGCACCCGGTGCCAGCTATCGGCGAGCCGCCCCAGCGGAATGCCGAATAGCGCGTAGAAAACGGCAAAGGCGGTGCCATAGAGAAAGCCGATATCGGCATCGTCCAGCCCCAGGTCCGCCTTGATGTCGGGCGCCAGGATGGTGATGATCTGCCGGTCGATGAAGTTGAGCACATAGACGAGGAAGAGGATGAACAGCCCATACCAGGCATAAGGCGAGGCCGATGTGGCGGGCGCGATGCCCGGCGCGGCGGTGTCCTGATTGTCGTTCGGCCCGGCCATGCGCGTGTCTCTCCCCGATATTGGCGTCTCTTGTGTGCGTCCTTGCCCTTGGCTAGCAGAGCCCCGAAGTGACGCAAGCTGTCCGTCGTCAGAACATTTGGCACAGGTCGCGGCGTAAATTAGCGGAGTGCGGGCCTCGTCTGTTGTTGGGTTTTAGGCGGCGAGCTTACGGTGTTGCAAGCGCCGATGTTCAATGGTCTGTC
>Ga0233424_10002097_pt1 | contig 15096 bp, 12 predicted proteins | sample Watercolumn_Towu_FD_181011 | JGI IMG/M metagenome (GOLD analysis project Ga0233424, IMG submission 181011) | Freshwater microbial communities from Lake Towuti, South Sulawesi, Indonesia - Watercolumn_Towuti2014_125_MG | ecosystem: Environmental > Aquatic > Freshwater > Lake | place: Indonesia...
CTACATGAAACAAAGCCCTGGGCGCGGGCAGCCTCCCGGGTGCGGTTCATGTAGTCCAGCACGCCGGGATAGCGGGCGAAGTAGCGGTCGATATAGGCCCGGGCGACCGCGCGCTCCACATTGAGCTGCTGGGCCAGGCCGAATTCCGACATGCCGTAGATGAGGCCGAAATTCACCGCCTTCGCCATGCGCCGCATGTCCGCCGTGACCTGGTCGGGGGGGACGCCCTGCACCTCTGCGGCGGTGGCACGGTGGATGTCGGCATCCTCGGCGAAGGCTTTGAGCAGTCCAGCGTCGCCGGACAGGTGGGCCATGATGCGCAGCTCGATCTGGGAGTAGTCGGCGGAGACGATGACGTGGCCCGGCTCGGCGATGAAGGCCTCGCGGATCTTGCGGCCCTCCACGGTACGCACCGGGATGTTCTGCAGGTTGGGATCGTTGCTGGCAAGGCGGCCGGTGACCGCAACGGCCTGGGAATAGGTGGTGTGCACACGGCCGGTCGCGGGGTTCACCATGCCCGGCAGCTTGTCGGTGTAGGTGGACTTCAGCTTGGCCAGGCCCCGGTAGTCCAGGATCAGCCTGGGCAGGGGGTGGTCCAGAGCCAGTTCCTGCAAGGCGTCCTCGTTGGTGGACGGGGCACCGCCGGGGGTCTTCTTCTTGGGTATTAGGCCCAGTTGGCCGAACAGGATCTCGCCCAGTTGCTTGGGGGAATTCAGGTTGAAGGGCTGGCCGGCGGCCTGGTGGGCCTTGGCTTCCAGTTCCAGCATCTCGCCGGCGAGGAAGCCGGAATGCCGGCGCAACCGGTCCGTATCCAGCTTCACCCCGGTGCGTTCCATGCGTGCCAGGATGGGCAGTAGGGGCATCTCGATGTCCCGGTAGACGCATTCCAGCTTGGGCGTGGCGAGCAGGGCGGGGTGCAGGGCCCGGTGCAGGCGCAGGGTGATGTCCGCGTCCTCGGCGGCGTAGGCGGTGGCCCGCTCCACCTCCACCTGGTCGAAACCGATCTGGTTGGCGCCCTTGCCGCACACCTCTTCATATTTGATAGTGGTCTCGCCAAGGTGGCGGGCCGCCAGGGTGTCCATGTCGTGGCGCTCGTGGGCTTCCAGGACGTAGGACTGGAGCAGCGTGTCGTGGGCGATGCCATTGAGGTGGATGCCGTGGTTCATCAGCACGTGCCAGTCGTACTTCAGGTTCTGACCCACCTTGGCGCGGCCGGCATCCTCCAACCAGGGTTTCAGGCGGGCGAGGACGTCTGGCAGGGGCAGTTGGGCTGGCGCCCCGGCATAGTGGTGGGCCAGGGGCAGGTAGGCGGCCTCGCCGGCTTCGATGCTGAAGGATAGGCCCACCAGCCTGGCTTGCATGGGGTCCAGGCTGGTGGTTTCCGTGTCCAGGCAGACCAGGTCGGTGGACTGGAGCTTGGCGAGCCATTTCTCGAGAGTGGTGGTATCGAGAATGGATTCGTAGCGGCGCCCGATATTCCCCCCCCCCGCCGCGGGAGGGGTGAGGGGAGCGGGAGGGGGTGGACCGCCTTGGGTGGCTTGGGCGGAAATCTCCCCCTCCCGACCTCCCCCGCTAGCGGGGGAGGAGGGCGCTCCCTCCACGCTGGCGGGGAGGGTTGGGGTGGGGAGATCCAGTTCCCGCAACCAGGTGCGGAAGTTGTACCGGCTGAACAAGGCCTGGAGTACCGCCCGGTCTTCTTCCATCCAACCCAGGTCGTTGGGATGTGCCTCCAAGGCCACGTCGGTCTTCACCGTGACCAGCTTTCTGCCCAGGGGCAGCCAGTCCAGGGCTTTGCGCAGGTTCTCGCCGGCCACCCCCTTCACCTCGCCGGCCCGGGCCATGAGGTTGTCCAGGCTGCCGAATTCGCCGATCCATTTCGCCGCCGTCTTGGGCCCCACCTTGTCCACGCCGGGCACGTTGTCCACGGCGTCGCCCATGAGCGTCAGGTAATCCACGATGCGTTCCGGCACCACGCCGAACTTGGCCAGCACGCCGGCCTCGTCCAGCACCTCGTTGGTCATGGTGTTGACCAAGCGGACCTTGCCGGTGACCAGTTGCGCCAGGTCCTTGTCGCCGGTGGAGACCACCGTCTCCAAGCCCGCTTCCTCCGCCTGGCGGGCCAGGGTGCCGATGACGTCGTCGGCCTCCACCCCGTCTACCATGAGCAGGGGCCAGCCCAGGGCGCGCACCGCCTCGTGCAGGGGGGCGATCTGCTTGGCCAGGTCTTCCGGCATGGGGGGGCGGTGCGCCTTGTATTCCGGGTACCAGTCGTCGCGGAAGGTCTTGCCCTTGGCATCGAAGACGCAGGCGGCGTAGGCGCTGGGGTAGTCCTTGCGCAGCTTCCTCAGCATGGCGATGACGCCGTGCAGGGCGCCGGTGGGGAAGCCGTCGGCGCTGCGCAGGTCGGGCAGGGCGTGGAAGGCGCGGTAGAGGTAGGACGAGCCGTCCACCAGGAGCAGGGTGTGGATCATGGGGCCTCCGGGGGATGGCGCATTGTATTCGGCGTGCGATAAGCCTGCGGCGCTACAATCCGCGCGTTCGCATTTTCCCGTCCGGACCATGAGCAAACCCAAGCTACCCGATCTCTTCGATCCCGGAGGCAGCGACGAGGCGCGGCTGTCCGCACGGGAGTCCTGGCGCATGTTCGAGATCATGGCCGAGTTCGTCGAGGCCACCGAGCGGCTGGCGCCCATCCGCCCGGCGGTGAGCATCTTCGGCAGTGCCCGCATCCAGCCCGATTCGGCCTACTACATGCTGACCGAGACCATCGCCCGCAAGCTGTCCGATGCCGGCTTCGCCGTGATTTCCGGCGGCGGTCCGGGGGTCATGGAAGCGGCCAACAAGGGCGCCTTCTTCGGCAAGTCGCCCAGCGTCGGGCTGAACATCCAGCTGCCCCACGAGCAGCGCATGAACCCCTTCCAGGACATCAGCCAGACTTTCCGTCATTTCTTCGCGCGCAAGGTGATGTTCGTGAAGTTCGCCAGCGCCTACGTGGTCATGCCCGGCGGTTTCGGCACCCTGGACGAGTTGATGGAGGCCCTGACCCTGGTGCAGACCGGCAAGACCCGGCGCATCCCCATCATCCTGGTGAAATCCGCCTTCTGGGGTGGCCTGGTGGAGTGGTTCCGCGACACCCTGGTGCGGGAAGCCATGATCGACGCGGCCGACCTGGATCTGGTGCAGGTGATCGACGAGCCGGACCAGGTGGTGGAGGCCATCTTCCGCCATTACGAGACGCGCGGTTTCCAGCCGTCCGCCCAGGAACGGGAAATCCTGCTCAATCTCTGATCGGTCTAGAATTAGGGCGTCCCCCACGAGGTCTTCATCATGCGCATCGCCGTTCCGCTTTTGTTAGCCGGTCTGCTTGCCGGCCCGCTGTCCCACGCCGCCGAGAAGCCGCAGCGGCTGGAGCCCCTGCCTTACATCCCGCCGCCGCCGGGCATGGTGGATCCGGCCCTGGAGCCTCAAATCACCATCGTGCAGCGCGGCGAGGACCGGGTCGAGGAATTTCGCGTCAAGGGGCGCCTGTACATGATCAAGGTGACCCCGCGCCACGGCAAACCCTATTACCTGATCGACCAGCGCGGCGACGGACAGATGCGCAAGTATGATGACCTGTCGCCGAACTTCCAGGTGCCGCTCTGGGTCATTCACGAGTTTTAACGGTGGCCGGAGATAATCCCCACGCCGCCGCGCCAGCGGCGGTTTTCTTTTGACTCAGCATGCCCACGCTCACCATTTCCCGCCCCCCCGCCGTCGCCGGCCTGGCCTGGATCAAGGAGGGCTGGCGCCTGTTCAAGCTGGCGCCGATTCCCTGGACCGGGATGACCGCCCTGGTCTTCCTGGTGCTGATGGCCCTGGGCATGCTGCCGGTGGCCGGCGGGGTGCTGGTGCACGCGCTCTCTCCCTTCATCGTCGCCGGCTACCTGGCCGCCAGCCGGGGCGGCGATCGGGGCGAGCCGGTGACCTTCGTCTATCTGGGTGCCGGCTGGCGGGAAGGACGCGGCGCCCTGCTGATCATTGGCTTGGCCTACATGCTGTCCACCCTGCTTACGTTCAAGCTGGTGGGCTTCCTCACCGGCGGCGACCTGGAAGCCTTGCTGCGCCAGATGCAGAATCCCGGCGCCCTGACGCCCGAGGAGGCCGAGCGCATGTTGTCCACCGCCATGCCCGCCCTGGGCCTGGGCACCCTGCTGTTCGCGCCGCTGCTCATGGCCACCTGGTTCTCGCCCGGACTGGTGTTGTTCGAGCGCTTTCCGCCCGGCCGCGCCATGTGGTGGAGCCTGTGGGCCTGCGCCGTGAACTGGCGGCCCATCCTGTATTACAGCCTGATCCTGGGGCTGGCCGGGGTGGTGGCGGTGCTGATCCCCTTCGGTCTGGGGCTGCTGGTGTTCGTGCCCTGGACACTGACTTCCACCTACGCGGCCTACCGTGACATATTCGTGCCGGTGGAGGCGCCGGTGGCATGAAGCCGGGTTATTGGCTGCTTCCCTTGCTGCTGCTGGCGGGGCTGCCCGCGTGGAGCGCCGACCCGGCCAGGTTCGGCGACGCGCTGCACAAGAAGTTCCACCACGACCGCTGCCTGCAGTGCCACCAGTTCAACAGCAGGAAACACCCCGGCCGCGCCTACACCTCGCACCGTTCCCGCTACCTGTGCGACAACTGCCACACCCGGCGCATCACCGGCCTGCCCCGGGGGGCATGGCTGGCGCCCTCGGAAAAACTGGACTACGGCGGCCTCGATGCGGCGGAAACCTGCCAACTCATCAAGCGGAACACGGGCACGGGCGATGCCCGGAGCCGCCTGGCCGAGCACCTGCTCAACGACCTCCGCATCCGTTGGGCCCTGGAAAGCGGCATGACCCCGGCGGGGCGCTTTCCTGCCGTGCCCGGTGGCTACGCGGAATGGGCACGGGAGGTGCGGGCCTGGATCGACGGCGGCATGTTGTGCGAATGACAGGGGCGGAGCGACCGGCTGCGTCTTGACCCGTGCCTGAACTGTCCTACATCGCGGCCTTCCTCGCGGGCCTCCTGGGTGGCGTCCATTGCGTCGGCATGTGCGGCGGCATCGTCGCCGCCATGTCCTTCCAGCCGCGGACGGCCGGAGAAGGTGGGGAGCGCCGGCCGCTTGCCTTCCACCTGGCCTACAACACCGGCCGGCTCGCGAGTTACACCCTGGCCGGCGCCCTGGCGGGCCTGCTGGGTTCGGCCGCCTTCCTGTCCGAGCACCTGCTGCCTTTGCAACGGGGCCTCTATCTGCTGGCCCAGGTGGTGATGATCCTGCTCGGTCTCTACCTGGCCGGCCTGAGCCGGACGGTGCTGGTTCTGGAGCGCCTGGGGGGGCGCGTCTGGCACCGGCTACAGCCCCTCCTGTCCGGGCTGCTGCCGATCCGCAATCTGGGCCAGGCCCTGGCGGCCGGCGTCCTGTGGGGCTGGCTGCCCTGCGGCCTGGTTTACAGTGTCCTGATTTCGGCGCTGGCGGCGGGCGGGATGGGGCGCGGCGGCGCGCTGATGCTCGCTTTCGGGCTGGGCACCCTGCCCAATCTGCTGCTCATGGGCTGGGCCGCCGAAAGCCTGCGGCAATGGGTACGTCATGCCTGGGTGCGGCGCGCCGCCGGGTTGCTGGTGGCCGTGCTGGGGGTCTGGGGGTTGGCCCGGTTCGTCTCTTGAACCGGCGCCGCCAGGCTAGGGTGCGTTGAAGGCGCGCGTGAACTCGGTTTTCAGCGCCTTGCCCAGGACATTGGCATTGACCAGGAAGCGCAGGGTGTCCGGGGCGCTTACCCGGTATTCACCCAGGTAATACACCTCGTTTCCTTCCCGGACCTCCCGGATGGGAATGCTGGAGAGGTAGTTGCCCTGGTTCACCGCGCCGGCGTAGACCTGGCCGGGGACGGATTTCGCCTCGCCCGTCCGGACCTTCCTCAGCAGGGTGATGGTCAGCAGGCCACGGCCAGGCCGCGGTTCCACGTTGTAGGCCTTGGCGGCCTCGGGGGTGAGTTCGCTGGTGGGCACCGCGACGCAGTGCATTTCCAGGTCGCCATGCTTGGCGATTTCCACCGCCTGGGCCGGGGCGACGGCAATAAACGACCCCAGCATCAGTGCGCGCGCATACATGCCTCAGTCTCCTCGATTTGTTGGCTTTGAGATTGCAATATAGCGCTTCCGGCCCGGGTTGCGGCCGACGGCGGCGGCGGAAGCGGATGGTAGACTGGCTGCCATCCGGTCAAGCCCCAAACGCGTGATGTCATGACCCAGATGACCCCCCAGGAAATCGTCCACGAACTCGACAAGCACATCGTCGGCCAGAACGACGCCAAGCGCGCCTGCGCCATCGCCTTGCGCAACCGCTGGCGGCGCATGCGGGTGGGCGACGGCCTGCGCCAGGAGATCACCCCCAAGAACATCCTGATGATCGGCCCCACCGGCGTCGGCAAGACCGAGATCGCCCGCCGCCTGGCCCGTCTTTCCGGCGCCCCCTTCATCAAGGTGGAGGCCACCAAGTTCACCGAAGTCGGCTACGTGGGCAAGGATGTGGACAGCATCATCCGCGATCTGACGGAGATCGCCGTCAAGCAGGCGCGGGAAGAGGCCACGCGGAAAGTGCGCCTGCGCGCCGAGGAAAGCGCCGAGGAACGGGTGCTCGACGCCCTGTTGCCCGGTGCCCGGGACGCCTGGCAGGCCGACGCCAAGCCCGAGGAATCCGCGACCCGGCAGAAATTCCGCAAGATGCTGCGGGAGGGGCAACTGGACGACAAGGAGATCGAGCTGGACCTGGCCGCCCCCGCCGCCGCCATGGAAATCTTCGCCCCACCCGGCATGGAGGAGCTCACTACCCAGCTCCAGGGCATGTTCCAGAACCTGGGCCAGAAACGCACCCACAAGCGCAAGCTGAAGATCGCCGAGGCCATGAAGCAACTTGCCGACGAGGAGGCCGGCCGCATGGTCAACGAGGAGGAGATCAAGCTCGCCGCCCTGCGCAACGTGGAAGCCAACGGCATCGTCTTCCTCGACGAGATCGACAAGATCGCCGGCCGGGAAGGCACCGGCCCGGACGTCTCGCGCCAGGGCGTGCAGCGTGACCTGCTGCCGCTGGTGGAAGGCGCCACCGTCACCACCAAGTTCGGCATGGTCAAGACCGACCACATCCTGTTCATCGCCAGCGGCGCCTTCCACTTGTCCAAGCCCTCGGACCTGATTCCCGAGCTGCAGGGCCGCTTTCCCATCCGCGTGGAACTGCAAAGCCTGTCGGTGGCCGATTTCGAGCGCATCCTCACCGGCACCGACGCCTGTCTGACCCGCCAGTACCAGGCGCTGATGGACACCGAGGGGGTCAAGCTGGCGTTCAGCGACGACGCCATCCGCCGCCTGGCCGAGATTGCCTGGAGCGTCAACGAACGCACCGAAAACATCGGCGCCCGCCGGCTGTACACGGTCATGGAGCGCCTGCTGGACGAACTCTCCTTCGACGCCGACAAGCGCGGCGGCGACACCCTGAACATCGACGCCGCCTACGTGGACGCGCGGCTTTCAGTCCTGGCGGCGAGCGAGGACCTGGCGCGGTATGTGTTGTGAGGTTTTCTTGTTCCGTGTCAGCGGGGGAGGTGGAGCATGATCAGGACGATCCTTGCAGGCTTGGCAGGGGGCTTGGCCACGAACATGGCAATGTTGCTGACCTTCCGCGGCATCGGCTTCGGCTGGGACGGGCAGGGCATCCTGCTCACGCACCCGACGCAAAGCAAGAAACTCATAGCCGTCTGGACGCAGCTTGAGCCTTTGCCGCTGGTGGCCTTCAATCCGGCACCCATCATTGCGGGGCTGATCGTTCTGGCCGTCGGACACGCCTTCATCTACCGCGCGATCGCGGCGGGGTGGCCCCAGGGCGTCATGGCGCGGGGTGTGCGCATGGCCGGCCTGCTGTTCTTCATGAGCTATCTGTTCTGGGAGTTTTTCACCCCGTTCAACCAGTTTGGCGAGCCTGTGCCGTTGATCCTCCTGGAATTGGTGTTCTGGGCGGTCACCGCCCTGGCTGAAGGCCTGGCCATCGCCTGGGTCATGGAGGCCAAGCGTGCGCGTGCGTGACGGCATGGGGGGGGTTGAAAAAATCCCTTATCCCACGATAAAAAAACCCTAGCCCATGCGGGGCATCGCCCCTGTAAAGTTCGCAAGTTTCTGATTTCCCTCATTCCCGGAGATTGTCATGGCCAACCGTTCCACCCTCGAACCCAAAGTCACCGCGGCCGCCAAGGCGGCCGATCTGTTCGCCCTTGCCCGCGAGTGCTTCGACGAGCCGGCGGACATGGCCTATGCCAAGGACATCCTGGGCGCCGCCGCCTTCACCGGCGCCGCCGACGCCAAGGCCGCCCTGGACAAGGTGGCGGGCGACGCCATGTTCACCAAGGACTTCGTCACTCTGGCCATCGGCTACGCGGCCCTGGGCGACGCCGGCAAGGCCAAGGACATGCTGGGCCAGGGCGCCGACTTCGCCATGGACGGCGGCGAGAAAGTATCCGTGGGCATGGGCCAGTGGCTGGCCCTGGCGGATGCCGCCGCCGCCGGCAAGGCCCTGGCCGGGGCGCTGAAGGAAGTCTCCGCCACCGAGGAGCTGTACGGCCTGGCCGGCGTGGTGGCCGAGTTGAACAACGCCGAGCTGTTCGGGCAGATCGCCGACAAGATCAAGGCCAAGGCCGGCCGCGCCGGCGACTTCGCCCGCCTGGCCAAGCTGCTGGCCAAGGGCGGCGACAAGGCCAAGGCGGTGGAAACCATCAATGAAGGCGCCGCCAAGTACGGCAGCCCCGCCGACCTGATCGCCCTGTCCGGCGCCATGAACGAGATCGACCCGGCCGCCGCCGGCGCCCTCTACGACAAGGCCTTGGAGTCCGCCAAGGACTTCACCGCCCTGATGCAGGTGCTGGCCGCCGCCGCCGGCAACGCGGAATTCACCAAGGCCGTGCTGGCCAAGGGCGGCGCCATCGCCACCACCAGCGGCGAGCTGCTCCAGCTGGCCGATGCCTGCGCCTCCCTCAACGACGCCGCCGGCGTGGCCGACATGCTGACCAAGGCCGAGGAAGCCGTGGCCAACCTGGATGAGATGCGTAAGGTGGTGGAGGCCGTGGAGAAGTCCGCCGCCGGCGATGCCGCCCGCCTGGAGCGGGTCAAGGGCAAGCTGGCCAAACGCGAGGCCAACCAGGCCAAGTACGTGGCGATGCAGAACGAAGAGGGCAAGTGCACCACCATCAAGCAGTTCATCGCCCTGGCCGACCGCATCATGGCCGAACTGGAGGACGCCGCTTACGCCGGCAAGGTGCTGGGTGTGGCGGAAGGCAAGATGCGCGAGGAAGGGGCCTTCCATTTCGCCCGCTTCAAGTCGCTGATCCTGGGCGTGGACCGCCTGGGCGACAAGGATTGGCTGGGCAAGCTCCTGGACGAGAGCGTGGCCAACGCCACCGATTTCGTCTGGTTCCGCGAGATCGTCATGACCTGCGCCACCGAGCTCAAGGACGCCGAATACGGCAAGGCCCGCGCCCGCGCCTACGCCGAGGGCCGCGCCCTGGGGGATTCCGCCTACGACTACACCAAGATGGCGGAAACCGTGCAGACCGCCTTGGGCGATTCGACCCTGGCCGCCAAGCTGCTGGCCGAGGCCGCCGCCCGCGCCAAGGACCACTACGCCCTGGCCCACACCGCCAAGCTGTACCGGGACATCGGCGACAACGCCGCCGCCAACGCGCTGTTCGCCAAGGCCGTGGAAGCCTGTGCCAGCGGCGATCAGTGCGTGCAGCTCGCCAGCCGCCTGAAGGCCTACGAACTGCCCGTTTCCGAGATCGCCCCGCTTATGGACAAGTGCGGCGGCCGTATGAGCAGCGCCGGCGACAAGCTGCGCTGGGCCGAGGGCGTGGCCGACCTGTTGCTGGACCGTGCCTGGGCCGAGAAAACCTACGCCGGCATCGCTTCCAGCTTCGGCGCCGACGCCGACAGGAAGCGTTTCGAGCGCAGCCGCCAGATGCGCACCGGCTACCGCTTCTTCGGTCCCGGCGTGCAGGCGCATTGACCTGCTCCAACTCCTGAAAAACGGCCGCTCCTGCGGCCGTTTTTCTTTGCCCGGCGCCGCGGCCGGCATGGGCCGCCATGCTAAACTCCACCGCATTTTCATAACCTTGAGCCGGCTTGCGGCCGGACCCGAGGATGGCGGAAGACAGTGACCTCGAACGCACGGAACCTGCGTACGCGCGTAAGCTTGAGCAAGCGCGGGAACAGGGTAATGTCCCCCGCTCCCGGGAGCTTGCCACTCTGGCGGTCTTGCTGGCCAGCGTTGGCGTCATCGCGGTCATCGGACTGTTCATGTTCCGCGGCCTGCACCGGGTGATGCACAACACCCTGTCCTTCGACGCCGGCGATGTGGCCAGCCCGGCCATGATGGGGCGCAATCTCATGGAGGCTGGCCTGGACGGCCTGCTGCTTTTCCTGCCCCTGGCCGGTACGGTGGTGGTGGCCGCCGTGGCCGCCAACGTCCTCATATCCGGCTGGGTGTTCTCCACCAAGGCCTTCGAGTTCAATCTAGCCAAGCTGAACCCCGTCAGCGGCCTGGGACGTCTGTTCTCCTGGAACTCCCTGGCGGAACTGGTGAAGGCGCTGATGAAGGGCGGCCTCATCGCCGGTGTGGCTGGTTGGATGATCTGGCAGCAACGCGAGGGCATCCTCGGGCTGGCGGTGGAGCCCCTGGAAGCGGCCATGGCCCATTTCGGCCAGATTACCCTGCTGACTTTCCTGGCCGCCGTCGCCGCCTTCGGCGTCATCGTCGTCCTGGACGTCCCCTTCCAGCTCTGGCAGTACCACCATGGCCTGCGTATGACCAAGCAGGAGATCCGGCAGGAGAGCAAGGAAATGGAGGGCGATCCCCAGATCAAGGCGCGCATCCGCTCCCTGCAGCGGGAGGCGGCGCGCCGCCGCATGATGCAGGCGGTGCCCAAGGCCGACGTGGTGGTGACCAACCCCATGCACTTTGCCGTGGCCTTGAAGTACGAGGAGAGGACCATGGCAGCGCCCCAGGTGGTGGCCAAGGGCAGCCAGCTGGTGGCGGAGCGCATCAAGGAGCTGGCCCGGGAAAACCGCGTGCCCATCGTCGAGGCGCCGCCGCTGGCACGCGCCCTGCACCGCCACGCGGAGGTGGGCGACACCATCCCCGGCGCCCTGTTCACCGCGGTGGCCCAGGTGTTGGCCTATGTCTACCAACTCAACAAATCCTTGAACCCGGTGTTGCCCGATGCCTGGGACGTGCCGCCCAACATGGACCCTGCCGGCGGGCGCAACATCGAGTCCGCGGCGGGGGCGTGAAGGCCATGCCGTCCTGCTTTCCCCGCGGGACGCGCCCCGGATTGCACTCCGGGGCCGCTCGAAAGGCGCGTGGCATGCCACGCGAAACCCCTTTCTCGCCCCCCAATCCCTCTCCCAAGGGGCGAGGGGGGCGTCGTGAGTCGCTTCGCGATTTGCGGATAGAAAGGGCCGCCTGATGGCCGAAGCGCTCGCCGCCCACCGCGGCCTGGCCTGGCAGAAGCTGGCCGCGCCGATCCTGGTGATCATGGTGCTGGCCATGATGGTCCTGCCCATGCCCCCCTTCCTGCTGGACCTGCTGTTCACCTTCAACATCGCCCTGGCGATGATCGTCCTGCTGATCAGCCTGTACACCCTGAAACCCCTGGAATTCTCGGTGTTTCCCACGGTGCTGCTGCTCACCACCCTGCTGCGCCTGTCCCTGAACGTGGCCTCCACCCGGGTGGTGCTGCTGGAAGGCCATACCGGTGCCGACGCCGCCGGCAAGGTGATCGAGGCCTTCGGTCACTTCCTGGTGGGGGGTAACTACGCCGTCGGCCTCACAGTCTTCATCATCCTGGTGGTCATCAATTTCGTAGTCATCACCAAGGGCTCGGGCCGCATCGCCGAGGTGTCCGCCCGCTTCACCCTGGATGCCATGCCCGGCAAGCAGATGGCCATCGACGCCGACCTCAACGCCGGCCTCATCGGCGAGGACGAGGCGCGCCGGCGCCGGGCGGAGATCGCCCAGGAGGCCGACTTCTACGGCTCCATGGACGGTGCCTCCAAGTTCGTGCGCGGCGATGCCATCGCCGGCATCATCATCATGCTCATCAATATCTTCGGCGGCCTCGTTGTCGGCGTGGTACAGCACGACCTGGACTTTGCCACGGCCGCCAACAACTACACGCTGCTTACCATCGGTGACGGCCTGGTGGCCCAGATTCCCGCCCTGGTGATTTCGACGGCGGCGGGCATCGTGGTGTCGCGGGTGTCCAGTGAGCAGGATCTCAACCAACAGATCATGGGCCAGATGTTCGGCCGGCCCCAGGCCCTGTTCCTCACCAGCGGCATCCTCTCCCTACTCGGGCTGATCCCGGGCATGCCCCATACCGCATTTCTCCTCATCGGCGGCATCCTGGGCGGCGCCGGCTACTGGCTGATGCAGCTGCGGCAGCGGGAAGCGGCCATGCCGCCGGCGGAACCGCTGCCGGTCCGGCAGGAAGAGCCGGTGGAGGTGGGTTGGCATGACGTCTCCCAGGTGGATCGACTTGGCCTGGAAGTCGGTTATCGCCTGGTGCCCCTGGTGGACAAGCACCAGGATGGCGAACTGCTGCGACGCATTCGCGGCATCCGCAAGAAGATCGCCCAGGACCTGGGTTTCCTGGTACCCGCCGTGCACATCCGCGACAACCTGCAACTCAAGCCCAACGCCTACCGCATCACCCTCAAGGGTGTTGCCGTGGCCGAGGGCGAGGCGGTGGCCGGCAAGTATCTGGCCATCAACCCGGGACGGGTGTTGGGCACACTGGCCGGCCAGGCCGCCACCGACCCGGCCTACGGCCTGCCGGCGGTATGGATCGACGCCGGCCAGCGCGATCAGGCCCAGACCTACGGCTATACCGTGGTGGATGCCGGCACCGTGGTGGCTACCCACCTCACCAAGATCATCAACGAGCACGCGCCGGAATTGCTGGCCCGGGAGGAGACCCAGCAATTGCTGGACCATGTCGCCAAGCAATATCCCAAGCTGGTGGAGGACCTCACCCCCAAGCTGCTGCCGGTGGCCACGGTGCAGAAGATCCTGCAGAACCTGCTGGAGGAGCAGGTTCACATCCGCGACATGCGCACCATCCTGGAAATCCTGGCCGAACACGCGGGCCGAACCCAGGATACGGACGAACTCACCGCTGCGGCGAGAACCGCTCTGGGCCGTGCTATCATCCACGAAACCTTTGGAGGAGCGCAGGAATTGCAGGTGCTGGCCCTGGAGCCAAACCTTGAGCACATCCTGATGCAGGCCCTGGCCTCCCGTGGCGACACGGGGGTCGGACTGGAACCCGGGCTGGCGGAACGGCTGGTGCGGGAAACGGTCCAGGCCGTCGAGCGACAGGAGAACGCGGGCCTGCCCGCGGTCCTGCTGTCTCCGCCCGCCATCCGTCCCGTGCTGGCGCGCTTCCTGCGCCGTTCCGCCCCCGGCCTCAGGGTGCTGTCCCATGCCGAGGTGCCGGACGGCAAGACCATCCGCATCGTCTCCCTGATCGGTAGCGGCTCATGATCAAAAAATTCCACGCCCAGAACACCCGCGACGCTCTGCGCCAAGTGCGCGATGCCCTGGGGGCCAGCGCCATCATCCTGTCCAACCGGCAGGTGGCCGGGGGCATCGAGATCATCGCCGTGGCCGACATGGACATGGCCGCTCTCACTTCCCAGGCGGAACCGGCCCTGTGGGCAGCGGCCCGGGATTCCCGCCCGGTTCGCCCGCCCGAAACCACCGCGCCAGTCCAGAAGCCGCCGGTGTCCCGCACTGCCGCTGCCATCCCCGACGAGGCCAAGCCGCAGTTGGCGAGCCTGGCGGAATACCTGGCGCAGAAGGAGGAAGCCAGCCTGATCCGGCCGTCCCCGGCGCGGGCCGCCCACGCGTCCAACAATGGTTCTGCGGGCACTGCCGAGGCCACCTCCAGCCCGCCGGCGGCGGTGCAGGAACTGGCGCGGGAAGTCCGCCTGCTGCGTGGCTTGGTGGAGGGCCAACTGGCCGGCTTTGCCTGGAACGACCTGACCCGGCGCGACCCTCTCCGCGCCGAGGCCATGAAACGCCTGCTGGCAGCCGGTTTTTCCCCCGCCTTCGCCCGCCAGATGCTTGGCGAGCTCGGTGGTGTTGAGGATCAGGTCCCAGCGCGGGTTCATGGGGTGGGCTTCACGCGCGATGGGCTTGGGCGGCGTATCGGTGTTGACTTCCACGATGAACAGGCCGGCATGGCCCTTGATGGACTCCTCCGCCGGGAAGATGCTGGCCAGGTTGGAGAAGCGGGCGATGATGTCCTTGGCCCAGGGCAACTCCACCTGGGGGAAGTGGTAGGGGTCGGCCAGCGCCATGAGCAGCGTGGACTTGTAGATCTGCTCCAGGGAGAGCATCTTTGCGCCCCCTTCGGGAATCACGTCCTTCAGCCCGCTGCGCAAGGCGTAGTTGTAGGTCTGATGCAAATCGACCCAGATGCCCTCGGGCATGGGATCGTGGGTTTCGAAGCTGATTTCCAGCGCCGCCTGCAGGGCGAGAAGGATGCGCTGCAGGTACAAGGGCGCGGGATTGCCGCCGAACAGGTGGAAGCGGCGCTTCAGCCAGTCCACCAGCAGGATCTTGTAGCTGTCCGCCATGCCGCGCAGCAGGCGCTGCGCCAGCGTGGCGTTGCGGTGCTGCTTGGGGGGAAGCGGGGCCTGCACGTTGCCATATTGCTCATAGAGGGCGGCGACGATTTCCTCGACGGCCGGGGCCAGGCGCTCGACGATTTTGGCGCGAAGATCGTGGGAGGCCTCGATGCCGTTCAGGGTGGCCAGATAATCGGCCATTTCCTCGGCGGCTTCGGGCGGGTTGGAGAGCGGCAGTCGCGTCAGCCAAGCCTCAACTTGCTTGGGCTTCGTCTCCAAGTTTATATTCCGCCCCGGTTCACGGGCTGGCAGGACGTATCTGGGTAGCATGGGTATATCGTGTCTCCTCGCGCCGGATTCTACCTTCCGCCTTTTTCACCCGGAAAGGCTTTTCCCGGAGCATGTAAACGGTTTTCATCGGGA
>Ga0233424_10002100_pt1 | contig 15054 bp, 7 predicted proteins | sample Watercolumn_Towu_FD_181011 | JGI IMG/M metagenome (GOLD analysis project Ga0233424, IMG submission 181011) | Freshwater microbial communities from Lake Towuti, South Sulawesi, Indonesia - Watercolumn_Towuti2014_125_MG | ecosystem: Environmental > Aquatic > Freshwater > Lake | place: Indonesia...
TGGCGGTGGCGCCGGCGGTTTCGGCGGCGGCGGCGGTTTCGGCGGCGGCGGCGGCGGTTTGGGTGGTGGTTACATTTATCCGCGCGTAGATGTGACCGGGGCCGGAGCCTTAGGTGGTCTTGGGGGCGGCCTTGGTGGTGGCGGCGGCGGCGGATTCGGCGGTGGCGGCGGTGGGCTTGGCGGTGGTGGGCTTGGCGGTGGTGGGCTTGGCGGTGGTGGCGGCGGTGGTTTGGGGGGAACCGGTGGGCTTCGCGGCGTGACGACGGCGACGCTCATGGTGACAGTCCAGGAGTTGGTGCGCCAGTTCTTCATTTCAGCCGGGATTGATTTTCCGCAGCCTCAGACTCTCGGAATCGGAGGCGCGGGCGGTGGCGGGCTGGGCGGAGGCGGTGGTTTTGGCGGCGGTGCCGGATTTGGCGGCGGCCTGGGTGGGCTCGGAGGTCCCGGTGGTGCTGGACAGATCGATCCCACGACCGGTCAGCCAGTTGGAATCCGCAAAGCTCTTTTCTTCAATGACCGCACCGGGATCATTTTTGCGCGTGCCACCATGGAAGACCTGGACATCATGGAGCAAGCGATTCAGACCTTGAACGTGACTCCGCCTCAGCTCACGATCGAGGCGCGGTTCACGGAGATCACGCAGAAGGACAACAAGGGGTTGGGATTCGATTGGTACTTGGGCAACACTCTGTTGGCGGACGGCAAATTGGGATTCCAGGGCGGAACCGCGCCCTCGTATGCGGGAGCCCCATCTCGCGCGAACCCGGAAGGAACTTTTCCGCGAGTTCCTGGCGTGAATCCAAACAACCCGACCGCCACCTCGATTCCCTCCCAGCCCTCAGATCAGAATCTAACGACGGGGCTGGGCAATGTGTTTGGCAGTGACCGGTTGCGCTTGCCGACCATAGGGACGATCACTGGTATTTTGACCGACCCGCAGTTCCGAGTTGTGTTGCGAGCGCTCGAACAACGCGGAGGCGTCGATGTGCTCGCGGCTCCCAGCGTTACGACGCTTAGCGGACGCCAGGCCAAGTTGGACGTCACCGAGTTGAGATCGATTGTGGCGAGCCAGAACTTCGGCGCGGCCGCGGCCGGCGGCGGCTTGGGAGGCGCCGGGGGCGGCGTCGGAGGATTCGGCGGGCAAGCCGGCGGCGCCGTAACTGCCGCGTCGAATTTCACTCCGCAGCCCGTCCCGCTCGGCCCGCAACTCGACGTTCTTCCGACTGTGTCGGCGGATGGTTACTCGATCCAGATGACCCTGATGCCGACGTTCGTGGAATTCCTCGGTTACGACGATCCGGGTCCCTTCATTCCTCAAGCCCAGTCGGCGGCGGGAAATACGCTTGGCCAGCCGCTGACCGCGATCCTCCCTTTGCCCAAGTTCCGGCTCCGTCAGGTGATCACCAGCGCCAATGTATGGGACGGACAGACCGTCGTCCTGGGTGGCTTGATCGCGGAGGACGTCACGAAGATGAAAGATAAAGTGCCGGTGCTGGGCGACGTCCCAATTCTGGGGCGTTTGTTCCGAAGTGAATCCAGGACCACTTCCAAGAAGAATCTCGTGATTTTTGTAACGCCTACGATCATCGATCCTGCCGGCAATCGCGTCCACACCGAGGATAACCTGCCTTACGATCCGAACCTGACCCCGAAAGCCGCTCGTGCCGCGGAGGCAACGACGCAAACCCAGTAGCGCACAAGGTCCGGTTCGATTAGAGTCTCGAAGCATATGTCGCCAAGAATGCCGAAGCGTTGGTTCGCGGGCAGCCTGTTCACCGTCGTTTGCTTGCTTCCCGGAACAGTTTTTGGGCAAACCGAATTCGCCGTCCAAGGTGGGGAATATCCAACCGCCGGGCTGCTCGCGGGGGATCAGGTGTTTTCGGACGTGAGCGTGAGCGAGGCGGGCGGATTTCTGGTCTGGCAGGACAACGCGACCGACGGTGACGGCTTCGGGATCAGCGCGCGGCGGCTCACGGGAAACATGCTCGGCGCCTTGAGCGTGTTCAGGGTGAACGAACAAGGCGCCGGGGACCAGCAAAACCCGAAAGTGCGCCGGCTCAAGGACGGCGGCGCGGTGATCGTCTGGCAAGGCGGCCCGTTGGGAAACCAGGATATTTTTGCTCGCTTTGTCGGTTCCGACGGCACGTTCACCACGGGAGACGTGCGGGTCAATTCGTATGTGGAAAACCAGCAGATGAACCCCGCCGTAGCAGTGCTATCAGACGGGTCGGTTGTCGTGACCTGGTCGAGCTTCGGACAGGACGGAAGCATGCAAGGGATTTTCGGCCAGCGCGTCTCGGCATCCGGAGCAAAGATCGGCAATGAATTTGCCGTCAATCAATACTCCAGATACAACCAGCGAACGCCCTCCGTGGCCGGTTTGCCCAAGGGGCGGTTTGCGGTCGTTTGGATTTCTGAACAGGCGCGCTTCGAGAACAGCATTGACGTGTATGGCCGGGTTATGAGCCTCGAAGCCGGCCAGAACGGAAACGAGTTCTTGGTGAACACCGGGACGAATATCTGCGCGAACCCGATCATCAGCGCTCTCCCCGACGGCGGTTTTATGGTGGGTTGGAGTGAAAGAGACGTAGGCAACCTCTCCAACGCCTGGGATGTTAGTGTGCGGAGCTACAACGCTGCGGCACAGACCAGAGCCGCTTCGACAAAAGTAAACAGCCATTCCAACGGCAACCATTACGCCCCTCAGATCGCTGGCAATGGCGATTCGCAGTTTGTCGTTTGGACCAGTTCGGGACAGGACGGCTCGTTTGAAGGGATCTATGGACGCTTCGTAACTCCGGAGGCCAATCCGGTCGGAGCCGAGTTCCGCGTGAACTCATCGACAGCGGGTCCGCAAATTTATCCAGCGGTCGCAGCGGACGGCGATTCCCAATTCCTTGTGGTGTGGTCGAGTTTCGTCGGCGGCCGCACGAGTTTTGATCTTTTTGGCCAGCGTTATGCCCATTCTATCTTGAAGCCGGCGGCTCCGTTCGTTTCGGCCTTGAGTTCGACCCGCCTCAGTGTGACTTGGCCCGATGCCGGCGCCAATACGGTCAGCGGCTATGAATTGTACGTTGACGATAGCCCGGTGCCGACCGTGGTGACGGGAAACATTTCGACGTTGGGACCGTTCGCCCCCGGCAGCAGCCATTCCATCAAGATGAGTTACCGGTTCGCCAACGGTGGGCGCTCCGCATTCTCGACGGTCACCCTCGGTGTGACCTGGGGAAGCGATGAGAACCTGGACGGCCTGCCTGATGACTGGCAAACCACTTACTGGGGGAGCGATCCGAGAAAATGGCCGGAGCCGAGAGCAGACAGCGATGGCGACGGTTCGAGCAATCTGCACGAATTCCTGGCGGGGACGAATCCGATCGATTCAAAAAGCGTTCTCCGCACGGAGATCGTTTCCACCCCTCAGGGCAGCTTTTTGAATTGGAATACCCGGGCTGGATTCGTGTATCAGGTTCAACTTAGCACGAAACTTGACCAGGACTGGGTGGATGTCGGAACACCGCGATTCTCCGCTGGAGCGACCGACTCAATGTTGATCCATCAAAAGGGCGACTCGGTTTATTATCGTGTGAAACGGCTTCGTTAACGCATTGGCTTATGTTGCAGCCCGCAAAGAAAGCTTTCTGGATTCTGTTGATTATGGCCGCCGCAAAGGAAGCAGGCGCCTTTTCGCTGACGGGACCTTTGGAGACGTGGCAAACGCAAGCGCTCGGCTACGGACTCAACACCACCGTTATTTCGGACAACGGCGGCACGGAAACCACGGGCCCCAAGAACCTGGGCGAAGAGTATCGTTGGAACACACCCATGCTCGTTTATGGGTTTGATCCATCCTTCTTGTCGTATTTTGGCCAGAAGGGCGTGGAAGCGGTGGACGCGGCCGTCAAGATCCTGAACGATCTGCCGGCCGCTTCCCAGATGAGCGCGGATTTGCGAGAGTTCCCGCTCGACACTCGCCGATATAATTACCAGGCAGCAGCTCTTCGCATCCGGGACATGAAAACCTGGACGCTTTCGATTCTGTTGGAAGCGATTGGCCTGAGTGTTCCGGAGCGGTATGCGTTTACATTGCGCGGGAGGACGTTGGTCGGGCCGATCCCGGTGTACGTCACTTTGAAACGGAACTTCGATCCCGTAACGTTTGAGCCGTCGAACTACATCAACGGCACGCTTTACACCTATACCATCGTTCAAACGCGAGTCGCGCCTGTCGACCCGTTTGATGCCTGGGAACCGATTCCGATCTTGGTTGATCCTTATCAAGCCGCCCCCAGCACCGTGGCGGCCTACGTCGGAATGTTTGGAGGAGCGTCCGATCCGCGCGGAACGGCCATTCTTTTCAACCCTGGTATTTTTTATACGGGTCTGAGCCGGGATGACGCCGGCGGGATTCGTTACTTGCTGAGCAGAAGCAATCTGAACGTCGAAAACGTTCCAACCAACGCGATCGTCGCCTTCAGCAGCGGCGGCTTGGCTGACCCGGGAATCGGATCGAGATCGACTAGTGTGCCGTGGGCGATTGTGGGTGGTGTCGCTACCCAGCCGACGGGAGGCGGAGCGACTGGGGTTGGCGGCGCGGCCGGGGGCGGCGTTCCGGGGGCAGGCGTGGGCGTTGGTGGGGGTGGCGTGGCCGGTACCAATACACTGGTCGATCTGGCGCTGCGTCCAGGAGTGGACAAGCTTTCATTCGTAAAAGCCAATTTCGACTCTTTCCTTGGCCAGTTCTTCACGAATAACGTCGTCTATGCGGACAGCTACGCTACCAATGGCGCGTTGCGAAGCCAACTGGTCCAGCGAACTGTGACCCAACCGGACATCCTGTTTTCGGCCGCCGACCTGGGTCTTGACCCGGCGGGGACTCCTTTCCTCTTCAACCGGACTCTGACGTTCCAAAACAATGAGGCGCAGAACAGCGCACCAGGAGGAACAGCTCTGGGCGGTCCTGGAGTCGTGAATTCGCCCGTTGAAATCACTTTCAGCAAGATTGGTCCATGGTTCCTCAATATCGGCGGGGGCGGTGAGACGCTGGCCAGCCGGGGTTTGGTTTGGGGATCTTACGACTCCTCGACCAATGCGCCGATCGTATTCCCATCAGGGACGAGCATTCGGGAGCTGGAAAGACTTGTTTTGACGCAGAGCGGGGGTACGAGTCCGTGGCAAGTGCCGTAAGAATTCCGTTATGATGAAACTCACGAGATTGGTGCTGGTGGGAGCGCTCGCGGGCAGCGCATCGGCAGCCCTTGGCGCTTCCACGCCGCTGTTCGAGAATTTTGGGACGCTAACCAACGTGCCGCAGCTCGACACAACCGCGTTCGCAAATTACGGAGACTTCAACGTCAATACTCTGATCCCGTACGAGACCCAGAACACTCTCTATTTCACCAACACGGGCCGGATGATCGGCAACCCGGGATTTCGCTTTGAGACGGTCAACGCGAACAGCCTCCGGACTGCGGCGGCCAGCTTCTTCAACGGTCTGGATGCTCGGATCGCCGCCAACGATGCAGGACGGTTTTTGCCAGGAACGGTCCTGACTAATTTCGGCCTTGGCTTCGAGAACTCCCAGATCTTCATTTCTGCGTCGAACGTTGTGAACAAAGGCCAACTGCTGGCTGACACGCGCGGCCGCGTCCGCATCGCTGGAAACAAAGTGGACCTCACGCGCAGCAGCGTCGGCATCCTCCCGTTTGTGGGAGGTCAGGGTTTTGTCACGCCGACGAACTTCATTCCGGACGTGGGAATATCTGATCGTTACTGGGGCATGGACGACGGGTCGAGTCCTGGTCCTGGCGGACCTCCGCAGCTTGTGCCCGGAAGCCTGGCCCAGCCGAATCGCGGCTCTACTAACTACACGGTCGGATCTCCTCAGCACGCCGTGACCAATGAACTCAACGGATTCAGGACTTCTCTGCGCCTGACCAATGCTTCGGCCTTCACGCTGACGAACGCGGTGACGCCGTCCAATTGGGTCGTTCAATCCGTGTTCGTGCAAACCTCGGACACCAACATCGCCTTCAACGTAAAGTTCACGCCGAGTTCGATCGCCACTAACCCTTATCGGTCGGCGATTGTGGAATTCTTCAAACTGGAGACCAACGTTCTGGACGGAGGAAACTTCACCAACCTGGTTTACCTGATCGACCGGGTCGCCTCGGAGACGAACTTCATCCTGGCCACTAACTTGACCACTCAGACGACATACCGGCCAGCAAATTACGAAGTGACCCGCGCGACACCGTTTGAGTACTTGTCCGGCCAGAGACCCAACGTGCGGAGCACAAACAATGTCGGCGCGATTATCTTCAGCCAGACCTACAGCAACGCGCTCGTCACGAATATTTACTCGGCGTATGGCTTCAATGTCACTAACCTGGCTTTTACCGTCCCGAACGTCCGCGGCGCGTCACTGACAAATCTCCCCGGACGGGTCGAACTTGTCGGCGATGAGTTGAACCTCACTCGGACTCGTATCCGCGGCGAAGGAATCGTCACGGTCCAATCTGGCAACGTCATCAACACCAATTCGGTCATTGATGTGCCGAACCTCTCTTTCGACTTGAAGTCCGCCAGCGGAAACGTCTTGGTCCGAGGCTTGGCGAAAGACATGATCGAGCGCACCACGGGAGATATTTTTGCCTGGACCGGCATGTGGACAAACCAGACTGGAACTGTCACCACGAACACCGTCGCGAATCCTTCCGATCCCACCCAGGTGACCATGGAGCCGGTTACCAACGTGATCGACATCGGGTTCCACGTGCTGGTCGTGGACGCGACGCGCGTGCGTGTCCTTCAACCGGTCTTCACGGCGTCCTTTGCGGCGCGAGGCACAAACGTGATGATCGCCGATACGCTCCGAATCCGCGAATCGATCCTGGTCGAGGCGGAGAATCTCACGGTCGGAAGGACGGGCCAGATTCTGTTGCCATCTAATATTCCGGACTGGAACCGCATCAATTTTCCCACTCTGAAGAACTTTACGAATGAAGGGCGGATTACGCTCTCGGGAACAGCGGCTATGGGCACGCAGAGTCCCGCCGATTCGGCCTACATCAACATCATCAACAGCGGCACGATTTCGGCCTTCAATCAATCTTTCCGTGCCGGCTACTTCGAGAACACAGGAGCGATTCTGAGCGAGCGCGGGACGTTTCCGCCAGGGGTGGGCACGGTCACCGTCGAAGCCGGCTCCGTGAAACTTGAGAATGGCAGATTCGAGGCCGGGGGCGATATTCGGATCGGAGCCAACGATCTCAAAATCCAGAATTACGCCAGCACTAATCGCCAGGCATTCACGCTCGCCGTGACGAACTCCATCGCGGATGCGGCCCCGTTGACCAATAACGTCATCAGCACGGAAGGATTCAATTTCACGGTCAAACCGCGCGTAGGCGACCTGCTCGGAACAAGAATTGAATCGATCGCCCCTCGCTTCTTGGCGATTCCTCACACCGCCGTCAGCGAGGATCGCGGGCCGACCTCCGCCGGATATAAGGACAATCTGGCCATTGGCCAGCTTTCATTGAGAGGGGATCTGGAAAGTCTGTTTGTGTTTGTGCCGTCGGGGAGCGGGAAAGGCGCGCTTTATGTGGATTATCTGCAACTGGGCCCGCTCATCACCAACGATATCCCGAACTCGATTCTGATTGATCCCAATGTGACGGTCTATTTTGCGGATTCCAATCTGCCCGTGGACCAGCTTGATGGGCTGTTTGACGGGCGTTTGCGGTGGGCATCGGAGTTTGCCGGACCGAGCAGCTCGGTGGACGTGATCAAGCGATCGGAGAATAAAACCGTCAAAATGAATCGCGCTCTGCGAACCAGCGCCAAGCTGGACACCGATGGAGACGGTATTCCCAACAACCTGGACAACTTCCCACTCGACGCCGATACGCGCGGCGCCTCAACCTTCAAGCTAACTTTTGAAAAGCGCTCTGCGAATGTGTCGATCTCATGGATTGCGCAAGCTGGTGAATCGTACGTTGTGGAATACACCTTCGATTTGGGTTCGGGAAAATGGCAAACGCTCTCCACGGTTACGAATTCCGAGCAAACTGCACAGCCTAAGCTCATTGAAGAACCTATTCCCGCCGCGGCTGGCCAGCGCTTCTATCGCGTCCGGCCAATGCGGTAGAGACAGAGTGCTCCACAAAGCCGGGATCGTAATCTGTTGCGTTTTCCTGGTTTCCTCGGCCGATTCCACCCGCGGCGAAGAGTTTGCCTTGCTTGGCAAAACGAGAGTCCATCCTTCGCGCCTGCTGGCTCGTTTTTCAGACCCTGCCGCTCTCTCCGCGACCAAAGCGAAGCTCGGCGTGCTCGGATTGCGGATTGATGAGGAACTCAAGCTCGTTCCCGGTCTGGTGGTGCTGGATTTCAGCGGACCTCAACTCAAACATTCAAATCGTCCGAGTGATGTCGAGGCCTGTGCTTCCAGGTTGCTCGATTGCCTGCGCCATCTGAGGGCGTCGGGGCTTTTCGATTATGTTGAGCCTGACTTTGTCCAGGCTGCGTGCCGCGAACCTAACGACGTCCGCTATGGCGACGATACGCTGTGGGGACTGCGCAATCGTGGCTTGGACGGCGGAGTGAACGGGGCGGACATTGATGCCACGCGCGCCTGGGAAGTCACTACCGGTTCGACTAATGTGATCGTCGCCGTGATCGACAGCGGAATTCGTTACACGCACCGGGATCTCGCACCGCAGATGTGGCGCAATCCCGAGGAGATTCCGGCCAACGGCATCGACGATGACCGCGACGGATTCATCGACAATATTTTTGGGATCAATGCGCTCAACGGCTCAGGCGACCCGCTCGATGATGTCGGTCACGGGACCCATGCCGCGGGAACCATCGGCGCGGCCGCGAACGACGGAAACCCACACGTTGGCGTGGCCTGGCAGGTTCAGTTGATGGCCTGCAAATTCATGGCCGCAGACGGTTTTGGCGTAACCTCGGACGCCATTCGCTGCATCGAGTTCGCGGTCCGCAAGGGCGCCAAAATCATCAATGCAAGTTGGGAGAGCGGCGCGTTTTCTCGGGCGTTGTTCGATGCCATCGTCGGGGCCAGGAACCAGGGAGTCTTATTTGTGACTGCTGCAGGCAACGAGCGTGGCGACCTGGATTTGTCCCCGGTTTACCCGGCGTGCTACGAGTCGGACAATATTATTGCCGTGGCCTCGCTGGACCGCCGCAATCAGCTTGCCTCGTTCTCGAATTTCGGCCGACGCCTTGTCCATCTTGGCGCGCCGGGCGCGGAGATTTACTCCGCGCACGCCCATTCGGACTTTGCCTACTGGACGTTGAGCGGGACGAGCACGGCGGCGCCTTACGTCAGCGGAGTCGCGGCTTTGATTTTGGCCAAATCGAGTGGCGCGCTTCTTCCGGAGATTAGAAATCGAATTCTGACAACCACCATCCCGGTTGGAAGCCTTCGGGAGAAGACTCGCACGGGAGGGCGTTTGAACGCTTTTCACGCCTTGACGGCAAGTCCTGACGGCCATCTGGAGTTGACCGTCACACCGCAGAACGGCGCGGAATTGCGTGCTGGTTCCATGCAACCAATCCAGGTGACAGTTACGGATCTGGCGGGTGTTACCAATGCCGTCGTGACCGCCCGCGTGGAGGGCACGAGCGAGGAAATGGTTTTTCGAGGCGAAAGCGGCGATGCCATGACCACGTTGAACGATGCAACTTACCATGCGCGGCTGATCCCGCCAGATGGCATCGGGTTGCTCACTTTGCGCTTGCGGGTGGCTGCCCCTGGAAAGAACCCGCTGGAAGAGGTTCTTGTTTACTCCGTCATTGCTCCCCCTGACAACGACGACTTTGCCAGGGCGATCCGCTTGCCGGCCCAGGGTGGAATCTTCTCTGCCACAAACAAACTCGCGACTCTGGAAGCTGGCGAACCGCTGCACGCTCGCGCGCCATCTCCGGCCGGATCGGTCTGGTGGCAGTGGACACCACTCAATCCGACGCGCGTGATTGTAGATTCGTCGGGCAGTTCGTTTGACACCGTGCTGGCAGTTTACACCAACGCGACGATTCAGACTTTGCAGGAGGTTGCCTCGGTAGATGATTCCGAAGAGAGGAAGCAAGGCTACGTCATTTTCGAGGCGATCCCTGGTGTTGCTTACCAAATCGCGGTGGCCGGCTATTCGGCGCGTGACACGGGCACGATTCATCTGCGGGTCCAACCCTTCGGCGCGCCTGACGATCAACCACCCGAGGTTCAAATCGTCAGCCCGTTGAGCGGGTTCACATTGACGGATCCGGCCAACCGCCGCGTCATCCTCGCCGGGACCGCGTTCGATCCGGAGCCGAATGCTTCCGGCGTGGAGGAAGTGCTGGTGCGGATCAATGGCCATTTGGCGGGCCGCGCGTTTGGAACCACGAACTGGTCAAGCACCAACACGCTCGAAGTTGGCGAGAATTCGGTGCAGGTCGTTGCCGCGGATTTTTCGCACAACGTATCTCGGGCGAAGTCCTTGACGCTTTATTATCGTCCATTTTTGTCGCCGAACGATCTCCTGGCCAACTCGGTTGAGTTGGCGGGCCGGAATGGCGTCGTGAAAGCGGACAACGCGGCTGCAACCGCGGAATTCGGCGAACCCGTTCACGCACACGCTGGCGGAGGCAAGTCTGTTTGGTGGAGCTACCGGCCTTCGTCAGATGGTCTTCTAACTTTGAGCACCGAAGGGTCGAGCTTCGACACCGTCATGGGACTTTATAGTGGGAATCGCGTCACCAATTTGATCTGGATTGCTGAAAACGATGACGCGGTCTCAGGCGCCATGTTCAGTGAGATCCGGCAACCTGTGAAAGCTCTCGAGACCTACCAAATTGCAGTGGATGGACGTGGTGGCCAATCGGGGACGATCAACCTTACCTACACTTTCGTCCCTGCGAAGGTGCATCGCCTTCAAATCGACGCAGGACCGGGCGGCACCGTAACTCAAGGTTCGGGATGGCACCTGGACGGGGCGCAGGTTCTCATCACGGCGGTCGCCTCTTCGAACTACGAGTTCGACCGCTGGGAGGGAACCATGAACGCGTTTGAGGATACACTCTTCTTGGTTATGACGAACGATGTCGAATTAGTCGCGCTCTTTCGCCCGTACGCATTTACCGACGGTTTTGAAAGCGGCAGGTTGGATGATTTGAAGTGGCAAAGTTCGGGCGACGCGCCATGGATTGTCCAGGAGCAGAGCGCCTCCTTCGGCCGCTACGCCGCGCGTTCGGGCGCCATCCGAGACGGGCAGTCGAGCGCGTTGTCGTTTGTCGAAAGGTGCCGTGCGGGCAACGGCGCGTTCAGGATCCGGGTCAGTTCCGAGGCGGGTTGGGATTTGTTGGAGTTTTATTTGAACGGACTCCAAATCCAGCGTTGGTCCGGAGAAATCTCGTGGGTGAGCTTCGAATTCCCGGTGCCGGAAGGAGTCAACAGATTCGAGTGGCGATACTCCAAAGACGCGGGGGGGCGCAGCACAGGTTGGGACGCCGCGTTTTTGGATAACTTGGAACTCCCCTTGGACGTGCCGAAGGACGCCTCCACGCCTGCACGGCTCCGAATCGCGGCATTTCCAGTGGATCAATTCCTGATCCACGGGCTGGGCCAAATCAAGCAGCAGTATCAAATTCAACAATCGTTCGATTTAAGAACCTGGACGACTCTCTCATCTGTCGTCGCGACGAACGGAAATTTCCGGCTCGATGGAATTGCGTTGTCAAACGGCCCGGTTCGATTTTATCGGGCGATCACGCCCTGAACATGAAAGTCTTTGGCCTTACCGGTGGCATCGGCATGGGGAAATCGGCGGCTGCAAAACTGTTGGCCGAGCGCGGCGTCGCGGTCATCGACACGGATTTGATAGCCCGGCAAGCCGTCGAACCGGGCGAACCGGCGCTCCGCGAACTGGCGGTGCAATTTGGTGAAGAAGTCATTGGATCGGATGGCGGGCTCATTCGGGAGAAGCTCGCCCAAATCGTATTTGCCGACCCAGAATCGCGCCGCAAACTCGAGGCGATTTTGCATCCTCGAATCCGTTCGGCCTGGCTGCGACAATTGGAACTAAGCCGCGGAGAAGGCGCTTCCGAGGCGGTGGTGGTCATCCCTTTGTTGTTCGAGACCAACGCGGCCGTTCATTTCGACGCCACGGTGTGCGTGGCCTGTTCAGCCAGAACTCAGGAGGAGCGGTTGAAGATTCGGGGCTGGACCCTCGAACAGATCGAACAGCGCCGCCGCGCTCAATGGCCAACCGAGAAAAAGATGGACGCTGCAGATTATGTGGTGTGGACCGAAGGCGGCCTTCAAGTCCATGCCGCGCAGCTTCGGCGGATTATCTGAAAGCAAGTCGAGCTGTTCGAGAGACGCGTTCGGTTTGTTTGGTTGGCCCGGATTGACCGTTGAGGGGCGTGATGCATATTAGCCACGAGCGGCGCAACCGATTCGAATCTTAACCAATATGCGCGATATGGCTTCCAATCTCCCGCCTTCACCGGAGGAATTTCAACGGCAATTCGCGGACTTCATGCGCCAACAATTTCAGACATTAGGCGTCAAACCGGCCACCCAAACCGAAGGGCCAGGGGCGGCGGATGATTCGCCTTCAAAGGCGGAGCCTGATCTGCAATTCGACAAGAAACCGCGCGGGGTCAAGGCTTACCTGGATCGATTCGTGATCAAGCAGGAGGAGGCCAAAAAAGTGTTGAGCGTTGCCTTGTGCGATCACTATCACCACGTGCGGCTTGCCATCCAGGGCGAGGAACAGCCCAATTACACGAAACAGAATATCATTCTAATTGGCCCCACCGGTGTCGGGAAGACGTATTTGATCCGGAGCGCGGCGGAGTTGATCGGCGTTCCCTTCGTCAAGGGCGACGCCACGAAATTCTCTGAAACCGGGTATGTCGGCGGGGATGTTGAAGACCTGGTGCGGGAACTGGTGCGGCGCGCGGACGGAGACGTCGAGCGCGCGCAATATGGGATCATTTACGTCGATGAGATCGACAAGATTGCGGCGGCGAGCAATGTGACGGGCCGAGACGTCAGTGGACGCGGCGTGCAAACGAATTTGCTCAAATTGATGGAGGAAACGGAGGTGCCAGCGCGATCCCCGCAAGACATTGCCGGACAGGTGCAGGCTTTGTTGGAAATGCAGCAGCGAAGCAAACGGTCGCCCGGCGTCCTCAACACCAAGCACATCCTGTTCATCGTCAGTGGTGCGTTCGATGGACTTGAAAAAATCGTCCGTCGGCGCTTGCACGAGGCGACGATTGGGTTCGCGGCCCGCAATCAGACGATTGAGGATCAATCATGTTTGGAACATGTCACCACTCGCGATTTCATTGAATTTGGATTTGAACCGGAATTCATCGGACGATTACCAGTCCGAGTCGTTTGCCAACCGTTGGCTGTCGAGGATTTGTTCACGATCTTGAAGCAGTCCGAAGGCAGCCTCATCAAACAATACGAACAGACGTTTGCCGCTTATGGGATTGAGGTTCTTTTCCGAGATGATGGCTTGCGTGAGATCGCCCGGCGCGCGGGCGATGAGCAAACCGGGGCGCGCGGCTTGATGACGGTCTGTGAACGGGTCTTTCGGGACTTCAAATACGAACTCCCATCCACGAAGGTCAAGCGGTTCATCGTCAACCGCGAGTTGGTGGATAATCCACGCGCCGGCTTGGAAAGCGTGCTTGCCCAGCAGGCTCTGGAAGAAAACGAGGTCGGCCACCAGTTGGTGAATGACTTTGCTGGCCGCTTTGCGGAACTCCATGGCTTGCGAATCCGCTTCACGAAAGCCGCCTCTGAATTGCTGGTGAAGACGGCTCTGGAGCAAGGAGTTTCTGTGCGAGAGCGGTGCTATTCCAAGTTTAAGGACTTCCAGTTCGGTTTGAAACTCATCGCTCAGAACACGGGGCAGCGCGAGTTCATAATTGACCGGGACGCCGTGGAAGAGCCGGACAGGGTTCTAAGCGATTGGGTCGTTAAGAGCTACCGTGAGTCCGGAGGCTCGGCCTCCTGCGACCGTCGCTGATGGCCGCTCCCAAAAGAAAAGAGGCGCAGCCAGAGCTGCGCCTCTTTTCGCAAGAAAACCAGACCTTACGATCGTCTCCTATACGCTCTGAATCCAAACCACATGAGTCCCATGGAAATCGCAAATGCCAAGGTCGTAGGCTCCGGGACGGCAATGATTCGTGCCGAGAAATTTCCCGGCACAGCCCCGCCATCGATCGTGAACGTGGTCCAGTTGCCCGCGGTATCTTTCACCCAGAAATCGTCAAGGCTTGCCCCGGTAGTTGGAGGATCAAATAGCAACAGGCCAGCTTGTTCCGCAAGGTCAATGCCGGTAAACCGCACCGCCCAAGTGAACGTGTTTCCGACCGTGATCGAAAGTCCTTGTGCGAGGACTGTCTGAAATCCTTTGTCTATGGGGAACGCACCGCTGCTATAAAGCTGTGTTCCCGGTGCCGTCCCGCCCGCCCCGTTGTTTTGGTAGAAGAACAGTTCCACCTGCTCGTTCCCGTTGGCATTTGCACTAAGAAAATAGCTAAACTGAAAGTCAGTAATGCGTCGTTCACTTCCACTCAGGAATACTTGGTCGCCGAACTCAACGCCATTGCCTGGGGAAAACGAACGATTCAAGTAGTTCGTGGATGCCGTGTTGTCAAAAACTGTAGCTCCAAAAGCGCTTGCGCAAAACAGCATGGAGGCGACCAAGACAACTGACTTCGATAGATGAGCTTTTGTATTAATCATAGTTCCCTGAGTTTTTTCAAAATTCTATGCGTTTTCTAATCTCCAGAACTCGCGGCATTAATTGATTAACTATGAAGGCTTTTATTCGTTTCAGGTATTCAAGTCAAGTGATTTCTTGCGATTTTCGGAGCCGGTTGACAACTTCGAGTGGCTACGGAAGTGCTTTGCCTGTTTCTGCTTAGAATGAATCTCAAATGCCTAAATGGTTGGCCCCGTGGCAGTGGATACCGCATGCCGCGCTCCCCACGGACACAGGAACTTTGTGTTAGTTAGTGTCTATC
>Ga0233424_10002104_pt1 | contig 15022 bp, 11 predicted proteins | sample Watercolumn_Towu_FD_181011 | JGI IMG/M metagenome (GOLD analysis project Ga0233424, IMG submission 181011) | Freshwater microbial communities from Lake Towuti, South Sulawesi, Indonesia - Watercolumn_Towuti2014_125_MG | ecosystem: Environmental > Aquatic > Freshwater > Lake | place: Indonesia...
GCACCTGCGCGAAGGGCATCGAGCCGCTCTCGAACCAGCAGTCGAGCACCTCGGGCACGCGGCGCATCGTCGACTTGCCCGTCGGGTCGTCGGGGTTCGGGCGCACGAGTTCGTCGACGGACGGCCGATGCAACTCGGCGACCTTCACCCCGAAGTCGCGCTCGAGTTCGGCGATGCTGCCGTACACGTCGATGCGCGGATATCGCGGGTCGTCGCTGCGCCACACCGGGATCGGCGAGCCCCAGAAACGGCTGCGGCTGACCGTCCAGTCGCGGGCGTTCTCCAGCCACTTGCCGAACGAACCATCGCGGATGTGCTCGGGCACCCAGGTGATCTCTTGGTTGAGTGCGACCATGCGCTCTTTCACCGCGGTGACGTTGACGAACCACGAGTTCACCGCGCGGTAGATGAGCGGCGTACCGGTGCGCCAGCAGTGCGGATACGAGTGGTCGTAGGTCTCGTGCCGCAGCACGACGCCGTCTTCTTTCAGTTTCTTGATGACGAGCGGGTTGGCCTCGAGCACTTGCAGGCCCGCGAAGTCGACGACTTCGTTGGTGAATCTGCCGCGCGAGTCGACGGGCACCACGAGGTCGATGCCGGCCTGCGCGCACACTCGCTGGTCGTCTTCGCCGAATCCGGGCGCGATGTGCACCACACCGGTGCCGTCTTCGGTGGTCACGAAATCTCCGGCGAGCACGCGGAACGCACCGTGCGCGGCGCGCTCGGCGAAGTACGGCAAGAGCGGGCGGTAACGACGCCCGACGAGCTCGCTGCCGCGCAGCGTGCCGACGTGAGTCGCGCCCGCGAGCTCGCGCTCGTACGCCTCGCGTCGCGCGACGGCGAGCACGTAACGCGTGCCGTCTAGTTCGTACACGCCGTACTCGACGTCGGCACCGACGGCGAGCGCCAGGTTCGACGGCAACGTCCACGGCGTGGTCGTCCACGCGAGCAGCCGCTCCCCCGACTCGAGCAAGAAGCCGACGGTGAGCGCGGGGTCTTGCAGCATCTTGTAGGTGTCGTCGAGTCGCGTCTCGGAGTTGGAGAGCGGCGTCTCGAGCGCCCACGAATACGGCAGCACGCGGAAGCCCTCGTAGATGAGTCCTTTGTCCCACAGCGTCTTGAACGCCCACATCACGCTCTCCATGTAGGGAAGATCGAGCGTCTTGTAGTCGTCTTCGAAGTCGACCCAGCGCGCCTGGCGCGTCACGTAGCGCCGCCAGTCGCTCGTGTACTGCAGCACCGAGGTGCGGCAGTGGTCGTTGAACTTGTCGATGCCGAAGTCGGTGATGGCCTGGCGACCCGAGATGCCGAGTTGTCGCTCGGCCTCGGCCTCGGCGGGAAGCCCGTGGCAGTCCCATCCGAATCTTCGTTCGACGCGCTTGCCGCTCATCGTGCGATAGCGCGGCACGGCATCTTTCACGAAGCCGGTCAGCAAGTGGCCGTAGTGCGGCAAGCCGTTGGCGAACGGCGGGCCGTCGTAGAAGACGAACTCGCCCTCAGCCCCGCGCGCATCGGCGCCCGCGGTGCGCGGATGCTGCTCAACGGAGGCCTCGAAGGTGCGATCGGCCTCCCAGAAGGCGAGCACGCGCTCTTCGATGCGCGGCAAGTCGGGCTGTGCCGTGACGGCGGGATATTCGCCCACGGGCGCGTCCGCTCGGGAGTCGCTCGTCATGCGCCGGCGACGATCACAGGCCGACGTCGCGCAGCATCGACTGCACGAAACTGAGCGCGACGACGACGACGATCGGCGAGATGTCGATTGGCCCGAGGCTGGGGATGATGCGCCGCGCGGGCCCGAGCACCGGCTCGGTGATTCGATACAGCACGCGGTTCACCTGCCCGAACGCGCCGCCTGGCGACATGGGGAACCACGACAAGATGATGCGCACGAAGATGACGAGGCTGTAGATCGAAATCAGTCGGGAAATCATGGGCGTTGCTCTCTCTCCATTCTGTCGGGCGACTCGGTGATGCGGTCGCCGCTCAGTCGCGGGGAATTCGCACGCCGTTGGGCGTCAGGCGGAACACGCCGCGCGACACGCGCTCGAGCGAGCCGTTCAACCCGAAGGTGAGGCCCGACGCGAAGTCGATGATGCGTCGTCCTTCTTCGGGGCTCGTTGCGATGAGGTTCATGATCACCGGCTGGCCGGCGCGGAAGCGCTCACCGATTTCTTTGCAGTGCGCGAACGACGTGGGCTTCAGCGTGACGGGCTCCGGGCTCGCCGACTCGAGCGGACGAACGTTCTTTGAGGGCGGCTGCCCGGCCGGCCCGCGCACGGTGACACCGGAGTCGTCGCGTGTGCGGCGCGTGCGAGGTGCGGGTTCTTCGTAGTCGTCTTCGACGTCTGTCTCGGCGTCGTCGACGTCGTCGAAGTCGTCGCCCCTGCCCGCCTGGCGACCGCGACCCGGGCGCGGCGCGCGCGAGGATTGGTCGCTGTCGTCGTACACATCGTCGGGCCCGAGACCGAGGTATTCCATCGCCCGGCGGAACATCGACATGGCGTCAGATTACCGCACCCGTGTGCCCGCCAATGGGAGCGTGACTTGCTGGCGGCACGGACGTGTCACGCCCGCGGGCCGAAGAGAGCGGTGCCGATTCGCACCATGGTCGAGCCCTCTTCGAGCGCGATGCGCAGGTCGTCGGACATCCCCATCGAGCAGCCGGGCAGACCGAGGTCGTCGGCGAGGCGCCGCACGGTGCCAAAGGCGCTGCGGGTGCGCGCCAGGTCGAGGTCGGTCGGGCCGACGGTCATGAGCCCGAGCACCGCGAGGCCATTTTCGGTGGCGCGGCGCACGAGTTGCGGCGCGACGGTGGTGTCACAGCCGCCCTTGTCGGACTCCCCCGTCGCGTTGACCTGCACGTAGATGCCGGCTGAGGGCGCCCGCTTGGCGATCTCGTCGACGAGCGCCTCGCGATCGACGCTCTGCCACACGTCGACCACGCCGGCGAGCGACTTCACCTTGTTGGATTGCAATCGCCCGATGAAATGCACGGGCGGACGAACCCCCTCGACCGCAGCGAGCTTGGCGATCGCCTCTTGCGCATAGTTCTCGCCCACCGCGTCGCAGCCGAGCCGGGCCGCGATGCGAACCGCGTCGGCGCCGAACCCTTTGGTGACCGCGCAGATGGCGACGGGGCCGCGCGTCGCGCCCGCGGCGAGCACGTCGCGCAGTTGCGCGAGCCGCCGAGCGACGTCGGCTTCGTCCAAGCGCCGACTACTTGAGGAACTCGGGCACGTCGAGATCGTCGTCGTCGCCACCCGAACCGAAGATCTCGCGGATGCGCGAGCTGCCGCGCCCGGCGTCTTTGCCTCCGCCAGGACGCGGCTCGCCGCGCGAGCCGTCGCCGCGCGTCGCGATGCGCGCCGTACCCGAATCCCAGCGTTCGAAGCCTGATGCAATGACCGTGACGCGCACTTCGTCGCCGAGGTCGTCGTCGATCACCGTGCCGAGGATGATGTTGGCGTCTTGGTGCGCGACGCGCTGCACCGTCTCGGCCGCTTCGTTCAACTCGAAGAGGCTCATGTCGCTCGGGCCGGCGACGTTGAGCAGGATGCCGCGCGCACCTTCGATGGCCGACTCGAGCATCGGCGAGGTGATCGCAGCCATCGCGGCGTTCGCAGCGCGCTTGTCGCCGCTCGCCACCCCGATGCCCATCAGCGACGAGCCGGCGTTGGCGAGAATGGTCTTCACGTCGGCGAAGTCGGTGTTGATGAGCCCCGGCGTGGTGATGATGCCGGTGATACCAGAAACGCCCTGCATCAGTACTTCGTCGGCTTTCTTGAACGCGTCGAGCAGCGTGGTCTTGTCGGTGGCGATCGACAGCAGCCTCTCGTTGGGGATCACGATCAGCGTGTCGACTTTTTCTTTCAACTTCGCGATACCGGCGTCGGCTTGCACCGAGCGTCGACGACCTTCGAAGGAGAACGGCCGCGTCACGACGCCGATGGTGAGCGCACCCTCGCTCTTGGCAATCTCTGCCACGATCGGCGCCGCACCCGTGCCGGTGCCGCCGCCCTCGCCGGCGGTGATGAACACCATGTCGGCGCCCGCGAGATGCTCTTGAATCTCGTCGCGATGCGCTTCGGCTGCCTGGCGACCGACTTCCGGGTCGCTGCCCGCGCCGAGACCGCGCGTGAGCTCGCGGCCGATGTCAATCTTGAAACTCGCGTCGCTCATGATGAGCGCCTGTGCGTCGGTGTTGATCGCGACGAAGTCGACTCCGCGCAGTCCGGCGTCGATCATTCGATTCACGGCGTTGACTCCGCCGCCACCGATTCCGACCACTTTGATGACTGCAATCGGCGTGTTTTGCGAGTTGCTCGGCATGACTGGTATGACCCCCAACTTGAGCCTCAGGCTCAACCTCTACTTGATCGAGACTAGTCGCTGGCCACGATCGGCTGTCCACTCGACACGTCGATGCTCTTCACGAACTTCGGGTCTTGGCGAATGAGCACCGACTCCACGACCGTCAACTTGTTGCGCACGTCGACCGGGGCCCCGAGGTTGATGACGGTGCCGGTCTTGAGCGACATGCCGAGCGCCTCTGGCCCGTTCACCGTAATGTGCTCGAGCAGGCGTTCGAGATTGGGCGGCAGCGACGTCGCGAGTTGCGCGGCCACCTGATACACCGGGGTCGGCAGCGTGCCGGCGGCGAGGTTGGGCCCGACCCCCTCGATTTTCACGAACTGCGTCGGCTGGCCCTCGAGCACCTGCAGCACGCGGCCTTCGAAGTCGAGCACGCGCGCGCGATTGTCGACGCCGACGAACCACGCCACGGGCACGCGCTCGTCGATTTCGATGACGACTCGATTGGGAAGGTACCACTGCACCCGTGCGCGCTTCACCCACGGGTCGCCCTCGAGTCTGCGTCGTGCACCGTCGATGTCGGCCGTGAACACGCTCGCACCGCGCAACGAGTCCGTGACATTCTCCAACAACACCGGGTCTGCGTAGGTGTTGCCGACCACTTCGATGTTTCGCACCGCGAAGATCGGCGAGGCCAGCACCACGAGGGCGAGCGCGGTAACGCCCAGCACGATGCCGAACCCGACGAGCGGCGACACGCGCAGTCGCGGCAGACGCTTCCACACGCCGCGCCGACCGATGCGCTCGTCGACGATCACGTCGGCGAGCCCGCCGGAAATCGCGGTGCTCGGCTCGGCGAACGGGCTGGTCGGGTCGAGTGTCATCGCCGCCGAGCCTTCAGGGCGCTCGTGCGGCAGCAAGTGGTCGGTGTCGTCGATGACGACCGGTGGCGGCGTGCGATCGCCCGCGGTGTAGTCGGTGGCAGCACGGTCGGCAGCACGGTCGGCAGCACGGTCGGTGGCGGCGATTCGCGCCGAGATGTCGACGACCTCGGCGACTGGTGTTCCGCCGCTCGACGGTGTTCCGCCGCTCGACGGTGTTCCGCCGCTCGCAACATCGTGCGACCCGCCCGCGGACTCTGCCGGCGTCTCGTCAGGTCGCGCGATGGCGCCGGTGTCGGCGAACAATTCGCGCAGCTCTTCCACTGCGTCGTCGGGCATCGGCGGGGTCAGCGTCGCGTTGCCGAGCGTGTCGTCGACCGACGACGGACCGAACACTTTGTCGAGCGCGGTCAGCGCGCGAGTGCTGCTCGCAGTCGCGTCGAAGCCGACTGCAGGCGACGCGCCGGCGTCGAGCGCGGTGTCGTCGTCGAATCCGGCGAGGCGCACTTCGCTGCGCAGGTCGATGCCAAGCTCTTCGCGCACGCGCTCGCGCACCTCGGCCATCAAGTCCGCCACGTCGGCGGCGCTGCCGCCCGGATCGCACTGGATGAAGTTGGCGTGCTTGGTAGATACTTCGGCGGTGCCGATGCGCAAACCGCGCAAGCCGAGCCGGTCGATGATTGCGCCGGCCGAACCGCCGCCTGGCTCGGGATTCACGAACACCGAGCCCGCGTTTTGTCCGCCTGGCTGGTGCTCGCGACGCCAGCGCACGATGTCGGCGATCTCGGCTTCGCTCGCGGCTTGGTCTCCCCACGACAAGGCGAACGTCGCCGACAACACAAGATGCTGCGCCGTCAAGTCGCTGCCGCGGAAGCGCAGCCCGAGGTCGCGTGCCTTCACGTCGGCGACGATGCCTTTGCCGAGATGGAAGAGCCTCACCGACTCGAGGCTCGACGCCACGTCGCTGCCGTGGCCGCCGGCGTTCATGCGCACCGCACCACCCACCGAACCCGGCACGCCGACTCCCCACTCGAAACCCGTGAGCCCGCGCGCCGCGCTCTGGCGCGCGAGCATCGGCAACGCCACCGCACCGCCCGCCACCACGCGCGGCACGGCGGGCTTCTCGGGCCAGGTGATCTTCTCGGCGAATTCTCCGAGCACGATCGCGAGACCGGCGAAGCCTTCGTCGGCGACGAGCAGGTTGCTGCCGCGGCCGATCACGAGCACCGGCACTCGCTGCTCGCGCAGCGCGTTGCTCACCGCGTGCAGGTCGTCGATGGACGTCGCCTCGAGAAAGAGGCTGGCGGGGCCTCCGACTTTGTAGGTGGTGAACGGCGCGAGGTCGACCTCGCGACGCACCCGCGGCCCGAGCAGCACGCCGACTCGGTCGATGGCCCGCGTGCGACGCGCGTAGTCGTCGGTGTCGTCAGCGCCCACGTACCAATTCTCGCCGACGAGCCACCACCTCATCGGGGAATGTCTCGATGTCGCCGCAACCCATCGAGATGCACACATCGCCGTCACCGGCTTCGCGCGCCACGAATTCCACGAGCGACTCGCGCGACGCGCGCCACTCGACGTGCGCCGACGGGTGCGCGGCCCGCACCGCATCGACCACGAGACGGCCCGTGACTCCTTCGATGCGCTCGGTGCCCGAGGCGTAGATGTCGGTGACGACGACGAGATCGGCGTCGACGAACGCGTCGCAGTACGCATCCGACATGACCGCCATGCGATTGAACCTGTTGGGTTGGAAGACGGCGATCACGCGCCGCCGCTCGACGGGCTCGGCGCGAACCGCGGCGAGCACCGCCGCGATCTCTGCGGGCAGATGCGCGTAGTCGTCGACGAAGATGACGCCGCCGTCGTGCGCGCGCACCTGGAAGCGGCGGTGCACGCCCGCGAAGTCGCGCACCGCGGCGATTGCCGCCGCCGGATCGACACCGTGCTCGCGCGCCATGGCGAACGCAGCGAGAAAATTGCATACGTTGTGGGCGCCGCGCAACGGGAGGCGCACCGCGTGGCGCTCGCCGCGACCTGCGACCGTGAACTCGCTCGCGCCTTCGACGAATCGCAGGTCGGTCGCCAGCCAGTCGGGTGTCTGGCTGCGCGGCTGCGTCGTGCGCGCGGCACCGCCATTACTGACAGCGTCGGCAACGCCAGCGCCATCGATGCCGTACGTGATTGCACCGTGCTTCTCGGCGAGTGCGCGGGCGGCGGGGTCATCGGCGTAGACCACTTTCGGCCCGCCCACCTCGGCGAGGTACGCATCGAACGACTCGACGATGCCGGCGAACGAACCGTGCTCGTCGAGATGGTCGACGTCGACGTTGGTGAGCACAGTGGCGCGCGGTCGAATGGCGCGGTGGCTCGAGTCGCTCTCGTCGGCCTCGATGACGAAGGGCCCGGCACCCCAGTGGGCGCTGTTGGGCAACTGTGCGACGTCGGCACCAATCAAATAGCCCGGGTCGCGTCCAGCTAGACGCAGCATGAGCGCGAGCAGCGTCGTGGTCGTGGTCTTGCCGTGCGTGCCGGCGACCGCGATGGTGTCGTGCTGTGCGCAGATCCACCCGAGCATTTCGGCGCGCGACTTCACCTCGACGGCGAGACCGCGAGCCGCGCGCAGTTCGGAGTTGTCGGCGGGCACCGCGGCCGAATGCGTCACGATGTCGCACCCGCGCACGATCGACTCGTCGTGCGGAACGTTCACCCGCACCCCTGCGCGTCGCAGTCGGTCAAGCACTGCGGACTCGCGCAGGTCGCTGCCGGAAACGTCGTGCCCCATCTCGCGCAAGATCACGGCGATTGCGCTCGTGCCGGGGCCGCCGACTCCGACGATGTGGATTCGTCGCCTTGGCGAACTCATGTCAGCGGGCAGCCGCCTCGATGATCGACGCGATCGCCGTCGAGCGGTTGAGGCCGCCGAGCGCGTAAGCCTTCGCGGCAAGTCGCTCGCGCGCGACGGCGTCGTCGACGAGTTTTGAGAGTTCGGCGTCGAATGCGCTCGGCATGCGTTGTTCTTCGACCACGACCGCAGCACCGGCATCAGCGAGCCAGCGCGCGTTGCGTCGTTGGTGGTCGCCGGCCGCGTCGGCCCACGGCACCACCAGGCTCGGCGCGCCGACGGTGACGAGCTCGGCGACGGTGCTGGCGCCGGCGCGGCAGACGACCACGTCGGCGAGAGTCCACACGTCGGACATCTCTGCGTGGCTCGCGCGGCGCACGTATTGCAAGGCACCGTGTTTTGATTCGTGTGGCGAATCGGGCGCGGCCGCCGCGTATCGCTCCCCCACGAGATGCACCACGGCCACATCGTCACGCCGCGCGTTGGCCGCGACCCATCGCTCGACGGCGTCGTTGATCGTGCGCGAGCCGAGCGAGCCGCCCATCGCGACCACCACGAGCCGGCGAGGGTCGACGCCAAGAACGTCGGCGGCCTTTTGTCGCGCGCCATCGAGGCGCGCAGTCGAACGCGACACACGTCGCACGTTCGCGCGCACCGGGGCGCCAGTGTGCTTCGCGCCGGGCAACTCCGAGTCGGCGAACGCCACCGCCACCGCAGCCGCGCGCTTGGCCTGGCGGCGCGTCGCGAGGCCGGGAACCCGGTCGTAACTCACGACCACGACCGGCACACGCAGTGCGCGTGCGGCGCGCACGGCCGGCTCGCTGGCAAAACCTCCGACCGACACCACCACTCGGGGTCGCCACAGTCGCAGCTGTCGAGTGGCGAGCGCCGTGGCCACCACGAGTTTGGGTGCAGCGAGCAGGCTTCGCCACACCGCTCGCGGCGAGAGGCTGCGCTGCAGGCCGTCCACCCCGAGCAACAAACGCGGATGCTCGGTGGGTGCGAGCAACGCGGCATCGACTGGGCGACGCGACGCCACGAAAGCGACGGACTTCGGCGAGCGGCCGCGATCGACGAGTTGCTCGGCGACGGCGAGCGCGGGGATGACGTGCCCGGCGGTTCCGCCGCCGGCGATGACGGCAAAGACGCGCGGTGACGAAGGAACTGTGGTCGTCACGAGAACACTCGAGACGCTATCTCGCGCGACAAATCGTCACCGCAATTGGCGCGCGACGTTGAGCAGCAAGCCGACGGCCGCGAGACTGATGAGCAGCGAACTGCCGCCGTAGGAGATGAGCGGCAACGTGAGTCCGGTCACCGGCATGACTCCGACGACGCCGCCGATGTTGATGGTCGCTTGCAACGCGAACCACACGGTGATGCCGGCGGCAAGCAGCGCACCGGAATAGTCGGGGGCCTTCATGGCGACGAGGAACCCGAGAAGCGTGAGCGCGAAGAATCCGCCGATCACCAGCGACGAACCGATGAAGCCGAACTCTTCGGCGATCACCGTGAAGATGAAGTCGCTGTGCGCGAGCGGCACGTAGCCCCACTTGCTCGTGCCGGCCCCGGGCCCCACGCCGAGGAACCCGCCGTTGGAGATGCTGAGCATCGACTGCCACACCTGGTACGCCGTGTGTTCCTTGTTCCCTTCGATGTCGAAGAACGCCGTCCAACGGCTGCGCCGCGAGGCCGACGCCGCGATGTAGGTGCCGCCGACCAACAGCGCGGTGCATGCGGAGGCGATGATCCAGCGCACCGGAGTGCCGGCCATGAAGAGCACGATGAAGGCGATGCCCGCCAACACGACCGCGGCACCGAGGTCCCGCTGGGCGAGCACGATCCCGACCGCGAACATGAGCGCCAGTATCGCTGGCACGAAGGTGCGTTTCATGTCGGTGAGCTCGCGCTGGCGTCGTCCGAGCACGTTCGTGAGGAAGATGATGAGGGCGAACTTGAGCAGCTCCGACGGCTGGAAGCGCACCGGCCCCATCTCCACCCACGCGTGCGCGCCGTTGACGGTGACGCCGAGACTGGTGAACGGCAGCACGTTGAGACCGACCACGACGACGAGCATCGGGCGATGCAGTCGCTGCCACACGCGGTATGGCATGCGATAGGTGCCCGTCGCGACGAGCACGCCGAAGAACGCCCAGAGCAACTGCTTGCGGAACATCGTGAACGCCGAGCCGCCCGAGTTGACCGACACGATCGACGAAGCCGAGAGCACCATCACGAGGCCCATGGCGACGAAAACGCCCGCGATGAGCAGGATGAGATAGAACTCCCGTCGCGGCTCGGGCTCGGACTGCAGTTTGGCGTTGCCGAGACGGCGACCTTCGAGCACCGCCTTGCGTCGCACCTTCAGCGACGGAATCGCCGTGCCGCCCGTCTCGTCGATGTTCACGGTGGTCATTGTTCGCTCTCTTTCGTGATGTCGCGGACGCAGCGAGCGAAGTCGTCGCCGCGTTCGCCGTAGTTGGAATACCAGTCGTAACTCGTGCAGCCCGGCGACAACAGCACCACGTCGCCCGCGTGCGCGAGTCGGCACGCCGCGCGCACCGCGGCTTCCATCGAGTCGGCCCGCTCCACCGCGCACACACCGACGAACGCCGCCTCGATGAGCTCGGCCGAGTGCCCGATGGCCACCACCGCACGCATGCGCTGCGGTTGGCTCGCCATCGACGAGAGATCGAGTCCTTTGTTCTTGCCGCCGGCGATGAGCACGATGCTGTCGAACGACCCGAGCGCCGCCTGCGCGGCGTGCGGGCTGGTCGCCTTGCTGTCGTCGTAGTACGACACGCCGTCGACTTTCGCGACGAGCTGGATGCGATGCGGAGCGTGGCGGTAGCGCGCCAGCGCGTTCGCGACTCCTTCGACGTTCGCCAGACCCGACTCGAGCACGAGCGCGCACGCAACGAGCGCGTTGGTGAGGTCGTGCGGCAACGAGCGGCCCAGTTGACCGACGTCGACGATGCGCCCGCGCGGCCCGACGAGCGCACCCGACTCCACGCGGTAGTCGCCCGACTCGAGCCCGAACGTCACGACCCGCGCCGCGGTCGAACGCGCGCTGGCAACGATCGACGCGTCACGCACCGGCGCCACCGCCACGTCGCCCGCGCGCGCCGACGACCAGATGCGCTCTTTGGCCTTGCGGTACGACTCGAGGTCGCGGTGCCAGTCGAGATGGTCGGGCGCGAAGTTCAACCACGCCGCCGATTGCGCACGAAAGTCGCGCGTCCAGTGCAACCGGAAACTCGAGCACTCGAGCGCGAAACAATCGTGCGACTCGTCGAGCACTTCCACCCACGGCACCTCGGTGTTCCCGACCGCTGCCGCCTTGCGCCCAGACGCCGACATCATCGCCGCCGCCATCAACGTCGTCGTCGTCTTGCCGTCGGTTCCGGTGACTGCGACCACGGGCCGCGGATTGTCCGACGACTGCTCGTGCCGGTACGCGAGTTCGATCTCCGACACGATCTCGACGCCGCCGCGCAGCGCACTCACGACGATCGGGTGCGATTCGGGCACCCCGGGGCTGGGCGCCAGTCGCGCGAACTCCCCCATGCGCCGCGCGCAGGCCATCGCCGCGTCAGGGCCCTCGAGCAATTCGGCTCCGATCGAAGCCGCGAACTCGGCGTGCGCGGGCGACACACGATCGTCGGCGACCACGAGCTTCTCGCCGCGCGAAGCGAGAAACTTCGCCGTGCTGCGACCGGCGACGGCGAGGCCGTACACGAGCGTCGTCACGGCACTGCGTCTCCGATGAGACGAATCTCGTTGGTGAAGTCGGCGATGAAGAGCGCGACGCCCGCCGCCACGCACAACGCCGCGAGCAACCAGAAGCGGATGATCACGGTGGTCTCGGGCCAACCCGAGAGTTCGAAGTGGTGGTGCACCGGCGACATCTTGAACAGACGCTTCTTTCGTCCGCTCGCCTTGAAGACGCCCATCTGGATGGCGACCGAACCGGCTTCCATCACGTTGATGCCGCAGATGATCGGCAAGAGGAAGTGCGTGTTGGTGGTGACCGCGAGCAAGCCGAGTGCGGCGCCGATTCCGAGCGCGCCGACGTCGCCCATCATGATGCGCGCCGGTGCGGCGTTCCACCACAAGAAACCGCCGCATGCGCCGGCCATCGCGGCGGCGAGCACCGCGAGGTCGAGCGGGTTCACGATGGCGGAATAGATGTCTAGGTTGCGGAACGCGAAGTACGCGATGAGCCCGAACGCGCCGAAGCCGAACATCGCCGAGCCGGCCGCCAGGCCGTCAAGCCCGTCGGTCACGTTGACCGCGTTGGTCGTCGCCCACACCATGAGCGCGGTCCACACCACCCACACCGGCGTCGAGACGTCCCAGCCCGGCACCTCGGCGCGCGTGAAAGAAATCGTCTCGCTCACGCCGGTCTGCGCGGCGAGCAACCACATCAGGGCGACGACGATGCCGAAGGTGATCCAGCCCTTCTTCTTCCAGAAGATTCCGCGGTTGTGCTGACGGCGCACCTTGAGGAAGTCGTCGAGGAACCCGATCACGGCGAGCACGAAGATGGCGATCCACATGATCATCGCCTGGTCGCTGAAAGTGAGACCTTGACGCACGTGCGGCACCAGCCACCCGACGAACGCCGCCGCGAGAATCGCGAGCCCGCCCATCGTCGGCGTGCCCTGCTTGTGCATGTGATGCGTCGGGCCGCGATCTTCGGTGCCGAGGATCGGCTGGCCCTTGCCGAGCCGCGCAAAGTACGCGATGAGCAGTCGCGTGAGAGTGATCGAAGCCACGATCGAGATCGCCGCTGCCATGAGTATCGCAATCATGCGATCACCCGCAGTGCCGAGCGAGCGACCTCGGCGTCGTCGAAGGGGATCTCCCGGTCGCGGTGCGACTGCATCGTTTCGTGGCCGCGTCCGGCGATGAGCACCACGTCGCCTTTGCGCGCGCTGCGGCACGCGGCTTCGATTGCGAGTCGACGATCGACTTCGATCACCACTGCGTCGCGTCGCGCAGGCGGCACCCCTGCGACGATCTCGTCGATGATCGCCTGCGGGTCTTCGCTGCGCGGGTTGTCGCTGGTCACGCACACCGCGTCGGCCGTGCTCGCGGCGGCACCCATCGCGGGGCGCTTGCTCGCGTCACGATCGCCGCCGCAACCGAACACCACGATCACGCGCCCGTCGCGCGCCGCCACGCCGCGCGCCGCGCCGATCACGTTGAGAAGTGCTTCCGGTGTGTGCGCGTAGTCGACGAGCACGACAAAGTCGCCCCCGTCGTTCACGTTCTCGAAGCGCCCCGGGATGCGCGGCAAATCGCCGAGCGCACCGGAGATGTCGGCGACGCTCACGCCGAGTTCGGCCGCGGTCGTCGCGGCAGCAAGCGCGTTGGCGACGTTGAACGACCCGCCCACGCGGCAGCGCACTGGTGCACCGCGCCACTCGAACGTGCTCGACGCCGAGTCGATGCGCACGTGGCTCGCGTCGTCGAACCCGTAGGTGGCGACCGCACAATCGGTGGCGGCGGCAATCTTGCGGCCGTAGGCGTCGTCGCGGTTGACCACTGCGCGATCGGTGTAGACGCGGGCAAAGAGGCTCGCCTTCGCAGAAAAGTACGCGTCGTGCGTGCGGTGAAAATCGAGATGGTCGTGCCCGAGATTGGTGAACACCGCGGCCGCAAAACGCATGCCGGCCACTCGCTGCAACGCGAGCGCGTGCGACGACACTTCCATCACCACGGCTTGTGTGCCGCTCGCGCGCTCGCGCGCCAACGTGCGCTGCAACTCTGGCGCTTCGGGGGTCGTGCGCGCGCCTGACAGCGTGCCGAGCACCGTGGTCTTACGTCCGTTGCGCGAGAGGATCGCGCCGAGCATGTGCGCGGTGGTCGTCTTGCCGTTCGTGCCGGTGATGCCGACCACGCACAACTCGCGGCTCGGATGACCGTGGAATGCGGCGGCAATGTGGCCCGTCGCTTTGCGCGTGTCGGTGGCGACCACCTGCGCGACTCCGGGCAGGTCGAGCACGCGATCGACGAGCAGCGCGACCGCACCGAGCCGTATCGCTTCGGCCGCGAAGTCGTGGCCGTCGTGGCGCTCGCCGCGCACGCAGCAGAACAACGACCCGGCGCGCACCGCGCGGCTGTCGTTGGTGACGTCCGCGATATGCACCTCGGTGTCACCGTGCGTGCGCATCTCGCGCCCGACGTCGGCGTCGACTCGTGCCAGCATCCCGCCCAGAGTCGTCATCGCGTCAGTGGCTGGGTCCGAGTTCGGCGGGTCGCTTGCCGACGCAGCCAGTGTCGCCGGGTTCTGGTCGCAGATCGAGTTCGTTCACGATCACTTGCCCGATGCGCGCGAAGACCGGGGCCGCCGCCGTGCCGCCGAAGCGGTCGCGCGACGACGGGTCGGGTTCGTCGACCGACACGAGCACCGTGAACTGCGGATCGTTCGCCGGCAGGAATCCGACGAACGACGCGAAGTACGCGCGCGAACCGTCGTCTTTCAGGTACGTGCCGTTGTCTTGGCGGATGTATCCGGTGCCGGTCTTGCCCGCCACCGAGATACCCGGCATCTTGGCGAGCTGCGCGGTGCCGTAGCAGACCACGTCGGTCATGAGCGTGCGCATCGTGGCGGCCGTGGCGCTCGACAAGACGCGGCGCGTCGGAGCATCGGGCGTGGGCGTGCTGTTGCCGTTCTCGTCGACCGTGTGGGTCACGAGCTTGGGCCCGATGTACACGCCGTCGTTGGCCACGACGTTGATCGCCGACACGAGTTGCACGGATGTTGACGCATAACCGTATCCGTAGGCGAACGTGAACCTCTCGGTGCCCTGCCAGTTGCGCGCCAATTTGAGCAGTCCCTTCGACTCGCCGGGGAATTGCAGCGACGTCTTCTCGCCGAAACCAAACGCCGCTAACCACTGACGATTGCGCTCGGTCGACAAGGTCTCGGAGACCTGCACCGCACCCAAGTTGGAGGAGTCGACGAGGATCTTGCGCA
>Ga0233424_10002109_pt1 | contig 14993 bp, 18 predicted proteins | sample Watercolumn_Towu_FD_181011 | JGI IMG/M metagenome (GOLD analysis project Ga0233424, IMG submission 181011) | Freshwater microbial communities from Lake Towuti, South Sulawesi, Indonesia - Watercolumn_Towuti2014_125_MG | ecosystem: Environmental > Aquatic > Freshwater > Lake | place: Indonesia...
CGTGCACCTGTACGAGCACATGGCCTTCAAAGGCACCCGCTCGCTGGGCACCAGGGACTATCGGAAGGAAAAACCGCTGCTCGCCGAGCTGGACCGGCTCAACCTGGAGATCGAGAAGCTCCGGGCGACCATGCCCGAGGAGGCGCCGGCCGTGCAGCGGCTGCGCCAGCAGTTCAAGGAGGTGCAGGCACGCGCCGATGCCCTCGTCGTGCCGAACGAGATGGCCATGCTGTACCAGCGGCACGGCGCGGTCGGGCTCAACGCCTCAACCGGCAAGGACGTCACCCGCTACACGGTGAGCCTGCCGTCGAATCGGCTGCCGCTCTGGGCCGCCGTCGAATCCGACCGGATGGCGCATCCGGTCCTGCGCGAGTTTTTCAAGGAGCGGGCGGTGGTGATGGAGGAGCGCCGGCTGCGCACCGACGACAATCCCAACGGGGCCCTGTGGGAAGCCTTCACCGCGGCCGCCTTCGAAGCGCATCCGTACGGCTTCCCGACGATCGGCTGGGCCTCCGACATCCAGGCCCTCACGCCGGCGGCCACCGAGCAGTTCTTCCGGACCTATTACGGGCCGGCCAATGCCGTGATCGCCATCGTGGGGGACATCGATCCGCCCCGCGTGCTCGCGCTCGTGCAGAAGACCTTGCCGGCTTCCCGCGGCGCCGGCGCTTCCGCCGGTGGTGACCGTGGAGCCGCCGCAGCGCGGCGAGCGGCGCATCCTGGTGGAGTTCGAGGCGGAACCCGCCGTCCTGATCGGCTACCACAAGCCCGGCATCGGCCATCCGGACGACGATGTCTTCGACGTGATCGATTCGGTCCTGTCCGAAGGGGTCACCTCCCGGCTCTACCACCGCCTGGTGCGTGAGAAGAAGGTGGCCGCCTCCGTCGGCACGGATTCCGGAACGCCCGGCATCCTGGCTCCCAACCTGTTCGTGATCAGCGCCACGCCGCTCGCGCCGCATACGCCGGCCGAGCTGGAGGCGGCGATCGGCGAGGAGCTGGAGAAGCTCAAGACCGAGCCGGTCTCGCCCCAGGAGCTGGAGAAAGTGCTGAACAATCTTGATGCGAGCCTCGTGCGCTCGCTCCGCTCGAACAGCGGCCTGGCCTCGCAGCTCTCCTATTTTCAGGTCGTGGCCCGGGACTGGCGCTACGTGCTCAAGGCGCGGGACCGTGTGGCGGCTGTGACGCCGGCGGACATCCAGCGCCTGGCCACGGCCTATTTCGTCAAGGCCAACCGGACGGTGGCCACGCTGGTGAGGCCGTCCAAGCCGCTCGAGCCCAAACCGCAGCTGTCCGGGGCCGCCGGAGCCATGCGATGACCGTGGATCTCCGCATACCGCGCCACGCGGCGATCCTGTGCGTCCTGGCCGTCGGTTTTCTTGCCGACCCCTCCGGCCACGCCGCCGACCTCGCGCAGGCGGATCCGCGGACGATGACCTTCGAGCCGGTGCAGTTCACCCCTCCGGATCCCGAGCGAGTGGTGTTGGAGAACGGCATGGTGGTCTACCTGTTGGAGGACCATGAGCTGCCGCTGGTGACCGTCACGGCGACGATGCGGACCGGCGCCTGGCTGGACCCGGCCGATAAGGTCGGGCTTGCCGGCATCGCCGGCGCCACGATGCGCACCGGCGGCACGCAGCGGATGACCCCCGAGCAGGTGGACGAGGAGCTGGAGCGGCTGGCGGCGACGGTCTCCGTCGGCATCGGCACCGAATCAGGCAGCGCCATGCTGGACGTGCTCAAGAAGGATCTCGCGCAGGGGATGCGGCTGTTCGCCGACGTGCTGATGACCCCCGCCTTCGATCTCAAGCGCGTGGAGCTGGCCAAGCTCCAGACGATCGAAGGCATCCGGCGCCGGCAGGACCAGCCCGGCGCCATCGCCGGCCGCGAGTTCATGAAGCTGCTGTACGGGGCGGACCATCCCTTCGGGCGGGAAAGCACCGTGGACTCGGTGAAGCGGATCACGCGCGACGATCTGGCGGCGTTCCATGCCGCCACCGTGCACCCCAACGGGATCATCCTGGGCGTCACGGGTGACTTCGACCGGGCCGCCATGCTCGCGCTGCTGAACGAGCTGTTCGGCGCCTGGCCGCGCGGCGAAGTGCCGCCGATCGTTCTGCCGCCGGTGAGTGCGGAGTCCACCGACCGGACCGTCGTCCGGTTCGTGGGCAAGGGCACGACGCAGACGCACCTGCGGGCGGGGCATCTCTCGGTGAAGGAGGACGATCCGGACTTCCCGGCCCTGACCCTGCTGAACGACATTCTCGGCGGCAGCTCCTTCCGCAGCCGGCTGTTCAACGACGTGCGCACGAAGCAGGGGCTGGCCTATTCGGTCGGCAGCTCGCTCCGCAGCGGCGTCCGCGAGCAGGGGTTCTGGCTCATGCGGGCGGAGACGAAGCTGACCTCCACCCAGGACGTGATCATCCGCCTGATCGCCAACGTGCAGCGGCTGCAGACCCAACCGGTCAGCGACGCCGAGCTCAAGGAGGCGAAGGAGGCCTTCATCAACTCGTTCGTCTTTTCGTTCACCAGCTCCTCCGCCATCGTGGGGCGCTTGATCGGGCTGGAGTATGACGGCCTGCCGAAGGATTTCCTGCAGCAGCTCCGCGACCAGGTGGTGAAGGTGACGAAGGAGGATTTGCTGCGCGTCGCCCGGACCCATCTGCATCCGGACCGCCTCCGGATCCTGGCGGTCGGCCCGCCGGACGCGCTGCCGCAGGTCCTGAACGGGTTCGGGGAAGTGAAAGAGATAAAACTCCCTCCCGAGGGATGATGCTAGAGATCGCCGTCGTGCAAGGCAGTATCCTGGAGGCCGAGGCGGAGGCGATCGTGAACGCGCGACTTGTGTTAGACTGGCTGCCGGATTGCCCGGGCGCGTGCGATGAGAAGGACAGGTATGCGAAGGTTTTGACGCTTGACGGGCTTAAATGGAGTGATCACGCTAGGAGGATGATATGAGTCCTGAAGCTGAGAAACTGTTGAAGGATGCGTTGCGGCTTCCACCGCAGGCGCGCGCGGCACTGGCCGGGCAACTCCTCGAAAGTATTGAAAAAGAAGTAGATGAGGATGCCGAAGCGGCTTGGAGCGTTGAGATCGCGCGGCGTATCGAGGAACTCGAATCCGGAACAGTCAAGACCGTGCCATGGTCGGAAGCGCGGCGGCGGATCCTAGGGCTCTCCGGTGAGTCCAGCCGCACTTGAGTTCCATCCTGATGCGGTAATTGAGGCCGGAGCTGCCAGGGAATGGTACGCAGAGCAAAGTCGGGCAGCGGCTGATGCCTTCATCGCGGAACTTGATCGTGCCATAGAGCTCATCGCACGCAATCCTCATCGATGGCCGGCGTACCTCCACAAGACAAAGCGTTACCTCCTTCGGCGGTTTCCGTATAGCATCGTCTATCGGCAGTAGTCGGGCGTATGGCAGGTGGTCGCAGTTGTCCATGGCCGCCGCAGACCCGGATACTGGCGGAAAAGAGAATAGTCCGGAGATGACGAGCGGCCATGTTGAGATCACGGTCATGCAGGGAAGTATCCTGGAGGCCGAGGCGGAGGCGATCGTCAATGCGGCGAACAGCCTCGGCATCATGGGCGGCGGCGTGGCCGGCGTGATCAAGCGGGCGGCGGGGCAGGAAGTGGAGGACGAGGCGCGACGGCTGGCGCCGATCCCGGTGGGCCGGGCCGTGGCGACGACGGGCGGCAGGACAACATTCCGTCACATCATCCACGCGCCGACGATGCCGCAACCGGCGATGCAGATCCCACCCGAGAACGTCGCCCAGGCAACCAGAGCGGCGCTGACCGTCGCCGAGGAGAAGGGCCTTACGTCTCTGGCTATTCCGGGCATGGGCACAGGCGTGGGTGGCGTCGCGCACGGGGAAGCAGCGGCGCAGATGATCGCGGTCATCCGGGCTCATCAACCGAAGACGCTACGCTCGGTACTGCTGGTGGACGTAGATCATGCGATGGTCGCAGCCTGGAAAGATGAGCTGGGGCGTCATGGCACTTGAAGACGAGTTCTGCGACATCGTGAAGAAGGCGCGGATGGGGCAGGGACTGTCGGTCACCGATCTGGCCGGCGCCACCGGGCTTGCCGCGGGGGATATCACCGTGCTCGAGCGAGCGGGCCGCCAGCCGACCAGGCAGGAGGTCGAGGCGCTCGCCTCGGCCCTGAAGCTCCGCGCGGAGCCGCTCGCGCAGATTGCGCTCGAGGGTTGGAAGCCGGCGCAGCCGGCTTCGCTCGACGGTGTCGAGACGATCATGGGCGACATCGGCGGCTATGCCGTGAAAGGCTACGTGCTGCACGATGAGGGGACCGCGCTCTTCATTGATACGGCGTACAATGCGGAGGCGATGCTGGAGGTCCTCGAGCGCAAGCAGCTCAGGCTCGCGGGCGTCTGCCTGACGCACGGACATCACGATCATGCCGGCGGACTCGACGTGATCCTGCAACACTGGCGGGTGCCCGTGTATCTGGGCCGGGAAGATGCCGCCTTGTTGGGCTGGCGGCCGCCCAAGGAACTGCTCATGCCGCCGGAGGACGGCCGGACGATTCCCGTCGGCCGGCTCAGTGTCTGCTGCATGACGACGCCGGGGCATACACCGGGCGGCATCTGCTACCGAGTCGAGCAAGGCCGGCAGGCCGTCTGCTTCGTCGGCGATACGTTGTTCGCCGGCTCCATCGGCCGGGCCAATCCGTTTTCACTCTATCCCACGCATTTGGAATCGGTCCGCCGCCGCGTGCTCGCGCTCCCGGAGCCGACGATGCTGCTGCCGGGTCACGGGCCGGCGACGACCGTGCGCGAGGAGCGGGCTCACAATCCCTTCGGGGTCCTGTCATGAATGGCCAGTTGCCGGACGCGTCGCCGTCTGCGATGGAAGAGCCGGAGCCGCCGGAGCGGAGTCTTGCCGACCGCTTGATCCCGGTCGGGCTGTTCCTCGCCACCGTCTTCACGACTCTGTGGGCCGGCGCCTATGCGACGCGGAGCCGGCCCATGGAAGGCGCCGTTCAATTCCTCCTCAATGATCCCTGGGCGCTGCTGAAAGGCCTGCCGTTCGCGGGCACCCTGCTGGCGATCCTCATCACCCACGAGCTGGGCCACTTCCTGTTGTCGCGCATCCACCGGGTCCCGGCTTCCTTTCCACTGTTCATTCCCGGGCCGCCGCATTTCGTCGGCACGTTCGGCGCGATCATCCGGATGCACGGGCCGATCATGAGCCGCAAGGCCCTGTTCGACATCGGCGTGGCCGGCCCCATCGCCGGGTTCGTGGTGGCGGTGGCGGCGCTCGTCGTCGGCTTGAGCCTCTCCAAGGTCGTGGATGGCGATACCGCCTTCGGGATCCATCTCGGCGAGCCGCTCCTCCTGCAGTTCGCCACCTGGCTGGTGCTCGGCCCGCTGCCGGAGAACGCCGACGTGATCCTGCACCCGGTGGCCTTCGCCGCCTGGTTCGGACTCTTCGTGACGTCACTGAACCTGATCCCGATCGGCCAGCTCGACGGGGGGCACGTCGCCTACGCGCTCCTGGGCCAGCGGCAGCGCACGCTGGCCCTCGCGATCCTGCCGGTCCTGCTCGTCCTGGGCTTTGTCGGCTGGCCGGGCTGGTTCCTGTGGGCCGGCCTGGCGGGATTTCTCGGGTTGGCTCATCCGCCGGTGCGCGATCCCTACGCCGCGCTGGGCCCGATCCGCATCTGGATCGGCTGGTTCGCGCTGGCCATTTTCGTCACGACGTTTGCTCCGGTTCCTTTTTCCTTCCATTGACGGGATGCGGACCGAGGCCCCCACCATGGCGCTTCTGGCAATCCTTGTGAGCGTGCTCTGGCTCTCCGCTCCGGTGAGCGCGGCAGACCGGTTCACGGTGATCATGAGCGGAGAAGCGGTCAAGGACGAGAAGACCGGGCTCATTTGGGAGCAGTCGCCTGATTGGGAGCACGATGTCTGGAGCCGGTCGGTCAAGCGCTGCGCGGGGAAGACCGTCGGCGGTCAGTTGGGCTGGCGCGCGCCGACCATCGAGGAACTGAAAACGCTGATCGATTCAACGCAGAAGGATCCCGCACTCCCTCTTGGCCATCCCTTTTCCAACATCAGGTCGGCAATCTATTGGACCGCGACGCCGTCGCCCAGCGACGACATCGTTGCCTGGCAGGTGAGTTTCTTCTCCGGGGAAGCGGTCACGGACCAGAAATCCGGCACGCGCCGCATGTGGTGCGTGCTGGGCGCCCCCTCCGGCGCGAAGCGACCGGGCTAAAACGGGAGCCGGCATGATCTGAAGCGTGGAGCCGGTCTCAGCCCTACGATGGGGGGATGATCGGGATCAGGATTCGGCGGGGGTCTTGTCGATCTTGGCCCAGGAATCGCGGAGAGGGACCGTCCGGTTGAACACCAGTTGGTCGGCGGAGGAATCGGGATCGAGGCAGAAGTACCCCTGCCGCTCGAATTGATACCGGCTGCCGGGGTCGGCCCCCTTGAGGCTCGGCTCCGCGAGGCAGCCGGTCAATCGCGTCAACGACTGCGGGTTCAGCAGCGACGCAGGGTCCTCCCCCTCAGGCACGTCGGAAGGATTTGTCTGGAAGAGCGGCTCGTACAGACGCGCCTCCGCCTTGACCGCGTGTGCGGCCGAGACCAAATGGAGCGTGCCCTTCACCTTGCGGTTGGCCTGTGATGATCCGCTCCGGGTCTCCGGATCGTAGGTGCAATGCAGCTCCGTGACCGCGCCGGTGTCCTCGTCTTTCACCACGCCGGTGCATTTGACGATGTAGGCATAGCGCAGCCGCACCTCCTGCCCCGGTGCGAGACGGAAGAACTTCTTCGGCGGGTTCTCGCGAAAATCCTCCTGCTCGATGTACAGCACGCGCGAGAAGGGGACCGTGCGGGTGCCGGCGGCGGGGTCTTCGGGATTGTTGACCGCCTCCAGCTCCTCCACCTGTCCTTCGGGATAGTTGTCGATGACCACCTTCAACGGCCGCAGCACGGCCATGACGCGCGCCGCGCGGCGGTTGAGGTCCTCGCGGATGAAGTGCTCGAGCAGGGCCATCTCGACGACGCCGTCCCGCTTCGCCACGCAGATATGCTCGCAGAAGGCGCGGATCGCCTCCGGCGTGTAGCCGCGCCGCCGCAGGCCCTTGAGCGTCGGCAAGCGGGGATCGTCCCAGCCGGCGACGTATCCCTTGGCGACCAGCTCCAGGAGCTTGCGCTTGCTCATCACGGTATGGGTCAGGTTCAACCGCGCAAACTCGATCTGCTGCGGATGGGAGGGGGCGTCGGCTTCCGTCAGCACCCAATCGTAGAGCGGGCGGTGGTCTTCGAACTCCAGCGTGCAGACGGAGTGCGTGATCCCTTCGATGGCATCGGACAGGGGATGGGCGAAATCGTAAGTCGGATAGATGGACCACTTCGGTCCGGTCCGGTAGTGCGATACGTGCCGGATGCGGTAGAGGACGGGATCGCGGAGATTCAGGTTGGGGGAGGCCATGTCGATCTTCGCGCGCAGGACGTGAGCCCCGTCCTTGAACTCTCCCGCCTTCATGCGGGCAAACAGGTCCAGATTCTCTTCGACCGACCGTTTCCGGTGCGGGCTCTCCCTGCCCGGTTCGGTCAGGGTCCCCCGATATTCCCGAATCTGATCGGCAGTCAGACTGTCCACGTAGGCCGTGCCCTTCGTGATCAGATGCCGGGCAAACTCGTACAGGCGGTCGAAGTAGTCCGAGGCATAGAAGAGCCGGTCGCGCCAGTCGAAGCCCAGCCAGCGCACGTCCGCCTGGATAGCCTCGACGTATTCCGGGTCCTCCGTGGTGGGGTTGGTATCGTCGAACCGCAGGTGGCAGATACCGCCGGGGTGCTCGAGCGCCAGCCCGAAATTCAGGCAGATGGACTTGGCATGGCCGATGTGCAAGTAGCCGTTCGGCTCAGGAGGAAAGCGGGTGACGACGCGGCCCCTATGCTTCCCGGCCTGCACGTCCGCGGCCACGATCTCGCGGACAAAATTTCCGGCTGACGATTCGAGCGCGCCCAATGCCTACTCCTTCCGAGGGGTTACCGCACGCTACACTTCTATCACAGATCACAACTCATTTTTCAGGTAAAAACCTGTTGCACCGGCCTCAACGCACCACGTAAGCTTTTTGCCAGCACCCCGTTGCATCGGTCCCGCAACACCCCGCTCATGAAGAGTCACACCGTCCTTGCAGGAGGCAAGGGCATGCGGATCCTCATGAGCGTTGTCCTGCTGACGGCCGCGCTGGGCGCGATGCCCCCGGTCTCGAGCGCCCAGGATAGCGCGCAAGCCCTGAGCAGCGAAGCGCAGCGACAATGCGATCTCGGACGGCGCTCCGGCGACCGCAACGCGCGTCTGGCGTATTTTGAACGGGGCCAGCAGCTGGCGGAGCAGGCGCTTGAGCTGGACGAGCGGATCGCTGCGGCGCATTTTGCGCTCTTCTGCAATCTTGGCGAGCAGCTGCGGGTCGACGGCGAAATCGAGTTCACATCGCTCTTCGTCTTTCCACGGGTCATGGGCGCGCTGGACCGGACCCTGGAGCTGGATCCCAACCACCTGGATGCCCTCTCGTCCAAAGGCACGCTGCTGGTCCGCCTGCCGGCGATTCTGGGCGGAGACCCTGCCAAGGGCGAACAGATGCTGCAGCAGGTTCTGCAGCGGGACCCCAGGGCGATCAATGCCCGCTTGGCCCTGGCCCGGATCTGCCTGGATCGCGGAAACCGTGAGGAGGCGATGCTGCTGGCGATGGAAGCGCTGAAGCTCGCCGAAGAAAAACGGCGCGACGATCTCATCCCCGAAGCCCGCGCGATGCTGGCGCAGGTACGGTAAATCAGCCTTAGCTCATTGAACGGCCTTTAAAGCCATACATAGAATAGCCCCAGCGGCTGCGCGGGGTCCGTCCCGCGAGCCAGCCCACGGCAATCAGCATCACCATTGTCGCCGCTTCGCGGGCCACTTCCGTGGCGATCAGCCAGTCCGGCGCGTCCAGCGGCTGATACTGGCACGGGTCCACGCGATCGAGAAAGACCCGCAGATAGGTCACCACCGCGGCTTCCACCAGCGCCATGGAGACGGCATAGACGACGACAGCCGTCCAGCGCTTCTTCTCCGTCATCCCTTCACCCCGCGCAGCATGCGCTATGGCTCTCCCCAGAAGTATTTCATCGAGACGCCCGGGTAGATCGCATCCACGTTGTTCTGTCCCGCCACGGTGAACAGGATGCCGGCCGAGGCCAGCAGGTCCGGCGTGAACCGGTATTCCACGGCCATCGCCAGTCCGATCAGCGTGAAGGTCTTGAACTCGGTCGTGATCGCATGTCCGTCGAGCCGGCAAACACGAACAGGAAGAGGGCAATGCGATGCCATCGGCGAAGACGCATCATTGAGGGAGGTGTTCGATGCCCTTGGCGATCGCGTGGAGATGCTTGGGGTTGAGCCCCTGTAGCGGACGGCCATCGAGCCCATAGAAGCTACCAAGATGACCGGGCGCCTGGATCTCGGCGCGGATGAGCACCCGGTTCCCGGCCGACACATCCGGCGGCCGCGGCAGCATGGCGCTGCCGCAGAGACCCACGACCATCACCTCCAGCACGCCGGTCTCATCCTCCAGTGTGAAGAGGTAGGCGCTGTGGCAGGCCGTGCCGGACGGCTGGAAGTAGGTCTCCAGCGGATGGACCTCGCGCACGGTGCCGCGGAGCGTGACCTGACGCAGATGGAACGGCTCCGGATCCTTCGTGATGGTGCCGATGGGCACGTCCTGCGCCGCGAGGGCCGGGTGCCAGGGCAGGCAGACCGCCGCGAGCGCGACAAGCAGCGGACGGCATGAAGACCCAAGAGATCGCATCACGGTCAGCAGACCACAGGACAGCCGGCAGGTCAAGAATCGCGAGACGTCCGCATTGAATCCCCGTCAAAGTCTAGGCTAGACTCCGCGCATGATGAAACAGCCGGCAAGGCATGTGGACTCGTACGTCACCGCCGTGCGGCCGCGGTTCGAGCGGATGCTCGCGGAGATGGTGGAGGTGCCGTCGGTCAGCATGGATCCCGCACATGCCCGGGACATCCGTCGGACAGCGAGCCTGGCCGTGGAGTTTTTACAGGACCTAGGCGCCGATGCCCGGATCGTCAAGACGCCGGGAAACCCGGTGGTCTCCGGCGGCTGGATGACCGGCAGGGACCATCCCACCGTCACCGTCTACAACCATCTGGACGTGCAGCCGGCGCAGGAGCCGGAATGGCGGCAGCCGCCGTTCGCCTTCCGGAAGGAGAACGGGCGCTATCACGGGCGGGGTGCCACCGACGACAAGGGGCCGGCGCTGACGGCGCTGCTGGCGGCACGCTATGCGATCGACCAGGATGTGCCGATCAACGTCCGGTTTCTGTGGGAGCTGGAGGAGGAGATCGGCAGCCCGCACTTCGATGCGGCGCTCAGGCACAAACAGGCCGTGCCCCGGCCGGATTCGGTGGTGGTCTCCGACACGATCTGGATTGCCAAGGGCCGGCCGGCCATGCCGGCGGGCTTGCGGGGGCTGCTCGCGGTCAGGCTCTCGCTGCGGACCGGCACGACCGACGCCCATTCGGGCCTCACCGGCGGCGCGGCGCGCAATCCCCTGGCCGAGCTGTGCGACATCGTCCATGCCTGCGTGGATGCGCGCACGGGCAAGGTCAGGATCCCCGGTTTCTACGATGACGTGACCGCGCCCACGAAGGCGGACATCAAAAACTTCCTGGCTTCGGGCTTCCAGGTCTCCCGCTTCATGCAGGCCTACGGGCTCCGCTCGCTCCGTACGACCGATCCTGCCGAGATCGTCCGCCGCATCTGGGGCATGCCGACGTTCGAGGTGCACGGGTTGGCGGGTGGGTACCAGGGACCGGGCGTCAAGACCGTCGTGCCGGCGCACGGTCAGCTCAAGGTCAGCATGCGGCTCGTGCCGGGACAGACGCCCGAGCGGATCTTCTCGCTGGTGAAACGGTTCGTCTCGAGGCTGAATCCCGACGTCACGGTCGAGGCGGACGGCATGCTGCAGCCGTTCCGCGGGGAGACCCGGGGGCCCTATGCGGAGGCGGCGCGCCGCGCGATGCGGGCGGGCTTCGGGAAGGATCCGGTCTTCGTGCGGGAAGGCGGCTCCATCGGTGCGGTCGTGCAGATGCAGCGGGCCTGGCGGGTGCCGATCCTGTTCATGGGTCTGAGCCTGCCGGAGCACGGCTACCATGCGCCCAACGAGCATTTCGACTGGGGGCAGGCCGCGGGAGGGATGAAGGCGTTCGCGGCCTATTTCGCCGAGCTCGCGAATTTACGGCAGTGATGAGTGATGAACGCTGAGTGCTGAATGTATGAGTTATGGAGGGCCAGGCGACGACGCGAACAGCGGCTTGAAGATGGGATCGCTGTTCAGCACGCCTTTGAGCGTGTCGTTCGCGAGCAGATACTGCCAGGCCTCGGGCGAGGCGCCCGGCAATTTACGATACCACTCCTGCGCCTCGGTCAGGTGAGCGAGCATGGCCCGGTTGTCGCGCCGCGGCATGAAGGCCAGGCTGTAGGCCATCGTGTAGGCGGCGGCAAATTTGTCCACGGGCCGGTCGGTGGAATTGTACGCCTCCTCCGCCTCCTTGTGGGCCTGGACGATCGCGGGATCGTCGAAATTGCGGTTCCACGAGACCTTGGCGATCCGCGACCAGGCCAGCTCGATGAGCGCGTGGGCGCGCAACGGCGGGCGCTCGGGACCCAGGTCCTGTACGAGCGTTTCGTGCATCGCAATGGCCGCCGGCTGGTCGTTGTTCCAGCGGTAGGCGACGCCTAATCGAATCCTGTTGTCCAGATCGCCGGAGCGGAGCTTGGCCAGCTTTTCCATCGCGGGAATGAGCCGGTACAGGAAATCGGCCGGCGTCGGCTTGGCGAACCCGCCCATCTCCATGCCCAGGGCAATGTCCATCCGCGTCGTCTGCGCGTAGACGTCCCAGTACAGCTCGTTGAAGCGCTCGGCCAGCTCGGGATCCTCGAGCGCCACCTTGTGCTCGGCCGCCGCCGCCCGGAGCAGGCTCTGGTAGAGGTCGCGGGACAGGGCGGTCAGGGCATCGGGCTGGTACGGATCGATGATCAGGACGCGGTTCAGCAGGGCGATGCGCTCCCGCAGCTCGGGGAACTGCACGGCGCGGCCGACGGTGGCGATGAGCAGCCCGGGCGCATCAGCCGGCTCCCACCAGGCGGCGGATTCCTCCTCGTAGCTGCTGGTGGCCGTGACGAACGGGACGCGGTTGCCTTCCTCCTCCGACACCGGCAGATTGATCACCGCCGTATCGCCGGGAAAGCCCAGCCGCTTGAGTCCCGAGGCCACCACCCACGTGACGGTCACCGCCTTCAGGGCGGCGCGCGGACGCTTGATCGTATTGGTCCAATGGTAGGTGCCGGGGGCATAGGCGGCCGGCGAGGTCAGCGGATCCTTGTAGGTGACCCGCATGCGCACGAGAACGGTGGGGGCGGACACGACCGGCGCGTCCGGCTTGAGCCGGAAGGAGGCGGCCGGCAAGGGCCGCGTGTCCAATATTTCCGTCTTGAGCCCGCTCCCCGGAGGCGAGAGACCCAGCTGGTCCATGACGAAGAAGGACGAGCCGTAGCGCGCGAGCGGCTCGCCGAAGAAGACCAGCTGGCCCTTGCCCGGCCACAGCGCGTCCATGCCCAGCTCGCGCGGTTCAACCGCGGTCTGGTGGAGCTGCGCCAGCGTCTCCCAGCAGGCCTGGTAGACGGGGTCGGTGGAGGCGGGAAAGGCCGGACGCTTCGTCGTGCCGGCGGAGGCGATCCGGAACTGGCAGGCAAAATCGCGCTGACCGGCCGCCACGCGGTCGCCCGTCGCGAGGGCCTGGGCGTAATGTTCCGCCACCAGGGAGACCGTCGAGCGCTTGACCGCCTTGTTGCGACCCGCTGGCGGCTTCGTCTGCGGCTGGGCGGCCAGGGCCGGAATACTGAACGCCAGGATGAGAAATGACAGGAGAATCAGCCCGACATGACGCACGTGTTCCCGAACCATCCGATGAGTCCTCCGAGAATAAAGAGCCGTACTGTACCATGCGGGCCGAGTGGGGCGATAGTGGCGGCTGTCCGACGAAATGAGGTTGTGGGAACCGGGGCGGGGGCGATCAGCGCGCGCTGCTCACGGGACAAAGGGATTCACTTCGTCGTAGTTGAGCGCTCGGAAGCGGAGCTACCCGGTCATCCACTCTTCCAGGCGGTTTTGGATGTCGAGATCGTCAGGCGGGGTCTTGTGGACCTCGACGTCGTAGATCAGCTCGTACAGCTTCGTCTTGATAAAGGCCGACTGCTGATCGTTGATCCGGACGCCGTTTCTCAGCCCGGCTCGAAACTGCACGCACTCGGCAAGAAACCGCTCGATCTTGGCGAGACTGTCGCCTTCCCTGTCAAACCGAACCATGGGCCTCCTCCCGTGGTCAGACTGTGGCTAGCCAATACGGGCGCATTTTTGCAGATCTCAAAGGAGCTTCAATCAGGTTTTCACCCCAAAGTAGGGGGAGGAAAATTCCGGAAAGTTCGGGGTTCGCGATCCGGAGAATAACGAGGGGCACGCTTGCGAACGCCGTCAGATGGTGAGGCGGCCGGACACAACCCGGCGCGTTACTCGACGAGGATGGTGCCCCGCATGTTGTGTCCCGGCATGTCGCAGATGAAGGGGTAGCTGCCCGGCCGATCCGACACGAACCGGAACTCGGCCCGGCCGTCCGACGGAATGATGACCCGCTTGAATCCCTCGGCGCCGAACTCCGGCGCGCCGTTGCCGCCGAGATTCAAGTTCACACCGTCGAACAGCCCGCTCAGCGGGACGAAGGCGTGCAGCTCCGCATCCTGGTTCTGGAAGGTCAGCCGGATCTTGCGACCGGCATGCAGCACGATGGTGGACGGCTCGAACGCCCTCGCCCGGATCTTGACGCTGATGCTTTCCTCCGGCTCGGATGGGGGCATGACGGGTTCTTCGGCCGAGGCGGCGGCCGCCAGCAGCATCACGAGCCCCATGCACCATGGCGGGGAACGTTTCACCTGCGCCAGCATGGAGGCACCTCGGCGGCTACGAATGACCGATCGCTCTGAAAATCTGGCTCCGGATGCGTGCTTTTTGTGCGGGGGAGAGGCGGGGCGACGCGGAACGCCGGCAGAGATTGACCGTTTGCCTGAGCGAATCCACGAAAATCTCGCAATTCGGACAGAGCGCGAGGTGCTTCTGGATTTCCTTGCAAATGCCACTGGACAATTCATCGTCGAGGTAATCGGACAGCCGGCGGAGGATCTTGATGCAGTGGGCCCGGGAGTGGGTATGGCCAGCGTGGACCTGGCCTGCCGAGCGGCGGCGGCCCGCGGCCGTCTGCGATTTGGCGATCATGGGTCGCATCCTCCTGTCATTATACAATGTCAGCGGGCCGGCGTTTTGACCTTGCGCCGCGCGCCGGCCAGACCCTGCGCACTCAGCTCCTTGCGGATGAACAGGCGGGCGCGGTGCAGGCGGGATTTCACCGCGCGTTCGCCCAGGCCCATGATGGAGCCCACTTCCTTGGCGCTCAGGCCCTCCATGTCCCGCAGCACCAGCACCAGCCGGTACATCTTGGGGAGCTTCTGAATCGCCCGCTCGAGCGCCAGCCGCAGCTCCTTGTGCTCCATCGCCTCTTCAGGGGTCAGGCCCTCAGTGGGGATCTGCAGGCGGAACTCGCCTTCGGAGCCGGGGATGAATTGCTCCAGCGACAGCTCCCGGTCGGGCTCGCCGCTCCGCTTGCGGCGCATGCGGATGCAGACCCGCGACGCAATCGTGTAGAGCCAGGTAGAGAGCTGCGCGTCGCCCCGGAAATCTTTGAAGCCGCGGTAGGCGTTGAGGAAGGTTTCCTGCACCAGGTCCTTGGCATCGTCGGCCTGGCCGCAGAGCCGCTGAGCGAACCGGTAGATGCGGTCCACGTGATCGCGATACAACCGGTCGAAATCCCGGTTTTTCCCGTTCTCCAAGCCGGTGC
>Ga0233424_10002111_pt1 | contig 14962 bp, 8 predicted proteins | sample Watercolumn_Towu_FD_181011 | JGI IMG/M metagenome (GOLD analysis project Ga0233424, IMG submission 181011) | Freshwater microbial communities from Lake Towuti, South Sulawesi, Indonesia - Watercolumn_Towuti2014_125_MG | ecosystem: Environmental > Aquatic > Freshwater > Lake | place: Indonesia...
GTCCATTTGCCGGATGACACCGTTTGCAGAACTCCGTCCGGGTATGCGAATGATTCCGACAAGACCACAGCGCCGTGCGCGCTCCCCAGGACCAGTGAGAGACCAACCGAAGCAACAACATTTCTGAACATAGAACCTCCTTTGGTTTGGCCGGCGAAAGCGAATCCTCCCGATCGCGCTCTTGCGCGTCGCGTGTTTGTGTGATCGCCTCCCGTCGGCGTTTCGAGAGCGTGCTTTACGCTCCCGAGATGGATTTGTCAAATCGGAATTGGTCGGTGCATCTGGACTCGTCGAATCCTGAACCTCGAACCGGGCGCATCTTGACACTGCCACCGAACGCCGGACGCAGCCGAACGCGGACCGTAGCGCAGATTTTCAATCTGCTGTATCGCCGACTTGCAGTCGGCCAGGGCCAGGCAAGGCGAAAGCCGCTGATTTGCCGGGCGGCCCGCGGATTGCAAATCCGCGATACAGCAGAATGCAATTCTGCGCTACGGTGGCAGTGTCAAGATGCGCTCCCTCGAACCCCGAACCGGGAGAAAGATGTCGAAATGGACTCGCGCCGTCCTGTAAGATTCCTCCCTCGAAAACGGCGCCGCTTATGAAACCGTCTTGTTTCCTTCCACTCTCGCTCGTGCTTCTGCCTTCCCTGCTCGACGCTCAGCCCAATTCTTCGCCCTCCCTCGACGATCTCAAACGCGAAGCCATCGGCAAAGTGGACGAACTGCGCACGCTCACGCAACAGATGGTCGATCAGATTTTCAGTTTCAGCGAACTCGGCTTCCAGGAGCACGAGACCTCGAAATACGTCACGGGAATTCTCGCCCGGCACGGGTTCAACCTCGAACACGGCTTGGCCGGGATTCCGACGGCGTGGAGCGCGACGTTCGGTTCCGGAAAGCCGGTCCTCGCTTTCATCACCGATCTCGATTGCATCCCGCGCGCTTCGCAGAAACCCGGCGTCGGGTATCACGATCCGATCATTGAAGGCGCGCCTGGCCACGGCGAAGGGCACAACTCCGGCCAGGCAGTGAACGTCACGGCGGCGTTGGTCCTGAAAGAATTGATGCAGAAGCATCGCTTGCCCGGAACGCTCAAGCTTTTTCCGGGTATCGCGGAGGAGCAGTTGGCCACGAAAGCGTTTTACGTCCGCGCTGGCCTTTTCGCGGACGTGGATATTGTGCTGGGCTCGCACGTCGGCGACAAATTTTCCACCGCGTACGGCCAGCCCGTGACTTCCAGCGGGCTGGTTTCCGTTCAATATGTTTTCTCCGGCAAAGCGGCGCACTCCGCGGGCCGGCCCTGGGAAGGCCGCAGCGCGCTGGATGCCGTGGAGTTGATGAACACCGCCTGGAATTTCCGCCGCGAACATCTCCGCCTTCAGCACCGCTCGCATTACGTGATTACTGACGGCGGCGACCAGCCCAACGTCGTCCCATCCGAAGCCGCGGTCTGGTATTTCTTTCGCGAACTGGATTACGCGCGGATCAAAGACCTTTACGATCTCGGCAACACCATGGCCAGAGCCGCCACGATGATGACCGACACCAAAGTGAACCAGCGGCTCCTCGGTTCCGCCTGGCCCGCGCACTTCAACAAAGTCGTCGCGGAGATCCAACACAAGAACATCGAACGAGTCGGCATGCCGGACTGGAGCGACGCCGATCAAACGCTCGCCAAAGCGCTGCAACAGGAGATTCGCGCCAAGCCCGACGGGTTGAAACTCAAGGTCGAGCCGCTCTCCGAACCCAAGGAACCCACCGGCGGCGGTTCGGATGACATCGGAGACATCTCGTGGAACGTGCCGACGGTCTATCTCTATTACCCCGCCAACATCCCGAATCTTCCGGGGCACAGTTGGGAGAACGCGGTCGCGATGGCGACGCCGATTGCGCACAAAGGCTCGACCGCCGGGGCAAAGGTCCAGGCCGCGACCGCGCTGGACTTCTTGCTCTCGCCGGAATTGGTCAAGAGCGCCTGGGTGTACTTCCACGACGTTCAAACCAAAGAGATCAAATATGTCCCCTTGATCCAGCCGACCGACCAGCCGGCCATCGAATTGAACCGGGACAAGATGGCGAAGTTTCTCCCCGAACTGAGGAAGTACTATTACGATCCCGCGAAACACAAAACCTATCTCGACCAGCTCGGAATCCAGTATCCGACCGTAAGGAAGCCGTAAATCTTGGTGATAGCGGTTTAGTTCAAGGATGGCACAGAACGTTATGGCACTCGTAGCAAACACCGGATTCCGCAACAGGCGGAAGCCTGCCTTGCGTGTAATGCCTCAGTCTTGCCCGGTGGTAGCGCAGATTTGTAATCTGCTGTATCGCCGACTTGCAGTCGGCAGCGTGTCGGCCAATCCCACGCGCCGCGGATTTCAAATCCGCGATACGGCAGAGTTCAACTCTGCGCTACGATCAGGACATCTCCCGGGCAAGACTGAGGCATTACGCTTGCGTTGAAACATGCTGACTCTCGAACATCTGGCGGAATTATTCTCCAAGAATCAGGACGCGGCGCGCTCTCGCGTCAAAGAATTCGCGCTGGGCCACAAGTTTTTCGCCTTCAACTCCCATCCCGCGATCATGGGTGTGATCAATCTTTCTCCCGATTCCTGGTATCGTGAGAGCGTTTGCCTGACTGCGGACAGCGCGGTCCGGCGCGGGCACGTGCTTCACGCGCAGGGCGCGGACATCATCGACGTAGGCGCGGAATCCACGCTGGCGCACGCGGCGCGCGTGGGCGAGGCCCTCCAGACGGGCAAGTTGCTTCCGGTGATTCGCGACTTGAACGCTGCGCGTATCCTTATCTCGGTCGAGACGTACCATCCGTCCGTCACGCGGAATTGTCTGGATGCCGGAGCGAGTATTCTGAATCTGACGGGGCCGGAGCGAAGCGAGGAGATGTTTCGCCTGGTGGCGGAACGGGGCGCCGCGGTGATCATTTGCTACGTCCAGGGCGGCAATGTCCGCGAAGTGGGCGATTTCGACCTGGCGAGCGATCCGGCGGCGGCGGCGTATGAATTCTTCGCCCGTCAGATTGAGGCGGCCACAAAGCACGGGGTCGAAAAAATTTTCCTCGATCCCGGGCTGGGCTTCTACTACCGCAACCTCCAGGACAGCGCCGTGCGGGTCCGGTATCAGATGACGACCTTTCTGAATACGTTTCGGTTGCGGACGCTGGGCTTTCCGGTATGCCACGCGTTGCCGCACGCGTTCGAGTATTTCGGCGAGGAAGTGCGTTCGGCGGAAGCGTTCTTCGCCGTGCTGGCCGCCCTGGGCAAGACCGATCTGTTCCGCACGCACGAGGTGCCGCGCATCAAATCGGCACTGGACACGCTGCAGGTTTTTGCGCCTTAGCCGTAACAATTCAGTGAGATGAGAGGCTCGCCCTCACCCCGGCCCTCTCCCCCAGGGAGAGGGAGTAACTTTCGCACGCCGGTGGATTCATCCCTGTTTGGGGAGCGTTTCCCAGAGCGGGAAAGAACGGTGCCCTCTCCTGGGGGAGAGGGTGAGGGTGAGGGCGATTCACCTTTTCAATGAATCGATGCGGCTTAGCGCAACTTAGACTTAGATTGGAGGCTTTATGGTGGACTCGAAGGGCTTTTTTCTTGTCCCAACGCCTCTGGACGGTCTACGCTCCGGTCCGTTCGGAAAAGTAAATTCCTATCAATCTCACACTCAGGCCATGAAATCCGCGTGCGTTGTTTTAGTCGGCTGTTTCGCTTTGCAACACAGTGATTCAATCCCTCGCTTTCAACAGCTTCTCTCGCCAATCCAAAGATTGCTGCGGAAGCAACTGCTTTCGAAATCAATCGGGTTGCAAAGCGATTAAGCCATACATTACGATAATCCTATGAAATGGTTTTTGGCCTTCATAACTTTGTTCGTGTTCGCCCTTGCTGGTGTCGTCCAGGCGGATGGACCAGACGCCCAGTATGTCAAGATTTACAGCGTAATTGCGGAGGCCGATCAGGCCGCTAATGCTGGCCAAACGGACGCCGCCAGAGAGAAGTACCTGCAAGCTCAGGACGAACTGAGAAAACTCCAGAGCACCTCTCCCAAATGGAATGAGAAAGTCGTTCAGTTCCGCATGGATTACATCGGGGAGAAGTTGAACGCTCTGGGCCCGGGCAAAGCGGCTCCGGCGCGCACAGAGAAGCCGGCCGCTCCCACGTTGCCGTTGGCCGGCGAGAAAGATCGTCAGATTCAAGCGCTGGCCATGGAAGTACAGCAATTGAAGGAGGACAAAACAATTCTTGAAGCCAAATTGAGAGAGGCCTTATCCGGCCGCCCCGCGGCAATTGATCCGCGTGAATTGGCCAGGGCGGAGGAACGGATCAAGCTGCTCGAGAAAGAAAAGGAGTTGCTCAGAGTCTCACTCGAACAGGAGCAGTCTAAGCCTGGCCGACAAGCGGACGCAGCCCTTGTCGAGGATCTGAAGAAGGCTTTAGCGAATGCGAATAAGAAGCTGGGTGATCAGTCCGAGAGAGTCGTTCAACTCGGCCGTGAGAAGGAGATTTTGGAAACTCGCCTGCAATCCGCACAGAAAGAGGCGCAAGCGGGCCGGACCCTTCGATCTGAGCACGATGAACTGCTAAAACGATTTGCGGACACCGCGAAACCCACCGCGCCGGGCGGAGCCAAAAGCAGCCAGCCACAGAAGTCTCCCACGCCGAACGACGGACGGGACTATGAAGCGGAGATTTTCCGACTCCAGTCCGATTTGAAAACTCTGCAATTGGAGAAAGCGATTCTCGAATCGGCGAAGAAGGACTTGGAAACCAAATTGGCCCGCTTGACGACTTCGGACGCCAAGCTGGTCACAGCAGAAAGCGAACGGATCAGACAGGTCGAAAAGGAACGAGACGATTTGTTGAAGAAACTGAACGAGACGTCCCGGCAGCTTTACGACAACAAAGCTCGCACTGAATCCGTCCGCAAGGAGCAATTCGACAACGAACTGGCCATATTGCGGGCGCGTCTCGAAGTTTTTGAGGCCCGCGCGGTCCCGTTTAGCGATGCGGAGAAGGCGCTGTTCGAGAAACCTCGATCGATGGTCGCGAGAGCGGATCCCAAGGCGGGAAAGAAGTCATTGCGTGAATTGCCTCGGGGCGCCGCCCCTCTGGTAGCCGAAGCGGAAAGGGCCTTTGCCGCCCGACGCTACGACGAGGCGGAAAGGAAATACAGCGAGGCGCTGCGGCTGGATGAGAAGAACACCCTGACTCTGGCGAATCTGGCAGCCTGCCAGTTGGAGCAGAACCGGCTCGACGAGGCCGAGACAAATCTGAAGCGCGCGCTTCAAAGCGAGCCGGACGACGCGCAATCCCTTTCATTGATGGGAATCCTGAAGTTCCGCCAGGAGAAATTCGATGAGGCGTTGGACTTGCTGAGCCGGTCCGCCCAACTGGAGCCGCAGGATTCACAAACTCAGAATTACCTCGGGATAACCCTCAGCCAAAAGGGGCAGCGTGGGCCGGCTGAGACCGCCCTGCGCAAGGCGGTTCAGCTCGCTCCGGGCTACGGCGGCGCACATCACAACCTGGCCGTTATCTACGCTACACAGCAACCGCCGTTCGTTGAGCTGGCTCGGTGGCATTACCAGAAGGCCCTGGCCTCGGGCCACCAACCCAACGCGGAACTGGAGCGATTGATCGAAGGCCAAGGCGCCGCTTTGGAAACCAAGTGAAGTTATGACGTTGACGGAAAAGATTCTTGCGCGCGCCGCCGGCAAAGCGTGCGTTCAGGCAGGCGACAATATTTGGGTGAATGCCGATGTCCTCATGACGCACGATGTGTGCGGTCCGGGGACGATCGGGGTGTTCAAGCGGGAATTTGGCAAGCAGGCGAAGGTCTGGGACACAAAGAAAGTGGTGATCATCCCGGATCACTACATTTTCACGGCGGATTCCAAATCGAATCGCAATGTGGATATCCTTCGGGAATTCGTTCGCGAGCAAGGCCTGCCCTATTTCTACGATGTCATCGGCGACCCGAACGGGCACTGGGTCTTCGACTCTTCGAAGGGCATGTTGAAGCGGCAGTACGGCGCGTCGTATGCCGGTGTTTGCCACACCGCGCTTCCCCAGAAAGGCCACACGCGTCCGGGTGAGATCCTGTTCGGAACAGACTCCCACACGTGCATGGCCGGCGCGTTCAATGAATTTGCCACCGGCATCGGAAATACGGATGCCGGCTTCGTGATGGGGACCGGGAAACTTTTGCTCAAAGTTCCTGAGACCATGCACTTCCGGCTTGAGGGCAAACTCCCAAAGGGAGTCATGGCCAAGGACGTGATCCTCCATTGCATTGGAGAAATTGGATTTGATGGGGCGACATATCGAGCGATGCAATTCGACGGACCGGGCGTCGCGAATCTCTCGATGGATGATCGCATGACAATCGCCAACATGGTGATCGAGGCGGGCGGCAAGAACGGCATCTTCGAGTTCGATGCTCAGACGCAGGCGTTCGTGGATCATCGCTGCAAACTCAACGGCACCAAGGCCGCTTACGAGCCCGTGGACAAGGAGAAGGACGAGAAGTTCGTTTATGAGCTGGTCGTGGACCTCTCCAAGCTCGAACCAACCGTCGCGTGCCATCCAAATCCAGGACAACGCAAACTCGCAAAGGAGCTGGGACACATCCGGTTGGACCGGGCTTATATCGGCTCATGCACGGGCGGAAAGACGAGTGACTTCTTGGACTTCGCGCGGATTCTCGAAGGGAAGCGGGTCTCAATCGACACGTTCGGTGTCCCGGCGACGCCGGAGATCGTGCATGATCTCCAGACGGCCCGATGGGGGGCAAATACGGTTTGGGATATCCTGGTGGAGGCCGGAGTTAAAATGACGGAAAACGCAAGCTGCGCCGCTTGCCTGGGCGGGCCCGTGGATACGTTCGGGCGCATGAACACACCCCTGAAATGCATCAGCGCGACCAACCGCAATTTCCCCGGCCGGATGGGCCACAAGGAGTCCCAGGTTTTTCTGGCTTCACCGGCCACGGTCGCCGCCAGTGCCGTCAACGGACGCATCACTGATCCGCGCGAGTTCCTCGGCTAGCACGGACAAAGGCTACGAAATCTACAAGGAACTCCGGCTGCTCAAAGGGCAGATTTGGGAGTTCCACTTCCAAGACGCGGGATTCCTGCTCGGCCAGGGCCAAATCGATTTCGCGAAGTCGGGACGCGATCAATGAGAATGGATTCACAGGCTGGGCAGGCCGATCTGAACTATCTGCGCACGTTCCTCTCCTAAGCCGTAAGTATTCGGTGCGATGAAAGGCTCGGTCTGCCGGGTTTGACCAATAGTCGAGTCTGTTGAGGGAGTCGAGCACACCAGGCCGCCCAAAAAGCGGCAGAGGACTGCCGCACTCCAAGACGCTCCCGCGCTGCAGCCCGCTCCGCTCCGTTCATGATCCCTCGGCGCGATCGAGGAATCTTGGAGGCTCATTCTCAAAGTCAGCCTTCACCGGGGACGGATCAGCATTTCCTCGACGATCGCGTGCGGCGGGAGGTTGATCGCGAGCAACACGCACTCCGCCACGTCTTCCGGACGGAGCATTTTTTTGCGAGCCTCGGCGGTGGGCGGAGTCGGGCGCCGCTCCAGCAAGGGCGTGTCGATGTCGCCCGGCAAAATGGAACACGCGCGGACGCCATTGCCGCGTTCCTCCGCGTTGATGGATTGGGTCAGCCCGCGCAGCCCGAACTTGGACATCACGTAGGCCGGCCCGGATTTCGCGCTGGCCAGGATGCCGGCGTCGGAACCGATGTTGACGATGGTGCCGGACTTGTTCTCCCGCATCGACGGGAGGAACGCCTGAATGCAGTAATAGGCGCCATGGAGATTCGTATCGAGCATGAGGTTGTAGTCGTCGAGCGAGAGGAACTCTAAACTGCGGTTCGGCACATTCGTCCCCGCGGCGTTCACCAACGCCTCGACGCGTCCGAACTTCTCGAAGACGCGGTTGGCCATTTTTTCGACGGCTTTGCGCTGGCCGATGTCGCACGGGCAAATCAGCCAATCGTCGGAATAGAACTGGCGGGCGAGTTGAGCAGTTTCCTGAAGCGCGGCTTCGCGCCGCCCAAGCACGGCGATCACCCAATTCTGTTTCGCCAGCGCGATGGCCACGGCGCGGCCCACTCCGCTCCCGGCTCCGGTGATGACGGCGGTTTTGTTCATGAGTGATTCAATCCGTTCGAGACGCGTGCCTGTAGCGCAGGTTTGTAACCTGCTGGATCGCCGGTTTGCAATCAGCCATGCGCCGAGTGTGCCAAGCGCTTCGGCTTTCCCGAATGCTCCCGAACAATTCCGACGCCTTGCCGAATGTAATTCAGCGATACGGCAGAGTGCAACACCGCTTCGCGCGTGCTCGCGCTTGAGCCGTATCTGTTCATTGAAAAGGTGAATCGCCCTCACCCTCACCTCTCCCCCAGGAGAGGGAACCGCCCTTTCCCGCACTGGGAAACGCTCCCTAAACAGTGATGAGTTCACCGGCATACAAAAGTTACTCCCTCTCCCTGAGGGAGAGGGCCGGGGGTGGGCCGGGGTGAGGGCGAGCCTTTCATCGCACTGAATAGTTAGTTACGGCTTGAGATCATGGCGCGAGCGTGACGCGGTAAAACCGCTGGGGAACGGTCTTCGCGTCCAAATCCGGCACTTCGAAGAATCCGTCGGCGCTGATCACGTTCGTGACGATGGGCGACCAATGCATCAGGTTCGCGGACGCCTCCAGCACGTAGATCAAGCCGGGTTCTCCCGTGACGCGCAAGCGCAAGCTCGCGCGGTCCCGGTCAAAAGCCACGGTGGTCGCCAGGGTCCTGGACTGAATGACCAGCGCGGCTTCGACGGTTGCGTGCGCTCCCCCGCCCGTGGAGGTGAAAGTCAATCGCAATGAGTGAGTGCCCGTGGACAGCGTGAGGGCGTCTGCCTTGACGAACACGTCGATGATCACTTCCTGCCCCGCGTCGAGCCGCCCGCCGTCCAGGGAAAGTGTCAGCCAGGACGAAGCCCCGGACACCGTCCATTCCAGGCTCGCAGTGCTGGAATTTTTCAGCGCGAGCTTGGCCCGAGCGGGCAGGAATGGGCCGCCCGGCGCGGCGCTGAACCGCAGCGGGTCAGATGGCGAAACCACGAGAGAAGCGGTCGGAGAAATGGCCGTCAGCACAACAAGCCCTTCGGCGTTGCCCTTGCCATTGGTCCAGTTCGTGAAAACGATGCGGTTTGTGTGGGTGCCATCGGGCAATTCGTTCGCATCGGTATCCATTGAAGCCGTCACCGTGGCTCCATCTCCAGCCGCGAGCGCGCCTCGAACCGGCGTGACGGAAATCCAATCCTCAACCGCGGTGGCAGTCCACTCCACGGCCGCGTCGCCCGTGTTGACCAGGGTGTAAATCTGCGTGGCGGGGTTGAACGGGCCGCCGACGAAGCCACTCGACACGAACGTCGAAGGAGGGGTCACTTCCAGAACGCCGTTCGTGCCGTTGACCGCCAGGGTGACGGAACGGCTGGTATTCCCGCTGCCGCTCTTCAGGTTGATGAAGTCAATCGCGTCCAAATAACTTCCCGCACGCAAGTTCCGGGCTTCGGAATCGATGGTGGCGAGCACGGACGCGCTTTGGCCCGCAGCCAGCGTGCCGTTGGTGGCTGAAAGCGAGAGCCAGGGCTGACGTTTTCGCGCCGCCCAATCCAGACTGGACTTGGCCGTGTTTTGAATCACGTACCACTGGCTCGGCGGCGAGAATGGCCCTCCCATGACGCCGGATGAATTCAACGCCACGGACGGCGTCACAACAATTCCGCCGGTCGAGGATGGAATGAACAGAATGGCCTGACTATTTCGGAGGAGCGTGCTCCCATCGAAGGAATATCTTCGCGCCACCAATCCCGTTTCATTCTCGATCCCCACGGTGGCCGTCTTGCCTGCGCCCCGGCTCCGGCTGGCCTGGACTTGCAGATATTGGAAGAGAATCTCGTTCGAACCTTCGCTCAACACCACCTGGAACGTGAAGGAGTAATCCGGCCGCTCTTTGTGCGACACGTTCACCCAGGAAATGACCGCCCGGCGATTCGGCGCCGTCCCCACCGCTCCGATGCGCACTTTGCCTCCCGATGCCGGATTCAAATCGTCCCACCAAGGGCAAATCACGGCGTTGGGAAGTCCCGGACTGGGCAAGTCCGTGTTCGCAGCCGTGTCCAGGCGTTGATTGGCGAAGCCGATCAAGCCGTTCGCGCCGACGTAAAGTTGTTCGTAGTTTTGCCCGTAGAAATTGAAGCTGAATGGCAAGGCCCGCGCCCCGCTCACCCCGTTGTCCGTCAAAGCGATTTCGGTCATCGCGGCGGGATCGATCCAATCGAACGTCGCGCTTTGCACCTGATAGTTGGCGACCGCGGAAATCGTGCGGCTTTTTCGACTCGTGTTCCCGCTCGCGTCGGTCACCGTCAGGGTGACCGTAAAGTTTCCTTCGCTGCTGAAGATATGAGTCGGGGTCTGGGCGGTGCTCCTGGCCGTGCCGTCGCCGAAATCCCATTCCAGCCGGAGGTTTTCTCCCGCGGAAGTGTTGCGCAATTGCACGGTCAGAGGCGGACTTCCCGCCGTGGGTGTGGCGGTGAAGTCGGCCACCAAATTCGCCGTGAGCGCGCGCTGCAAGTTGAGGCGGCCGCCCGTCGCGCACCGGCCCGCCAGGCCGGGCAACGGATCGGTGGTGGCGAGCACGCGATTGATGATTTGGCGATAACTTTCCGCAGGATGCAGCGCCCGCAACAGCGCGATGGCGCCTGTGACGTGCGGCACCGCCATCGAGGTGCCGCTGCTGTAGGTGTAGGACGAATCAGAAGTGTTGAACGTGGAGTAAATCGTCGAGCCCGGCGCTGCGAGGTCAACCGTGGTCGCTCCGAAATTTGAAAAACTGGCCAGCGCGTCGGTCCGCGTCGTCGCCGCGACCGAGACGATGTTGTCCAGATTGAAGTTGGCTGGATAAAAAGAAACCGCGTCGTTGTTGTTGCCCTCGTTGCCCGACGCGGTCACGAAAATGATGCCCGCGTCCCGCGCTCGCTGAATGGCGCTGGAGAGGAACGTCGAGTTGCCCGTGTCGCCCCAACTGGCATTGATGACCTTGGCCCCTTTGGATCGGGCGTAATCCAGGCACTGAATCGCATCCGAAGTCGATCCGTAGCCCGTGCTGTCGAGAAACCGGCAGGCCATGAGCTGGACTTTCCAGGCCACGCCCGCGACGCCGAGCCGGTTGTTGCCCACGGCTCCAATGATGCCGGCGACGTGCGTGCCGTGGCCGTCGGAGTCCTTCGGGTCGCCCGTGTTGTTGACGGCATCGATGCCATAGACGTCATCGATGATGCCATTCGCATCGTCATCGACGCGGTTGGTCCGTTTGTCTCGGTCCAGCGCATCCAAGCCCGACTCACCCGGATTCACCCACATGTTGGCGGCCAGATCCTGGTGGGTGTAGCGGATCCCGCTGTCGATCACCGCCACGACAACGTTGCTGGCTGAATTCAAGACATCCCAAGCAGGCACGGCTTGGATGTCCGCGTTGGGCAAGCCGCCGTTCTGGCCCGTGTTGCGCAAGTTCCATTGCGTTCCGTCAGTGAAGCGTGGGTCGTTTGGCGTCACCGCGGCGCGAATCCAATAATCCGGTTCCACGTGTTCGATCAGTCCGCTCGCCCGGAATCTCTGGAGAAAATCAGGCACAGCCGCAGCCGGGGGCAATTCCACCACGTCCACATTTCCCAAGTTTTTGAAACGCCGCAGAACACGGGTCCGGTGGCGGGAGTGGAGAGTTGCGAGTTCTTGCAGATTCGCGCTCTCCCTCGGCTTCACCAGGATTCGGTCCGGGCGGAACCTCGGTTCGCGATTCCCTTCCGGCGCGGGTGATTGGCCGAACAATGTAGCGCTCCACCCCAGCGCCGCTATCAGCAGGAGGATTGATTCAAATCTGTTCACGTGCAGCCCAAGAATTACAGCGAGATTCACGCCAGTTTGCGGCCGGTGGCAAGTGCAGGAGAATGAAGCGGAGCGGACTCACGTCCGCTGCTACGAGGCTCGTGGGAAGCTCCCAGTTCCAAAAGGACCTGCGCACGGCCCATGAACCTCGCCACACCGAGATCTCTATGGAGTGCGCCGGCGGAGCGCAGCGGCGACGGCGCTTTGGCGTGGGCCGCGCCTTCCGGTCTCGAAACGAAAGCGGGGTCGCGCTGCGCTTGCCCCCGCACTCCATAGGGTCGTCGGTTGTGGCCAGGCTCATGGAAGGGGGAACGTGACGTCGAATCTCCAGCCGGTCTAACCTATCCCAGCGTATGCCCAGAATTTCCTTCGTCTATCATTTCGCCACAAGTTAGGCGATGGCGGATTAAGAAGGCGTTAAGGCGTCTGTTCCGTCAGTTACGAGCCGTGCCGTAAATTCGGCGGCAAGTTGCCGCCGACAACGGGCTGGTAGCCCGTTCCACCTGCAAACTGGGATTTTCATTGTTTGTCCCGCCCAGCTTGGCAGCATTCGCGGCGCATGAAAATCCGCGAAATCAAATGCGCCGGCCTGCGCGGCGCGACCCCGGAAGGAGGCTGGAGCAACGAAATCAAGCCGGAAGATTGCGTGCACACGCTCGTGGTCGTCCACACCGACGAAGGATTGATCGGCCTGGGCAGCGTGTTCACGAGCGACCAACTTGTTCGCGGAGCCCTCGCGGTGCTGGAGCCGCTCTATCGCGGGGAGAATGCCCTCGAACCGGAACGCGTCAGCGAGAAGCTTCACCAGAACACCTTCTGGCTTGGACGCGGCGGATCGATCACGCACACGATCAGCGGCATCGACATCGCGCTCTGGGATATTTTCGGCAAGGCCACAGGCCAGCCGATCAGCCGATTGCTCGGAGGCCGATACCGCGAGCGCGTCAGGCCGTACGCGTCGATCCTCATGGATCAACCGGACGTCCTGGCCGATCACTTGCGGAAGGTCAAAGCACAGGGATTTCGCGCGTTCAAAATCGGCTGGGGACCGTTCGGGCGCAAAAGCCAGGCGCTCGACGAAGCCATCGTCCGCGCGGCGCGCGAGGCCATCGGCCCGGACTCGCTGCTGATGGTCGATGCCGGCGCGAGCGACGCCTACTGGCCGCAAGGCTACAAATGGGCGTTGCGCACCGCGGACATGCTCGCGAACTACGAGGTCTTTTGGTTTGAAGAACCATTGGTTCCGGACGCCATGACTGACTACGTGGAACTGCGCCGCCGCGCGCTGTTGCCCATCGCCGGGGGCGAAGTGCTGACGCGGCGGCAAGCCTTTCAACCGTGGCTTCAGGCCGGCGCCTTCGACATCGTGCAACCGGACGTGACGAAAGTCGGCGGCATCAGCGAAGAACGCCGCATCGCCTGGATGGCGAAGGAGAACGGCGTGCGTTTCATCCCGCACGGCTGGAATACGGCCGTGGGCCTGGCCGCCGACCTGCAACTCGCCTCCGCACTTCCCGACACGGATTTGGTGGAATATCTAACCGGCTCGCCGTTTATCGATGAGATCGCTGCCGGCGGGTGGAAGCTCGACGCCGAAGGTCTGCTTCCGATTCCAGATAAGCCAGGGCTTGGGCTGGACCTGGATCGGAAGGCCGTCGCGAGTTACACCGGGAACTCACCGTTGTTCGAATGTGAGATTTGACAAGGAGGGCGAATCCCCTTACCAGGAGTCCGTATGTTCACGGCCCAACAACTTCGAGAGAGAATGGAAGAAGGGCCCTTCTGTCCATTCCGGATCAAGATGTCCAACGGCGACACCTACGACTTGAGGCATCGCGAGACGGCCTGGGTTCTCCGAAACGCCATAGAAATTGGGCTCGATCCCGATGCGGAAGGATTGGTGTCACATACGCGGCGTTGTGCCATCCTGCACATCGCCAGCCTCGAAGATATCCCGGCATCGAAAGCGGCTTAACAATTACTGTAAGCCGTCGATTTCATGCGCCTGATCCGTGCAGTCTGTGTGCTTATCTATCTCTTTTGGGAAACCGATGCCCTCTTGGCCAAGGCGCTGCTGAGTTTTTGGCCGGGCGGGGCCAGTGAACTCAGATTGTCGTCAAGCAGATGCTTTACGTCCGCGTAGTGCGAATCCGGCTACCAGGGCAGACGCGACATTGTGTGACGAAAGTCGTCCGCTGCCGTCTTCTCTTCCTCCGTCATGATGCCTCTCACACGCGGGTCCCGCAGGGTGTCGAAGACATTCCAGAAGCTGTAGAAGGTGGCGGAATCCTTAAATCGTTGCGGCATCTTCCGTCTCTCCAACTCTCTGGAGTCCGGTGCAAGCATGAATTCGAGCGCTACACAGGGCGACAGGAGCGCCGACTCCTGTTGTGTTTTTCCTGACGCGCTAGCCCAAACGGCGTAACCAGCCTTCTCCGGTTTGAGATAGGGGACCCACAGGATCGGACTCCACTTCCTGGCCTTGAACCAATCCCTCATCACGTTCACCAAGGTTACTGGATCTCGCTTGGCTGGACAGCACCACACGCCGAAAACCACGACAGAATTAGCTTGGCGAAGTCTCCGAACAACGGTGTGACTATGGCCAGGAAACAAAAACGACGGCGGTGATCCGAAGCGCCTTGGATCGGCCAGGTTCTCAATAGGCTCGTAACTGATCAGGCGGCGTGTGGAGTTTGTGATCGTGAAGATTGCGGCTCGTTCGCCGGCTGAGTTGTTGGTGTATCCCAGGAAGGCAATCTCAGGGCCTCGAAGGTTCGCGCGACAGCCTGGCGCGAACAGCCAGACGGCAACCGTGACAACCAACGCGCTGCAAACCCAACGTCTGGCGCGCCGCCTCATTCTGATTGGTGCAAAGAAAATCGACCACGCCTTCCAACCTAAATCCTCTCCGCCAGCCGCGACGCCAAACGATGCAGCGCGGGCGAGCGATCCATCGGATCGAGCCGGACGTCGAGTAAACAAAAGCCGTCCTTCTC
>Ga0233424_10002112_pt1 | contig 14951 bp, 11 predicted proteins | sample Watercolumn_Towu_FD_181011 | JGI IMG/M metagenome (GOLD analysis project Ga0233424, IMG submission 181011) | Freshwater microbial communities from Lake Towuti, South Sulawesi, Indonesia - Watercolumn_Towuti2014_125_MG | ecosystem: Environmental > Aquatic > Freshwater > Lake | place: Indonesia...
TGATAGCGCGTCCTTGCGGTCCCAGGCGGCCAGTGGCCAGTGTCGAAGGCATCAAAGTGATACACGTAGGCGTCGAATTCCGACTGTGCAAGCATTGCCTCGAATTTGTGCAAGGGCTGGATCGGGTAGGACAGGCCGGTGATGGTAATGAGCCAGTCGAACTCTAGGTTGCCGTCACACCAGCGCATGGCCTGCAGGTACTGCTCCACCAGGGAAAAATCGCCCCATTCTCCCCGCACCGGCTCGGGCACCAGGTGAACCCGCGTGTCTGGCTTGAACAACCCCGGGGCCAACGCTGGACCATTCGGGTCGTGGTGCACCGCGATCAGGCAATCCGGACTAAGGCTCCGAATACGGTCGACAAGCCGCGCCAACTGCGGGAGATTATCATGGGAGAAAATCAGGTAGAGCACACGCATAGGAGGCCCTCCTCAGTCAAGCCTGCCCGAGTGCGCGGCGCGCGAGCGTCCTGGCCAGCCAGGCCGTGAAGCCAAACCGGGAAGACGGAAAGGGCCTGGAAATTGGATGGAACAAGCGGGCGCCGGTCGGCTTCAGGCACTCGCTGGCGATGAGCGCATCGCCGATCTCCCTCTTCGCGGCGGTAAGCGTGACCTTGTCCTTGCCGCCGATATCCATGGGCCAAACCACGTCCAACTCGGGATACTTTAATAGCTTCAGGCCCATGCAGCTGGCGAAGGCGGGCATCTTGTATTCCAGGAAACCCAGTTCCGGCTCGGGATTGGCCACATATACATCCATGAAGCCGCGAGGCACGATGCCCGTGACGAACTGGCAGGCCAGGTAAGGCCCGTTGAAGCCATAGCGGGCGGCCATCATTTCCGTGAAGCGCACGAACTCATCGTGCTGCGGCGTATCCGGCCGTGTCCACCACCAATGCGGCCCCACCTCCTCGATCGCGCGCAAACCCGGCAGATAAATCTCGTCCCGCGCCACGTTCCCGAAGATCCGCCGCAACGGTGCCAAGGCCAACATGTCCCATTGCATGATCAGCAAGGTATCCCATTCCAGCTTCATGCCCCGTTCACGATACCAGGCACTGATCATCAAATCGCCGTGGTGCCACTTCCACTCGGCGCCACGGTCTTCGGAAAATGCCCAGTCGTCATCCAGCAGACCCGGCATGCGGGGAGACACGTTGCCGGGCAGAAGCGGGCCACCATACAGACCGTATAGCGGCAGGCCCGGATTCAGCCGACGCAACAGCCGCAGGCGGTCGGCACAAATCTCCGGCTCTTTGTACCACCAGAACAAAATGGCCAGTCTTGGCGTTTCTATGTGCGGAGCCTCCGGCTCATCCCGGATTTCCATCTCCCCCCTTTCTGCTGTCCATAAAATGGACCAGGCGAGTGTACAGCGGAAGAGGCAACATCGCCGTCAGGATGTGTCGCAGGTCGCCCACCTTATAGGCCCCAGCGCCCCCGACATGGCGAAACAACTTCTGTGCTGACACCAGGTCGCGCTTCCAGAAAGCCCGGTAGGCCTGGCGCAGTACTTGGCTCTCGGTCAAATCGCGCAAGCGCTCGCTGGACAGATGCGCCACCAATGCCGGGTTGGCACGGATGAAATCCTTCTGGGCGGCGAGCGCATCCAGCACTTGGCGCCACTTGACCGCGGAGACCTGGTTCTGGCCATGCCAGCGATAGAACGCTAAAACTTCGGGAACGCGCGCCATGCGTCGGGTCGCGGCCAGGACACGCAGCCAGAAATCGTAATCCATCGAGGAATAACGACGTTCTGAAAACCCCCCGAGGTGCTCCACCAGTTCGCGCTTCACCAAGGCGGCATGGATGGGCCAGGGGCAGGTGCGCACGAAGTGGGCGACCGGATCATCTTTCTCATACTCGGGCGGGACATAGGGCGCAGACTTCACGCCCTCCCCCACGTTCTGCCAGCCACAGTAGGCAAGATCGGCATTGTCCGCGACCAGGGCCGCATGGAGTTTCTCCAGGGCAGAGGCATCCCACCAATCGTCGGCATCGAGAAAGGCCACCAGATCCCCCTTGATCAGGCGCAGAGCTTGATTCCGTGCGGGATAGGGGCCCAGACGATGGGTATGGGCAATGGTGATGCGGCCCGGGTACTGGCTGGCCAGGGTCGCTGCGATTCGGTCTGAACCATCGGTGGAACCGTCATCCACGAGCACGACTTCCACATTGCCGTAGCTTTGACCCAGTGCCGAGCCTACCGCCTCCGCCAGATAGGGCGCTGCATTGAAGCAGGGCATAACCACCGAGACCAGCGGCCGGGCGTCAATATCCGTCTTGGTTGGCGAGGAACTCATGGCCGCAACTCCTCGCGGATCACCTCCAGCCAGGCGCGCCCCCACTTCTGGTCGGGCTCGACGTGGTTGCCCTCCGCCCATTCGTTCCAGGCCTTGAGGAATACGATGCGTTCCTCCGGGGGATGATTCGCAACGCAGGACAGGGCCTCGCGCAGGTGGCCCCGGAACAACTCTGGCGTGGCGTTGTGAAAGACCAGGCCGCGCATGCCGATGCGTGGCGTGTTGTCCCAGTTCGGCAGCACCAGGGGATAGTCGCGCCATACAGGTTTATTCGACCGCAACAGGATGGGCAGGATTTCCTCGTAATCCCAGAGGGTCAGTTCATGCGTGTTACCCCGCAGGGCCAGCTTAATTTTCGTGGACAGAAACCGTCTTGGGATGCGGCCATCCCGCGCCGGCAAGGCCTGCATGGTGGAAGCGTCCAGGCCGCGCTCGCGAGGGTCCCAGTGCTCGTTGCGGTGGGAAACGCCGACGAGATGAAGGCCGGGCAAGCCGGATTTCGCCGCGCGTTCCCGCCAGAAATCCGTGACCTTGCGTATATCCGGAATGTCATCCGGTTTGTAGATGGCGAAGATGGGTTTGCCGTCCACTTTAAGATAGCGCCGGTCAGTGAAAGCTTGCATGAGCCAGTCGAAGTGGGCGGCATGATCGTCCCAGCCCGGATAGACCTGCTCGATCAGCATGGCGTTGGTGCCCTGCCAAGCGGTGTTCCAACTGTGGTTTGCCCAGCACAGGCAGAACGGGAAATCGGGTTCCGAGGACAGCAGGATTTCGTTCACCGGCCGCTCCAGGATGCGGCGCCCGCCAAACCAGTAGTGGTAGTAGCAAAAACCGGCGATGCCATATTCCTTGGCGAGTTCGGCCTGGGCATGGCGCGCCTCGGGCAAGCGGAGATCATAGAAGCCCAGGTCTGCGGGAACATGGGGCTGATAATGCCCTGGGAAAAGGGGCACCGCCTTGGCGACGTTGGTCCATTCGGTGAAGCCTTTCCCCCACCAGGCATCGTTCTCGGGCGTGGGGTGGAACTGGGGCAAATGGAAGGCGATGAGGCGGGCGCGGGCGGTCATGGTGTCAGGTACAAAGTTGGCAACAATTAATCGGTCAATTCCGGATAAACCTTAAGCGGCGTGCCAGTAATGCTTCAATCGATCGAGCCACCTTATTGCCCAGGGGCCGCGCCAATTCCGATCACCCAGCCACGCGCGGGCACTACCGGATTTTGCCCCGCCTCGCTCATCGGGGCTCCAGCCGCCGAGTGCCAGTCCAGGCTTTCCGAGGGCGGAATGTCCCATGCAATCGGAATCCCCGTCGTGGTGGGATTGACCACCAGCAGCTCCTTCTTGTTTTCCCGCCCCAGATTCGCCAGGCGCAACCGGTCGTCCATGGCCACCGGACAAGGCCATTGGGCACCCGGGGTGACGGCCTCCGCGTTGCCTCCCAGCAGGGAGGGCGAAAGTCCCAAGCCATTGTCGTCCAGGTCGATCATGGCTTCCGCCAGCCAAGCGCGGCAATGTGCCTGCGGGTTATCCAGGCACAGGTGGTACAGAGCCTCCGCCCAGAATCCAAGCGAATCGTCCTCTTTGCCCTTCAACTCCTTCCAGCGCGCCTTGATGCCGCTGGCCTGGGTAAAGGCAAAGCTTTCCTCCAGCTGGGCAACCAGATAGGCGTCCCCAAAGAGTCGGCGGGTGCGAATCAGGTCCATCAGGTTCACCGGCTGATACCTCACGGAAGAAGCGTATTGCACCAGGTCCCGTTCGATATAGCCGCCGGGCATGACCAAGCGTGGAAACCTCGCCTTGATGCCTGGAAGCCGTGGAATCAGATATTTCCAGGCCAAGCGCTTGAGGGCGCGCAACGGCAATGGCAGTGACGCCGCGCGGCCAGAGGGAAGAAAAGTCAGGCCGATGAGCCGATACAGGGGGCGGTACAGCCATTCGGCCGTGCGCAGGCCGAGGACACGACGGGTCGTGCCATTGGCCGAAGCGATCAACCCGTCATAGCTGGCGTCTCCACGGACCCGGCCATAGCGGGCCATGGCGATATTGGTGTCGAGGTGGGTGTTCAACACCAGCAGGTTGCTGGGGGATTTCCCCAGGGCGCGACTGGGTGCGTACCGGAAGGGGTAACGCCCCAGCGTCTCCACGTTTTCCTCCAGGGAATCGTGCAGATACCACGCTCCCGCCTCCAAGGCATCTACCTTCCCAGCGGCGAAGGCGGCTGCCTTGTCGAGGGCCTGGCCGACGGCCGGGTCGCTTGTTTCCTCGAAGTACGCCGACAAGAGATGCATGGCTCCGGCATGCAGCCGATAGTGCGACTCCATGCCTTCGGTCCATTCCCCGTGGTACCAACCGCCATCCGCCGCCTGTCTTGCCGCGACCGAGAAGGCCACCTGTGTGCGTAGCAAGCCATAAATCGGCTTGCGGGTAGCACGCAACAGGCCGGTCAGAGTGACATAGAGCCCATAGGCATCCAGTTCCGAGCATACGCGCCAGTATTTCGGCCAGACCTCATGGTTTTCATAGACATGGCCATGAACCAGGTGCAGATACAGATCCGCGGGCTTGGTGAACGCGGTATGGGAACTCCATAGAAAGTAGGGCTGCCTCTCCAGTGCGGTCATCATACCCAGGCCGTTGGTCAGATCCGGCTCGGCGCCGGGCAGTCGCCAACACACCAGATCCAGGGTGTGGCCCGCCGGCATGGCGAGTTCCAGTTCCAGGGATTGCGGGTTCGCCCGCAGCCCCCGTACCGCCGCCTCCGTATGGGCGAGGATGTGTCCATCCCGGTCCAAACGGCGTGCCCGGGGGAGTTGCGGTATCCAAAAGCTGTCCATGTCCCCTCGGGGGGGAGAGAGCCACCAACCACCGGCGGGACAGGTCTGCAACTGATATCCGCCATCCAGGGAAAGGATCGCCCGCCTGGCCTCGCCCGCATTGAACCTGCAAAAAGCGGCCCTGGCTTCCGTGCCGTCGAAACGGTCCACCAAGACATCTATGTCGTGGGTGGACGCATGGCGTTGCCTTACAAAGTGAGGGCTTTCCACCAAAGGCACATCCAAACGCGTGTCGGGCTCAGCAAACAAGCTCTCGACACGCAGCTGAAGGGGGGGCACCGCCTGCGCCTGCATCATGTCGCGATCCGCAGCATCCTCTTCCACCGCTTCGCCTCCTCGTGCAGCGCGGGAAACGGAAGTAGCAGGAACGCGGCGGCGTAGGCAACGCCACCGGCAACGCTGGACACCATCAGGTAGGTCTTCATCGAATGCTCGCGCGTACCGGCCGGCAAGATGTGGTCCACAGCCATGAGCACCGCCACCAGGATCGCATTGAGCAGCAGTCCCGGTGCCAGTGCATCCAGCAGTTCTCCAGGCGTGGCGCGCAAACTCCGGTTGGCCAGCAGATACATATGCGTCGTTGAATAGACTTGGCTGATGACTATGCCAAAGGCCACGCCAGCAAGGCCCCAGTGCAAACCGAAGTAGCAACCGAGCGCCACGATCACCCAGGTGATGGTTTGCACCATCACCTCGACACCCACGCGATTTGTGGCCGCGAGCACCGCCCCGCATGGGTGCCCCACGCAATACAGGAGCCCGAGGGGCGCGAGAATTGCCAGGGGAATCGCGGCATCGGCCCAATGCTCGCCATAGACCACGACGATGAATGGCTCGGCGAGCCACCAAAGGCCAACATAAAGTGGCAAGGTATACAGGATCAGCAGCGAGACCATTTTGAAAAACAGGTACTTGATCGCGTCCGGATTGTCTTGTGCCGCCGACATGGAACGGAATACAGGTTGATAGATTGGTCCGCTGATGGTCGAGAACGGCAATTTGGCCAGGCTATCCCCCTTGTTGAAGAGGCCGACCATGCTTGGTCCCGCCATTTTGGTGATGATGAAATTACTGGTCTGCTGCCGCAGGTAGCTGATGAAGTCGTTCAGGGTAATCTTGATGCCGAACCCGCTGTGCCTCCTGGCCACTTGGGGATCGAACCGCAGCCGGGAACGGATGGGTGTCAGCCTGAAAATGAATAGATAGCCGACAAGGCTACCAATAAGCCCCCCCCATACCAGGCTCTAAACACCATAACCCATTACCGCCATGGCGATGCTTACGATACCGCTTAGCAGGGCTGAGGCAAGCCCCACGAGAGACGTCTCCTTGAACCGCATTTCCCGCTGGAGCCAGATGTTGTGCAGATTGAGAAAAGGGCGCATCAAGAAACTGATCGCCGAGACGCGAAGCAAATCCTGATATAGCGGGCTGCCAAACCATTCGGCAAACCAGGGAGCGATCGTGAAAAACGCCGTGTAGATGATGACCCCGATGGCAAGCTGCACACTGAACACCACCTGGAAGTCCGCTTCGCGGGCTTCCTTGGCCCTGATCAAGGCCTGCCCCATCCCGCCGCTTGCGATCAGGCCGACAAAACCCGTGAATATCTGGATCGTCACGATCATGCCGAAGTCCGCCGGAACAAGCAGCCGCGCCAGGGCTATGCCGATGGCGAACTGAAGCGCCTGGCTGGTCACATTGCTGCCGACCAACCACTTGGAGCTTTCACGGATGGATTGGGCAAGGCTCATCGGAAGGGAGCGGCCTTAGATGCCGGCGAGGGAAGGAGTCGGAATGACCGGGCAGGGCTTCCATGAAGATTAGCCACTTCACCTGGACTTGGATCGGATGGAGGCTTTCAAGGCCCGGATTTTCTCATGGAAATGGCATGCGAACGGTGCAGGGTTTACCCCTTATCAGGGCACATGCAGGCCATTGCCCGTATTTCTTCCCCCCAGCGCCCCGCGGATCGCGTCAATCGGCCACTTCACGGCGCGCAGCAACCTGTATGCCGGTGAGGCGACCAGATCAGCATGCACACGTTGCAAGCTGGCGTGATGCCTGCCCAATGACTCGGCGATTTCCTCAGCCGAGACCGTACGTCGAACGAGATGATCCAGGACCGACGAGAGCAGCGCCTGATCCTGCTCCGCAAGTCCAAACCTCCGCCCAAGCATCGCCATGCGTTCTTCATGCCATCCCGGTTCGGGCCGGCTACTGGCCCCACCCAGCCTAAAGCGTGCCACCACCTCATCGACATGGCGGAATCTGACGGTCGGGTCGAGCATGCAACGAAGGTTGAACTCCCAGTCCGCGAGGATGGGAAAGCGCAGATCGAATCCACCCAAACGTTTGAAAAGCTCTCGCCGGTAAAAGATGGCCTGATGGCAAATGTTCCTGGTCAGCAGCTTTCCCAGATCGAAAGGGCCGTCGTAGATATCCTGCCGCGGCACGCGCAACACATTTCCGTAGAGCACATCGCAATTAGCGTTCTCTTCGATCAGTATTTTCGCCAACACCTCGGCATCGAACAATTCGTCGTCTGCGCCGAGGAAATAGACCCAGTTCCCCTTGGCGAGCTGGATGCCCTTGTTCATCGCGTCGTAGATACCCTCATCCTGCTCGGATATGACCCTAACCCGCAGGTCCCGTGCGGCAGCATGCTGCGCAATCTCGACGGTCCGGTCGGAAGATAGGGCATCGAGAATCCAATGCTCCCAGCTCGCAAAATCCTGGTTGGACACGCTACGCAGGCAACGTTCCAGGGTTTCCTGGGCATTGCGGGTAGGCGTGATGACCGTTAGAACCGTGTCGGTTTGCAGTGGGCCACAACCACAGAGTTCAGCGCTGGTGGCCATACCCTTGGTATTCACTTGTCGCATGAGACGTGTTGCCTGTATTTCCCCAGGCCAAACCCATCCATCCTGAGTACAACGCGGCACCACACGCGACGGGTTGGCAGGAAGGTCGCTGCAATTGGTATAGGAAGCGGTTTTTCAAAGGATGGTCTCCCGAGGGCCTCACCACATACAACGGCAGATATTCCCGAATCTTCAGGCAATCCGCTCACTCTGCGACGACATATCGAGCGATCCACCCAACCTCGATGAACCTCAGTATCACATTCACCCGTCCGGAGCGCGCTGCTGCCCTAATTCGGCATTAATCGATATAGCGCAACCGAGCCAATTCGTTGTTCTAGCATCCCTCCGTAACCGCATGAGGTGCGCTGGGGCAGGGATGTCTCGTTGAGGCAAACTTGGTATCGCGGACTAGTGACAAGGGGTAGACCTTGCGGATCGGAATGGCGCGTTGGCCTGTCCGTTGGAAAGGCATAGAGCCCGCTGGTGGCCAGAAAGCGATGCGCAAATGGCGCGTGCACGATAACGTCGGCGGGCAGATGTCTCCCTGCCCACAACGCGATATCACGATAATTCTTGTCCTCCGTCGTGATGAACCGCATGCGGTCCGGATCCAAGAGATGCCACGTCAGCGCGCCACAGACCATGATCAACAAGGCAAGGGGTAGGACCGGTGTGGCCCACTCCAATTGCCGCCATCTCTGCCTGATCTCTTGAGCCCCATGCAGAAGGTAGTAGAACAGGAATGGGAGAAAAGGTAGCCAATACCGCGCAGCACCACTTCGTGGCACCATCATGAAGGCCAAGGCCAGCGGCAGCCAGCATTCCACGGCACCTCTCCTGCGACGGAGCAGCACCAGCCAGCCGAATCCAGTGACCGCCAGCAGCGGCAGCGACAATGCGAGCGACAGATCGTTACGGAGCACCCATTCGAGCGGCAGGATAGGAAGCAGGAAATGCGCGGGGTAGCGGAGTTCGTGCCAGTACAGGCGCTGGACGTATTCCATGGGCGGACGCAGCAAATCGCTCAGCACGCCGGCACCATTGCCGAAACGGGTGGTGATCCAGTCGAGTGGCTGGGTGGCCAGAATGTGGCCCGTGTATCCCTTCCAGGCCAGGATCGCGATGACCATCGGCACGCCATAAGCCATGCATGCAACGAGTCTCCGGCGCATGGGCCAGGGCCGTAGCAGGAAGTAAAGCAGGCCTGCGGGCAGAAATATCACTGCGTAACCCCGGGTGAAAAAGGCCATCACGGCCAACAAGCCCGCAAGGAATGCGGTGCGGCCACCTTCCGCCCGAGACAGCCCCAGCAAGGCGGCAGCAACCGCCGCGATATAGGGCACCTCGGTCATGGTGTGGTGGCTGTATAGAAAAAATGCCGGACTGAGCGCGGTCAACAACACCGCCCAAGCGCCAATTCCCTCTTCCTTCCATAGTCGTTGCAAGAGGGCCAGGGCACCCAAACCACAACATGCCATCACCAGCTTCAACACCACCCAATTCAGGCCCGCAAGCTTGATCACTCCGGCCAGCAAGATCGGGAATAGGGGAGGCCAGGCAGCATGGTGGCCATAGCTGGCGAACGGCAGGGTATCGCTGGTATAGCGGCCATGTTCCGCCAGGTTCCACCCCAGTGTGACGAACCAGCTGCCGTCATCGGCGTTGTAGCCCGGAAACTCCGGTGACGGAAAAAGAAATACCAGGTAAAGCGTCGCAACTGCATAGGGCAGTAAACGTGCACCCATGTCACTCAGCCGCAGCTAACACACGAGCAATGACTTCCGCCTGGTACTCTTCCAGTCCGATCCAGAGAGGCAGACGCACAAGCCTTTCCGAGAGCGATACGGTATGGCGCATATCCCCCGCAACTCGGCCATGCCGCAACCCCGCCGGTGCGGCATGCAGCGGCACGTAATGAAATACGCTGAATATCCCCTCGGCCTTCAGCGCCTCGATAAAGGTGCTGCGCTTTTCCAGCGAAGGCAACAGCAACTGATACATGTGGGCGTTATGAGCGCAATGGGAAGGCGCCTGGGGACGTCGCACCTTGCCCCTTCGCTCCAGATCCGCGAAAGCGTCGTGGTATGCGCGCCAGATATCCAGGCGGCGCTGGGTAATCACATCGGCCTCCTCCATCTGTGCCCAAAGGAAAGCGGCGATCAGCTCGCTTGGTAAAAAAGAGGAACCAATGTCCACCCAGGTGTATTTATCCACCTGGCCCCTGAAGAATTGGCTTCGGTTGGTGCCTTTCTCACGGATGATCTCGGCGCGCTCGGCCAGACGCGCATCATTGACCAACAGCGCCCCACCCTCGCCCGCGATGATGTTCTTGGTCTCGTGGAAGGACAGCGCGCCCAGATGGCCAATGGAACCGAGTGGGCGCGCACGGTAGGTGGACATGATGCCCTGTGCGGCATCCTCGATGACCAGCAGGTTATGGCGCGCGGCGATGCCCATGATGGAGTCCATCTCGCAACCCACCCCAGCGTAATGCACGGGAACGATAGCGCGGGTTTTTTCGGTAATGGCGGCCTCGATCTGGGCCTCATCGATATTCAACGTATCCGGGCGGATATCCACGAACACCGGCACAGCGCCACGCAACACGAAGGCGTTGGCGGTGGAAACGAAAGTGTAGGACGGCATGATCACCTCGTCGCCGGGCTGAATATCGGCCAGTATCGCCGCCATCTCCAACGCCGCCGTGCAGGAATGGGTCAGCAACGCCCGCCTCGCTCCCGTGCGCACCTCCAGCCACCGATTGCATTGCTTGGTGAAACCCCCGTCGCCCGCCAACCAGCCGTTGTGGTGCGCCTGGGCGATGTACCAGAGTTCCTTACCGGTCATGTAGGGTTTGTTGAAGGGAATATTCATGCGAGCCTCGTGCAGGTGATTCATTGAATGACGCAGGGTGCTGAAACCTGAAATGCGCCCGATAGGAAAAGTGTGGGGTGATCAGCCTCACTTGCCAGGCTCAGCTTGAGAACACGGCTGTTGGCTGCATGCTTGCAACACTCATCGGCAAGCCCACGGCTGAAAGTTATGGCCTCGCCAGTGGCCCATCGTGGATCGCCACAGGAAATGAGATTGGTCGAGTCTGGCGTTATCGAAATATCGGCGTTCATTGGGTACGGGGGGCCGAAATAGCGGACAAGGTTCAAATTCTCTTGGGCGATGCTGGAAGACACCAGCAGGGTAAGGGTGCCCGACTGCCGATATAGCCAGTCCGCCAATAGATGACTCTCCCCCAACGGGTAAGTCCGCACCTCATAGGCCGGTGGCCACAGGAATTGTCTAAGATACTGCAGCCTCCATCCGCCTGGCATCTGCCGTAGTTCCGGGTACATGATCGGGTTGGCGACAGCATGCCCCCCAAAAAATGCAAGCACCAGCAGAAAGGTTGTGGCACGCGCTGCACGCCCCCCCCGCAGCGCCCGCCATCCTGACCAGAGCCCCAAGCCGCTGATAAGCATGAGGGAAGGGACCATGGTAATAAACATGCGTGTCTGGGCCTCTCCTGCCGTCAGGGTATGAACCAGGGGTAGCACGCAGAGCAGGAACCATGTCCAAGCGAATCGGAACAGTCTTGTTTCCCTTCCTAACAGCAGGGAAGCCGGCAATCCCAGCCATAGCATCCCACCCGCGACGATTGCCACCGGCCAAAGCGCCCCCTTGGGGGGAAGGGCGAGCGACACTCTTTGCCGAAATTCAAGGATCAGTTCCGGCGAAGCCAGTGGGTGGAATATCCACGCATAGCCCGCATAGAAAATAAGGGCTGCGCAGGCCGCCCATGTCAGGACAGCGCCAGTCTGTTTGCGGCCGATATCCAATGGCGGAGCGACCAGCATGGCCAGCCAAGCGGAGAGAAACACCCAAACCCCGTCCATTTTCATGCTGAACGACAGGCCAGCCAGCAAACCCGAAAGCAGAGAAAATGCAGGCCGGTTCATCTTCACCGCCAAGGCAACAAACCACATGCCCAGTGCGATGGCAGCGAAAACGGGGACTTCCGGAACGAGATTACCCGACATATAAATATGGGCACCCGAGAGCGCAAACAGCAGCGCAGTCGATGGGGCGACCCATCCAGGTACTGTATCGGTCTGGTATAGGCGGAATAACGCCCTGACCATCATCGCCGATCCCGCCACACCCAACGCCATCAGCAGGGCATAGGCGGCCACAGCCGCGTTGATCGCTGGTTCACCGCCCCCGGCCAAGCTGAGGATGCCACCAAGCAACGCGATGTGGCCAAGCCGGCTGAATCTCCAGTAGGCCTCGGGATAGGCCTCTCCAGGCGGCAGCGGTCGCCCCCCCCGGACCTGCCCGGCGATCTCCTGAGCATGCGCAGCATAACTGGTGATCAACGCCTGGCCCGCATTGCGGTTAGCCTGGTACAGATATATCGGAGTATCCCAGTGCACTCCCCGCAAAGGACGCTGCATGGCAAACAAGGCGACAGCGCACAACACCGTGCCGAGTAAGGTCCATGCCACCCTGCCAAGCAAGACGGTTGCTTCGCCTTGAGTGGCAAAGGGCATAGCGGCAGACAATTTACTAATGGCCGGAAGCAAGGTTGAAGCGGCAGTTCCGCGGGATACGGTATACCCGCGCCACGCTTGGGACTTCCAAAGTTGTCAGGGAAGACGTCATGTGAGTCGACAAGGGCTGTGGCATGGACCCTGCTACCATACCGACGAGCCGGGCGAGCCACCCTCCCGGCCTTGATTCGGCTGGCGACAGGACGCCGAGATACTCCCAGCACAAAGGGGGATCGGAGGGTCTGTGCAATGACCATCGACTCCAGTCTTCGTCTTTCTCGTCCCAAATGGCATAAGCGGGATGCGACGTGACGTGTGACCAATCAAGCCCGATCAGTGGCACCACTTTTGGGTTTTTCCCTTCTCGGTCGAAATGAGAGTTAAACACCGACGCTTTGACAGCGTTGACTGAACCGTATACGACTGACTCAGGATGCAACTCCGCAAAGGAGGCCGCAGCTCGGCCATTGGCGGTGGGCGCCCACGCCGCTGCCTGTTCCAGTCCTGAAAGCAAGACACCACTGGCAACACTCACAACAAGCATTGCCGCGTGCAGCGCCCCCTTCAATTTAGAGAAAAAATATCCCCCCAGCAAAGCCAATGGGGCTGTAAACATGACGAGATAATTGCTTTGTTTGGCGATCAAGGTCAGGGGATTGAGGGATATGACATAGAAAGAGAACAGCAGCAACATTCCACAGCACCACGTCAGTATGCAAACCATGGCCGTGTGACCTTGCTCAATGCAGCGCCTCTTCCGGAACCAAATAAGACCCCCCGAAAATGCAAGATACGCAAGCAGGCCGGTATGCTGAAGCTTGGCGAACAGATAGCCGAAATAGTATCCGGGCTCGGTTCGGAAACCTTTCTGGATAAGGTAGACGTCGTTCACGGTGGCGTTGAGCACCTTGAATACATGCAGGGGATCACCATTGACCACCCACATGAGTAAACAATTGGCGAACAACATGGCCAAGGCTCCCGCGGCAAGCCACAGACGCCGGTTTCTCCAAGGCCCGCATAGCCAAGCGAGTGGTAGAAATAAGACCATGTAGATAATGGTCGCTTCTTTGACCCAGTAAACGAACCCCGCCGCTACGCCGGCGATGAAGTAGATACCAGCCCTGTCTCGCGCCTCAGCCAGCAGGAATAATGCGAAGCTCAACGTCATGAAAAAAGCCAGAGGGGAATCCGCAAGCAGCCGGCCGGCAAGATTTACGTGCAGAGGCAAACAGGCCAATAGCAGTGCCCCGAAAATGCCCGCGCGGTGATTCAAGAGACCACGGCCCATCACATAGACAAGGGCCACCTCGGCCAGCGAGCAACCGAATGCCCAAATGGCGGCGACCGCCTCATGCTTCCCGAAAAGCCATAGAAGGCCGGCAATCGGCAAGTTGATGCCATAGCGCAAAGCTCCGATGTACTGGTCGGACCGCCATTCACCGCTGAGGATACTGATCGCGGCTCGCACATAGATCATCTCGTCCGATCCGGAAAAACCGGTATAAAACATCAGCCGTAATAGCGCGGCGAAGCCGACCAAGGCTGCAAGCAAAATGTTGTCTCTGGATGACCAGGGTTGCCATGCGAGACGGATACCGGTCGATGTCACTCTAGATTTCCCATTTCACATGATGATTGCCGACATTACACGCCGGTCCACGAATGGCCGATTCGATTCCTATGCATGGGATCGTAAAGGTATTGGGGCAACGGCTTTACCGGGGGCAGCATGTCGTAAATAAGTGCGTTGCAGCAATTAAGGCTTGAATACCCAGAATTTCTGCAAGAGGAAGAACACTCCAGCCAGCACTATTATCATCGCCCCCTGGACAACCTGATGCGGACATCCCAGGTCATCCACCAACCAGGCCAACACCAGAAGGTTGGCTACATACCCCCCCGCGTAAACGCTCAGGTAGCGCATCAGGGCGCTGGCGTGTCGTCCGGAATGGTCAAATGTCCAGCGTTTGTTGAACAGGAAGGTCTGCGCCACGCCGATGGCGTACACCAGACTCATGGCGCTCTTGTGGCCGACACCGGTCGCGGTCAGGGTGAGATAAAGGATATACAACACCGCGTTGGAAGCGAGGCCCACCAGGGCAAAACGCAGCGCCTGGACACGGATGCTCACGGTTTCACACCCTGCGGACCCAGTGCAGGGTCATCTCCGGCGGTCGGAAGCGGAAATCCAGGCTGGAATAGAGGCTAAGAACCGGACTGTTGCGGGCCGCAATGGTGGTACCCACCTCGGTGGCGCCCTCGGATTGGTGGTGGCGCAGCATGGTCCGCCATACCTTCTTGCCGTAGCCACGCCCCTGGAAGACCGGCGACACTGCAGTCAAATGCCAGTAGCAGCTGCCACCGGGTTTGCTCTCGGTGACGAAAAAGGCCACTACCTTTTGGTC
>Ga0233424_10002113_pt1 | contig 14950 bp, 16 predicted proteins | sample Watercolumn_Towu_FD_181011 | JGI IMG/M metagenome (GOLD analysis project Ga0233424, IMG submission 181011) | Freshwater microbial communities from Lake Towuti, South Sulawesi, Indonesia - Watercolumn_Towuti2014_125_MG | ecosystem: Environmental > Aquatic > Freshwater > Lake | place: Indonesia...
GATAGATTTACCGCTATCAACTTATATGCAATGCAAACACGCATTGCATCGAGAGTATTATGTTATCAAATTAAGTTATTGATAAGATGTGAAATAAAGATTTACAGGGAATTATTAGACACGCTCGGTAAAACAAAATCTTTATAAACCTTTAAAATCATGATTTTTTGTCAAACTGGACAAATGTAACTTATAGTTAGTTATTGTCTATATTATTTAAAATGGTTAAAATTAGTGAGAGAAATACAAATACAGATAATTCTGAAGACGCTCTTGTATCTAAAAAGAGAAAAATTGTAATTCCTGGGGAAGTTATAGCTTCTGGAGAAGATTTCTTACCTAGTGATGGAGCAAAGAGATTAGGAAACGATATTGTTGCTACGAAGTTTGGTCTAGCGGAGGAAGCTGGAAGAGTTATAAAGGTTATTTCAATAACTGGTGCATTTATACCAAGAAGAAATAATGTAATTATAGGAAGGGTTATTAACATTACTATGAATGGTTGGGTTATAGATATAGATTCTGCTCAATCAGGTTTTCTACCGATAGATGCCTCTCCAAGATTTATAAATAAAAATGAAATGGATCAGTTCCTTTGTATAGGTGATGTTGTAGTTGCAAAAATATGGTCTATAAACCAGAGAGGAATAGATCTATCATTGGATGGAAATGGTCTTGGAAAGCTTGAACAAGGATTCATATTCAGAGTTAGTCCTAACAGAGTTCCAAGAGTCATTGGCAGAGAAGGAAGTATGATATCTCTTATAAAAGAAAAAACAAATTGTGATATAACTGTTGGTCAGAATGGTTGGGTTTGGATATGTGGTTCTACAATGGAAGATGAAATAAAAGCAAGAAAAGCAGTTGAAATGGTTACTGAAAAAGCTTATGTTGAAGGATTAACTGAAAAAATGGAGGCTTGGTTCCAAGACAATTAAATGGCAATTAAAAGATTAGATGGAAGAAAACAGCACGAATTAAGAAAGATGTTCGCAAAAGTTGGTGTTATTCCAAATGCAGATGGTTCAGCAGTTTTTGCATTCGGAGAAACTATCGCAATTGCAGCAGTATATGGGCCTAGATTATTACATCCACAACACATGCAAAATCCTGCAACAGGAATATTGAGAGTAAATTATGACTTATTTAGTTTCTCAGTCTCAGACAGAAAGAAACCAGGATCATCAAGAAGGTCTCAAGAAATATCTAAGATGACTGAACACGCTTTAGCACCCGTTCTTGATTTGAAAGAATTCCCTAACACAGTATTAGATGTACAGATTTATATTCTTCAAGCAGACGCTGGAACAAGAACAGCAGGAATTAACGCAGCTTCACTTGCTTTAGCTCATGCTGGAATACCTATGAAAGATCTTGTCTGTTCTGTAGCTATAGGAAAGCAAGACAAAGATATTGTCGTAGACTTGACAAAAGCAGAAGAAGACTTTGAAGGTGGAGAAGGTCCAACTGATTTCCCTCTAGCAAAAGTCGCAAATTCTGATGAATATACCTTACTTCAATTAGATGGAAAAATATCAACTTCTTTAGTTAAAGAAGTTCTAACAATTGCAGAAAAATCATGTCGGGAAATATACGAAGTTCAGAAAAAAGCACTTAAGGAGGTTGTAAACTAATGAGCACAATGGAACCTGCTTCAATAACTATTGAAACTTTTAGAAAAATCTTTGAAGCTGGAAAGAGATTTGATGGTAGAAAACTTCTTGATTTTAGAGAGCTTTACATTGACTACACTGTATCAAAGAATGCAGAAGGTTCTGCAAGGGTTAAACTTGGAAAAACAGAAGTTGTTGTAGGAGTAAAATTAACAATTGACAAGCCTTATCCTGATTCAATGGAAAAAGGTAATTTAATGGTTTCAGGAGATTTCTTACCATTAGCTTCTCCAAGAATAGAACACGGACCCCCAAAGTTTGTAGCTATAGAAACTCCTAGACTTGTAGATAGAGCAATAAGAGAATCTGGAATGATAGATCTTAAGAAACTAGTAATTACTCCTGGAGAAAAAGTTTGGACCGTAATAATTGATGTTTATCCAATAAATGATGATGGTAACCTTGTTGATGCAGCTACAATAGGAGCAGTTGTTGCTCTAAAGAACGCTTATATCCCAGGAATAACTGAACAAGGAACAGCAGACTATAAACACAGAACCAAGAATAAACTTCCTTTATCTACAGAAACTTATCCCCTATCATTTTCGTTTTATAAGGTAGGAAAAGCTATTCTTCTTGATCCAACAAGGGAGGAAGAAGAAATTGCAGATGTTAGAGTATCTTTTGCACTATCTAAGTGGAATAAACAATATATGATAAACTCTTGTCAAAAAACAGGAGACACACCTCTCTCTAAGGAAGAAATAGAGAGAATAGCAGAGTTGCTTCCTAAGAAGTACGATGAACTAAACGAAAAGCTTAAAAGCTTTTTATAAATATTTTATATAATGAGTCAGAAAGAACAATTCACAAGGTACGAAATAGCAAGAATTATTGGGGCAAGAGCTCTTCAGATAGCCATGGATGCACCATTCTTAGTTAAAATCTCAGAAGACGAATTAAAGTCTTTCAAATACGATCCTTTAAAGATTTCAGAAAGAGAACTTGACCTTGGTGCTTTACCTATCTCAATACATAGACCCTTACCTAGAAAGCATAAAGACAAGCTTACAGCTATTAAAGAAGAAAATGTTTCAGACGAAGAAATAGTTCAGAAAGAAAAAGAAGTTGAAAAAGAAGTTGTAGAAGATGCAGGAGAACTTGGATTTACAGAAGATGAAGAAACATTTGATATAGAACAGCCAGGTTCATCAGACGAATCTTAATAACTTTTATAAATTACCTGACTTATATTAATCTATGAAATATTCACTTTATTTTGTAGCAATTTTACTATCTTTCTCTCTATTATTAGCTCTTGTTTATGCACAATCTACTGAAACAAGCAGAGATATATGCCGACAATATTTTGATCTTTCTCCTGAAAAGGCAAAAGCAAGTAGCACACTAAAAGGATATCCAGCAACAAACGCAATAGACCAAGATTTAAAAACAAACTGGTTCGGAAGCCCAGAAGAACCATTTCCAAAATGGATACAATTTGATCTAGGTTCTAATAGATGCGTAAACTCTGCAGACCTTGCTTTCTTCTTTAGAGACTCACCATCATCATTTAAACTAGAAATTTCAGATGATGGAAAATTCTGGAACAATCTTTCAGACGAAGTAAAACTAGAAGAAGGTCAAGACTTAGCAAAAATAAGTTTTTTTCCTAAAATAGGAAGATATGTAAGATTTCTTCAAACTTCTTCTAAAAGAGAATATGGTTCTCTAAGAGAAATATCTCTATCTTCTTCAGCTCTACGTTCAGCAGATAATAAAAAAATATCTCTTTTAATAGTAAATGAAGAGGGAGATAAAGGTCTTGGAGAAGTAACTATCAACATAAAAGAAAATTCAAAAATTATAGAGTCTAGAAAAACTGATTCAAAAGGAAGAGTATCTTTCCAAGATTTAGCTTCAAAAAAACACACCGTAGAAATTCTCTGCCCCATAAATAAATCTTCATCAAATAATATTATATTTTCAACAGTTCTGTCTTCAATTAAATCCTATCTCCCATTGGTAAAAAATACAGGTTATGTTTCTTATAGAATAAACTCAGGTTATGGTGAAATCTGCTCAGGAGAAAATTTTCTAGATAATTTCTTATGCAAAGATAAGAAAGTAGAGGAACCAAAATTTGATGAACCAAAAGTAGATGAACCAAAAAAAGAGGAACCAAAATTTGATGAATCAGTATTCGATAATCCTCTAATATTCTGTGGAGATTATGCTTTAGGATATCCAAAAAAGGCAAAAGCAAGTAGCACACTAAAAGGATATCCAGCAACAAACGCAATAGACCAAGATTTAAAAACAAACTGGTTCGGAAGCCCAGAAGAACCATTTCCAAAATGGATACAATTTGATCTAGGGGAAAAACAATGTATAAATGGCGCAGAACTATCTATAAATGAACTTGATGTTCCAATTAATATACATCTTCAAGTATCAAATGATGGTAAAAATTGGAATTCAGTTTCATCTGAATTTTCTGTATCTGATGATTTTCCATATTATATTTCATTCAATGAAGTTCAAGCAAGATATGTAAAAGTTTTAGAAACTTCAAGTGAGAGAATTTTTGGTTCTTTAGCAGACATAAAAATAAACAAAGCTAAAATGGCTTCTACAGCAACAATAATCGAAAATTCTGGAGTAATATTAGAAAAGCAGATTAATCCTGAAATTATATTATCAATTAAAGACTTATCAAGTTCACTAGGTTTATCTGGATTAGAAGCAGTAGTATTTAACAATGAAACAGATAGTTATGGAAGAAAAGAAACTGATAGCGAGGGTAAAATAGTATTTGTAAACGCATTATCCCAAGACACCAACATAAGAGTTTATTGCGCTACTTAATAAGGTTTAAAAACCTCAATTATCATGCTTAATTATATTGCAGGTACAAGCTGAAATAAACCTTGATCAACCCCTGCGCTATTTATAAAAAAATTATGGCAAAAGTAAAGAAAGCAGAATCAAAGGAAGAAGAATTAGTCGAAACTGTTAAAGAGGAAAAAGAAAACAAGAAAGACAAATTAGCAAAACTTCTTGAAAAAGCAAAGAAACTAGAAGGCAAAGTAGACGAAGTAAAAGATGTTAACTTAAAGAAAAGAGTCAAACCAGAATCTGAAGAAGAAGCGAAAGACACTCTAGTCTCAATGGATGATTATCTTAAAGCATCAATCCATTTAGGAACAAGAGTAATAACACCAGATATGAGGAAATTTGTATACAGAAGAAGAGCAGATGGTCTTGCAGTTTTTAATACTGCTCTTTTAGATGATTTGATAAGAGAAGGAGCAAAATATCTTTCTAAATTCAATCCCGAAGAAATAATTTTAGTATGTAAAAGAGAAGCTGGCTGGAAAGCTGCAAGCAAATTTGCAGAATTAACAGGAGTAAGAGTATTCACAAAGAAATATCCTGCTGGAATATTAACAAATACAAATCTTGAAAATTTCACAGAAGCAAATCTCATATTCATATGCGATCCTTGGCTTGACAAGAATGCATTAGAGGATGCAAATAGAGTAGGAATTCCAGTATTATCTATATGCGACACAAATAACTTTACAAAAGGTATAAATCATATAGTCCCTGGAAACAATAAATCTGCAAAATCTCTAGGAATTATACTTTATCTTCTTGCAAAGTTATATATTGAATCAAGAAAAATGAAAGTTGAGATTCCTACAATAAAAGATTTCATTGACGACTGGGATAATTTAGTTCCACCTAAGTAATTCTCAACACAATAATCTTTTTATATCTTAATTTTAAGCTATTCTAAATGAAACTAAAGAATTTTGTTGAGTCGCAACAACTTGATTTAGATACAATGTTCTATCTTTTTAAAAAAGCAGATGAGTTTCGTTCAGATAAATTCTCAAGAAATAATTTAAATGGAAAGATATTAGCAACATTATTCTATGAACCTAGTACAAGAACAAGATTAAGTTTTGAATCAGCAATGCTTAAATTAGGAGGTTCTATATTAAGCACAGAAAATGCAAAGGAATTCTCATCAGCAATAAAGGGAGAAACAATTGAAGATACTATAAGAGTTTTAGAAAAATATGCTGACTGTATAGTTTTGCGTCATTATGAAGAAGGCATTGCAAAAAAAGCAGCAAAAGTAAGTTCAATACCTTTAATTAATGCAGGGGATGGAAAAGGTCAACATCCAACTCAAGCCTTACTAGATTTGTATACAATTTATAGAGAATTAGGAAAAGTAGAAAGTATAAAAATTGCAATGGTGGGAGATTTAGCATCGGGAAGAACTGTTCGCTCGCTTTGTTATCTTCTTGGTAAATTTAAAAATAATGAAATAATTTTTATATCTCCAGAACATCTAAAGATTAAAGAGGATATAAAAAATTACTTATCTAAACATAATATCTCATTTAAAGAGGAAATAAACCTAGATAAAATTCTTCCAGAAGTTGATATTGTGTACATGACTCGTCTGCAAAAAGAAAGAATAACTCTTTCAGAATATGAAAAAGCAAAAGGCAAGTATGTTATAAACAAAAATAACTTTTTCTTGTTAAAAAAAAGCGCGAGAATAATGCATCCTCTTCCAAAAATAGATGAAATACAATTGGACTTAGAAACAGAAAGTGAAGATGCAAGAGTTGCCTATTTTAGACAGGCAGAAAATGGATTATATATTAGAATGGCTCTTTTAGATTATTTAATAAATAACAAATAATTTTCCTCGTAAATTCTCGAAAGATTTATAAATGCTCCAAACACTCATTTTATTACTCTACGATGTTAACTTTAATGAGTGCCTTAATGTTTATCGTTGGAACCTCTGCTTCACAGCTAGAGAATTCCATCCAATTCGCATGTTAAGGTATGAGGTATGCGAATATAGTTATACTTCTCAGAATAGTTTACTAATTTTTAACTCACAGTTTTAAATTGTTTACGTTCTGTATATTTTAATAGACCAAAGTCGTTTCAGGAGGATAGAGTGCGTAATTCCGTCGAGATTTCTCTTAATTCATCTCGACTAAGCAATATCATATTGTTAAATCCAGTTTATCCTGCTGGCGGCTGCGGCTATCTGGTTTGCACTTAGACATGCAAGTGCTTTCTTTTTTCGCAAGAATTTTAGAAACGCGAACTGCTCAGTAACACGTCATTAACTTGCCCTCAAGCCTGTAATAACCTCGGGAAACTGAGGCTAATAACGGATAGACGATTATCTCTGGAATGATTAATCGTTGAAAGCTTGCGTGAGGATAGGATGGCGGCTGATTAGGTAGTTGGCGGGGTAAATGCCCACCAAGCCAATGATCAGTAAGGGCCTTTAGCGAGGAAACCCTGAGAGGGAGTCTGAGACACTACTCCCAGCCCTACGGGGTGCAGCAGTCGGGAAAATTTTGCAATGCGCGAAAGCGTGACAGAGCAAGCCAGAGTGATTTTCCATATTGGAAAATCTTTTGTGCGATCTAAACAGTCGCACGAATAAGGACTGGGAGAGACTGGTGCCAGCCGCCGCGGTAATCCCAGCAGTCCAAGTCGCAGCCACATTTGTTGGGTCTAAAACATCCGTAGCTTGCTTTTCAAGTCTCATGTGAAATCTGGCCTCTTAAGGGTCGGGCGAGCATGAGATACTGTAAAGCTAGAGACCGGGAGACGTAAGAAGTACGAACGGGGTAGCGGTAAAATGTGTTGATCCCATTTGGACTAACAACAGCGAAGGCATCTTACGAGAACGGATCTGACAGTGAGGGATGAAGGCTAGGGGCGCAAAGTGGATTAGATACCCATGTAGTCCTAGCAGTAAACACTGCACACTAAACATTGGGGCCTCTTCGAGAGGTTTCAGTGCTGTAGCGAAGGCGGAGAGTGTGCTACCTGGGAAGTATAGTCGCAAGGCCGAAACTTAAAGGAATAGGCGGGGGAGTACTACAACGAGTGACGCGTGCGGTTCAATTAGATTCTACACCGTGAACCTCACCAGGATCGACAGCAGAATGAAGGTCAGTCTGAAGGGCTTACCTGACACGCTGAGAGGAGATGCATGGCCGACGTCAGCCTGTGCCGTGAGGTGACCAGTTAAATCTGGTAACAGGCGAGACCCATATGTATATTTGATTTTCACAATATACAGACTGCCGTGGTAACACGGAGGAAGGTGTGGGCTACGTTAGGTGAGTACGTCCCGAATACCCTGGGCTACACGCGCGCGGCAATGCTGCATTCAAAGGGTCGCAACTCCGAAAGGAGGAGCCAATCTCATAAACTGCAGCTTAGTTCAGATTGAGGATTGCAACTCATCCTCATGACGCTGGAATTCGTAGTAATCGGATTTTATCAGAGTCCGGTGAATAAGTCCCTGCTCCTTGCACTCACCGAAATAAATGTGCTTGGCAGCTTTAATTTCTAGAAAGTGAAAATCTTTCAATTATTCTTCATTATTCCAAAAGTGCAGAAGAATAATTTAGTCAATATCGCAGTCATTATCAGTAATGATACTGATGAAGGGCGTGAGACAAAATTCAGCCAGTAATTCGTAAGAATTTTCATAACGACATCTACATTGGGTCGGTGGTAGATGGAAGTGAATTTAACTCGGATGAATGAAATAGAATTTAAAGTAACCCAAGGAGATCCTGTTAGCAGAAAAATATAAATACTTTAAGATATTAAATATAGCATTAGATGGACTGGCCGGGAATTAAACCCGGATTTAAACCGTGAAAGGGAATAGTCTTAATCATTAGACGACCAGCCCATCTAACTTTTTTATTTTCTAAGTTTTATAAATTCTTGATTATAACTTTATAATCATAACAGGAAGTCAGCTGGTTTCATAGTAGTAAACAACAAAGGAAAGTATAGTAAAGAAAACCTTGGTTGTCTTTACGAAGGAGACCAACCGAAGTATTTAAGTAATAAATGTTGTTAAGCAATGTTATGGAATTTCAGAGACATCATTTTAGTAAATCACAATACGATTTATTGAACGGGTTGTTACATGAAGAAAAATTAGTTTTAGACTTTAGTAATAGTTTTGTTGCTGAAGTTTATGATCCGAATTTGTCTCATTGGGAATCTCATAAAATAGGAGAACTTCATTTATCAAGAAGAAGCCAAGAATCTTTTGGAGTTTTGTATTTTGAACCTGATTCAAGATTAAGTAATTTGGTTAAGCAATTAACTGAAGATTTAGTTTCTTTTAAATAATACTTCGGGCTCGCAGTATACGGGAAATCCGTTCGTACTGTGGGGAACCAGTAACTAATAAGACGAAATTAGTGAAAAGGAAATGCCCGTCAAACCAACCGAGTTTTGCATTGATGAGACTCGTAAGAGACGAATCTTTGTAAGACAAGGTAGGTTAAGTCGTCACAAGGTATCCGTAGGGGAACCTGCGGATGGATCACCTCCTAAAAATTTCAATCATTCGACTATACTATTAATAAAATTATAACTATACGTTCAAGAAAATATTTTTTGAACGGTCAGAAATAAATTTCTGAATTCGCATACCTCTAACTCGTGAGTCTGTAAAGACTCAAGTTAGCGTTAACAAATGAGAAGAGAGACAGATGAGAAAGTTTCGAAGGAAACTTTTGATGTCAAAATTTTGAGCACAGAAAATTCAAAAGATTTTCTGTATCATTATTTATATTCACAAAGAATTAAAAACCATGAAAACGAAAGCCCATTATCAAAAGGGCCCATAGTCTAATGGTAAAACACCTGATTTGCAATCAGGGGCTCCGAGTTCGATTCTCGGTGGGTCCACTCCTCAAGAACAAAGTTCTTGACGGCACGAAGAACTGAAAGTTACTTCGTGTTTCTGAAGTGGAATTTTAATTCAATATCACAAATCATATTCACTTTAGTGAAATTCCGTCGGGAATTCAAAAACGACGTCGGGAACGACGATAAACATATACGGCTGTAAAAGCCCGAAGGGTGCGCGACTTTTGGTTGCGTATCTGGCAGAGACATATTCAATGAAGCGCGGAGGAAGGCGAAAGAAGTTTGGAAGGTTATATACAAATAACTGTTAGATGATAATCTAAAACTTACTAATGCTGTGAGGGGGATAGCTTGGCTTGAATTTGGAAGAAGGACGTGGCAAGCTGCGATAAGCCCTGGCGAGCCGCATGCAGGCTTTGAACCAGGGATCTCCTAATGCGAAAACGTTTCGCAAGAAATGCCGAGAGGCAACATAACGCAGGGAATTGAAACATCTTAGTACCTGCAGGAAAAGAAAATAAAAATGATTCCCTTATTAGCGGCGAGCGAAAAGGGAAAAGGGCAAACTGAATCTCCCACGAAAGATGGGTAGAGATGTGGTGGAGGATAATGGCTAAGGTCGAGAGTCGAAGTTTACTGGAACGTAATGCGTTACAGGGTGATAGCCCCGTAGACGAATCGACTATGCTGTTCTCTGATAGAGTAGGGCCTCCTAGATCGGAGGTCTGAACATGGCGGGATTAACCGCTAACCCTAAATATTGATTCAAGTCCGATAGCGAACTTAGTACCGCGAGGGAAAGCTGAAAAGTACTCTTAACCGAGGGTTAAAAGACTTGAAACCTCACAGTAACAGCTGGTTACGGCATTAAGGTGTTGTAACGTGCGTGTTGAAAAATGAGCCAAGGAGTTCACGCTGGTGGCAAGGTTAAATAAGAAGCCGAAGCGAAAGCGAGTCTGAAAAGGCGTTAGTCACCGGCGGGAGACACGAAGCCAGATGATCTACTTGTGAGCAGGGAGAAGTTCTTCGAAAGGAGAATGGATGCCCGAACTAGTGTTGTGTGCATGCACTTGGATGATTTGCGAGTAGGGGTGAAAAGCCTATCTAATCTGGCGATGGCTTGTTCCTGTCGAAATATGCCTCAGTATAGTCTTGTTGTGTTTGTCGACGAGGTAAAGTACGGATAGAACCTGCAGACCGTTTTTGGTACGGGGTTCTCTTCCAACTCGGAACTTGTAGACTGCATTCAGCAGGAATGGCGGGCAGTGCGTAAGGTACTGTTCGAAGACCGGAACAACGGAGACCGGAGTTAAGGTCCCAAAATATATGTTAAGTGTAGCAAAGATTGTCCTGACCCTGAGACACTAAGGATGTAGGCTTAGAAGCAGCCACCATTTAAAGAAAGCGTAACAGCTCACTTATTGAGGTTCGGGGCGTCGAAGATGGACGGGGCTAAAACATATTACCGATACTCCGGAGGTTGTCGAAAGACAATTCTGGTAGACAGGCGTACTTTCTGCGTAGAAGTCCTTTCGAGAGAAAAGATGGAGCGGGAAGCAATGAGAATCTTGGCGGAAGTAAGATCAGATTATCCTGAGAACGGATAGCATCGAAAGAGCAAGGTTTCCTTGGCACTATCGTTTAACCAAGGGTTAGTCAGCACCTAAGACGTATCTTAACTGCGTACGTCGACTGGACATCCGGTTAATATTCCGGAACTGATTAAATTCGTTTAGTGCACGAAATCGCTTAGGGATAAGTAGCATTCCGAAAGGAACGTATTGTACGAAATAGATGGAGCGTAATGCTAAGATATTTATGAAATGCAATAGGCGACCTACTGACTCCTAGAGTCCATGAAAAGTTTGTGCATAGAATTTAATTAGCTGTACCTAGAACTAACACTGGTGCTCTAGCTGAGAAGGCTAAGATGTGAAAGGTATAACCTGGTTGAGGGAACTCGGCATATTTGGCCCCGTATCTTCGGTATAAGGGGTGTCTATGTTTGTCTTTGATATTAGAAGGCATTCGTAGATTGCAATAACAAGGACCGCCCGACTGTTTATCAAAAACGTAGCCGATTGCAAATCCGAAAGGACTGGTATAATCGGTGAGACCTGCCCAGTCGCGGTGTTTCAAACCCTGGTTCAACAGGGCTAAGACCCGTGAAACGGCGGGCCTAACTATGAGGCTCATAGATAGTGGTTAATCCGACTGTATCGTCGGTAATTCCAGTTATCTGTGAAATAAGGGCCTCTTTAAATTGAGCTATTTGCTGGAACATTCCATAACGTATTGGTAGGAAGTTATTGTCGTGAGATAATAATGATGACTAAAAATCCAATAAGTGGAACAATCAGCAGGAAAGACGAGAATTTAAATACTTGTAACAAAATAAAATTACATGAGTAGTAAATACAGCGAAAGAGTTAATGAATTAGTTAATATGAAATTATCGGACTTAGTGCCGATGAAAGGTTTGAGAAGTTATTTGAATCGTAATGATGATCCAGACGGATCGTTTGGACCATTTTATAGCAATCGACAATTTTTTCAAGCAATAACAAATTCATTACTACTAGCTTCGATTAATGTAGGATATGCATTAGCTGCATCGTATGGTGCAGTCAAAGGCATAGAAGCTATAATCAAATAATTCTCGAATCCTCAGAGACTACACGCTCAACACTAATTAATTTTAGTGATGATATAGTCCAACAAAATTTAGTTTTTGTGCTTAAGGTAGCGTAATGCCTTGTCTTCTGAATGGAGACGTGCATGAATGGTTTAACGAGGTGGTCACTGTCCCCAACCAGAACCTTCTGAACTCACTGACCGGTGAAAATGCCGGTGACGCCTAGTGGGAAGCGGAGACCTTGTAGACCTTTACTGCAGCTTGTTGTTGTAGCTTTATGGGGAATGCATAGCGTAGGTAGGAGCTTCGGCGACGATGTAACACTACCCATTTTTTGTAAAGCTGCTAACCCGGGAGGGGACACCAACAGGTGGGCAGTTTGGCTGGGGCGGCACCCTGCTGAAAAGATATCAGTAGGGCCTAACGGTAAGCTCATCCAGGTTGGAAATCTGGAGATGAGTGCGAAGGCAAAAGCTTACCTGACTGTATTCCGCACAGTAAAGAATGCAGAGACGAAAGTCGGGCTTAGCGACCCCACGTAGTTTTTTAATAGGACTCGTGTGTGACAGAAAAGGTACCTCAAGGATAACAGGCTTGTCGCGCCCGATAGTTCATATTGACGGCGCGGTTTGGTACATCGCTGTCGGCTCTTCCTATCCTGGTTGTGCATAAGCAACCAAGGGTGTCGGAGTTCACGCATTAAAAGGGATCGTTAGCTGGGTTAAGAACGTCAAAATTAAACTAACGATAAAGACCAACCGCAACTATCAAAATAGCGGCGTTGCATGTCAGCGATGACATGAAAAATAAAATCAGCTCATATCGGAGAAGCCTTATAAAATAAAAGTTTTATATGGTAACCCCGAGGGAAGTCGTAAATGACCCCGTAGAGACTTGAATTAGGTAACGTCAATTACCAATGAAAATTCAGAATTACTTTTAGAAGGAAGTTGACCTTAAAGAAAACTTGGTTTCTTAAGTAATTAATACGCTGATATCTCTAAATAGAGAATATGGTATAGTCCACTCTATAATAAATAAATAAGTTATAGGTAAAGTACGCGAGACAGTTTGTATGATATCTACTAGGCGCGCAGTTGTCTGAGTGGAACGAGTATCTAGTACGAGAGGAACGGTACTCGGATGCCTCTGGTATATCGGTTGTTATGAAGCAGGCCGAGCAGCTACGCATTATATGGATAAGTACTGAAAGCATCTAAGTACGAAGCCATCCGCAAGACGAGACAACAAAGGCCGTCGAAGAAGACGACGTTGATAGAGTTGGCGTGTAAGATCCAAGAACACGAGGATTTAAGCGCGCAACTACTAATAGCCTCATTAATATCCATATTTATGGATAGCAGAATTTATTCTGTGTTTGATTATCATCTTTCCACACTTCACCTTCCTCCGCGCTTTTTGATTTTAATTCTAATAAATTTTTAAAATCAAGAGCTAGCGATAGCCCTATTAAATAAATATATAAAATCATATTAACATTTCTTTAAATGGTGATAGAATATTCAGGTCACTGGATAAAAAAGAGGCTTAAGAAAAGAAAGGATATAACTTCAGACATAATTGAATATGCACTTAATAACTCTAAAGAAATAAAAGATAGAGAATGGGCAGACACATTTAATGCTATATCAAATATTCCTTTATCGGGAAGGACTTTAAAAGTCGTCTATAAAAAATCAAAAGGAAAGATATTTATAGTTACAGCCTTTTGGTTGGACTAATATGGAAAAGAAAGAAGTTTGGTATGATAAAGAAGCAGATGTATTAAATGTAGAACTAAATGATAAGACTTATTGGAAAAGTATGGAGATTGGGAAAGGCATAATAGTAGATATAGCAAGAGATGGTTCAATGACATCTATTGAAATATTAAATGCAAGTAAACTATTTCAGGGTGATGCACACAAAGTTATAGAGAGTGCAAAACCTGTTTCTGATTAATTAATAATTCTAAATAAAATTTAAATAGCGAATTGCCTAGCTGTAGCTATGCAAGATAAAAGAGAGAATGTTCTAATTACTGGAGCTTCACAAGGAATAGGACTAGAATTAGCAAGAGTATTTGCTAAAAATGGATATGATTTAATTTTAGTCGCAAGAGACAAATTAAAATTAAGTGAAGTTGCAAAAGAATTAAGTAAAAATTATAAAATTCAAGTCGTAACTGTAAGCAAAGATTTATCGGAACAAAAATCTTATTTTGAATTATATAATTCAATTAAAAAACAAGGAATAAAAGTAGATATATTAGTAAATAATGCCGGTTTTGGTAATTTTGGTAATTTTGCAGAAACAGATTTAAGCAAAGAAGAGTCTATGATCGACGTTAATGTTAAGGCCTTAACTTCTTTAACAAAAATATTTCTTCAAGATATGATAAAAAGAAAATCTGGAAAAATATTAAATGTAGCTTCAATAGCTGCTTTTCAACCAGGTCCTCTAATGGCCGTATATTTCGCAACCAAAGCATATGTTTTATCTTTATCAGAAGCATTATCTGAAGAACTGAAAGATTCTGGAGTAAGTATTTCAGCTCTCTGTCCTGGACCAACAGCTTCTCAATTTCAAGAAAGAGCAGGAATGCAAAATGCAAATTTATTCAAAAAGAAAAAAGTTATGTCCTCAGAAGAAGTTGCTGAAATAGGTTTTAGAGGTTTAATGAAAGGCAAGAGAGTCATAATTCCAGGCTTTAGAAATAAAATTTCTGCATTTTTAGGAAGACATTTACCAAGAAGTTTAATCTTACCGATAATAAAAACCTTCCAAGAATGAATATATACTACAAATATATACTAAAAATATATACTACAAGGCGAGCGTGTCTAATAAATAAGTTCGTTTTATAAGGAGGTAACACCTCCTTCAGTTAATTAAAGGAGGTGAAACCATGTTATCTAGATGGAACAATGGAATAAACTGTATAAACCTTGCGCTTTCTACT
>Ga0233424_10002115_pt1 | contig 14943 bp, 15 predicted proteins | sample Watercolumn_Towu_FD_181011 | JGI IMG/M metagenome (GOLD analysis project Ga0233424, IMG submission 181011) | Freshwater microbial communities from Lake Towuti, South Sulawesi, Indonesia - Watercolumn_Towuti2014_125_MG | ecosystem: Environmental > Aquatic > Freshwater > Lake | place: Indonesia...
TGCGCTTTCAACTGCAGGATAAAGCCGAGATGCGTGCGCATTTGCGCCGCGAATTTGGCTTTGGCGCGGATGATTTCGTCTATTTGCTCACCGGCTCCGGCTTTCATATGAAAGGCCTCGACCGCGCCATTCTGGCGCTGGCCGATCTGCCTAAAGAAGATTTAGCCAATACGCGGCTGGTGGCGGTGGGGCAGGATAACCCTGGCGATTTCGAGAAGCTGGTGAAAAAATTGGGTTTGTCCGCGCATGTGGTCATTTCCAAAGGCCGGCCGGATACGCCACAGCTGATGCAGGGCGCAGATGTATGCATCCACCCCGCACGGCGCGAGAACACCGGCCTGGTGATTCTGGAAGGCATGGCCTGTGGCGCGCCGATGCTGGTGACTGAAAGCTGCGGTTATGCGCATTACGTGACAGAGGCGGACGCCGGCATCGTCAGCGCCACACCTTTCGACCAGTTGATATTCAACCGGCAGTTTCTGGAGATGCGCCACTCGCCGAAGAAACATGAATGGTCTGCTAACGGCCTGCGGCTTGCCCGCCAGCTGATGCAAGAGAATGATGGCAGCGCAGAGGCGAACATCCTGATCGAATTGGCACAGAAAAAACGAAGCCATGGCTGATATCCTGCAAATCCCGGATTCGATACGCGCACACCTGCAGGGCGACCCGTTTGACGCCATGATGCAGCTGCAAGGCAAGGCTTTCCGCGATGTGCCCGGCCGCAAGACCATGCAAGTAACTATTGGATCAGCCGACAAAGGTGTCGGGGGCGGCAAAAGCTATTTTGTGAAACAGCATTTCGGCGTGGGCTGGGGCGAGATTTTCAAGAATCTTGTTAGCTTCAAGAAGCCGATTCTAGGCGCCATGACAGAAGTCACAGCGATTCAGAAACTGGACGAGATTGGCATCCCGAATACGCCGCTGGTGGCTTACGGCCAGCGAGGCTGTAATCCAGCCACCATGCAATCCTTTGTTTTAACTGAGGATTTGGGCGATATTTTAACCTTGGAAGAAATTTTAGGGGGTGGCCTAGAACCCAGTATCCATGCGCCTTCCAGACCTGCCATTTTAAAAGCTTTGGGTGAACTTGCGGCTAAACTACATGGCGCAGGTTTGTGCCATCGCGATTTTTATCTTTGCCATTTTGTGGTGAAAAAAAGCGAGTTCGAGCAGGGCAAGCTCAACCTGCACCTGATAGACCTGCACCGCATGCTGCAAGGTCAATCACCAAGTGGAAAGGCGGTGATGAAAGACATCGCCGGTTTGTTCTTCTCTGGTTTGCAAATGGGCTGGGGTGCAGAAGATTTAGTATTGTTCAAACAATATTATCTATCACAGCCGGATGGCTTTTGGGCGCAGGTGGAAGCGCGCTCACAAGCGCTGCTGGCCAAGTTCAACAGCGAAAAGTTTCAGGCCAGGCTGGCGGCGGACAGGGAAAAATTAAAGTGAAAATTAAGGGTTAAAATATCAATAGTGCATATTTGAAAGGTGACCGATTTGACGACCCAACCATTTCGCAGTAACCGCCTCTTGCACGGACTCATTCTCTGGCTGGCGATATTGTGGGTAATCACCGCCATCGGGCCTTTCAATCGCCGTGACTGGCTGCTGGAGAACCTGTTGGTCTTCATCTATGCCGGCCTGCTCATAGCCACCTATCGGCGATTCGCCTTTACCAACCTGTCATACATGCTGTTCGGGGTTTTTATCAGCCTGCACCTGATAGGCGCCCACTATACCTATTCAGAGGTGCCGTTCGGGTTCTGGCTAAAAGACACATTCAACCTGACGCGCAATCACTATGATCGCATCATCCACTTTTCCTACGGCCTGCTAAACGCCTACCCCATGCGCGATATCCTGATGCGCTCCGCCGGCGTCCGTCCAAGCTGGTCATATTTCATACCCGTTGCCTGCATACTTGGGTTCAGCTGCTTTTATGAGTTTCTGGAGGCCGCCGTCGCTTATATCGTCAGCCCGGAGCTCGGTGATCTCTATCTTGGCGCACAGGGGGATATCTGGGATGCAGAAAAAGATACTTTCCTTGCCTTCAGTGGCGCCATCGCTGCTATGACTGTCCTCTGGCTGTACAACAAAGCAAATATTCAAAAGTAGGGTGGGAAAGTGAAATGCATTCCGCTGAATTAAAGAATGAAACGTTAACTTTGATTTGTTTTCAATTGTCCCCGACAGATAGAGAAAAGCAGGAACTAAAGATTAAAGTAAAATAAATACCATAAGACTTTTGTATGAATAAAAAATCCGTGGTTGATAGAATTTTGACCGCCATACTTATTGCTACGCTTGCAGGTATAACCTTATTGCTTCTTCCGTTGGCTTTTTCAAGAACAGGCTCTGGCAAGTCGCTTTTGTTATATTCTTGGCTTTTTTCCTGGACAGGTGCTTTTGTTTTGCTCGGTTTTGCAATGTTGGGCTACTTGCTTAGTGACGAAAAAATAGAGGGTATTTTTTCTCTTCTCTGGGGCACTCATGCAATATACAAAAATCGCTGGTTCCAGTTTTTAGTGATTGCGGTGATAACTATATTGGTTGTCAAATTTGATTTCTAAAATGCTTGGTATCACATAAAACGCCCTCATGCGCGCGTTCATTGTGCGAGCTTTGCATTAAGTGCAAATGCCTGCTAAAAACGAATTCAAAACAGATGCCCTGGAAGCCAATCTGGATGCGGCTTCCAAGCCGATGGTTTTAGTAATGAAAGAAAGCTGTGCCTAATCCCCTAATTTTCCGGCACACTTTTCTGGCTGTGCCTTCTCACTTTGTAGCGGTTGTAGCGCCACAGATATTGTTCCGGCTTTTTAGCCACTTGTGCCTCGATCGCCTGATTCAGCAAGTCAGGCGTGGCGATGGAATCCACTTTGGTCAGGTGAATCTCGTAGCCTTTGCCGTTTGGCAGCCGTTCGCCATAGGCCATGATGACGGTGGCGCCGGTCTTTTCAGCCAGTCGGCTGGCCAGCGTCATGGTGTAGGCCGGTTTGCCAAAGAAATCCGCCCATTCGCCTTCGCCTTCTGCGGGAATCTGGTCGGGCAGTATGCCAATCGCCTCACCCTTTTTCAGCGCCTGCATCAGGCTGCGCACGCCTTGCACATTGGCCGGGGCGAGCGTCACCTGGCCTTTGCTGCGGCCGGCATCAATCAAGGGCGCGAGCCAGTTCTTCTTGGGCGGGCGAAACAGCACGGTAATCGGGTGTTTGGATGCGTAGTAGATGGAGGTGATCTCGAAGCAGCCTAGATGCGGTGTAATGAAGATTAGGCCTTTGCCCGCGGCTAGGGCGTCTTTCACCAGATGCCAGTTATCGCAATTTTTGACATAAGAAAGCGCTTTCTCCTGCGGCCATTGCCAGATGGCGAGCGTCTCCAGAATGGCTTTGCCTGTCTCGCCGATGTTGGCGCGGATGACTTGCTTGAATCTGTTTGAATCAGCACACAAGCCGCTTTGCGCGAGATTTTGTTTTTGAATGCGCGCCGAGGCGGGCGTGCATAGGTGAATCAGCCATCCCAGCCACGCGCCAAGGCGGTGGATGACAGGCAGCGGCAATTTCGCGATGAGCCGTGAAATGAGATTCAGCATATTGGGCGCCATTGTAGCGGATTTGGCCGAATGTGAAGAAACTTGCTGTATCCCTGTTATAATGCCTGCCAAATAAACGCAAGACGGAGTTTGAGATTGCTGACTTATATTGCCGCCAGATATGCAAAACTGCTGCAAGGCAGCCAGCTGGATACTTTTGAGAAAGTATGGAATTACAAGGCGGACTGGTTCGAGGAGCCAAACGAGCGCCGTGGCGGCTGGAGCGGTGTGGGGCGTATTACGCTTAAGGCCGAGGATGGCAGTGAGATGGGTGCTTATCTTAAAAGGCAGGATAATCATTTCCGCCTTTCGTTATTGCATCCCCTGAAAGGCGTGCCAACCTTTCAGCGTGAATTGGAGATGCTGCAATACCTCGAACAACACGGTGTACCTGCGCCTGAAGTGATGCTGTTTGGGCGCAACCCGAAGGGGGATTTGAAAACGACCCTGCTGACCAGAGAACTGGTGGGATATGTACCGCTGGAAGAGTTGACCGAAAAGCTGTTCGCAGAAGGGCGCCCTGCATTGGCGACGCAGCGCGCGGTCATCGGTGCCGTCGCTGCGCTGGCAAAACGGTTGCATAAGGTCAAGATCCAGCACCGGTCGTTTTATCCAAAACATCTGTTTGTGAATATGGCGGATGTTAATATGCCTAAAGCGGCGGTGATTGATTTGGAGAAGTCGCGTATTAACTGCTTGCCGTTATTGCGTACGCTGGTCGACTTGGGCGCGCTGAACCGTCATGCAAAGCATTGGAGCAAGTCACGCCGGATGTATTTCTTCCTGCAGTATCTGGGCATCCCCAAGCTGACGCCTTACACCAAATGGCTATGCCGACGTATCGTAAAACGGTCTGGCCGCGTTAATCGCAGCAAGTAGCGGTATAATTCCAACATTAGTCTTAACTCTCAAACGAGCAAAGTATGGCAAAACCAAAAGAAGCACCGATTAATCTGGAGTTCTCAAACAAGTACGACCGCGAGCATTCGCAGCACTACTATGAAAAGCATCGCGCAGGCATCGAGCCCAAGTTGTCACATTGGCGCGATGTGCAGATGGCGCGCAAAGCGCTGAGGATCGCTGGCGAGCCTCAGCATGTATTGGATTTGCCATGCGGTGCCGGCCGTTTCTGGCCGGTGTTGGCTGAGAATCCGACCAGAACGATCATCGGCGCAGACAATTCTGCCGACATGGTGGCTGTGGCGACCGAGCATTGCCCGAAAGAGATTTCATCACGCATTACCACCATGCAAACTTCTGCGTTTGAGATTGGCTTGCCGGACAATGCGGTGGACAACATATTCAGCATGCGGCTGATGCATCATATCGGCCAATCTGAGCATAGAGTGGCGATGCTGAAGGAGTTTCATCGTGTCAGCAAAGATACGGTCATTCTTTCGCTGTGGGTAGATGACAACTTCAAGGCGTGGAAGCGTCGCCGCCTGGAAAAACAGCATCCGCGCGGGCCGAATCAAAACCGTTTTGTGATTCCTGCCAAACAGATCGAGCAGGAATTCGCGCAAGCGGGATTCAAGATAGTCGACCATCTGGATTTTCTGCCGTATTACGCCATGTGGCGTGTGTATATCCTGCGTAAAAATTAAGCATTGACTCCAGTTCTGCCAGATCAAGTTCAGCTAGACCATACGTCTTCGTTGACCCTTCTTGATCGGGTCAGGGTCATCCCCGGGCGGCGCGAGGTCTGTCGTGGGGAGTGGAACGGCCAAGGTGTGTTCGCCAAGATTTTTCTGGGTAAGGATGCACTGAAATATGCCAAACGCGATGCGGATGGTATCGCCATCCTACAGCAGGAGCATATCGCTACCCCTAAGCTGCTGCATGCTGGCACGGGCACAATGCAAAGCGGTGAGTTAGTGCAAGTGATTGTTCTTGAAGAGATAAAAAACTCAAAGAACATAGAAGATCTGTGGCCGACGCTCAAGGTGAAAGCGCGTTTGGAATTGGCGAAAAAGCTGGTGAAAGTCATCGCGCTGCATCACGATGCCGATATTATTCACACGGATTTACACCTCAAAAATTTTCTGGTCACCGATGATTTCGTCTACACGCTGGATGGCGATGGCATACGCCAGTATGTCGGGTTGACCTACAAAAGAGCGCTACATAATCTGGCGGAGATGATTTCCAAGTTCGATGTGCTGGAGCAGGCGGAATGGCTGCCGCAAATGCTAGAGGCGTATCACACCATTATCCGTTGGCACCTGCCGATGGGTGTGGAGCAGGTGGCACCGCTGGCAAATGATTACCGTTTGAAAGCGGTTAACAACTATGCAAGCAAGGTGTTCAGGAATTGCACGGATGTGTCTGTAAGCCAATCTGCAAGCGCCTTCCAGGCATGGTCTAATTCATTCGACTTGCCTTGTGATATAGATTTTGATGGTTTGATTGCCAATGGTAAGTTGCTGAAGAACGGCAACACTTGTACTGTCGCTTTAAGTGAAGTCGCAGGCAGACAGGTCGTCATCAAGCGCTATAACATCAAAAGTTTTGGGCATGCTTTGAGCCGTGCTCTGCGGTCCAGTCGGGCAGCGGTTTCCTGGGGGAATGCGCATCGGTTGAAGCTGCTGGGCATCCCAACCGCATCACCCATCGCCCTGATGGAGACCAGAAGATTCGGCCTGTTGCGTGGTAAAGCCTATTTCCTGACCGAATATATTGAAGCGCTGGACGCGCGTGGATCAAAAGTAGCGCCGGATGCGCTAGCGTTTTTTGCGCAGACACAGGATAAAAAAGCGCGCGCCGAAGCGGTAAAAAATATCTGCACGCTGTTCTATCGCTTGTATTTGCTGCAAATCTCGCATGGAGATACCAAGGCCACCAATATCAAAATGCAGGGCACAACGCCGCTGTTGCTGGACTTGGACGCGATGCGCCAGCATAGTCGTCCTTGTTTGGAAGCGCATGTGCGCGACCTGCGCCGTTTCATGCAAAATTGGAAAAACCAGCCCGCGTTGTATAATGCGTTTGTGAAGACTTTCCGCGCCGTTTATGCTGACGCCCGGCCTTTAGAGCTGGCGGGTGTTTTCGAAAATGTCGCTCGATAACTATATCTAAGATAACTCAATGATTGTATTAGGGATTTCTGGCGCACTTGGGCATGATGCCTCGGCTGCAATTTTAGTAGATGGCAAAATTATCGCTGCTGCGGAAGAAGAGCGCTTTATCCGCGACAAGCACGCGAAGAATCATTGGCCGTATGAAGCCGTCAAATTTTGCCTGAAGCAGGCGTGTGTAAAGCCGGAAGAGGTCGATATTGTCGCGTTTCCGTATGGCGAAATCCCCATTACATCCGCTGCGCGCTGGCATTACGCCAAGCGTTACTGGTATGCGCCGGATAGAGCTTTGGACGCGATTTTCAACGGGAACCGAAGGTTTCGTCGTAACCGCGATAAGTCATTGAAATTAATGAAAGAGCTTGGCTTGAGCAAAGCCAAATACGTGCCGGTTGAGCACCATTTGGCGCATGCTTCTAGCGCGTATCATTTGAGCGGTTTCAAGGAAAAAACCGCTATCATCGGCATCGACGGCAAAGGCGAATATGCGACGACGTTTTTCGGCTACGGTGAAAATGGAAAAATACACAAAATCAAGGAGTTCTACGATCCGGATTCGCTTGGCGGCATGTACGGCGCGATTACGGAATACCTCGGTTTCGAGATGTTGGATGGCGAGTTCAAGGTGATGGGCATGGCGCCATATGGCGACCCTAAAAAATATGATCTGAGCCGCCTGGCCAAGTTTGAGAATGGCGAGTTGATTGTAAACACGGACTATGTGAATGTGGTCGGCCTGCGTCGCTACAAAGAGAATGGCAAGGGTTTTTATTTTACGCCTAAATTGATTGAGTGGCTTGGCCCCAAGCGTGAAGGCGACGAGATTGACGATCCGTATATTCATTATGCCGCCAGCGTACAAAAGCTGCTAGAGGATTTGGCGCTGCAGATGATCGAGTATTATCTGGGCGACATCATCCGCGAGACCGGCAAAATTGCCATGGCCGGCGGCGTGGCGCTGAACGTCAAGCTGAACCAGCGCATCATTGCGTTGCCACATGTGAAGGAGCTGTTCGTCCAGCCTGCCTCCGGTGACAACGGCACTTCACTCGGTGCTGCAACCTATGCAGCACATCTGGCGGGCGAGACCATCCATAAAATGGAGCATGCTTATTTAGGACCTTCGTTTACGAATGAAGAATGTATCGCGGCATGTGAGCAGCACCCCGCCAAGCCAATATTCACGCGGGTTCCGGATGGCTCGAAAATGGCCGCCGAGATTCTGGCGGCAGGTAACCCGTTGGCCTGGTTTCAGGGGCGTATGGAGTTTGGCCCGCGCGCCTTGGGCTGCCGCAGTATTTTAGGGGATCCAAGTTTCCCTGGTGTAGCCGACCGCATCAACGCGCAAATCAAATATCGCGAGCGCTGGCGCCCGTTCTGCCCAAGCATGCTGGATAGGGTGGCGGAAGATATTTTGCAGACTTCGCATCCCGCGCCTTACATGACGTTCACCTTTGATGTAGCCGAGCACTGGAAATCGCGTATCCCAGAAGTGGTGCACGAAGATGGTACCGCACGTGCACAAGTGGTGACGCGTGAGACGAATCCACGCTACTATGCGCTGATAGAGCATTTGGAGAAGCTGCGTGGTAACCCGGTGGTATTGAACACTTCGCTGAATCGCCGAGGCGAGCCGATGATATGCAGCCCAACCGATGCGCTGAACATGTTCTACGGCTGCGATCTGGAATACCTGATGCTGGAAGATGTGCTGGTGACGAAGAAATAATCAGGAATTTGGCGGGGTACGCAACTATGAACAATATTTATAAAATCTTCAAAGGGCTTCAGAAAATATACCTGCTGGCTTATTACTGGTTGAAGAACCAGTTCTCTAGCCAGGCGGCCACAGCCCAAACCTCAGTCGTGGTTAGCTTGACCTCATACGGCAAAAGGCTAAAAGGGGTGTATTTAACGATAGAATCCATTACAAACGGCCACATGAAGCCTGGAAGGCTGATTTTGTGGGTGGATAATGAGGATGATCTCAGCAACTTGCCAAACAGTCTTAAAAGATTGCAAAAAAGAGGGTTGGAAGTTCGATTGTCAAAAAACTATGGCCCACACACTAAATACTATCCATATGTGAAGCAATATGCCGATGATAACCTTCCACTAGTGACTGCCGATGATGATATCTTTTACCCGAGATACTGGCTGGAAGGCTTGTGCCAGGCTTATGAGCACGATAATACGGTCATATCTTGCTATCGCGCGCATTTGATGTGCCTGGACAGCGAATCTGGCAAAGTGGCGCCTTTTTACAAGTGGGGCATGTGTTCCAGTGATGTGCCCAGCTATATGCACCATGCTACCGGGGTTTCCGGGGTGATTTATCCGCCGAGGCTGCAGAAAGCTTTAGTTGATGCTGGCGAGCAATTTATGAGTCTGTGTCCTAAGGCAGATGATATTTGGCTGCATGTAAATGCAATCCGTAATGGTTACAAGATTAAGCAATTATTCAAAAAAGACCTGCACTTCAGAACCATTCCTTTTACCCAAAAAGGGGGGCTAATTCAGCAAAACGCTCATCAAGGCATGAATACTATGCAGGCAGATAAAACCTACACTGAGACCGATATCGCTATTCTGCGGCAGGAAAAAGTATAATCTTCCCCATCTTGAGGCATTCTTAGCCCCAAACACGTGCAATTTTGTAAGCTGGAGGCAGCCTCTGGCGCGAAATTGCTATATAATGAAATCGTAGTAGAAAGCATGCTGGCGACTAAGTGGCGGCTGTTGAGAGACCATGGCCAGTGAACATAATCAAGTCATACCTCAAAATTATGAAACAGTCTCATATCGAAGTCACCGAACGTATTATAGAACGTAGCCGTCCTACCAGAGCTGCCTACCTGCAACGCATAGATGCAATGTTAAGTCGCAAGAAAGGCCCTGACAGGCTTGGTTGCGCTAATGTGGCGCACGCATTTGCCGCTTTGCCGCAGAACGATAAGCTGAAGATTTACGCTGAAAAGCCAATTCATATCGGCGTTGTTTCAGCCTACAATGAAATGTTGTCAGCGCATCAGCCTTATGCGAGATACCCGGATGTCATCCGGGATGAGGCGCGCAAGTATGGCGTGACGACCCAGATGGCAGGCGGTGTTCCGGCAATGTGTGACGGCATCACCCAAGGCGAGCCGGGTATGGAGCTCAGCCTGTTCAGTCGCGATACCATCGCCATGAGTACGGCGGTTGCGCTTTCACACGATGTGTTTGACGCGGCGCTACTGCTGGGTGTGTGTGACAAGATTGTGCCAGGGTTACTGATCGGTGCGCTGCATTTTGGCCATCTGCCCTGTGTGTTCGTGCCTTCCGGGCCAATGAGCACCGGGATTGATAACACCTCAAAATCCAAGGTGCGTGAGCAATATGCGCAAGGCTTGGTGGGTCGCCCTGAACTGCTGGCCTCAGAATCTGCGGCATATCACGGCGAAGGTACCTGTACATTCTACGGCACAGCGAACAGCAACCAGATGTTGCTGGAGGCGATGGGTTTACACGTGCCTGGCGCGGCTTTTATCCATCCCTCGGATGATATGCGTGAAATGCTCACCCGCGAGGCTGTCAGAACGATTATCAAGAATGCACAGAAAGACAGTTTCACTCCCATCGGGCGCTTGGTAGACGAGCACGTGATTGTCAATGCAATGGTGGCTTTGTTAGCAACCGGCGGCTCCACCAACCACCTCATCCATTGGGTGGCGGTTGCGCGCGCCGCCGGTATTATCATTGACTGGACGGATTTCTATCATCTGGCCAGGACAACGCCATTATTGGCAAGTGTTTACCCGAATGGCAAGGCCGATGTGAACGAGTTCCAGGCCGCAGGCGGTCCCGGTTTTGTGATTCGTGAGCTGATCGAATCCGGCTGCATGTATCCTGATGTATTTACCGTATCTGGCAAAGGGTTGCGCGAGTACGGCAAAAAACCGGAAGTGGAGAAAGACCATCTGGTATGGCGCGATTATCCCGCAGAAAGTCTGGATGAGACCATCGTGCGTACGGCCGCACATCCGTTTAATGAATCGGGTGGCTTGCGTTTGCTAAAAGGCAACTTGGGGCGCAGCGTCATCAAGATTTCCGCTGTTCCAGAGGATCGTCATATTATTGAAGCGCCGGCAATCGTGTTTGACGCACAGGAAGAATTGTTGGCCGCGTTTGACCGTGGCGAACTGGAGCGTGATTTCGTCGCTGTTGTGCGCTTTCAGGGACCTAAAGCGAATGGTATGCCGGAACTACATAAATTGACTCCGCCAATGGCTGTGTTGCAGAACAAGGGTTTTAGAGTGGCGATCGTGACTGATGGCCGCATGAGTGGTGCATCAGGCAAGATCCCGGCTGCGATTCATTTGACGCCAGAAGCTTCTGCAGGTGGCGCGATTGCCAAGATTCGTACCGGAGATATGGTGCGCTTGAATGCCGCTGTAGGGCAACTGAACGTACTGGTAGATGAAGATACTTGGGCAGAGCGTGATGTGGAAGAACTGTCCGATGCTAAACGTAATCATAATGCGCATGGATTGGGTCGTGAGTTATTTGGCGGCATGCGGAGAAATGTGACTTCGGCTGAAGAAGGTGCGATTACCTGGCTCTAAACGTAGTTTTAAGCTGGCGTTTTGGTGCTGTGCTTTATTACGCTTTAACGTGTTAGGACAGTTTGCTGCTTTGAGCAAAGCGAAGATTCAGTAAAATAGACATTTTTTAATTAAGTAGAAAATTTTAGATATGAACACACTAGACTTAGCAAACCATGGCCCGGTTATTCCGGTGATTGTGATTAACCGCGTGGAAGATGCCGTCCCAATGGCAGAAGCCTTGTTGGAAGGCGGTATCAAAGTGCTGGAAGTGACGTTGCGCACTTCCTGCGCGTTGGCAGGGATGGAGCAAATCGCCAAGCATGTGCCGGATGCGATTTTAGGTTCAGGCACCGTGCGTAACCTTAAGGATGCACAGGCTTCCAAAGATGTCGGCTGCCAATTTGCAGTTAGTCCGGGTTATACCAGCGAGTTGGGTCAGTTTTCACGCAAGATTGGTTTGCCTTTATTGCCAGGCGTGTCCACCGGTTCTGAAATCATGATGGCGAATGCAGATGATTACTACTTCCTGAAACTATTCCCGGCGGTAGCTGTGGGCGGCATTAATTTGCTGAAAGGCTTTGCGGGGCCGTTCGGGGATGTGAAATTCTGCCCGACAGGCGGTGTCACCGTGGAAAGCGCGCCGCAATTCTTGGCTTTGCCTAATGTCGTCGTATGTGGCGGCACTTGGCTTACCCCAGCTGACGCTGTTGCCCGCGGTGATTGGGCGCACATTACCAAGCTGGCGAAAGAAGCCAGCGCGATTACTGCAGCTAAATAGTTGTCAGCAGTTATAATCAAGGCTTGGATATTCCAGGCCTTTTTTATTGGGATTTCAGGGTGATGGATTTAAGCAAATACAAAACGATTGTGTTCGATTGCGATGGTGTAGTGTTGGATAGCAACAAGACCAAAGTGCGTGCCTATTACGAGGTAGCCAAGCGCAACGGTGGTACAGATGAACAGGCTCAGGCGCTGGCAGACCATCATGTGCGCAAGGGAAGCTTTCCGCGGAACGGCAAGATCGCTTGGTATTTTGAAGAAATCCTAAAACAACCCGCTACGCCGAAAGCGATGCAACCCTATCTAGATACGTTCGAGATCGTATTAGATAAGGCCTTGATGGAATGTGAAGTGGCGCCTGGCTTGATGGAACTGAAAACTAGGACACCGCAAGCAAGATGGATGCTACTTTCCGGGGGTGACCAAAAGGAACTACGCACGATTTTTGCGCGCCGCAATCTAGCAGACTTGTTTGAAGCTGGTATTTTTGGCGGACCGGATATTAAAGAAACTGTGTTGGCGCGTGAAAAAGAGAACGGCAACATCCAGATGCCAGCCTTATTTGTAGGGGATAGCAAATACGATTATCAAGCAGCTACAGGAGCGGGCCTGGGTTTTGTGTTTTTGACCGATTGGACTGAGGTGACGGATTGGCAGGATTTTTGTCAGCAGAATGATATTCAGACCTTGCCTAATTTGGCCTCATTGATAGCATGAATACGCAGACCATTTCGATGAGTGAGCTGGCGAACCGCTTGCTAACTGGGGTAGTGCTTGAGCGGGATGAAAGGGGTATCAAGGTAAGTCTGTTACCAAACGGCAATATACTCAAAGTGTTTCGGCTGCGTCGCAGGTTATCCAGCGCGTTTTTCTTTTCTTATGCCAAGCGATTCATTCGTAACGCTAATCGTTTACGACAGCGACATATTCCAACGGTGATACCACTACATTTTTACCAAGTAGAAAAGGCAAATGATACTGCGGTAGAGTATGTGCCACTCGCAGGAACGACAATTAGAAAATTGTTGCAAGAAGGGAATATAACCGAGCAACAGTTGACGAAATTAGGCGAATTTATTGCAGATTTGCACGCAAAAGGTATTTATTTCCGTTCGTTGCACTTTGGTAATATTATCGCGATGCCAAATGGCGAGATGGGGCTGATAGATGTGGCGGATATGCGAATTTATCCCTGGCGCTTGCATTTCCATACTTGCGTGAGAAATTTTAAACGTATTAGCAAATATACGGAAGATATGTTCCGTATGAGCAGGAAGCAGCGAGCGCTAGTTGTGGATGCATATATTAAAGCAATGAAGATAAGCGCCGAGCAACATGTTGTCTTGCTTGAGCTAATTGGCGCTGTTGGTGCCGAGTGATGATTTTTTATCTTGAGAAAAGACCTCAAACAATAAGGACTTTAGTTTGTTTGATACAGGAATAATATCATATATATCGCGTGCTTTAGCTTGTCCCGCTAATCCAAATGTATCTAGAGACTGCATGTTTGAAGTGGCTTTTTCTATAGCTTCACCCCAGTTTTCACCGGTAACAACATAACCGTTAACCCCGTGCACTACAAATTCGCGGTTTACCCCAGTATCAGATGTGATGACAGGCAAGCCGGCGGCCATATATTGTAATACTTTTAATCCGCATTTACCTTTTGTCCAGTCATCTTCTGGAAGTGGTGCGAGACCAATGTGACAATCCACAAGGTTTTGCGCTTCTGTTTGTGCCTGCCATTTAATGTTGTGGATAATCAAATTTTTCGCCTCAAGTTTGAAGTCTGCAATAATTTTGAGTTCTAGCGAAGGGATTTTGCAAGCAAGCTGGTCGATACAAGGAAGAATTGCCTCAATATATTTTTTGGTCGATTTGCTGCCAATCCAGACCAAGGTGATTCGAGTTGAGTCTTTATGGCTGGTTAGTTTGTATTTGTTGGTATCCACAGATGTAGGTATAACGCTCACCTTTGGATTGAATTGCCGGGCAGTATTTGCCAAGTATGAATTACCAGCGAATATATAATCACTTGCCGCCACAGTTTGCTTGAATCTTGCCATGCGAGTGGCCGAAAAACTGCCGTCAGTGTTGCAAAAGATAGCGTCATCAAAATCGAAGATTATTTTCTTGCAAAAAAAACGTAGTAGCCAAAAAATTGGCAAAGGGAAAGTTTTGCGTAGTAGCACGACAACATCCATTTGCCGCGCAAGGAACAATCCAGTAATGAAAGCTATAAAGCCACCAGAGATTCTGTGATGGCTTGGTTGCCAACCTCCCTCTTGCAGTATGGGGAAATATTGCAAGGCGCGATAGCGGGTAGATGAGGCGTTGTCTCCTTTGGAAAGAAATAAAATCTTTTTTGCCATATTATTTGCTAGCGTTTTCTGAGTTGTAGATTGATTTCATCTCCTTGTTTTCTATGTTGTGCCCAAAGCACATAGAATTTAGCAAGCCATCGTCTCCATTTAATACGCTTTGATGGGGTACCGGTGTTCTTAAGCGCATAGTCAATGCTATTCAAGAAGATTTTGGGTGTGGATCGTGTATATATTGAATCAATAAAAAAGCCATGATTTTCGGCGAGTACTTTGAGATTTTTTTCACTAAATAAGAATAGATGTCTTGGTACATCGTTTGCGTACCAGTTGATGCTAAGCAACGACCTGCCAAGCGCATTACTGTTAGGCGTTTTTATCAGAAAAAGACCGTCGGGTTTTAATATTCTGGCAGCTTCAGCAAAGAATCTAACCGGGTCTGGAAGGTGCTCGATCACATGGCTAGAGGGTGTAAATAATTTTGTGTAAACGTCATTTTGCAGGAAACTGCACTTTTAAGAAAGGTCTTATAAATGACGACACCACAAACCAAAGCATTAAAAGCATTACCTAACGACTTAATCGACGAA
>Ga0233424_10002117_pt1 | contig 14934 bp, 12 predicted proteins | sample Watercolumn_Towu_FD_181011 | JGI IMG/M metagenome (GOLD analysis project Ga0233424, IMG submission 181011) | Freshwater microbial communities from Lake Towuti, South Sulawesi, Indonesia - Watercolumn_Towuti2014_125_MG | ecosystem: Environmental > Aquatic > Freshwater > Lake | place: Indonesia...
TCGGCGCCGCTCTGGCCCCGAAAACACCGTCACCTGACCCATCGACCACTCCTAAGCGCGCTCACAAGAGCACGCTAAAGAGCGCTCAATACCTACCCAGACAAGGCGGCCCCCGCCGGATGGATACCAAGCATCAAGTCTTTGTTAACCAACGGTAAGCCGCAAGTATCAAAATCTGGGGATGCTTATGCCCGGAGGCGCAGAAATTCTGACGGAGCGTTTAGGGCAAGGGGGCCAATCCGTGTCCGAGAATTCAGCCTTTTTGCTTTTTATCGAGCAGATGTCGGTAGCCGTGGGACGTCATCCAGCGTGCTCGGTCGAGGTGGGTCTCATGGACCTGACGCGCCCGGACCGGCTCCAGGGCAGGATCGATCCCAAAGACGATCTGCACAACTTCGGTCCATTCCGCACCTTCGTCGGCGGCGTCAAGTAGCCGTAAATACGTGACAAAATGGCGTTCGTCATACGGCGTTACCGTATCCGAGAGGGGCGGGCTTTTTTCGAAAGAAGCAATCGTCATGGTCCGAGCCTTTGGTTCCGACTCATTTTTGCATCCACAGTCTTTTAGCACCAAGACCCGTCAAAATGGCGAAAACTTGGCTTGTTCGACAACAGGCAGAGAATTGTACCTTTTCGCGGATAACCCGTGCGCGTTGCCAGGCTGCTGAACTCAGCCACATTCCACTCATGAAGAGTATACTCCGTGGTTAAATACTCTGCAACGGTGGTGAGTTCGTGCAATGAAATTGCGCGAGGTCCTGGCTGCGAATCTGAAACGCTATCGGTTGGCTGCTGGCCTGTCGCAAGAAGAGCTTGCACATCGGGCCCATCTCGATCGAACCTATGTCAGCAGCCTTGAGCGTGGACGCTATAGTGCCTCGGTCGACAAGCTTGAGCATCTTTCCATAGCGCTCGGGATTGAAGCCTCAGAACTCCTCATGAGAGTGACGTCAGCAGACAAATGAGAATGCCGGAAGCCCCGCCCGGCAGGTGCCCGGCGGGGCTGGCTGTTCGGTCAGTCGCCGTTGGTGCGGCGGGCGCGCGACCAGATCAGATTGAAGCTCTTGCCGTCTTCGTCATCAAAGAGGTTGGCAAAGATGGGAGCGGTGAAGCTGGGATCGTCGAGCTTGACCGAGAGATACTCGCGGCCTTCGTTGGAGGTCTTGGTCCACGCGGCGCCGATTTCCGCGCGGCCGACGAAAACCCGGTGCGACGGCGCATTTTCGTTGTCGCTGGTTTCGGGGACGATGCGGACGTTCTTCTGTTGCACCGACATGGTGACGATCTCGCCCTTGTATTCGTTGCCGGTCTTGGTGAAAGTTCCGATGTTGGCCATGATGCATTCCTTCAAGTTGGTCGAACCCGCGCCCATCGCGGCCTCGATGGCTGGTTGAAGGCAGGGGCTTGCGCCCGCTGCACCGGAACGGCCGAAACGCAGTGGAGGACGACGGCCAGACGGCTTTCTTGCCTCGCGAGGAATGGGCGGCACGCCCAGGGGAAGAAAGTTGGCGCAGACGGCGTTGCAGCAAGGGATCAAGCGGCGAAGCCATCCCCTGCCAACCAAGGCCATTGAAGAGGCGGCATTGGGCTCGGGTCACACTTGACCGGGAGAAATGGCACTTCCCGGACTTCCAAGACCGGAATGCGATGAGAAAGGTGTTATCACCCGGTGTGCTTGCTAGTCGTCACCGCAATCGCAGATATCGGCAACGGCCATGCGCCAATCCGGGCCTGATTGAGATCAGCGCAATCGGTCCGCCACTGGCCAGCTCAAAACTGGCTGCGAATTCTCGGCCTCGCTCCGACCGCGCAAACGCCCAGACCAACCTGACCCAAGAAGAGGGACGCAGAAACTGCCACTCGAACACAACGCCTGCCTCGTACTGGCCGATTTGGCCGTGCGAGCCCCGCCGGGCAACTGCCGGGCGGGCCTTCGAAAATGGCAAAGCTAGGGACGGGCGCGGCTCCATTGAGTCCGGGATGCAGCCGCGATTATCGCAGCGCCAAGCAATGACAAGGCGTGTTGCCATGCGCTTGGCGGCATGGTCGCCGCAGCAATGCCGTGGACTGCGTGATAGCCCGCAATGGCTGCGGGCGCGGCAAAGGCGAAACCGACCGCAGCACGTGTCAGGTCGGACTTAGCGAACGCCAGTGTTAATTGGGCTGCAGCAAGCAGAATGATCGCGGATATGGCTGCGGCGGCGAGCGCAGCGAGAATGCCGCTATCGGTGCGATAAGTCGCCGAACCCGCAAGAAACGCGACGAACAGCGGAAGGGCGTAAATTGAAAGGCGGAATAGAAGCGCACAGCACAGGAATACTGCGACGATTATCAGGGCAAAGCCGATCAGCATGGCGTCCTCCTTGGAACCAAGGGCAAGGGACGCGCTCTCCACCTCCACCGCAGCGCAATGTGCATGGAATCCATAGCAGAAATGCGCATCGGCTGGAATACCCGATGGGCATCCAGCCATTCGGCACAACGCAATCTGAGGCGGTCAGGGATTGAACGGGTCATATTCGTGGATCACGCTGTCGGCATCGCCATCGAATTCGGAGGTGGGAACGACGGCGTAGCCATTACCGGCTTGGAACAAGGTAACGCAGACCATCAGAGTGCGGGCGAGGCTCCAGGCGTGACGCTGTGCGATGGTGAGTGACATGTTCGAGCTCCTGTCTCGGAGCAGGGACCATCCCCGCTCGACAGGCCCCGGACAGACGGCGCAAAGCCGCAATCACCACGAAGGCTCAGACGCAGTGGCCGCACGCAGAGCGTAGCGGACCCTTTATGGGTTGATTGGAGGAGGCTTGGGGTCGGCCAACGGATTGGCCACAAAGAGCGGGGTGTGTCCAGGAACCCGAAATAGGGTCGCCCGACGATACTGGCATTCCCAATTGCAAGCCGAGTAGCTACTGATCTTCGCGGCGCTGCGCGATCCGGAATGCCGCTTTGTAAGGTCTTAAAACGGTCCTGTTTGAAGCAAGGCATGGCGCAGCAGCACTATGTGGTCATTGCCCCAGAACAGCCGTTCATTGACAACGAAGGTCGGCACACCGAACGCACCCTGCTCTATCGCTTTCGCCGTAACCCGCTCTCGCTCTTTCCATGTGTTCTCATCATCAAGTGCGGTTGCAAAGGCGTCTCGGTCCAGTCCTACCCTGCTAGCGCATGCGATACATACAGCGCGGTCCACGGCAGGCAGATCGTCGGCGAAAACCGCGCGAAGCAGTGCATGAGCGTAGGCCTCGGCGACGCCGAGCCCCCGCGCAGGCAAGCGAGAGCAGGTTGGGGTCAAGAGCAAGACGGCCATGCGGCTCGCGGAAGGGCACACCATAAAGCGCCGCCCATGCTTCAGCGTCCTTCTGCCGATAGCCCCAGTCATATTGGCCGGAGCCATTCGTGCCGGCAAAGGGACTGCGCCCGCCATGCGCCGTCGCAATCAGCTGAGCGCTGTCTACAGCGAGCCAGTTAAACTTCACTCCCGTTTCGGCTTCGAGCGCAGCAAGCTGGGTCGAAGCCAGGTAGGAATAGCGGCTGCCAACGCCAAAATAGAAGTCTGCGATCAAGGCTGCAATTTCCCTGCAATGCTGACCGCTGCAACCTCGCAGTGGCGTTGCCACAATGCAACGCATACAGCGTCTGGAACCTTGCGAACAGGATATCGCTAGACCTTATGGACTGTCATTGTCACATGGCCTGAGCAACCCACTTCGATTGCAGGGGAACGCCGATAATTGCGAGTACGGCGTCAATTACCTTGAGTAGCGTCCCGCGCCGAGTGGCCGATAATCTGAGCAAAAATCTGCCTCGATTGCGAGCGGCGCATGTTCGATTGCAAGCGTCTACACCTAGCCGCTCTATTCGACATGGGTTCGTTCCCGAAATACCATCGTTTTCGGGAAAGGCGGCAACGCAATGCGAAGGCAGCTCTCCCTTTCGGGTCATTGAAACCTGCCCGGCTGCTTCAATCGGAATTCGGCCACCAGCGGCATATCTCGTGTCGGCCCCTGAGCAGCCGTTTCGGTTGGCCTAAAGCGGCGGAAGACCGACGGCCGCGCGCCCTACGTAGGTCTTTATCGAGAAGTCGCCGCCATCATGCACGTGCGCAGCATCGCTCGTCAGCCACACGACCGCCTCGGCCGCCCATTCCGCCGGAATGTGATCCGACCATGCGAGCTTCGATACCGGGTTGAGCCCGGCTGCCGCGATCTCCCGCTGCAATTGTGTTGCGACCGTGCCCGGCGACAGGCCCACGCAGCGGATACCGTTGCCTGCTTCTTCCTTGTGCACACAACGCGTAAACATCAGCACGGCAGCCTTGGTCGAAGAGTAGTGCGACCAACCCTCCAACGGGCTGGTGGCTGCGCCCGACGAAATGTTGATGATCGTCCCACCACCGCTCCGCTTCATCACTGGCAGCACGGCGCGGGTGCAGTGAAACACGCCTTTGAGGTTGATGTCGACCGCGCGGCTCCAACCTTCCGGATCGGCGTCAGCAATACGGGCAATGGGATCGATCACCCCGGCGTTGTTGATCAGGATATCGATCTGCCCGAAGTGCTCGATCGCGCGGGCCATGGCCCAACTGACAGATTCCCAATCGGCCACATCGCAGGCGATCGCGAGCGCGCGGGGACCAATGGCAGCGGCGATGCTTTCGATCGCCGCGCCCGAGCGGGCGAAGAGTACCACGTTGGCACCCGCATTCGCGAGACGCCATGCGGTCGCCTCACCGATCCCGCGGCTCGCCCCGGTGACGATGGCTGTTTGGCCGGTGAGGTCGATATCATTGTTGAGCATCACGCTACTCCTTCGGACGCAAAGTGACGCTCGATCTCGGCGAGCGCTGCGGCCATCGCCGCATCGACGGTTGTGGCATCGGCGGTGGTCGCTTCGACCGCGAAACTGGTGACATCTGTGATGCCGATGAAGTTGAGGATCAGCGTCAGATAGGGCCGCAGAAAATCGAGGCTGTTGAGAGCCCCGCCTTCGCCATAGCCGCCCGCGCCGTAGGAATAGGCGACATAGGCGCGCTTGCCTTCGACCAGACCGCGGAACGCGCCGTCCTCATAGGCAAAGGTTCGGCCTATGCGCATGATCTGGTCGATCCACGCCTTGAGCGCGGCAGGCGTGCCGAAATTGTAGATCGGGGTGGTGATGAGCAGCACATCGGCCGCTTCGATTTCGGCGATCAGGGTGTCGGACAAGGCGGTGGCGGCACGCAGGGCGTCGGTCATTGCCTCGGTCGGAGCGTAAAAGCCCTTGATGGTCGCATCGGCAATCGCGGGCAGCGGGTTCCCGCCGAGGTCGCGCTCGGCGCCGAGCCGCGCCCCGTGCGCCACCAGCCCCTTGAGCACAGCATCGCCGAGCGCGCGGCTGAACGACGCCTGTTCGGCACCTGCCAGGTTCGGTCCGGGACGGGCCGAGGCATCGAGTCTGAGAATGTGGGTCATCATGGTCTCCGTTTGTGAGCGAGACGAAGATGAAGCGTGCTCACTGTGACGGAAAGATTGCCAAACGCACTATATTCATGCGAAGGTTGCATTAATGAATGCGGATGATGTCTCGCTTGGTGCGCTCAGATGCTTCGTCGATGTCGCGACGGAGGGGTCTTTTGCAGCCGTCGCGCGCCGGCGGCTGGTCGATCCCTCGATCGTCTCACGCACCATCGCCGGGCTCGAGCGCGAACTGGGCTTCCGTCTGTTCGATCGCACCACGCGCCGACTGAACCTGACCGAGGCCGGTGCGATCTACCTGCAGCGCGCGGGCACGCTGGTGGCGGAACTCGAGGCTGCGCGCGCCGCAGCAAGTGATGTGCTGACCGAGCCTTCGGGCCTTGTGCGCATCACGGCATCGACCGCTTTTGGTGCCCATTGGCTCACCCCGCGCCTTCACCGCTTCATGCAGCTTTACCCGGAGATTTCCGTCGAGGCGGTGCTGACCGACGCAGTCGTCGATATCGCGGCAGAGCGTATCGACCTTGCCCTGCGGCTCGCAGTGCGGCCGAGCGGCGATCTGGTCGCTACGCGGCTGATGACGACGCGCTACCGGGTGGTGGCAAGCGCCGACTGGCTCGCCCGCAGCGGAAACCTTGCTGCGCCGGAGGATCTTGCGGCGATGTCATGCCTGCTGCTGACGCTGCCGGGCTACCGTTCGCAATGGTCGTTCCGGCGCGGTGGCGAGATCCGGCAGGTTCTGGTTCACGGACGGCTTGCGATCTCAAGCCCTCCGGCGATCCGCAGGGCTGCGTCGGATGGTATGGGGCCAGCGCTGCTTGCCGACTGGATGGTGTCCGAGGACCTTGCCAGCGGGGCGTTGGTGGATCTGCTCCCCCAATGGGAGGCGACCGCTGCCGATTTCGACACCGCTGCTTGGATCCTATATCCCTCCAGCGCCTACGTTCCGCGCAAAGTCAGGGTGCTGGTGGATTGGCTGAAGCAGTCCGTGTGAGGTGAGGGCTTGCAGACCTTTGCTCTCTTGCCCCCCTTCATTTCGAAGGGCAGCTCGTCTAACGATTAGCAGTTATTTGCTGCGAACCTGGGTGATCAAGAAAACAGCCAAGCAGCTATATTCCTCGATTAGTCACCAGTAGGCTTTCTATAGACGATCCCGTTGCGTTAAAGCGGCAGTTTTCTGACCTTCAGCACCAACAATTGAACGACCACGTTCTCGAGTAGTAGGAGGGATCAGGTCAAACATTGGGCGATGTGGACCGATAGTGCTCATTCAATTGCCCAGACCGCAATTCCCATCTTGCGCGCCTTGTCGACGAGATTGGCGTTGATGCCATTTCCTGGACAGGCAACCACAGCCTTTGGCAAAGCTTCGAGGATCTGGTCGTTGCGACGGAACGGTGCGGCCTTCTTGAAGCGCTCCCAGTCTGGCCGGAACGGGACATGGGTGATCTTGCGATTGCGCGCCCAGAGCGAAGCAATGTGTTCGCCGCCGGTGGGATTGCCGCCGTGAAACAGGACCATGTCTGGATATTTGGCGAGCACCTTGTCCAGCACGGCCCATATCCGGCTGTGGTTCTGATACTCAGGTCCGGATGTGAACGCGATGCGGGTGCCTACCGGCAGCAGCGGTTCGGTTTCTGAGCGACGCTTCGCGGCTAGAAAATCCCGGCTGTCGATCATGGCGGCTGTCATAGTGCGATGGTTGACGAGTGACCCGGTACGCGGGGTCCAGGCTTTGCGGAAATGCGCTTCGAACTGGTCGCCGGCGGCATCGCGCATAAATTCCATGGCGTTGCGGCGTTCGATCAAGCCGGTGCCTTCGCGAAGCAGGCGTTCGAGCTCGACCGACATGACCTCGGAGCCATCCTGCTCGCGCTGGCTGCGCTTCTGGGCATCTTCGTTGTCGTCGAGTTCGCGCTGGATCCGGCCTTCGGCGCGGTGGAAGAGGTTGGCGAGCGACCAGCACAGGTCTTCCAGATCGGGTTCGAGCCTGGTGTCGATCATGGTGGCGATGAGGGCATCGAACATGTCGGCGACGGCGCCAGCGGCGATGCGTTCTTCGGGGAGCGGCCGCGGGTCGGCTTCGTCGGAGAAGGGGCGATAGCCGTAGAGGGCGATTTCATCGAGAAGATGGGCTGTGGCTGAGGTTTCGTGTTCGGGTTCTGAATCGGGCGTGATGGTCATTGCGTCGGTCCTTGGAGCCTTGGGACCGGGCACCTTGCCCGGCCTTTATGGGCGTCCCTCTGACCGGCTGACGCGAGGCTGCATCCGCATGGACCGAAGCGCAGCGGAGGATGGCGGACGGGCGGCTATTTTGGTTCGCGATGGAAAGGCGCGGATGCGCCGCCGGAAAATAGCCGCATGACCGCCATTGCGGCCTCGCGGCAGCCGGTCTCTCGGACGCCACTCGAAGAAGGCCGGGCTGGGCCAGGTCTTGGCTCAAGTCCTATGCACGCCGCCATCGCCGATCCTGCAACCCCGTATCGGCTCAGCCAATGTCGAGGGAAAAGCGTGTCTGATCCTGCTGTCGGAGATGATGGCGGACCCGTTCCGCCAGTGCAGCAACGCCATGCTGGCGGAGGTCGTCATTGAAGTCAGCGAGGTCCGGCATGAGTGATACGAGTTCGATCCCTCCTGCCTGTGTGCGCTCAGTCAGGACGCCAAACGCTGCGTCGCCTGCAGCATCGCGGTCGCGCGCGACATAGAGTCGCCGGAGTGTCGGCGGGAACAAGATCGCTGCAAGGTGGGCTGACGAAGTTGCGGCGACCATCGGCATGGTTGGCAGAATTTCGCGCAACGACAGCATGGTTTCGATGCCTTCGCCGGCGATTATGATATCATCCGCAGATCCGAACCTTACGGCGTTGCCGAGGATGTTGCCCATCGCTCTGCGCGGCGATGCGACTTTGGCCTTCGCGCTGCCGGATGGATCGAGCCAGGTGCGATGGGCGCCGGTCTCCACGCCGTCGTTGTCGGATACTGCTGCGATCAGCGCGGGGAAAGCGCCCGCAGTTGCTGGATCATCGTCCTCGTTTGGTCTGTAGTAGCATCGCGGATGAAAGCGCAGGGCTGGCAGGTCGGATACGCGTGTGATGCCACGTGACCGTAGGTAGGTGCTCGCGATTGATCCGGTCAGTGGTTTCGAGGCGGCAAACAGGCGTATGGCAGCGGTCGTGGATCCTGCGCGCGTCGGCTTGGCGAATGACGCGGCACCGCGCTGATCCTCCGAAGCCGATGGTGGCAGGCTGAGGAAGAGTTCGGCTTCCTCAATGGTTTCGGACAAACGCCCATGCCGCTGGTTGAGCCGGATGAGATCAACGAGATCGCCATGTTCGCCAGTTGCGGCATCGACCCAGTTGCCGATCGCGCCGCGTTCGGTTTCAAAAAGGCGAACGTAGAGACTACGCCCGGGCGTTCCCGCGACATCGCCAACCATCCAGTAACGGCCTTCGCGCCTGCCTGAGGGCAGATAATGGCGGCAAACGGCCTGCACGTTCTGTGCAAGCCGTTCTGACAAGTCTGCCGCACGCGTGGAGAGCTTTGCCATCTCAGGCAGCCTTTCGATCAGAAATTCGGGCCAAGGGGTGCCGTTCGAACAGCCGCTCGAGCACAGCCGACCCTGTCACCATGTCGTCAGGCACGAACAGACGCAGTTTCCAGCTGATGATCTCGGAGAAAAGCCCCATGGCCTTGAGCCGGTCGACCGCCGTCGAACCAAACCCGGTGAGTTCGATCCGGTTCACCTGCATGAGCCGAGCCCGGCGCAATTGCAGCCCATCGGCAAGGTCGAGCATGGCTAGGCCTTCCCGCAGCAACGCGATTGCCTGTGGTGGCGATAACACTGGCGCGTCTGGCCTGGCTGTCGCGCTCGCTGCCCATGCTGCGGACACCCTGCGGCCGACAATGCGGGTGCCATCGTCGGTCTGGAGCCGGTAGACACGCGTCGATTCCTCGGGAAGCTGTTTCCAGATGGGGAGCAACAGGCCGGTGACGATGTGCAGTTCGCTTGTCGTGAATTCATCGACTTGCACCACCTCGTCTTGCCAGATGGTCGCGAATGTCCTCTCGTCCACCTCCTGCCAGTGGGTCTCGGGAAGGTGGGTCAGGGCGAAGTTCAGCCGCTCCATTGGCCGGATCAGCCGGACACGGCGTTCAACCTCGCCATCGTCGAGCATGAGGCTGCGAGCGGGCAGCTGGACTGCAGCGCGCCGCGAGCGGGCATTGACCAACAGTCGCGCGCCAGGCTCACGCCGAAGTTGGAGCGCCCGCTCGAGCGAGACCGGCTGATTGCGTTGCTGCATTGCAATTGTAAGCAACCGGGTTTCTGCGCCGGTGGCCGGATGGACGTAGATCGGCTCGCTGGCTGTGACGGTGAAGCTGTCGGCGGTCAGCGTCTCCAGCCCGAGATCGTAACTGCCCGCCGCGATTGCGCTTTGCACTTTGGCGCCGAGCAACTGCTCAAACACCGTGAACAGCACATTCTGCATTTCGATGGTAAGCGCCAGCAGCCGGTTCAGGAAGGTCGTAATCGGCGGCAACTCGTCCTTGAGGCACCCGCTGCCGTCGGTCAGCGACAGGCCGGTCATGCTCTCAAAGGAGGCGAGCGAGCATTGCTCGACCTTTCCGGCATAGAGCAGCACATAGAGTTGGCGCAACGCATCGCGGGCATAGGGGCTTTCGAGATTGTCTTCGGGGCTGAACAGCCCCTGACCACCGGTCTGCCGCTGTCCGCGCGTGATCGCACCCAGAGTGTCGAGCCGCCGCGCGATAGTTGAGAGGAAGCGTTTCTCGGCCTGAACATTGGTGGCCACCGGCCGGAACAGCGGCGGCTGCGCCTGATTGGTGCGGTTGGTGCGGCCGAGGCCTTGGATCGCGGCATCGGCCTTCCAGCCTGCTTCCAGCAGATAGTGATGGCGGAGCCGCTGGTTCCTCGCGCCCAGATCGGCATGGTAGCTGCGTCCTGTGCCCCCGGCATCGGAGAAGACGAGGATTTGCTTGCGATCCTCCATGAACGCCTGCGCTTCAGCGAGGTTGGCATGAGCAGGCCGGTTCTCGACCGCGAGCCGCTCGCCATTCGCATCGACCTTGCGGACGATCCGGCGCGAACGGCCGGTCACCTCGGCCACCATATCTGTCCCGAACCGCTGCACGATCTGGTCGAGTGCGCCTTGTACCGGTTCCATCGATGCCAATTGCTCGATCAGCCGGTCGCGCCGCTGACAAGCCTCGCGGCACTGCACGACATTGCCATCCTCGTCATAGGCTGGCCTCGACGCGAGATTGCCGTCGCCGTCGGTGAAGTTCTCATAAAGCTGGGTCGGGAAGCTGTGGAGGAGGTAATCCAGAACATATTCGCGTGGCGTGATATCAACCTGAATGTCGTTCCACTCGCCCGGATCGATGTCCGCGAGGCGGCGCGACAGCAGCGCTTCCCCCGTCGAGACGATCTGCACCACAGCGGCGTGGCCATCGGCGAGGCCCTGCTCGATCGCGGCGATCAGCGTTGGCGTCTTCATCGCCGTAATGAGATGATTGAAGAAGCGCTGCTTGGCAGATTCAAACGCCGAGCGGGCCGCAGACTTGGCCTGTGCGTTGAGCGTGCCCTCGCTGCTCGTGACGTTGGCGGCCTCCAGCGCTGCATCCAAGTTGTTGTGGATGACCTGAAACGCCCCGGCATAGGCATCGTAGATGCGAACCTGGTCAGCAGTGAGCTGGTGCTCGAGTAGCTCATATTCGATGCCTTCGTACGACAGCGAACGGGCTGCATAGAGACCGAGAGCTTTCAGGTCGCGGGCGAGCACCTCCATCGCTGCGACCCCGCCCGCTTCGATGGCCGAGACGAAATCGGTGCGCTTGTCGAAGGGAAAGTCAGCGCCGCCCCACAGGCCGAGCCGCTGGGCATAGGCAAGGTTCTCGACCGTGGTCGCCCCGGTTGCAGAGACATAAACAATCCGGGCATTGGGCAGTGCATGCTGCAGGCGCAGTCCAGCACGTCCCTGCTGCGAGGGGGCGGAATCGCCCCGTTCGGATTTGCCGCCACCGGCATTCTGCATGGCATGGCTCTCGTCGAAAACAATGACCCCGTCGAAGTCGGTCCCCAGCCAGTCGACGATCTGCTGCACCCGCGAAACCCGGTTTTCGCGCGCGTCGGAGCGTAGCGTGGCATAGGTCGTAAAAAGGATGCCCTGCTCGAGCCGGATCGGCATGCCCTGACGGAAGCGGGCGAGCGGGGTGACCAGCAAGGGCTCTTGCCCCAGAGCTTTCCAGTCGCGCTGCGCATCTTCGAGCAGTTTGTCGGACTTTGAAATCCAGACTGCGCGCCTGCGGCCCTTGAGCCAGTTGTCGAGCAAGATGCCCGCGACCTGACGCCCTTTGCCAGCGCCGGTGCCATCGCCAAGGAACCAGCCTTTGCGGAACCGGACGGCCGTGTCGCAGTCATCCGGCGCAGCTTCCACCCTGTCCCAGGTCGCATCGACGGACCAGCAGCCGGCGAGATGGTCGGCATGGGCTTCGCCCGCATGGATTACCGATTCTAGCTGGGCATCGGACAGCAGCCCCTGTTCAACGAGGGCAGCGGGGAGATGCGGGCGATAGCTCGGCTTGGGCGGCGGGACCGAGGACATCGCCGCGGATTGCACAAGTCGCGTCGGATGTGGCTGAGCGCTAGCGATGCGGATCGATTGGAGCGTGTAAGGCTCATAGAGCGTTTCGGAAAGCTTGCCGTCGGTCGAAGGACACCAGTCGATCACATCATAGCCGAGCGGTACGCCGGATGTCGCAGGGATCGGCGTTGCAGCCAGTCTCGGCTTTGGGCTGGCTTTGATCGCTTGTGAATTACGCTCAGCGACCAGTGGCTGAAGGGCTGATGCGGCGATGGGCTGCCGTGGCGGGAGGCTGTCGGCCAACCAGCGCAGCAAGGTCGCAAGATCGGGAGCCATGCCTTGTGACGCCGGAAATTGTGCTGGATTTTCTGCGGGAACCTTGTCGATCACTGTCAGCCGGGTTTCGACCGAAGTGCCGTGCGGTGCGAACACGCTGCCCGCTATCACCGCGCCGAACACCACCCTTGCCTTGCCCTGCATCCGGATGAAACCATCTCGCCATCCCTTGTGATCTGGCGCGCGGTTGGCCCCTGTGATCGCGACGAGCCGACCGCCGTCCGAAAGCCTTGCCACTGCTGATGCCAGATGCCGGATGGCTGCGTCGGCCACACGTGCTTCAACATTCAGCGCTGCAGAGAATGGCGGGTTCATGATGATGCAACTCGGCACCACAGCTTTATCGAGCCGGTCTTGGATCTGTGCGGCGTCGTGCATCGACACGGGAGAACCTGCGAACAGTCTGCCAAGCAGGGCCGCGCGCACATCGGCGACCTCGTTCACGGCCAACCGGCATCCGGCCAGTTCACCCTGTACGGCCAGAAGTCCCGTGCCCGCCGAGGGCTCGAGCACCAGCTCGCCCGCGAGGAAGTCTGCAGCAAACCCGGCCACCCACGCCAGCCCCAGCGGCGTCGAGAATTGCTGGTAGGCCTGCATTTCCTCGCTGCGCCGGGTTTGCGTGGGGGCGAGCCGGGCAATCCGTTCGACCAATGTCAGCCGTTCGAACGGATCGGCGGTTCTGGCATGGATCGCCGGGCCGTAGCGGCGCATGAACAGCAATTGCGCGACCTCGACCGCTTCGTAGGCTGTTTTCCAGTCCCACGCGCCAGTCGCATCGCTTGCGCCAAAGGCGGACTGCATGGCGGTGCGAATGGCGGGCATGTCGATCCGGCGACCGGCGGCAAGGTGGCCGAGCAGGTCATGGGCGGCGGTGATGATCGCGGTAGCGGTTTGCTGCGGGGAAGCAGCGGCAAGCGGGCGCGCGGAGGCACCCGCCAAAGGCGAGTTGGTCATGTCGGAATTCCTTCAATGAAGTTGAGGAGGTGCCGGCCCGATCAGGCGGGCGGAATGTAGGCCTCGTAGGGATTGCCCGGCGCGAGGTGCCCGAACGGTGTCATCACATAGTCGCTCGCGTCACGTCCAACGGCGCACAGAACATAGCGGGTTTCGCCGCTGGCAACCTCGGTACATTCCATCAGCGCGAGATCGCCCGCTTGTGCCGCTTTCAGCAGCGTTTCTAAATTGACGCGGGCATGGTCAGGAATTGCCATGGCAAGGCTCCTTCATCGGTGAGGGGGGGCAAGACACGCGGGGCGACCCGGGCCGCCCCGCGCGAGCGAAGTTCATTCGGCAGCGATCGCGAAAGCGTCGTCGGCGTCCGCCTGTTCGGCATCATCCGCGAGGAAATCGGGCAGGTCGGCGATTTCAGCTTCATCTGCTTCGATGACCGGCAACCGCAGGGGTTCCGGCAACCAACCGGCGCCGCTCAGCAGCCGTTCGGCCTCGCGTGCCATGTCACCCTTCTTGAGATGTTCGATCAGAGCTGCGGTCGCATCGCCCTTGGCTTCGCGGACGGCTTCGATGATCCGGGGTTTGGTCACCCGCCCGAGATAGTTGTCGACCGTTGGCTTCCAGCCAGCCTCGGCCATATCGAGCCCGACGGCTGCTGCCAGAGCATCTGCGGCGGCAATGCGCTGCGCCACGCCATGCGCCGAGATGCGTCCGTCATAGCCCTTGCTCGGCTCAAACAGTGCGTTGACGCCGTGGCTGACACAGTGGGCGAGCAGCGCCATCTGCTCATCCTGCGGCATTGCGGCGAGGGCGTCCCACAGCGGCTGTGGTTCATCCGGCAGCCTTTGACCCCAATGTTCGTGCCGCGCCTGGATCGACTGGCTCCAGACACTCTCGCGCAAGTTCGGTGCGACATTGCCGAGCCAGGCCTGGGTGACGCCGATCTGCACACAGCCATGAGTCCCGTGGGGACGGAACACCGACAGGACGAGCGCATGGAGAAGGGCGAGGAACGCCGCCTGCGGAGCGTTGGCCAGTGCATCGCGCAGCGCGAGCGTGCGTTCAGCAGTGAGTTCGGAAACGAGCCTGTCAGGCAACGGCTTGATCGCCTCATCTTCGTCGTCGTCACCACCGATTGGCGCCGCTTGCCCTGCCACGGTGACTGTCGCGCCATCGGACACGTCTGCGTTGGCACCGTTCGTACCGTCATTCTGGCCTTCAGCGACGGGTTCATCTTCAGGACGGACATAGCCGCGGTCGATCCGCAGGCGACCATCGTGGGTCAGCGAAATGAACACGCCAGCACGCACCATGTCGTCCGGATCGTAGACCGTGGGACGACTGTTCAAGGCGGTCAGTTTGGCATCGATCTCGGTCAGCCGCGCATCGACTTCGTCGGGAAGGTCGCTGCCATCGCCGTAGTCGTCGCCAATGCGGTCATATTCCTCGACCAGCACATCGCGCCGTGCCTGCTCGTCGTTGGTCAACGGAACGGTCGTGCCGACGATCCGGCGTTTGCCGCGCTCGCAGCCATAGGGCAGGTCGACGGCGGCCTCGACCCATTTCCAGCCTTCGGCACCGATTTCCTG
>Ga0233424_10002120_pt1 | contig 14922 bp, 11 predicted proteins | sample Watercolumn_Towu_FD_181011 | JGI IMG/M metagenome (GOLD analysis project Ga0233424, IMG submission 181011) | Freshwater microbial communities from Lake Towuti, South Sulawesi, Indonesia - Watercolumn_Towuti2014_125_MG | ecosystem: Environmental > Aquatic > Freshwater > Lake | place: Indonesia...
TATTCGATCAACGCCAGCGTTGAACGGCGAACGGCGATCATTTCATCCACCACCGACGACATCTTGCGGCGGCCGTGCGGCGCGGTCTTCGCCCAGGCGTGTTCATCGAAGCCGGCCAGCGGCGTTCGATCGCCACGCGCGATCCGCGTCAACCGATAGCTGAACACACGCTCGGCGTCGGCGAGGTGGCCGACCACCTCTTTCACCGTCCACTTGCCGTCGGCGTAAGCATGGTTGCCGGTGTCTTCAGGGAGCGATCGGAGTGTCTCGAATGTGGCGATTTGCTCCGTCAACAGCGCGGCCGGGCCGCTGTCCGGGACCTTGCCGATATAGCCGGCGTAGAACGGCGCGAACTCTGATTGCTGGGGTCTGGCAATGGTTGTCATGAATAAGCCTCTTCGGGGACTAGTGGAGCGTATCGGCTGAAACAGTACCGTCGCCGGCAAGCTCATCGCAGCAAGTGGGGCCGTTCCGTCGGAACGGCCCGGTAGTACTTCAGTGAGTACGTTCCACTAGTATCGCCGCCAGTTGCTCGAGCGTCGTGACGCCGTGCACGTCGGAAGGCAACTGCGGCACGCGCACACGGCGGTGCGACGCGAACCGGCGATCGATTTCGTCGAGGTAGACCTGCTCCTGCGCGTGGCGTGATTGCAGGAACGGATCGGGGCTGCTGTCGGGCAACACCCGATTGACGATGAGCCCGCCGATGGCGACGCCGGCGTCCTGCAACTGATCGATGGCGCGCGCCGTTTCTTCGATCGGCAGCCGTTCGGCTACCAGGACGAGCACGAACGCGCACACCCGCGGGCTGAGCAGCCGCGCCCTGAACTCACGCAGGTGCTCGAGCCGCTCGCTCAATGACTGCATGACCGGATCGTTCTGCTCATCGTGCTGTATGCCCATCATCGCCTGCCGGGAGCGTGACAGCGCGCGGATCCAGGCTTCCATCAGTTCGGGCATGCGAATCAGCCGGAGCGTGTGGCCGGTCGGCGCGGTGTCGAAGATGACCAGGTCGAAGCGATCGTCCTGGCCGCGCACCAGCGCGCCGATGCGATCGAACAACGCCATCTCGTCGGCGCCGGGCATGCTGGCGGCGAGATCGATCTGCTTGTTCGCTTCCTTCTGGATGGTGTGGCCGAACAGCCCCTCGATCCGTTTCTTGACTTCCGCGATGTAGCGCTTCGACTCGAATTCGCCGTCGATCTCGAGCCCGTGGAGATTGCCAGGCAGCGGCACGGGCTCCGGCCCGACCCGGCGCTCGAAGATGTCGGATGTGGAGTGTGCCGGATCGGTCGAGACCAGCAGCACTCGCTTGCCGGCGCGGCTGGCCGCCACCGCCATGGCCGACGCCGACGTCGTCTTGCCGACGCCGCCCTTGCCGCCGAAAAACAACACCTGCTTGTCGAGCAGCCGGTTGAGGTGCGTCATCGGCGTGTGATCGTGGGCATTCTGGGTTCAACAGCAAGGAAGGTTGCCGAGCGGCGAACGGTCCATGCCCATCCGCTTGTGCCAGAGGTGAAACTGCTCCAGCAGGTAGGGATACACGTCGAGCAGGTACAACGTCGCGGGGTTTGGCAGCCCGACGATCTCCATGTAGCAGAGCAGAAGAAACAGGTCGTTGAGCTCCGCCGCCTGCAAGCGCAGCTCGCGTTCGTATGCCCCGTACGCCGCGCCGTGGAAGAAATCGCGGATGTTGTCGCGGAGGGTCATTCTGGTGGTTGGTGGTGGTGGTTAGATGTTAGTGGTTAGTGGACCAGCCACCAACCACTAATCACCAAACTAACCACCAACCACCAACCACTACATATTGACCCAGTAACTGAACTTCACCAGGAACACGTTGCGCGACGGCGCCGAGAAGACGCCGCTGAAATCGCGGCCGAAGCGGAAGTCGCCGTATTCCTGGTAGTCGGCCTTGCCCTGCTGCCAGACCAGGAACAGCTGCGAGCCCGGCCGGTACTCCCCAGCGCAGCACGTTGGTGGTGCGGAACGACCGGATGTTGAAGTCGGCGTTGCCGCCGTAGGCGTACGGCCGGTAGCGGTCTTCGTACCTTTCAGCCCGCCCGTCGACCAGCGCCTTGTAGTTGGAATAGGCGCCGGCCGACACGAACGGCTCGGCGTAGACCTGGAGCGACAGGTTCGGCGTCATGGTGTAGTTGAACCGCGTGTTGAGCGAAACGGTCTGCTGATCGATGCGGCCGAACACATAGCGTTTCGCGCCGTTGCCGAGGTCCTGGTTGGTGACCCACTGCGAATCATCGTGGTTGATGGAATAGCGCAGGAGGAACTTGATGGCGACCTTGCGGCCGAGGCGCGTGTCTTCGGCCTCATAGACCACCCCCATGCCGCCGGCGCCCAGGCGCGAGTGGATCCGGTAGGGGGGGCAATGGTCTGGCCAATCACAGCGATCCGGTCTCCAGCTCGTCGAGCACCTCGCGAATTTTCTTGGCCAGCTACATTGGTGTAAACGGCTTCTGCAGAAACGGCTTGCCTTCGTCCAGCACGCCGGTCCGGACAATCGCCTCGTCGGTGTAACCCGACATATAGAGGACGCGAATAGAGGGACGAAGCGCGCAGAGCGCTTCGGCCACCGCCGGTCCGCTCATGTCTCCGAGTATGACGTCGCAGAGCGCCAGGTCGAAATGCCGGGTGTCGTCGCTGCCCAGAGCGAGGCCGGCCCGGCCGGAGGCCGCCTCGGTCATCGAGTAGCCGAGCCTGCTCAACAGCTCCTTCGACAGGCGCCGCACCGACGGATCGTCTTCAACCAGCAGAATGTGCTCGGTGCCTTCTGGCATGCCCTCGGCGCCGGCGAGATCGGCGGCCTGTTCGGGCTCCTCGGCTCGAGGCAGATAGATCCGGAACGTTGTGCCGAGACCGATTTCACTCGACACCGCGATGTGGCCCTCGCTCTGTCGCACGATACCGTAGGCCGTGGAGAGACCGAGGCCGGTGCCCTTACCGACGTCCTTGGTCGTGAAGTACGGCTCGAAGATGCGGGCGCGGACTTCCGGTGACATGCCGGTGCCGGTGTCGGTCACCGAAAGCATGACATAGGGGCCCGGCCGCGCCTCAGGCGAGTCGGCGAGCGCCGCTTCGTCCAGCAGGGCGTCTGCCGTCTCCACGGTGAGCCGTCCACCCTGCGGCATGGCATCGCGGGCGTTGACGACGAGGTTCATCACCACCTGCTCGACCTGGCCGGGATCGACCCGCACGTGTGCGGAGGTCGCCTTGCCCGTCACCGTCATCACGATGTCCTCGCCGATCACGCGGCGCAGCATGGGCTCGACCTTGCTGAGCGCGATGTTGAGATCGATGACTTGGGGCTGCAACACCTGGCGCCGGCTGAACGCCAGCATCTGACGCGTCATGTCGGCGGCGCGCATGGCGGCGCGGCCGATCTCCTCGGCATCGGCGCGCCGTTCGTCTTTCGGATCGAGCGACGTCAGCACGATCTCGGTGTAGCCGATGATGGCCGTCAGCAGGTTGTTGAAATCGTGCGCGATGCCGCCGGCCAGGCGTCCGACCGCCTCCATCTTCTGCGAATGGCGCAGCTGCTCCTCCAGGATCAGCCGCTTGGTCATCGCATCGTCGCGCTCCGCCATGATCGCCGCCAGCAGCAGACCGCTCAGCGATCCGAGCGCCAGGAAGGTGAAAAGGAGAATCTGGGTGAACTCGACCTCGAAAGTGCCGAAGGGCCCGATCCCCATGCCGGCGATGACAATCGCAAATGCGGCAATCAGCGCCACACAACTTGTCGATCCACGGGCGCCGAAGCGCAGTCCTGCCCACCCGACGATCGGAAAGAACACGAAAGCAATCGGCACATTCTCGGCGCCGAAGATGCCCCACAGCCCGAACATCAATTGTGAGCCGACGAACAGCGTCAGCAGCAGCAACACCCCTTCACTAATACGCCGCCACGTCCATTCGACGGGGCGGCCATTGCGCCACGCGAAGATCAGCGGCGTGGCCACCATGACGCCGAGCCAGTCGCGCAGCCACCACAACATGAAGTTGTAAGGAAGGGCGGACGTGGGCCTGGCCTCGAACGCCCAATACAAGAGCACCGCGAGCAGGGCCGCCAGCAGCGAGCCGATCGGCCCGACGAGCACCATCAGGATTACCGGATCCCGTACGCGCTCGAGACGGGGATCGAACTTGAGCGCACGCAGGAGCCGCACGTCGACGATCGGCTGCACGACCTGAGCGAGGGCCATCAGCGCGGCAAGCGGCAGCGGGTAATAGCCGAGGCCGTGAAGGAACGAGGCGAGGACGATAGCCGGCAGCAGCCGGTTGCCACCGATGTAGGTCACTGCCACGGCCTACCCGACCGTGGGCCAGATCGGTGTGACGGTCCGGCCGCCGGCCGTCGGATACAGAACAAGAACGGATAGGCCCCACGCGACCAGCGCGACCAGGCCGTTCAGAGCAATCGTGCCGATCAGTTCGTTGGCTGCCAACCATGAACGAACTGTCGATGTCCTGCCCGCAGGCTGGTGCACTGGACGGATTTTTGCACGATTTCCCGGGTATGAACGGCGTCAATTCGGGGACTCTGCGGGAATGGCTGCACGATCGTGCAATGACCCTCGTGCTGCGGCGACCGGCCACTGGTGGAAGTCGGTCTTCGAGAACCGGGAAAGTGAGTTCCTGCACATGGCGGCTTTCATTCTGCTGACGACGGTGCTCGTGCAGAGAGGATCGCCGGAGTCGCGCCGCCGGGGCGTCAAGGAGCTGAGTCCGGGCGCCAAGTTGGGGTCAGGCCGCGAAAATCAGCGATTCGCCAAGCTGGGGCCAGGCCGCGGCACGTGGCGCGTGACCAGCGCCAAGGCGACGGTGGTCACGATCATGGCGCCTGCCATCACGCCGAAATACGACGTGCTGCCGCCCAGGTCCATTGCCCACGCGCCTGCGTAGCCGCTGAGGATGGCGCCCACGCGTCCGACACTTGCGGCCATCCCGACACCGGTCGCGCGCACCGCGCCTGGATAGACATGCGCGGCCAGCGCGTACATCGCCACCTGGACGGCATTGATGAGACCGCCGACGAGGGTGATCATCGCCAGTATCGGGCCGATCGATTGCGACGGGTCGATGCGCATGGCGCCGAGCGTGACCGCGGCTGCCGTGGCTCCTGCCGCCATAGTCACCATGGGGCCGCGCGATCCCAGCCGGCTGATCACGACGCTTGCCGCCAGCGCGCCGACAATGCCGCCGAGATTGAACGCGGTGATGCCGCCGCTGGCGGTCGCTGAATCGAATCCCGCGCCGGTGAGGAGCGCCGGCAGCCAGCTGAACGCAAGATAGACGGCGAACAGGCACGAGAAGAACGCGCCGAACAGCGCCAGCGTGTCGCCGCGCCATTCCCTCATCTGCGCGACCGAGCGAGCCAGCTCGCTCCAGCGCCCCGGCCGGTGTTCCAGGTCGCGAGGCGACTCGGGCAACAGGCGGGTCAGTGCCGCGGCATACAGCACGGGCACCGTGCCGCCGATGAGGAACAGCGAGCGCCAGCCCACCAGCGGCAGGAGCTGCGCCCCGAGGAGCCCGGCAATGGTGCCACCAAGCGGCACGCACACGATGGTCAACGTGACGGCGACCGGGCGATGGCGTGGAGGGACGTACTCAGCGGCGAGCGCCGTGGCATTCGGAATCGCGCCACCCAGGCCGGCCGCGGCCAGCACCCGCAGAATGGTCAGCTGCATCGGGTCGGCGGCCATTGCGCTTGCGGCAGTCATCACGCCGAACAGGGTCATGCTCGACAGCAGTGCGGTGCGGCGTCCGAAGCGATCGCCGGCCAGACCGGCGGTGGCGCCGCCGATCATCATGCCGATGAGACCGATGGAGATCACCGGCGCGAACGCCGAGCGTGGCAGCGACCACTCCCGCATCACGTTCGGGATCACGATGCCCAGGAGCTGGTTGTCGATGCCGTCGAAGACGATCGCCAGGGCGGTGAGCGTGATCAACCACGTGTGCCGGCGCTGCCACCAGTCGTCGAGCATGCGACACGTTACAACGGCGGTGCCATGGTTTGTGGAATGGAAGCGCGACTGGTGGCGGTGAGGGAGGGATTCGAACCCTCGGTAGAACTTTAAAGGTCCTACAACGGTTTAGCAAACCGCCGCCTTCAGCCACTCTGCCACCTCACCGCGGCGGGTTTTGCTAAGTATACGCCAGTCTTCGACTTAGACGAACCCTGATCCCGACCCGATTGTCCCTACGATTGTCCCTGTCAGCTGCCGAATGGACGCCGAGGCAATCGACCGACGGTCGTTGTTCGCGCCTCTCGCGAATGCAGCGGTTCTTTCGCGAACGAAGCTTCCGCCGAAGTGCTTTGCCGCTTGTGGGTTGCGCGGTTGGGTCATCGTCCACTCTTCAAGACGTTCGGGGCGCACACTCACTTCGTCGCCCCAAACTCTGGTTGTCACGACGAAGAACCACGTGCGGCGGTTCTTTCAACCGCGCTTCAGGGCTTTACTTGGGCGCGCAATCATGACCTCGGTCGACTTGACGATCGCGATTGCGTCCTCTCCTCGCCGAAGTTTCAGCGCTCGAACCGCATCGGCAGTGATCACAGCGGTGAGTGCTTGGTTGCCTACTCGCAGGCGCACCTGCGCGAGGAGTCCATCCACGCGCACCTCGTCGATAAATCCCCAAAGACGATTTCGTGCGCTCAACCCTCCCAAGGACTCGTCGTCTGCGGGAACGCTCGCGCGCCGACGTGCGGCCGGTTGTTGGCGGGCGAGCAGCCGGTCGATCTCCGAATCCGCGACTCGATGATGTCCGCCTTCGGTCCGCGTCGTCCGGACTCGGCCATTGCGCACCCAACGCTTCAACGTCGAATAGCCAACACCGAGCCTGTCCGCTGCTGCTCTTGCCGTCAGGAGTGCCATGTGAACCCTTTCGTTGCGAATCGGTCCGAATCGTACCACCATGAGCCGGTTCGTCGGCCTGAACCGGCGCTTGACTCCATGGCCACCGTCGCTGCCGTTGGCTTAGCCCTAATAATCGGCTCAATACGGCTCACAGATACTGTCCATATTGCGCTATCGCGGTCCTGTACAGTACGTTACGAGTCTTTCGACAGGCGCCGGAGGGGCAGCCTCATACATGACACCAACTATCGGGAAGTCCCGATGCGGACGGCTGTGCGTCGTCGCATTCGCTCTGGCCGTCGTCGCGACCGCGACGGTCGCGGCACAACAACCAGAGCCGGCAAAGCCGACGCCTTCGACGACGCAAGCCCCAGGGACCGAGAAGCCGTCGCCTCCTTCACCGCGCGACATCGTGTTCGACATGGGCCAGATCGTTGTCGTGGGTGGCACCGAGGGTCAGCCCGGCGTGGGCGGCGCGGTGCTGACCAGCGATCAGATCTGGACGTTCGATCGGAAGTCGCTGGATCACGCGGTGAACGTCGTGCCTGGTGTGATCAGCACGTTTGACGCGAACGGCCGGCGCAACGAGAGCGACATCTTCGTGCGCGGCTTTGGCCGGTGGCAGGTCCCCCTGAGTGTGGACGGCGTGCGCATCCACCTGCCAGCCGACAATCGGCTGGATTTCAGTCGCTTTCTCACGGCCGACGTGTCGGAAATCCAGATTCAGAAGGGGTACGCGTCGGTGCTCGACGGGCCGGGCGCCATGGGCGGCGCGATCAATCTTGTCACGCGGAAGCCTGCGAAGGCCTTCGAAGCCGAGGGGAGTGTCTGGACGGGTGGCCGCGATAGCGCCGAAGGCTGGAATGGCTACGTGATGCTCGGTACACGCCAGCCCCGCTACTACGTCCAGGGCAGCGCGAATTATTCGGATCGAAACTACTGGAGTCTCTCGGGCGACTACGCGCCGCCGGCCAGGTCATTGCAGCCGAGCGGCCGGCGCCTCAGTTCCGACACGTCGGATTCACGCTACAACGTCAAGGCCGGCTGGACACCGAACGACACTGACGAGTACACGATCAACTACATCAAGCAGCTCGGCGAAAAGGGCGCGCCGCTGAACGTCAACAACAACCCGCCCGTGCCTCCGAACAGCTATTGGCGGTGGCCGTACTGGGACGTGCAGAACACATCGTTCCTGTCGAAGACGCAGATCGGGCAGGCCTCGTACCTCAGAACGAAGGCCTACTACAACACCTTCGAGAACGGGCTCGACGCCTTCGACGATGCCACGTACACCACCCAGTCGGCGAACGGGCGGTTCTTCAGTCCCTACGACGACCACGCTTACGGAGGCAGCGCCGAATTCGGCACTGCGCAACGTCAGGCCAACACACTGAAAGCCGCGGTCCACTACCGGACCGACGTGCATACCGAGCGGAACTTTAACCGGCCCACCCATCCGACCTTGAGCTCCGTCGATCCGAAACAGCAGCGTTCGCAGAACACGTGGTCGGTGGCGCTCGAGGACACCTTCCACGTGTCGCCGACGGTGGACGTCGTCGGTGGTGTGAGCTACGACCGCTACGAGATCACGAAAGCGGAGTCGTTCACCGCAGCTCGGGGCTTGTTCGAGTTTCCGAAAGGTGGCGCTGACTCGTTCAACTGGCAGTCGGCCGTGATTTGGCGTTACACGAGCGCGGCAGAGCTTCATGCCAGCATCTCCGACCGCGCCAGATTTCCGGTCATCTTCGAGCTGTATAGCACGCGGTTTGGCACGGCGACACCGAATCCCGATCTCGGACCGGAGCGCGCCACGAACATGGAGTTCGGGTGGAAGGGCCGCGCGACACAAAACCTGCGCCTCGAGACGAACGTGTTCTACAGCGATGTCCGGAATCTGATTCAGACGATCGTCCTGCCCGACACGACGACGCAGACGCAGAACGTCGGCGATGGGCGGTTCTACGGGGTCGAGCTATCTGTCGACGCGACCATCGTTCCGCAACTGGCCGTTGGCGGGAATTATACGGCCATCAGCCGCACGATCCGTGACGCTCTGCAACCGAACCTGAGACCGACGGGCGTGCCCACGCACAAGGCCTTCCTGTACGCGTCATGGCGCCCACTCGAACGACTCACGATCACGCCCAGCGTCGACGTGGCCGGCGACCGGTGGAGCGATGTCAATCCTGTTCCCGCCTTCCCGTATGTCAGGACCGGCAGCTACACCCTCGTTGATCTGGCGGCGCAGTACGCCCTCGCCAATGACTTTGACGTCGTGTTCGGATTCAAGAACCTGGCTGACCAGAACTACGAGCTCGCGTGGGGATTCCCACAGCCGGGCCGCACGTTCTACCTGAAGACCCGGATCGGCCTGTGATGGTCTGCATTTGGAAGGAACGCATGATGACGATAAGGGGTGTCAGCCGACTGGGATTCTACGTGGCGTGCGTGCTGTTGATCTGCGGTAGCACGCTCGTCAGCGCCCAAGCCACCCCTCAGGACACCGCCGCGTCAGCGCTCAGCGTCGCCGGCGACGTCCGCACGCCCCTCACGATCACGCCGGCTGAACTCAAGGCGATGCCGCGAACGAGTGTCGAGGTCAAAGACGAGGACGGCCGGACGGTGAAGTACGAAGGCGTCCTGGTCGGAGAACTTCTCAAGCGTGCCGGCGCGACGCTCGGGGGCGATATGCGCGGGAACGCCATGACCACGTACGTGCTCGCGAGTGCGAGCGACGGCTATCAGGTGCTGTTCTCCCTCGCCGAGCTGGATCCGGCGTTAACGAGTTCGGAAGTCATTATCGCCGACACCGTCGACGGGAAGCCGCTGTTCGCGTATCAAGGCCCGTTCAGGATTGTGTCCCCCAAGGACGCGCGCCCGGCGCGATCCATTCGGATGCTGCAGCGCTTGGACGTCGTCCGCCTGAAGAAGTAGTGATGACCGGCACCCGCGCGATCGCCGTTGGCCTGCTGTGCGCCGCACTGGCGTCGAGTCGGCTGCCGGCGCAGGCGACGTATCCGTGGGCACTCCCCTCGGGGTTTCCGCCTCCCAACATTCCAACCGACAACGCGATGACCGAGGCGAAGATCGACCTCGGACGACATCTCTTCTACGACACGCGGCTGTCCGGCAACGGAACCCAGTCCTGCGCGTCCTGCCACGAGCAGGCGCGGGCGTTCACCGATGGACGCGCGCGCAGCGTGGGACCCACCGGCCAGGTCCATCCCCGCGGCAGCATGAGCCTCGTCAATATCGCGTACGCGCAAGCGCTGACCAGGGCGAACCCCTCGCTCACCAGGCTCGAGGAACAGGCCCTGGTGCCGATGTACGGCGACCATCCAATCGAGCTGGGGCTCAATCGCGGCGATCCGTGGCTCCAGACCGTCGCGGGGGATCCCACGTATCAGCGTTTGTTCCGCGCCGCCTTCGACCAGGAGCAGGCGTTTACCCGCGACAACGTCGTAAAGGCGATCGCCACATTCGAGCGCTCCATCGTCTCCGCACGTTCGCCGTACGACCGCTACCACTTCGACCGCGATGACGCCGCGATCTCGGAAGCTGCGAAACGCGGCGAGGTGCTCTTTCACAGCCGTCCGCTGTCCTGTTTCACCTGTCACGGCGGGATCCACTTCTCCGGCGCGATGGGCGCCCCGCGGCGGGCGATGGCCATCGAGTTCCACAACACCGGGCGGTACAACCTGCGCGGGCCGCTGTCCTACCCGACGGAGAACGCCGGTGTGTTCGAAGTCACCCGCAGCGCGGCCGACGTCGGCAAGTTCAAAGCGCCGACGCTCCGGAACGTGGTCGTGACCGCGCCGTACATGCACGATGGCGGTGTCGCCACACTCGAAGACGCGATCGACCACTACGCCGCGGGCGGACGGACGATCGCGACGGGCGATTACGCAGGAGTCGGTCGAGAGAACCCGAACAAGAGCAGTTCGATTCGCGGTTACGCAGGAACAGCGCGCCGACCTCGTTGCATTCCTTCAGTCCCTGACGGACGAGGCGCTACTTCGGGATCCGCGTTTCGGTAATCCCTGGGTGCGTCAACCAGACCGCTGACACGAGTGGAGACCAAGTGAACCAGCTGGCGCGAAAGACTCGACACATGTCGCTCTCAATCTGCCTGACCGTCGCATGTGTGTGCGGCGCCGCAGTGACGCCAGCCCGGGCGCAGACGGGCGCCGGCGAACTCACTGGTCTTGTGAAGGATCAGGCGGGAGCAGCCGTTCCCGGCGCGACGATCACCGTCACGGAAACACGGACGAATCTGCAGCGGGTGGTTGTGTCCACCGGCGACGGCGTGTACACCGCGGCCAGTTTGGCACCGGGCGAGTACCGCCTCGATATCGAGCTCTCCGGGTTCAAGCCCGTGCGCCGCGAGGGCATCCGTTTGTCGACGGGTGAGAAGGCGCGCATTGATTTCGACCTGGCGGTCGGAGGCGTTCAAGAACAGGTGACCGTGGTCGGGGACGCGCCGATTGTACGAGAGGCGACCGCGAGCCTCGGCACGGTCGTTGAGAACGAGCAAGTCGTGCGGTTGCCGCTGAATGGCCGCCTGTTCATCATGCTCGCCGCCATCGCGCCTGGCGTCGCCCTGCCGCCGAACTCCGTCCTGCCTCGCATCAACGGTGGCAGACCGCGAACGAACGAGTACCTCTTCGATGGCATCTCCGTCTTGCAGCCCGAGCCGGGGCAGCTCGCGTACTACCCGATCATCGACGCCATCCAGGAGTTCAAGATCGAGAGCAATAGTCCGGCGGCCGAGTTCGGACGGTTCAATGGCGGCGTGGTGAATCTCACGACGAAATCAGGCACCAACGCCTTTCACGGCAACGTGTTCGAATTTTTTCGCAACGAGAGCCTGAACGCCAGGAACTACTTTCAGCGGAGTAATCCGGTGAAACCGGACTATCGGCGGAATCAGTACGGCGGCATGTTCGGCGGACCTCTTGTGAAGGACCGGACGTTCTTCTTCGTCGACTACCAGGGGCAGCGACAGAGCATCGGCCGCACGGTGACCTCGAACGTGCCCACGCTCGCCGAACGGTCAGGCGTCTTCCGCCAGAACATCTACGATCCGACGACGACGGTCGGCAATACGCGCCAGCAGTTTCCGGACAACACGATTCCGAGAACCGCCATGGATCCGGTTGCGCTGGCGCTGCTCGAGCGTTACCCGCTTCCGACAAACACCGCCACCGCGAACAACTACAGCCGGACGGCCAACGAAGTCGACGATCAGGATCAGGGGGATGTGCGCATCGACCACAAATTCGCGACCGGCCGCGATCAGGTCTTCGGACGGCTGACGCACTTTCGTGGTCACGCCGAGCCGGTGACCGCCTTTCCGGATGGCAGTGGGACCATCCTGGCCGGCAGCGTGGCGGTCGGTCCGCAGGATACGACGTCGTGGGCGTTCGCCTCGAACTACCAGCACACCTTCTCCCCCAACCTGCTGAATGAGCTGCGCCTGGGAGATACACGGCGCGCCGTCCAGCGGAGCGCGGTGTCACTGTCTTCGCCTGCGGGAGCTGCGCTCAACATTCCCGGCATACCGTCGAGTGCGCAATTTCCCAACACGATGCCGACCTTTGCCCCGAACGGCTACCAGCAGCTTGGATCCCCGAATAACACGGCTTCGGACTTCAGCACCAGCGTCACGCAGGTCGCAGATTCGCTGACGTGGCTGAAAGGCCGGCACACCCTGAAGATGGGGCTCGACTGGCGATGGGAGCGCCTCAACGTCGTCCAACCCCCCTCGCCGACAGGATCGTTCGCCTTCAGTGTCGTCGGTAGTGACCTGCCCGGAGTCGCGGGCACCGGCAACGCGTTCGCGAGCTTCCTGCTTGGACAGGTGCAGACCTTTGCCATCGACCTGCAGCAGACGGACATTCAGGAACGCGCGCACTTTCAGGAGTACTTCATCCAGGACGACTGGAAGATGTCCGATCGCCTCACGATCAACGCGGGGCTCCGATACACACTCAATTTCCCGTCCACCGAGATCAACGGTCAAACTGCGGTGTTCAATCTACAGACGCGGCAGCTCGAGTATCCAGGCACAGAGCCGGTACGGCCGCTCAAGAAGGACAACTTTGGCCCGCGCCTTGGCGCCGTCTACCGCCTGACGGACAGGACCATCGTGAGCTCGGGGTACGGGAAGGTCTGGATTGAGATGGCGGGGATCACGACACCATTCACGACGCCGAACTTTCCCTTTCTGCAGACCGTGTCGCAGCGCACCCTCGACAATATCGCGCCGGCATTCGCGCTGAAGAATGGACCGACCGTCACACCAGTCGGTGCGACTCCAAATGCTGGCCTCGGACAAGGCGTGTTCACCGTTGACGCAGAGCTGGGGTCGGGCTACGCGCAACAGTGGAACGTGTCGGTTCAGCGGGAGTTGACGTCGAACACGGTCGTCGAAGTCTCATACCTCGGATCGAAGATCACGAACATCGGGATCCCCGACAGCAACACGAATCAGTTGACGGAAGAACAACTGAGGCTCGGGGCCACGCTTCTCGAAAGGGTTCCCAACCCGTACTTCGGAATCATCCCGCGCTCGTCTTCGATCGGCGACCCGACGATCACCAGGGCGCAGCTGATGAAGCCCTATCCGGACTACACCGCCGTCAGCTTCTATCGGCACAATGTCGGCACAACGAATTACCAGGGCCTCGCGTTCAGCATTCGTCAGCGCATGTCTGGCGGCTTGACCTACTCAGGCGCCTACACCCGTTCGAAGCTGACCGACATCGCCTCGTCGTTGTTCGACGCGTCCATTCTGACGGGACCACTGACAAACGCCGCCGTTGCCGACAGTCACAATCTCGAGCGCGACCGCGACTACTCGACCGGAGACATTCCGCACTACTTCGCCGCCTCGGTCGTGTGGGATCTTCCACTGGGCGAGGGCCGTGCCAAGCATCCCACGGGCGTGGTCGGTGCACTGGTGAACGATTGGACCGTCGCGAGCTTCATGACCATGCAGTCCGGGGTGCCGGTCGCGGTGACGCAGGCGAACTCGCTCGGGTATGCCGGCTTCACGACGCAGCGTCCGAATCTCGTCGGCGATCCGACGTTGCCCGCTGACGAGCGAACACCTGCTCGCTGGTTCAACACGGCCGCGTTCGCAACCGCCAATCAGTTCACCATCGGGTCCGCCTCGCGCAATCCCGTCCGGGGTCCGACCTACAAGGACGTCGACCTCGCGGTGATGCGTAACGTGCGGCTCGGTGGTGAGCGCGCGATCGAGCTTCGCCTAGAGGTGTTCAACCTGCTGAACACGGCGAATTTTGGTGCCCCGGCAGCGCAGCTTGGACCGGCCAGCTTCGGGACGATCACGACGGCGCTCGATCCACGTGTGGTGCAACTCGCGGCGAAATTCTGGTTCTGACGCGATGTGGGTCGAGTCACAGTTCCACGTCGGTCGATGCGCCATCGGCGTTCGCGTTCATCGTCTCGATGCCGACGAGTGCGAACGTACCGCGGCGATGCTCGCGTGGCTGACACTCGAAGCCATGCGCGCCGACGCCGACTCGGGCTCGAGCCCCTGGCACGAGTTCGTCAACGGATTGCTCTGTCAACACGTCGCCTTCGTCGTGCCTGACGAGCGTCTCGCCGAAGCCACTCCCGAGTGGTGGAGTGAGGTCGTTGGACGCGCTCTGACCCAGTTCGTTCGAGACAACGACCTCGCCGGGAGCATCAACCGTCATCTTCAGATGTTGCAGGACGCGGCCTCCGGCCGCGGGTTTCACGCGTAGGGGCATGGCTCGAATCGATTGGGCGGTGTTGTGCGATGTCGCGTTCATGGACCGACAAGATCGTCTGTGTGTCATTGGCGTGACCCGGAGGTTTCCCGTTCCGAGATTGCCCATCGCCCTGCACCAGGTAATGCTCGTGGCTCACCTCACCGACATCCAGCCCGGAGAGGAAATCGGCATCGCAGTCTCCGTCGTCTCGCCGAACGGTTGTTCAGTGCGACCGAAAACATCAGAGAGCGTCGTCATCGAAATGGCCGGCGAGTACGTGCTGG
>Ga0233424_10002122_pt1 | contig 14922 bp, 10 predicted proteins | sample Watercolumn_Towu_FD_181011 | JGI IMG/M metagenome (GOLD analysis project Ga0233424, IMG submission 181011) | Freshwater microbial communities from Lake Towuti, South Sulawesi, Indonesia - Watercolumn_Towuti2014_125_MG | ecosystem: Environmental > Aquatic > Freshwater > Lake | place: Indonesia...
GTGACGGCAGCCGCCACTTACTTCCTGGACACGGGCCGCGGCAGCCACACCCTGAAGTTCGGTGGTGAGCTGTTGAAGGAACAATCGTGGGAAGGCTTCCAGCGCCGCACCGGCAACAACATCGAAGCCATCTACACCAACGGCGTGTCGAACCAGGTGATCTTCCACCTGCCGACCGCCAAGAAGGTGGGCAGCCTGAAGGACAACGACATGGGGAACCTGACCTCGCGGTCAGCGCTCGATCACTTCGGCATGTTCGCCAACGACACCTGGTCGATCGGCCGTTCCACCGTCAACGTTGGCGTGCGGTACGATCGCTATCACGGATGGCTGCCCGAACAGGAACAGCTTGCGGCGACGACCGGACCGGCGTCGGTGCCGGCTCGTATCTTCCCCGAGACCCATTTCTATACCTGGAATCAGGTCGCTCCCCGCGTGGGTTACATTTACGACGTCGCCGGCGACGGGCGCACCGTCGTCAAGGCGAACTATGGCTTCTTCTGGCACAATCCGGGCGTCGGGACCGGCGCCAACGCCAATCCCAATACGACCGGCAAGAGCCAGACCTACTCGTGGAACGACATCAACGGCGACCGTCGCTGGCAGCCGGGCGAAGAAGGTAACCTGCTGGCGCAGTCACTGCTTGGAGCCGTGCAAATCGATCCAAACATCAAGGCGCCCTACACCCATGAGGGGAGCTTGTGGCTCGAACGGCAGATCGGCGAAACGATGGGCTTGCGGACGGGTTTCGTTTACAAGACCGAAGACGACCTGATCGCAACCTACCAGGGCCTTCGCCCGCTCTCGGCCTACACGACGCCGTTCAACTTTACCGACATCGGTGTCGACGGCCGGGCCGGAACATCGGACGATCGAGTGATCCGGATGCTTGGTCTGTCTGCGGCCAACGCCACGAACTTTCCGACCACCTCAATTGTGATGAATGTGCCTCAGTTCTCGCGCTACAAGACCGTCGAGGTGACATTAAATCGCCGCTACAGCAACAAGTGGTCTGCGCAGGTTGGCGGTGGATTCTCGTGGCTGAACGATTTTCCGAACGGCTATCCGCAGAACCCGAACCAGCCTGGCGCCGAAGATCGCACGACGTGGAACCTCAAGCTGACGGGCAGCTATGATGCGCCGTTCGGCATCCGCCTGTCGCCGGTTGTTCGCCACCAGTCGGGCCCGAACTTCGCGCGAACCCTGGCGATCATCGCGCCCGCAGGCTTGATCGCCACCGGAACAGCCTATGCTGATGCCGCCAATGCCAACCGTCTTGATAACATCACCGTGTTCGATGTGCGCGCGGAGAAGACCATCAATATGGGTCAGCGCATTCGGGTGCGTGGATTCCTGGATGTCTTCAACATCACCAACAGCCATGCGTCCGAGTCGAACACCCAGTCGACCGGGCTCAGCTACCTGAAGCCGGGGAACATCCTCGCGCCGGTGACGGCGCGTCTTGGCTTCCGGTTCCTCTTCTAGCTTTCAGCTTTCGGCATTCGGTTATCGGCATCTGCCGATAACCGAGAGCTGAGAGCTGAGAGCCGATCAAGCCCGACTCCTGTGGGGGAGTCGTTAGGGTGGGAATGCTACGCCGGCGTTTCCGCCCTTTTTTTCGTGCTTTCGCCAAGAATTCAAGCCGTGGTAGCAGCTTTCGGCTTTCAGCCATCAGGGCGCACCTGATAGCTGGGAGCTGATCGCCTAGAGCCGAGTGCCACTACAACCGCGATCGAATCTCCCAGAGGTCAGGAAAGATCGGCGTCATGAGCGTCGTCGCCAGGTATTGTGCGCCGCTCGATCCGCCGGTGCCGGCCTTGGAGCCGATCGTGCGTTGCACCATTTTGGTGTGGCGATAGCGCCATTCCTGGATGCCTTCATCGAGGTCGACCAGGCGTTCGCATATTTCGACATGCTTCGGATCCGTTCTATAGAGACCGATTAACGTCGCCTGGATCCGGGGCGATGGCTCGGCCCGCACCGTCACATCGCGTGACAGCTGATCGGCGGGGATGTCGTATCCGACGCCCGAGAGGTAACCCAGAAAGACGTCCCACAACGCCGGCTGCTCGAAGCGCGCCTCGAGCGCCTTTCGCGCCCGCGTCTCCGGACCGAACCGGTTGATCGCAGCCTGCGACTTGTTGCCGAGCACGAACTCGAGCTGTCGAAACTGATCCGATTGAAACCCGCTGGCCGCTTCGAGCCGTTGACGGAACGATTGAAACTCCAGTGGTGTCATGGTCTCCAGGATGTCGAGCTGAGCGACGAGCACCTTGAGTATCGTCAGGACCCTCTTCAGTGTGTGCTGCGCGCGGTGGAGGTCACCGCCGCCGAGCAGCACGATCACATGATCGACTTCGTGCAGCAGCTGTTTGAACCAGAGCTCGTAGACCTGGTGGATCACGATGAACAACATCTCGTCGTGCTCAGGCCCTTCGGAGCGCGGGCGTTGCAGGGCAAGGAGTTCGTCGACGGCCAGATAGCTTCCGTACGTGACAGAGCGGTCCATGAACGCAGCTTAACTCGGGCCCGCAACCCAAAAAGCCGTAGCCCACCCTTTCAACCGATTGGATTCAAGGGGCGAGTGGCACCTCGGTGGCCGAAATCAGGCCCAATTCCTTCGTGCCCTTCCGGCATGTCGCTTGCTATTTAGGCGGGCAGAGTTGACTTGTCCCGCCCGTGCCAATGCCTCTGAGTGAGGCGGCAACGGGCGACTTTCCCCCACAGGAGTCAGCTCACATTTTTGGAGCCAGGCTGACTAGGCCGCTGGCTCGGAGGGCCCCGGGATTGGGGCCCTTATTTTTTTGGCCCGAATGATTCAGCGGGCCAATCCTCCGCAGCCCGCCGATGATCCAGCGAGCGACGGAGGATAGCTACCGGCATCTGGCGCCTATCCCTTCTTCAGCTGTTCGACCAGCGCCTTGGCCTGGGCGGCCTCGGCCGAATTCGGATCGGCGGCAATCACCTTGTTCATGTAGTCGATGGTGCCGGCGGTGTCGGCCTTCTGCAGGCGAGCGAGACCGAGCTTGAAGAGCGGCTTGCCCCAGGCGGCGTCCAAGTCCACGGCACGCTGATAGAACTTCACCGCTTCATCCGTCTCGCCCTTGGCAAACTTGACCTCGCCAAGGTTGTAGAACACTTCGCGGTTGGCGTTGACGGAGGTCGCGACTTCGAGCAGCGTCTTCTCGGCGTTGGCGAAGTCGTTCTTTTCGAGATAGGTCATGCCGATCTCGATCTTGACCTTGTCGTTGTTCGGGTCGCCGGCCAGCGCGTTCTGGTAGGAGGCGATGGCGCCGTCATAGTCCTTCTTGAGGCGCTTGACCTGCGCGATCTGGCCGTTGATCATCGTCAGGGCCGGCGTTTTGGCGAGCACGGCCTCGTACGCCGCAATCGCCGCGTCGTGCTGTCCGGAGTTGGCGAGATCCATGGCCTTCTGCAACTCGGCCTGCAGTTCCTTGGTGTTCACGCCGGCGAGCGCTCCGGCCGGGCCTGCGGCGCCTGGCGCGAGCACGAAGTCCACCGGAGGCATGGGCGCGCCGAGGCTCCGAACCGGCACATTGCCGGACGAAGGTGCGAATCCCGGAGCCGATGCCGTGATCTTCCAGGCGCCGGTCTTCAGCCCGATGATCGAGTAGCGGCCCCTGTCGTCGGTCGTGGCCGTGAAAGAAGACGGCGACGCCTGTGGGTTTTCCGCTGTGATGGTCGCGCCCTTCAGCGGCTGATTGTTCTGGTCTTTGACCGTTCCGCCGATGCGACCGGTCTGCGCCGCCGCCGGAAGGGCCGACACGACCAGCGCGCCGGCGAGCGCCAGAGCGGAAAGGAACGTCTTCGAATCACGCATTGCAGATATCTCCCTGTGCCCGCCTGCGCCCGGCAGCGAAGCCATGGCCGAGGCGGAAAAGAACGAACCAACTCAGTATATTAGCCCCATGAGACGTGCGCTACAGACCATCCTGCTGTCGGCTCTGACCATTGTCAGTTCCCAGGCGAAACAGCCGGATTCTCACGGGTTTGCGCGGATTGACGACATCATCAAAGACGCCATGGCGTCGAAAGCCACCCCCGGCGCCGTCGTGGTCGTCGGCCGCGACGATCAGACCCTATATGAAAGAGCATTCGGCTTCCGCGCCATTGTACCGGCCGAAGAGCCCATGACGCTTGATACGGTTTTCGATCTCGCGTCGTTGACGAAGGTAGTGGCAACCACCACGGCGGTAATGACGCTGATCGACGAGGGCCGGCTTCGGCTCAACGACACGGTGGCCAGTCTCGTGCCGGGATTCGACCGGTACGGAAAGAGCGGCATCACCATCCGTCATTTGATGACCCACGTCTCGGGCTTGCGGCCCGATGTGGACCTGCATCCCTGGACCGGCTACGATGCCGCGATCGAACTGGCGAAAGACGAGGTGCCCGCAGCGGCGCCCGGCGAGTCGTTCGTCTACAGCGACATCAACTACTTTCTCCTCGGCGACATCGTGTCGCGCATCACCGGACGGTCACTCGACGCGTACCTCGAGGCGCGCGTGTTCGGGCCTCTGGGCATGACCGACACCGGCTTCAATCCGCCGCAGACGCTGCTGTCGCGCATTGCCCCAACCGAGCGATGCGCGGAGCAGGACGCCTGGCCGTGCAGGCGGCCCGAGGCGACGCCGCTGCGCGGCGTGGTCCACGATCCGACGGCTCGCCGCATGGGCGGCATTGCCGGCCACGCGGGGTTGTTCAGCACTGCCCGCGATCTGCAGCGGTTTGCGCGCATGCTGCTCGGCAACGGCCGCCTCGGCACCACGCGCGTGCTGTCGGATGCTGCCGTGAGAACCATGACCTCGGCGCAGACGCCGCCCGGCATGCGCAGCGTTCGCGGTCTGGGTTGGGACATCGACACGTCGTACTCGAGCAATCGCGGCGATCTGTTCCCAGTCGGCACGTCGTACGGTCACACCGGGTTCACCGGCACGAGCCTGTGGATCGATCCCTCGTCGAACAGTTACGTGATCTTCCTCTCGAGTCGGTTACATCCCGATGGGACGGGAGACGTCGGAGTGCTAAGAAGCCGGGTGGCGACAGTTGCGGCTGCGAACATTGGTTCAGACAGACGTTCAGCGGTACGTTCGGACGAACGTGCCGGCGAACGTACGCCGAACGTTGTTCCGAACGATCGCCTGAACGACCGTCCGAATGTCCTCTCAGGCATTGACGTCCTTGCCCGCGACGGTTTCAAGCAGCTTCGTGGCAAGCGCGTCGGCTTGGTGACGAATCACACCGGCCGCGCCCGTGACGGCAAGACGACGATCGATCTGTTGCACACCGCTCCTGGCGTCCAGCTGGTGTCGCTGTTCAGCCCCGAGCATGGCATCCGCGGCATTCTCGACGCCAGCGTGCCGGCGGAGCGCGATCAAAAGACGGGACTCACCATTCACTCTCTCTACGGCGACACCCGGCGTCCGACCGACGCCATGCTGGCCGGCATCGACACGCTGGTGCTTGACCTGCAGGACGTGGGCGTGCGGTTCTACACCTACCACACGGCGATGGCCTACGTGATGGAAGAGGCTGCGAAGCGCAGGCTGTCGGTGGTGGTGCTGGATCGGCCGAATCCCATCAACGGCTGGCAGATTGAAGGACCGACGTCGCAGCCGTCGAACGAGTACATCTCGTACTTCGAAATGCCTGTGCGCCACGGCATGACCATGGGCGAGCTTGCCAAGTTGTTCAACGGCGAGAACAGGATCAATGTCGATCTGACGGTCGTTCCGGTCGAGAACTGGAGACGCGACTACTGGTACGACGAGACGGCGCTGACGTGGATCAATCCCTCGCCCAACATGCGCAATCTCAACCAGGCGACGCTCTATCCGGGCGTGGGCGCGATTGAGTACTCCAACGTCTCGGTCGGACGCGGCACCGATCAGCCGTTCGAGCAGTTCGGCGCGCCGTGGATCGACGGCCCCCGGCTGTCGGCGGCCTTGAACGCCCGGCGGCTGCCGGGCATTCGCTTCTATCCGGTCACTTTCACGCCGAAGTCCAGCAAGTACGCCAACCAGGAGTGCCAGGGCGTCTTCATGGTCATCACCAACCGCGCTGCACTGCAGCCGGTGCGTGTCGGCCTCGAAATCGCGGCTGCGCTGGCGACGATGTTCGGTGGCCAGTACGACATGGCGACAACCTGGCGATTGTTCGGAACAGCCGATCCGCTCGAGCGCGTCAAGCGCGGTGAAGATCCGGCTGCAGTGGCGTCGCGGTGGACGGCAGACGAGGCACGTTGGCGCCGCTTGCGCGCGAAGTACCTGTTATACCGGTGAACACCAACGGAACCCGGAGCCCGGAGCCCGGAGCCCGGAACTAACTGGCAAGTGCCCGCTTCCTCCGGTACATTTCCCTGTCCGCCTGGTCGATCAGCGGATCGAAGTCCTTCGTCTCCGGCGGAACCTGAACGCAGCCGATGCTGACATCGACGTCCGCCGGCAGCCCGGTGACAATCGGCGAGGCCAGGAACGCCTGGCGAATCTGCGCGGCCTTCTTCCTGGCTTCCTCTTCGCCGGCCGACAGCAGCACCAGGAACTCGTCGCCGCCCCAGCGGAACACGTAATCGGCCCGGCGCGTGGTCTGGCGCAGGATATCGCCGAGTGCCTTGAGGACGGTATCGCCGGTCTGATGTCCGTGGGTGTCGTTGATGGCCTTGAAGTGATCGACATCGACGTACAAGATCGACAACGGCAGCTTGTAGCGCCGGTGCTGCTCGAGCTCGTGCTCGGCGATCTCGGCGAGCAGCCGCCGGTTGCAGCATCCGGTCAACGCGTCGGTCACGGCCATCGCCTGCATTTCGTCCCGGCTCGCCGCCAGCTCGCCGACGGCCCGCCGCAGCTCTTCGATGACGTCCTCGAAGATCAGCAGATGCATGCCCAGGGCGAGCAGTGCGGCTGAGACGACGTTGAAGTACGCGACGCGCGTCGATTCCGCGCCGATGCCGCCGTTGGCCACGGCGACGGTGAGCGCGATGGTGTTGACCATGACCAATCCACCGACGCCGAGGGCGGTGACTGCGGCGCCGACCATGCGCCGGCGGCGCGCGATGCTGACATAGGCCACGGCGCCCCGCGCCTGCCACAGGCTCATCATGACGAAAGCGGGACCGACGACCGCCGCCGGTCGCAGGAACATGGCGGCGCCGACGGTCCATGCCACCGCCATCGCGAATGCCCAGAGGAAGGCGCGCGACAGCGCAGCCGGCGCGCGGAACCACGAGCCGGAGCATCGCAGCCCAGCCCCGAACGCCAATGCCGCCACCGCCCAAGCGGCCACCGCCGCGCGGCCGACCGACACGTGATCAGGCGAGTCGGCAGGATGCGGTGCACCTGAGTCGAAGCTGAGGACCAGCATCATCACGCTGCCCGCCGTCCACGCCGTCACACCGGCGAGCACGTAGGGACGCGGCCGGAACAGGTAGAGCAGGAACAGCGTGACGGCCGGGACCAGCATCAGCATGCCGACCAGCTTGCGGACCTCCAAGGTCACGAGAGGCATTGGACGGAGAGCCGTCCAGTCGGAGACCTGGGCGTAAAGGGGAGTGGCAACAAAGAGCCACAGCGCGATCAACACGAATCGAGATCGTCGAGCGGCTGTGTTCATCTAGTGGAACGTACTCACTGAAATACTACCGGGCCGTTCCTACGGAACGGCCCCAGTTGCTGCGAAGAGCTTGCCGGCGACGGTACTGTTTCAGCCGATACGCTCCACTAGTGGTGTTCCGTTCGCTACCCGTAACGTGCCGTTCCGACCGAACGGCACCAATCCTCCGATGAGCAAAGTGGTCAATAGTGCCACTCATACTGACACGCCCCGTCATGTCACATCTGGTAGAGCATCCAGTACACAATGACGCCGGTCACCGAGACATACAGCCAGAGCGGCAGCGTCCAGCGCGCAATCCGGCGGTGCTTGTCGTACCTGGCCGACAGCCCGCGCGACACGGTGATCAGCACCGGCGGCACGATCGCCGCCGCGAGGATCACGTGCGGGATCAAGACGCTGAAGTAGACGGTCCGGATCCAGCCGGTCCCCGTGAAGGGCACCGAGCCGACCTGCGCATGGTAAATCACATACGACGCCAAGAACAGACCCGAAACGGTCAGGGCCGCAATCATGCAATTGCGGTGCGCCTGCCGCTTACCTTGCTTGATCAGCACCCAGCCGATCACGAGCAGGACGGTCGAAATGGCGTTCAGCGTTGCGTTCAGGGCGGGGAGGTCTGTTGCCGTCATGACACGTCCTTCAAAACCTCAAAACCCCAAAACCGCACAACCTCACAACCCTGTCGAATACCGGTGATCGAACACCAGCAGCGCCCAGAGAATCGGCAGATAGGTAATCGACCCGAAGAACAGCCGCCTGGCCGTGGTGACGTCGCGCCTGAGCGAAAAATGCAGGCTCAAGGCCATCAGGATGGCGCCGAGCGCCACTGCGCCGGCGAGGTACCGGACGGTGGCCAGTCCGACAACCGTGGGCATCAGGCTGAGCGGAATCAACGCGGCGGTGTAGAGGACGGCCTGTCGCCCGGTCGAGCGCCCATCGGGTTCGATGACCGACAGCAGCGGCATGCCGGCGCGCGCGTATTGGTCGCGATACAACCACGCGATGGCCAGAAAGTGCGGCATCTGCCACATGAACACGATCCCGAACAGCACCCAGGCCTCGATCGACAGCCGGTTGGTGGCGGCGGCCCAGCCGATCACCGCGGGCAGCGCGCCGGGCAGCGCGCCGGCCAGCGTCGACAACGAGGTGCGGAGTTTCAGCGGCGTATACAGCAGCATGTAGCTCGCCGTTGTCAGCAGGGCTATGCCGGCAGCCAGCGGGTTGACGAAGTAGGCGAGCTGGGCGGCGCCGGCGACGGTCAGCGCCAATCCGAACGTGGTGCCGTGCGCCACCGTCAGGCGGTCGTCGGCCATCGGTCGCAGCTGGGTCCGCTGCATCAGCCTGTCGGTGGCGCGTTCCCAAACCTGGTTGAGCGCGGCGGCCCCTCCGGCCACCAGGAAGGTGCCAAGCAGAGTGTGCACGAGGTCGATCAGCTGCGACTGCGGACCTACGCCGAGGGAGTAGGCGGCGGCGACCGTCAAGAGCACCAGAAAGTTGAGCCGCGGCTTCGTCAAGGTGATGAAGTCGCCGGCGCGCCATCGCGCCCGCGCTGTCACGACCTGCACCGTATCAGCGTGTGAAGGCGAAGCTGACATCTTTCGATTCTTTGGCGGCGATCATGACCTGTTGCGTGCGCGTGCCGAGCGCCTCGTGCCAGGCTTCGATGGTGTAGGTGCCGGGTGGGAGATTGCCGAGGGCGACCGTGCCTTCGGCACCGGTCGTGCCGAAGTAGGGATGATCGAGCACGCCGACATAGGCGCTCATCCAGCCATGCACGTCGCACTTGAACGGGATCATCACTTCCTTCGTGGCGAAAGTATGCGTGAAGCTGACGCCCTCGAGCGGCGTCGACTTGTTGAAGGCCTGGTTGATGACGCCGTTGGCTCTCACGTTGTGCAGCAGCGGATCGCTGTTGCGTACCTGCAACGGCTGCCCGACGCGCACGCCCACGACGCGCGGCGTGTAGGCGCACCTGTCCTGATCGAGCAGCACCGGTTCCGGTGGGACGGGAAAGCCGAAGCCGCCCGGCGCGTCCTTCACGTACACGAAGACGTTCTGCAGCGCCTGGTTGTTGCCAACGACAATGGAGTCGTTAGGGCGCTGGGGTCCGCCGTTCTCGGTGACGCACTTCGGATCGCCGGTCAGCGTCATCATCTCGCCGGCCGGGACCGCGCCTTCGAATTTCACCGTGGCGGTGATCGTGCCGGCAGTCGCCGGATCGACCGACGGGCCGGCAGGCGCGGCCGCTGGCGGCGTGGCAGCGCCGCATGCCAGAGACGCCGCGAGCACCCCAGCCGCGAGAACCCGCTGAATGGAACGCATCCGGCTATTATTTCAGGTTCGGCGACCTTTGATATAATTCGACGTTCGCGGCCCCCTGTGCCGGTATCGTCTAGGGGTTAGGACACAAGGTTCTCAACCTTGGAACCGGGGTTCGAATCCCCGTACCGGTACCAACCTTCCGCCTCAGTCGCATACCTCGAAGACGCCTGCAATCTGGACCGGAATGTTCTGCGGCAGCGACGCCAGTCCGACCGCGCTTCCCGGCCCTTGCCGAACACGCCCACCCTCAACCCGCTGCCGCCATTGTCACACCTCCGCACCTATGAAGTAGCGCGCACATTGGTATGCTCTGCGCCAGTGAGGAGTCCTTGGCAGAGAGCGGTGGTGCTCGTCGCGGCCCTGCTGGCGGGCGGGCTCGGGCAACTCGATTTCGTTCACCGCATCGAGCTGCAGACCTATGACCTGCGCGTGGCGGCCACGGCGCAGCCATCGGCGCCTGCGTCGGACCCGATCCTGATCACGATCGATGACTACAGCATCCGGCGGCTGGAGCCGCTCGTCGGGCGCTGGCCGTGGCCCCGCCTGGTCCACGCGACGGTGATCGACTATCTCGCGGCGGCCGGCGCCAAGGTGATCGGCTACGACGTGCTGTTTGCCGAGCGGGACCTCCGCAAGTTCATGGTCGGCGACACCGAGTGGACCGGCGAGGAGTCGGATGCCGCGCTGGCTGAGTCAACCAACAAGGCAGGGAACGTCGTGCACGCCGCCGAGGCATCCAGTTTCGAGGCTGCCGACGCGGCGCGGGCACTCACGGCAAACCTCGACGCGCCCGCCCTCAACCTGGCGGTGCCACCGACCGACTGTGCCGAGCCCAGACCGCGCATCACCCCGCCGTTTCCAGTGTTGGCTCAGGCCTCTCGCGCGATTGGCCACACGCTCTTCACCCTCGATCCGAACGGCGCCGTCCGTCGTGTCTCGCCGGTGGTCCAGGCAGGCGATCGTGCGATTCCGTCGTTTGCACTGGCCGTGACGATGGCAGCCGGGCTGATGCCGTCGGTTGATCCTCGCCCTGATGAGCGCGGCCACTGCACGACGATGATTCCGTGGCGCGGCCCGGCGCAGAACCGCCATGGGCAACCGACCTTCACCGCCTATCCCTTCTACGAGCTGTTCTACTCGCAACAGCAGATCCTCGAGAACCAGCGACCGGGGGTCGACCCGGCGCTGTTCAAGGACCGGATCGTCATAGTCGGCGTGACTGCAGAGGGACTGAACGAAGCGTTCACGACGCCTTTTCCGCAGGGTGAAATCAACGGTCCGGAGGTCCACGCAAACATCGTCCATGGCTATCTCTCGAACCGCTCGATCGCGCGCACGCCGCTCTACGTCGACATCGCGCTGGTTGTCGGCTCCGCTCTCGTGGTCGGAGCAGCCGGTGCCTTCGTCAACGCCTGGCTGACGGGCGCGGCAGCCGCGGTCTTCGCGGTGCTGCTGCTCTGGCAGTCGATCAGCCTCTTTGCGGGCGGAATCTGGATTCCGCTCGCGGCTCCGCTGAGCGCGCTGCTGCTGGCCTGTGTCGGCGATCTCGCGTGGAAGTACTTCGCTGAGGGCCGCGAGAAGCGCCAGATCAAGAGGCTGTTCGCGCGATACGTCTCGAAGGACGTCTACGACCAGCTGGTCGCCAATCCATCGCTCGCCGCGCTCGGTGGGTCGCGACGGCACATGACGGTGCTGTTTTCGGACATTCGCGGGTTCACGACGATGAGCGAGAAGGGCACACCGGAGGACGTCGTGCGCCAGCTCAACGAGCTGTTCACGCGCCTGGTCGCCGTGGTGTTCGCGCATCGCGGCACGGTGGACAAATTCGTGGGCGACATGGTCATGGCTCTCTACGGCGCGCCGCTCGATGATCCCGATCACGCCGAACACGCGGTGCAGACGGCGCTGGCGATGATCGGCGCGCTCCAGGAGATGAACGGCGAGTGGGCGGCGCGGGGCCAGCCGCAGCTCGGCATTGGCATCGGCATCAACACCGGTGACATGATTGCCGGAAACGTCGGCTCCGAGACGATCATGAGCTACACAGTGATTGGCGACGCGGTGAATCTCGGCGCCCGTCTCGAGTCCTTGAACAAGGATTACGGCACGCGGATCATCATCAGTGAGGCAACACGGAGCCGGCTCAAAGGGCGGTATGATATCCATCCCCTGGGCGACGTCGTCGTGAAGGGCAAGACCGAACCCGTCGCGATCTATGAGGTCAGACCATCATGATGCAAAGCGCTGTTGCGGCCCTCCTGCTTAGCGTTGCGGCTGCGAACCTCGGTTCGCACGCCGGAGCACGACAGACGGTCGTAGGGGCGAACTTCAGTTCGCCCGCCGAGGCCGGACAGCTGGGTCAGATCGGCAGAGGCCTGGAGATTGCGAAGAGGGCGAACGACCTTCGCGACTTGCAGATGACTGAAGCCGAGGAGCGGGAGCTTGGCCGGCAGGTCAGCGAACGGATCCGCGAACGCTATGGGGTCGTGCAGGACGAGGCCGTGCACCGCTACCTCGGCCTGGTCGGAACTGCGATGGCTCAGGGCAGCACCCGTCCGGCCCTGCCGTGGACCTTCATCGTTCTCGACACCGACGGCGTCAACGCGTTCGCGGCCCCCGGGGGCTTTGTGCACGTCACCAAAGGCGCCTTGGCGCTGATCCAGAACGAAGCCGAGCTGGCCGGCGTGCTCGGTCACGAGATCATCCATGTCACCGAAAAACATACCGTCCGCGCCATCCAGAAGAGTAAGGCGGTGCAGATGGGCGCCGCTGAGACCTTGTCGGGTAGCGCCTCGCTGATGGAGCGCGTCGTCACCGCGACCTACGACAACATCGTCGAACGCGGATTCGGCCGGGCTGAAGAAAACGAGTCCGATGAACGGGGCGTCGCGCTCGCGAACGGCACCGGCTACGCACCGAACGGCCTAGTCACGTTTCTGACGACTTTGAAGGAACGCAATAAGGAGTCGAAAGAGAAACGAGGGCTGTTCGCGTCGCATCCGGACATGCAGGAGCGCCTCGACCGCATTACGAAACAGATCGTCTCGCAGAAGTTGATGGCGACAGCCACGGTGCAATCGCGCTACGCGAGCTACATCTCGTTCAAGCCGGTTCCGATCACCGCGATTGCCACGGTCGACGCGGGCGCGGCGGGTCTCACAGGCGACGCGAAGGCCGAGGGCAAGAAACCTGGAGAGAAGAAAGAGGAACCGAAGAAAGGCCGATTCGGTCTCGGCCGCATGCTGCCGACCGGCGGCGGCGAGAAGAAACAGGCGCAGGTGACCGCGTCAGGCGGCGCACGCGGAGTGGATCCGGAAAAGGATTCAAAGGGTGGCAGCAATCCCACGATCGTCGTCGTGACGATCACCGCGGCTGGTGTGGCGGCGTTCAGGAAAGAGGGAGGCCTCGAATAGGCCGTTTCATTCGTGGGCGGCTGCGGTTTTCCACCTGGCTGGTCTTCGGCTTCGCGCTCCTCCAGGTGTCGGTCCGCCAGGGGATCGGCGACGTTGCACTGCTGTCCGCGCTCTCGCGGTTGACGATCGTCCTCGCGATCGTCAACGTCGCCATCACCCTGATCGCCAATCCCTGGAAGTCCGACCGGCCTTCGGATCGTTTCCCCGCCATCGTCCAGGACTTCACGGTCATCGTTTTGTTCATCATCATCGGGACGGTGCTGTTGCGCGAGCAACTCCTCACCACCTCCGCGGTTGGCGCGGTGGTCGTCGGGTTCGCGTTGCAGGACACGCTCGGCAATCTGTTTGCGGGTCTTGCCATCCAGATCGAGAAGCCGTTTCGCGTCGGCCACTGGGTGCGGATTGGGGAGCGCGAAGGGCAGGTTGAGGAGATCACCTGGCGAGCAACGAAGCTGCGCACCAAGGCCGGTCAATTCCTGATTGTTCCCAATAGCACGCTGGCGAAAGAACCGGTGCTCAACTTCTCTGAGCCGACCATTCCGACGCGGATCGAACTGGAGATCGGCGCCAGTTACGCCGCGGCGCCGAATGAGGTGAAGCGCGTCATCCACGAGGCCATGGTGAACTCCCCGCTGGCGATGAGGACCCCTGAGCCGCAGGTCGTCCTCAAGGCCTTCGGCGCCTCGTCCGTTGACTACGTCGCGCATTTCTGGATCGAAGACTATGCCATCGATCTGACCGCTCGCGATCAGGTCCGCACCAACCTGTGGTACGCGTTCCGGCGCGCCAACATCGAAATTCCGTATCCGATCCAGGTGCAGTACGAGCGCAGCGACGAGCCGCGTCGCACTGCTCAGCATGTTGCGTCGGCAGCCGCGTTGCTCGGTAACGTCGATCTGTTCAAGACGCTCGACCTCGACGCGCGATGCGCCCTGTCGACATCCTCATGCGAACACCTGTTCGCGGCCGGCGAAGCCATCGTCCGGCAGGACGATGAGGGCGACTCGATGTTCATGCTGCTGAGAGGCCGTGCCCGCGTGGTGCTGGAACCGGCCGGGCAGGAGGTCGCGGTGATTCCTGCTGGCGGGTTTTTCGGAGAAATGTCGATGCTCACTGGCGAGCGCCGAACCGCCACCGTCACGGCGCTGGACGATGTCGAAGTGCTGGAAGTGCGCGCGAAGGACTTTCGTGAGATCGCCTCACGCCAGCCGTCGCTGATCGATCACGTCACGGCGATCGCGGCGTCTCGCCGCGCGGGATTGGATGATGCACGGAGCGCGACGGCGAGCCATGCAGTGCCTGCAGAAACACATAGTCTGCTCGACAGAGTTCGCCGCTATCTGCAGATCTGATTCGTCTTCGGCATGGGCGGACGCCGGACGCTTGTTGACTTAATCGACCCAGATCAGCATTCGGCCTTCGCGCTCGCGATTGACGTCCACGACAATGCCGGGGCCGGCCAGCTCGATGTCCTCGACTCGAAACGACACGCCGCGATCGTCCCAGCCCTGCGAATAGGCACTCAGTCGGATCGGACCGGACATCATTCTGAGCA
>Ga0233424_10002123_pt1 | contig 14919 bp, 14 predicted proteins | sample Watercolumn_Towu_FD_181011 | JGI IMG/M metagenome (GOLD analysis project Ga0233424, IMG submission 181011) | Freshwater microbial communities from Lake Towuti, South Sulawesi, Indonesia - Watercolumn_Towuti2014_125_MG | ecosystem: Environmental > Aquatic > Freshwater > Lake | place: Indonesia...
TACGCGGGCGCGGCCAGCAGCGAGCAGAGGGTCAGCAGGGTCAGGTGACGGATCATGGGGCTCCTTTGATACGGGATGGAATTGACTTGCTTCGAACGTGATCGCGTTCCGTTATCCCCTCTCCCCATGAGGGAGAGGGAGGAAGGAGCAGAGCGACGGAAGGGTGAGGGGGCCACCGGGCGACTCCGATTGACTTGGAATCACTCGAATCCCGTATGAGGCTCAATCTTTGAGGTAGACGACGCGGCACGCGCTGCCCGCCGAGCGGAACTGCGCGGCAGCCGCGTCCGAGAGGGTCACGTCGGTGTACACCCGCGAGTTCGGGGCGAACCGGTTGGGCTGGATGCGCTCGGCCTTCACGCGGGTGACGTTCGGGAAGGTCGAGAGCTGCGACTCGGCGGTGACGTAGGTGTGCAGGTTGCCCGCCTGCACCAGTTCGCTGGGCACCCCCCTGATCAGGGCGGCGTCGGGCCACAGCTGCTGCCCGCCCGCGTACACGATGCTGGTCATGTCCCGCTGGAACGCGCCCAGCCCGCGCACGTCAATGGCGACGGTGCAGGCCAGCGGGCGCGTCTCGCTGCCCGCCCCGGCTGCCGCGCCGCCCCCGCGCGCGAGCGGCGCAGCCGGGTCACGGCCCCCGCTGCCGCTTCCCGCGGCGCCGCTGCCCCCACGTCCGGATGCGGGCGCACCGGCATCCCCCCCTGCGCCGTTCCCGGGCCGGGCCAAGGTGGGGGCGTCCGCGTCGCCCGCCGCGGGACCCGTACCCGCTGCGCCGGTGGGGGCCGTGCCAGCAGCCGGGGTGGGACTGCCGGCCGGGTCGCGGCTGGGCGCGCCGGCGGCCGGGGCCGCGCCGGTTCCGCTGCCAGGCTCGGCACGTGGGGCCGGAGAAGAGGCGGGGGCATCGTCGCTGGCCGCCGTCGGGGCCGTGCCGCGCGGGGCGGGCGTGGCTGCGGGCGTGGTGTCCCCAGAATCCCCGGCGCCGTCAGCAGGTCGAGCCGAGGGGGCGGGTGCGGGCGTGGCGGTGGGCTCCGGCGCGCGGGCGGTTGGGGTCGAGGTCACTGGAGCGGCCGCCGCTGGCTCGCTGGGGGCCGCTCGGCTGCTGCCGGAAGCGGCCGGACCCTCCTGGGGCGCTGGAGCGGTCTGGTTGCGGGTGGTGGCGGTCACCGGACTGCCGCCTTCGGGCGTGTCGGCGCGACTCACGGGCCGGGCGGGGATGCCGCGCGCGTCGGCCGGGGCCTCGGTCGGGCTGGCGGTGCGGGCCGGGGCAGCCTGGGCGACCTCGCTGCCCGTCTCCGCGCGGGTCAGGTCCTCGCGGCGGGGCAGGGCACTGATCGGCTCGGGGGCAGAAGTGGCGTTCCCGGCGGTGCGGGCCGCCTCGGGGGCCGCTACGTCCGGTTCCGCCGCGCGGGTGGGCGTCGCCTCGGGCGCGGCCTCCACCTCACCGGTGGCGGCAAGGCGGGTCGTGGCGTCCAGCGCGGGCAGCTCGGACGGAGCAGGTGCGGCGTCCGCCTCACGGGGCGCAGCCGGAGCGGATGCTGCCGCAACAGGCGCCGCGACCTGCGGGGCTGAGGCTGTGGGAGCGGCCAAATTCGGAACCTGGGCCGCCGGAGTCGAAGAGGCCGGGGTTGAGGCAGTTGGGGTTGAGGTGGGCGGCGCAGACGGCGCGGCCGTCGTGCGGGACGCCGAGTCCGCCGGGGGCTGAGCCGCACGGGTCGGGGCGGCGGGTGTCGTCGGCTGGGAAGTCGTCGGGGACGGCCGCGGCTGTGGCGCCTGGCGGGTCTCGGTGACGGGACGCGCGGCTGTGGCCGGGCTGGTGCGCTCCGGGGTGGCGCGCGGCGTGGTGGTCGTCCGGGATGGGGTGATGTGCGTGGTGGGCGGCGCCGGGGCGAGCGTCACGACTTCCAGCGGCGCGCGGGCCGGGTCGGGCGTCGCCGCGGAGGGCAGGGGCTGGGGGCGCAGGGCCAGCAGGCCGGCCAGCAGCGTCACGTGCACCGCGATGGTGGCGGCGGCGGCGCGTCGGCCCTCGCGGGACTCAGGGCGGGCCGGGGTGGGACGAGGCAGGGTGGTCACGGCGCCGCACCTTCGTCCTTTCCGGTTTGCGTGCCCAGGGCCAGCCGCGTGCCGCCGGCATTCTTGATCTCGTCCATCACGCCGACGACCGTGCCGTAGCTGCCGCGCTCGTCGGCGCGCAGGCCCACCACGCCGCCCGACGCGGCCGCCAGGGGCCGCAGCTGCGCGCCCAGGGTGCCCAGGGTGGTGGCCTGACCGTTCAGGAACACCTGCCCGGCGCGGTTCACGCTCACGACCGGCAGGTCCGGCGTTTCCTGCACGCTGCTGCTCGCGCGCGGCAGGTCCAGCGGCAGGGCGTTCTGCCGGGCGCCCAGCGTGCTCGTCAGGAAGAAGAAGATCAGCAGCAGCAGCACGATGTCCACCATCAGCGCGAAGTCGAACGTCACCGGGTCGTGATCCCCCCGGAAGCGGCGGCGGGCGGGGCGGGTCATACGGACTCCGGGTGAACGGGTTGCCTGACCCGTTCACCCCGAGCGGATGCGAGCGGGAGCAGAGGGGGTGCCGGGGGTGGAGTTGACAGAGCGGCGCCCTTCCGATCTGTCAACGCAACGGACGGAACCCCCTTCACTGCGCGCCGCCGAACGTCAGCGCGACCTCTGGCAGCGGCGCGTCGGCGCGCGTGGGGGCCGGGGTGGGCGCGGGGCGGGTCAGCCAGCCGGGCAGGTCCTCACGTACCTGTTCGGCCTGCACCATGATCCGGTCGGCGCGGGCCCGCAGCGCGCCGCGCGCCACGTATGCGATCACCGCGACGATCAGTCCGGCGGCGGTGTTGATCAGCGCCTCGCTGATCCCGGTGGCCAGTTGCGCGGGCGTGGGGGCCGTGGTCTGGCTGAACACCAGGAACGAGCGGACCATGCCGATCACGGTGCCCAGCAGGCCCAGCAGCGGCGCCACCTGCGCGGCGGTGCCCAGCGCACCCAGCCCGGCGTACAGGCGGGCGTCTTCACCCAGCAGCGCGGAGTGCATGGCGCTTTCGGCGGCGGGCACGCCCCGGTCGGCGCGGGCCAGTCCGGCGCGCAGGACCTGCGCGGCGGGGCTGGGGTGCGCGGCGCGGTCCACTTCGGCCAGCGCGGCGTGCGGGCCGCTCTCGGCGGTGACGGCGCGGGCGCGTTCCACGAGCGTGCGGGCGTCGGCGCCCAGGCGGGCTAGGGCCTGGGCGCGGGCGGCGCTCAGGTAGACCACGTAGACCGACAGGGCCAGCAGCACCCACAGGAGCGGGCCGGCCGCGCGAACCAGATCAAGGATGGTCATGACCTCCACGGGTAGCACGCACGCACGTGGCAACCGTGAAAAAGTCGTGCAGCACACTCATGAGGAGGCGCGCGGGGAGACGGGCAGGTCGAGCGTTCCGGGCGCTGAAGCGGCTTTCTCCGTTCCCCCGGCAGGCGGGCCGAGACGAACGCTCACTTCGTACGTTCCTGCCGACCCGGCTGTCCGGAATCCGCAGTGAATCACTCGACTTTAGGCGCCGGGACGGGTAAAATAACCCGGTAAGTAGGAATCATTCCTAACAAAACACCCCCTGATTCCCGAAGGAGCCCGCATGACCCACCAGCTCGAAATCCGCAACCTGCACGCCACCGTCGGCGACCAGCCCATCCTCAAAGGCATCAACCTGACCGTGCCCCGCGGCGAACTGCACGCCATCATGGGCCCCAACGGCAACGGCAAGAGCACCCTCGCCAAGGTCATCGTCGGCGACCCCGAATACACCGTCACCGAAGGCGAAATCCTCGTGGACGGCCAGAACATCCTGGAGATGGAACCCGACGAACGCGCCCGCCTCGGCGTCTTCCTGGCCTTCCAGTACCCCGTCGAGATCCCCGGCGTCACCATCGCCAACTTCCTGCGCCTCGCCATGCAGGCCCGCAAGGCCGAAGGCGAAGAGGTGTCCTTCACCGAGTTCTACGGCAAGCTCCAGAGCGCCCTGAAAACCCTGGAATGGGACGAGAGCATCGTCGAACGCTACCTGAACGCGGGCTTCAGCGGCGGCGAGAAGAAGCGCAACGAGATCCTCCAGATGCTCATGCTGGAACCCAACTACATCATCATGGACGAAACCGACAGCGGCCTCGACGTTGACGCCCTGAAGATCGTCTCCAAGGGCGTGAACAGCATGCGCGGCGAGAACCTCGGCGGCCTGATCATCACCCACTACCAGCGCCTGCTCGACTACATCGTCCCCGACAAGGTCCACATCATCCTCGACGGCAAGGTCGTCCAGACCGGCGGCCCCGAACTCGCCAAGAAGATGGACACCGAAGGCTACGACTGGGTCAAGGAACTCGCCACGGCGTAACGCCGTTGATGGTGAACGGTTGACGGTTGGTGGCCGACCCCACGCGGGTCCCGTGTCCATCAGCCCTCGCTTCCCTCTCACCCTCCGAAGGAGCAGCACATGACCATCAATCCTGAAGTGAACGAGATCAACGCCACGTACGAGTACGGGTGGAGCAGCCCGGAACGGTACGCGATCAAGGCCCCGAAGGGCCTGAGCCGCGAGGTCGTGGAAATGATCAGCAAGGCCAAGGACGAACCCCAGTGGATGCTGGATTTCCGCCTGAAGGCCCTGGACATCTTCCTGAGCAAGCCCATGCCCGAGTGGGGCGCGGATTTGAGCGGCCTGAACCTCGACGAGATCTACTACTACATCAAGCCCGAGGGCTTCAACGCGCGCAGCTGGGACGACGTGCCCGCCGACGTGAAGGAGACCTTCGGGCGTCTGGGTATCCCCGAGGCGGAACGCGCCGCGCTGGCCGGTGTGGGCGCGCAGTACGAGAGTGAAATGGTGTACCACAACCTCAAGGAGGAGTGGGAGAAGCTCGGCGTGGTGTTCCTCAGCATCGAGGACGGCCTGAAGGAGTACCCGGAGCTGTTCCGCGAGCACTTCGCGACCATCGTGCCGCCCGAGGACAACAAGTTCGCGGCCGTGAACAGCGCCGTGTGGTCCGGCGGGAGCTTCGTGTACGTACCCAAGGGCGTGAAGGTGGACATCCCCCTGCAGACGTACTTCCGCATCAACGCGGAGAGCAGCGGGCAGTTCGAGCGCACCCTGATCATCATCGACGAGGGCGCGCAGGCGCACTACATCGAGGGCTGCACCGCCCCCGCGTACAGCAGTGACTCCTTCCACTCCGGCGTGATCGAGATCGTCGTCAAGGAAGGCGCGCGCTTCCGCTACAGCACCATCCAGAACTGGAGCCACAACGTCTACAACCTCGTGACGCAGCGCGCCGCCGTGTACGGCAACGGCGTCATGGAATGGGTGGACGGGAACCTGGGCAGCAAGGTCACCATGAAGTACCCCGCCTGCTACCTCCTCGAGGAAGGCGCGCGCGGCGAGGTCCTGAGCATCGCCATGGCCGGTCGCGGCCAGCACCAGGACGCCGGAGCGAAGATCGTGCACTTCGCGCCCCACACCAGCGGCACCATCGTGTCCAAGAGCATCAGCAAGGACTCGGGGCGCAGCTCCTACCGCGGCCTCGTGAAGATCTACGAGGGCGCCAAGGGCAGCAAGACCAACGTCGAATGCGACGCCCTCCTCCTCGACGAGGAAGCCCGCACCGACACCTACCCCTACATCGAGATCGAGGAAAAAGACTCCAGCGTCTGCCACGAAGCCACCGTCTCCAAGATCAACGACGACCAGATCCTGTACCTCCAGAGCCGCGGCCTGAGTGAAGACGAGGCGGCCGGCCTGATCGTGCGCGGCTTCATTGAACCCATCGCGAAGGAACTCCCCCTGGAGTACGCCGTGGAACTGAACCGCCTGATCGAACTGGAAATGGAAGGCTCGGTCGGCTGAGAACTTGCGGGCAGCAGCGCGAATGGCGACGGGTCTGCTTGTGGCGGCCGTCCTGGCAGCTGCTGCCCTTTATGGGTTCATCTGGGAGAGGGACGTGCGGGGCTGGCGCACCTGGGGTTTCCGGCTGGGGCATGAGGTTGTCGCGACACCCGAGGTCCGGCGTGGAGGATTCCTGATGAGCCGGGACGTGTATTTCGTCCTCCGGGCTGGGGAGGACTCGCGCCGAGCCGTTCAGGCCTGCGCCGCCGCATTTGCTCATGCCCAGACGCTGGAAACACCGATCACGCAGTGCCGGGCATTCGGCTCGGCCAGGGACGCCCGCATTCAACTGCAACGCCCTGACCTGAACTGCGAACGGGCCCGTAGCCGCCAGGAACCGTACATGGACGCCAGGCGCGCCCCCGTGACCATCAGTACCGGGGAACGTTGCGCACGGCGCACCAGCCTGAACAACGCTGGCACAGGGTTCCACACCATCAAGGAGTACACATGACCAAATTCAATGATCAACTGGCGCAGGTGCAGGGGCCCGAGTGGCTGAGCGCGAAGCGCAGGGAAAGCCTGGAGCTGTTCACGACGCTGGACGTCCCGCAGGAGTCGGTGGAGGCGTGGAAGTACACGCGCGTGGACGTCGATTTCGACGCGCTGCGCCCGCACGGCAAGCGTGACGTGGTCTCGGACGTGTCGGCGCTGCCCGCGAGCGTGCAGGAGCGCCTGAGCGGCACGGACGTGGGCGCGTTCCTCGTGCTGGACGGTCCGGACGTGGTGTACCGCACGGAACTCCCGGCGGAACTGGCCGCGAAGGGCGTGATCTTCACCGATCTGAAGACGGCGGTAGAGCAGCACGCGGACAAGGTGCAGCAGTACCTCTACAGCGTGGTGCCGGCCGAGGTGCCGGACGACACGACGATCGCCGCGCCGGGCACGACGCCCAGCAAGAGCCCGGATCCCAGCGAAGGGAAATTCAGTGCGCTGGCGGCGGCCCTGTGGACGAACGGCGCGTTCGTGTACGTGCCGCGCGGCGTGGAGGTCGAACTGCCCCTGGGGTCCTTCCGCGTGATGAGTGAGGCCGGGACGTACACCGCGACCCGCACGCTGGTCGTGGCCGAGGAGAACGCCCAGGTGACGTTCATTGACGAGCAGGACAGCGCCCCTCTGCCCGGCACGTACGCGATCGGCGCGGTGGAACTCGTGGTGAAGGACGGCGCGCGCGTCCGGTACGTCAGCATCCAGAACTGGGGCGAGGGTGTCACGCACATCCAGCGTCAGCGTGGGGATGTGGGCCGCGACGCGACCCTGAACTCCCTGGTCGTCACGATGGGCGGCACCCTGAGCCGCACCGAGATGCAGTCCTACCTGCGCGGGCAGGGCGCGGACAGCGAGATGCTCGCCCTGTACTTCGCGAACGCCGACCAGCACTTCGATCACTACACCCTCCAGCACCACGCCGCCGCGAACGCGCACAGCGACCTGCTGTACAAGGGCGTGAACAACGACCAGGCGGTCGGGGTGTTCAGCGGCATGATCAAGGTGGACCTGGGCGCGCAGAAGACCGACGCGTACCAGAAGCACCGCACCCTGATGCTGAGCAGCGAGGCCCGCAACTACAGCGTCCCGCAGCTGGAGATCAACGCGAACGACGTGCGGTGCAGCCACGGCAGCACCACCAGCCCCGTCGATCAGGAGGCGCTGTTCTTCCTGCGCTCGCGCGGCATCAGCAAGGAAACCGCCGAGAAGATGCTCGTCACAGCGTTCCTGGAGGACGTGCTGGGCCGCGTGCCCCTGGCGAGCGTCGTGAAGTACATCGAGGGCATCATTGCCAAGAAGGTCGGCGCGGCCTAACGCGCCCGGCATCTGTGCCTGAACCGGCCCGTCCCGCGTGGACGGGCCGGTTTACACTGCCGGACATGGCGATGCGGGTGGTGTTCCCGGCGGATTACTTCCAGGCGCGGCAGCCGGATGAGGCGTTCTCGGATCAGGCGGCGGCGTTCGCGGCGCACGGGTGGGGCGTGTCCACCTTCACGTTCGACGGGGACCGGGTGTTCCGCCCGGCGCTGGTGCCCGGTGAGACGGTGCTGTACCGGGGCTGGATGCTGGATGAGGCGGGATACCGGGCGTTCGTGGATGCAGTGGGGGGGTCGGGCGCGCGGGTACTGACCCCGCCGGAGGCGTATCTGGCGGCGCATCACCTGCCGCGCTGGGCGCCGCTGCTGGCGGACGTGACGCCGGAGACGGTGTGCTTCACGGATCTGGACGCCCTGCCGGGGGCGCTGGCGGCGCTGGGCTGGGACGGGTTTTTCGTGAAGGACTTCGTGAAGTCCCTGAAGACCGGTGCGGGCAGCCGCATCACGCGGCCCGATCAGATCGGGGAGTTGCTGGCGCGCATGGCGCATTTCCGGGGGCAGATCGAGGGTGGGGTGTGCGTGCGCCGCGTGGAGGCGCTGGACCCGGCGTCGGAGGTGCGGTTTTTCGTGCGTGCGGGACGGGCGTTCGGCGCGGAAGGCGCGGCGGTGCCGGATCTGGTGCGGGACGTGGCCGGGCGGATCGCCTCGCCGTTCTTCTCGGTGGATATTGCCCGCCGCGCTGATGGTGTGCAGCGCGTGGTGGAGGTCGGGGACGGGCAGGTGTCGGATCTGGTGGGCTGGACGCCCGCGCAGTTCATGGCGGTGTGGGCGGACGCGGAGGCGTGGGCGGACGGGGCGGGCTGATCAGCCGAGCTCCAGTTCGCCTTCTTCCTCGCCCCACCAGTTCACGCGGCGGGCCTTGACGGTGATCATGGTCAGGCCGGGGGTGTCCAGGCCGTCTTTGAACCACTGGGTCAGCTGGTCCTGCCAGTGGGGGGCCATGGTGGGGCGGTGGGTGGTGAGGGTCGCGTCGCCCTGCACGGCGATGAACAGGAAGGGTTTCTGCGACTGGAAGCCCAGCTGGACGTTCTTGTTCTTCGCGATGTCCTGCGCGGCGCGGCTGTCCGCCCAGGTGAAGAAGTGGCTGGTGCCGTCGTAGTCGACTTCGCCGTTGTTGCTCATGGGGCGCGAGCCGAGGTGGCCGTACGCGGTGGTGGTCGTCAGGAGGCAGAGGTCGAGGCCGCGCATGAGCCGCGCGAGGTCGTTCAGGGTGCCGGGCATACCCCGAGCGTACGGGGGGCGCCGGGCGCGGGGGGTGACGCGGGCTTCACGGGAGGCTGGGGGTGCCCTGAGGTGATCTTCAGGTGGGGCCTCTTCCCCCGTTCTGAATCCTTTCAGATAGCATGGGGGCATGCGAACTCAGAAGCTGGGCGGAAGTGAGCTGATGGTGCCGGTGGTCGCGGTGGGCTGCATGCGCATCGACGGAATGGAGCAGGCGGCCGCGTCGCGGCTGATCGGGACGGCGCTGGAGCACGGCGCGAACTTCTTCGATCACGCCGACATCTACGGCGCGGGCCGCAGCGAGGAGGTGTTCGCGGATGCGGTCGGCATGACCTCCAGCGTCCGTGAGGGCCTGATCCTCCAGTCCAAGTGCGGGATTCGCCCCGACCTCCAGACCTTCGATTTCTCGCGGGAGCACATCCTGGCGTCGGTGGACGGCATCCTGAAGCGGCTGCGGACCGAGTACCTGGACGTGCTGCTGCTGCACCGCCCGGACGCGCTGGTGGAACCCGAGGAGGTCGCCGCCGCCTTCGACCAGCTGGAGCAGGAGGGCAAGGTGCGGCACTTCGGCGTGTCGAACCAGCACCCGCGCCAGATCGAGCTGCTGAAGAAGTTCGTGCGGCAGCCGCTGGTGGCGAACCAGCTGCAGCTGAGCATCACGAACGCCACGATGATCACCAGCGGCCTGAACGTGAACATGGAGAACGCCGAGGCCGTGAACCGCGACGGGGGCGTGCTGGACTACTGCCGCCTGCACGACATCACCGTGCAGCCGTGGTCGCCCTTCCAGTTCGGGTTCTTCGAGGGGGTGTTCATCGGGCACGCGAAGTTCCCCGCGCTGAACGCGAAACTGGACGAGATGGCCGCGAAGTACGGCGTGAGCAGCACGACGGTCGCCATGGCGTGGCTGCTGCGGCACCCGGCGCGGATGCAGCCGGTGACCGGCACGACCACCCCGGAGCGTCTGGCGGACTGCCTGCGCGCGGCGGACGTCACCCTGACGCGCGAGGAATGGTATGGCCTGCTGATCGCGGCCGGGAACACGCTGCCCTGACCCTCCCCGGGTTCCGCCGCCCCGGCTAGACTGCGCGTCATGAAACGCAGGGTGTGGGTGGCGGCGGCGCTCGTGGCGGGCGGGGCGCTGCTGAGCGGGTGCGCGGACGTGCGGTACCTGTCGCAGGCGGCGGGCGGGCAGCTGGACCTGCTGCGCCGCGCGCGGCCCCTGGCGGACGTCCTGGCTGATCCGGGCACCCCGGCGGGCGTGCGGCGCCGCCTGCAACTGGCGTCGGACGTGCGGGCCTTCGCGGTCGCGCCGGAGGCGGCGGGTGGGCTGGGCCTACCGGACCACGGCTCGTTCCTGAAGTACGTGGACGTCGGGCGGCCGTACGTGGTGTGGAACGTGTTTTCCGCGCCGGAGTTCAGCGTGACGCTGGACACGTCGTGTTTCCCAGTGGCGGGCTGTGTGGGGTACCGGGGATACTTCAGCGAGGCGGCGGCGCTCTCGGACGCGCAGGCGCGGCGCGCGGCGGGCCGGGACGTGAACGTGGGCGGCGTCAGCGCGTACTCCACGCTGGGGTACCTCAAGGACCCGCTGCTGTCCACCATGCTGAGCTACCCGGACGCGACGCTGATCCGCACGATCATCCACGAGCTGTCCCACCCGAGCCTGTACGTGGCGGGCGACACGGTGTTCAACGAGTCGTACGCCACAGCGGTGGAGGAAGAGGGGATGCGCCGCTGGCTGGCGCGGTACGGCACGCCGGAGCTGCGCGAACAGGACCGGCTGGCGCAGGAGCGGCAGTCGGGGTTCGAGGCGCTGCTGCTGGACACCCGCGCGCGGCTGGAGGCGCTGTACGCCGCGTCCGGCCTGACCGAGGCCGAACGGCGTGCGCGCAAGGTGGCAATCCTGGCGGACATGAACACCCAGTACGCGACGCTGAAGGCATCCTGGGGCGGGTACGCGGGCTACGACGCCTTCTTCGCGCGGGGCGTGAACAACGCGACGCTGGGCGCCGTGGCGGCCTACGCGACCATGGTCCCGGACTTCCAGGCCCTCCTGGCGCGGGTGGACGGGCACCTGGCCACCTTCATCGAGGAGGCCCGCGCGTGCGGCCGCCGCCCGCAGGCCGAGCGGGCCGCCTGCCTGCGCGGTTCCTGACCGGCGGCCCTCACGGTCGGCCCCCAGATGCCGTCCTGCACGCTGCGCCGTGTGAGAGGGCGGTCTCATGCCCGGCCGGGCGCGGGTCTGCTACCGGCGGGTCACTGTTCCCCCGCTGCGGGGGACCGGGCTGACCCGCGGGGTGAGGGGGCGGTGACGTGCCCCTGAATCCCATGAAGGCTGCGTGCGCCGCGCCTGAGCGGACATCCGGCGCGCCCTTGAGCGTGCCCCCAGGGAACGCGCAGCTTCGCCCCGCAAGGTGGGGAGCAGGAACAGCCCAGAGCGGTCGTTCACTTCTCCCCGCCCGGCCCACCGTGGCCGCGCGACCCTGAAAGAGGTGCTCCATGCGTCAAGAGAATGCCCCCCGTCCCGCCCTGCGCCGCCCCCTGCTGGGCCTGCTCACGCTGAGCCTGCTGGCCGCCCCTGCGGCGCTGGCCCAGACCGCCGACCCGGTCATGCCGCCCGCCCCGGCACCCGTCACCACCGAGCCCACGGCGCCGGCCCCCGCGCCGACCACGCCGGCTGAAACGGCCCCCACCGACGCGGCCCCGACCGAGACCGCCCCCACGGACGCGGCGCCTGCTGATGCGGCCCCGACGGGCGCCGCGCCAGACACCGCAGCGCCGACCGAAGCAGCGCCGGCCGACGCCGCCCCGGCCGGTGACGCCCTGCCCAGCAGCCTGCCGGCCGCCGGCAGCGTGACTGTCCCGAAACTGGACGGCGAGGAGGTCCTGAAGACCGTCCCGACCGTGCTGGGCGAGGCCCTGATCTACAAGGGTGACGCCGAGGACGCCCTGGCCCGCACCGCGCAGGCCCTGGTCGCCGAGGGCTACCAGGCTGCCGAGGGTGCGGCCCCCACCGCCGACGCGGCGGGCGTGACCACCCTGACCCTGACGAAGGATGACCAGCAGTTCCAGCTGACGCAGAAGAGCAGCATGGGCCTGACGGTCGTGGCGCTGGCCCGCCTGCCCGAGAGCGAGAGCACCCCGGCCGCCCCCGCCGCCGAGACGCCCGCACCCGACCGTGCGCCCGCCACCGACGCGGCCCCAGCAGACACAGCGCCCAGCGAGGCGCCAGCGGAGGCAGCTCCGGCTGAATCCGCCCCGGCAGACGCGGCACCGACTGAACCCGCGCCCAGCGAACCGGCCCCCGGTGCGCCTGCCCCGACCGAGCCCGTGACCCCAGCTCCCGTCACGCCGCCCAGCCAGCCCTGAGCGCAGCGCCTCTCCGTGCAGCGCCTCTCAGTGCAGCGCCCCTCCAGGTGCGAAGCCGCCCCCCCCTCGGGGCGGTTTTTTCATGTCTGCACCCGCAACCTCCGGGCGGGACCGAGAGGAGCGTGGGCGCATCCGGATCGGCCGCAGGTGGGGTCCGGACCGTCCTGAACAGAACGTGGGCACCGTGCGCCCCCACCGACCTCGACATCAGACGGGATGAAATTGACTTGCTTCCGACTGGAACACGTTCCGTTGTCCCCTCTCCCCCTGTGGGACTCGGAGAGCTGCGCAGCAGAGAGGGAGGGAAGCGCGACAGGGCGGAAGGGCGAGGGGGGCCACCGGGCGACTCCGAATGATGTGGAATCACTCGAATCCCGTATCAGACGGGCGAGGACGAGGGGGGTGCTATGGTCGCAGCGGTGTTCAGGTGGGTCGAGGGCTGACCAGCGCACACCTGAACCGGGCGGACTCGCAGAGGTGCGGAGCCGGAGCGAGCCCCCGTCCACACCAGCGGTTGGACATGGCGTCGAAGGGCCTGCCGGAGGCGCCAGGGTGGAACTGGACACCGGGGTCCCAGTGTCGCGTCGCGCCCGGGGCACCCTCTCCCCGGCGACTGGGGCGGGGCGTCCAAAAGAGGAGCGCCGCCTCTCCGGTGGGAGGGGCGGCGCTCGGGAAGAGGATTACTCTTCGCTCTTCTCTTCGGTGCTCTCGGCGTCGCCTTCGGTCTCGCCCGCGGCGTCGGCCTTGGCTTCCTCGACGGTGGCGTCGCCTTCGAGGATCGCGGCGGCGGCTTCCTCGCTGATCTCGCCAGCGGCGACCAGACCGGCCACCTGGGCGGCCTGCTGCTCGGCGGCGGCTTCGCCTTCGCTGAGGCGGGGCGGCAGGACGCTGATGACGACCTGCTCGGCGTCACCGGCGAGCTTCACGCCGTCGGGCAGTTTGACCTGACCGGCGGTGACGTGGTCACCGATGTTCAGCTTGGTGACGTCCACGACGAGTTCCTGGGGGATGCGGCGGGGGCCGGGAGCGATGACGCTCAGGTTGTGAATGACGATGTCCACGAGGCCGCCCATGACTTCGCCCTGGCTCTTGCCCTTGGTGTGCACGGGGACGTTCACTTCGACGGGTTCACCGTAGGTGACCATGTAGAAGTCCACGTGGATGGGGGTGCGCTTGCGCTTGTCCATCTGCACGGTCTTGACGAGCGCGGGGAAGGTCTCGCCACCCTCGATGGTGATGTCGAACAGACCGGTGGTGCTGGTCTGGCGGAAGGCGCGGTCGAAGGCCTTCTTGTCGATCGTGAAGGAGACGTTCTTCTCCTTGTTGTAGGCGACGGCGGGGATCAGGCCTTCAGCGAGCTTTTCCTGGCTCTTGCGGGGTTTGGCGTTCAGTTCCATGTGCTCTTTCTCCTTCGGGGACGTTCTTCGCCGCCTCACTCTCGCCGCGCGGTTCCGCTCGGGGCGGGGCGGGGGGCGGGCGTGCAACCGTGACAGCATAGCAAACGCGCGTGCGCGGGTGGAAGGGTTACGGGGGCCTCTGCTAGACTCTGTGGCGTTGCCGCGCGGCCGCCCCACCCAGCGGGTGCGGAGATGGCCCCGGACGGAAGATAAGGAGAAGAACATGATCAGTGTGACTGAACTGCGCAACGGCACGAAAGTGGAGATGGACGGCGGCCTGTGGGAGTGCCTGGAGTACTCGCACCTGAAGATGGGCCGCGGCGGCGCGAAGGTCGTCACGAAGTTCCGCAACATGGAAAGCGGCTCGATCGTGGACCGCACCTTCAACAGCGGCGAGAAGCTGCAGGACATCTACGTGGAAGGCAAGAAGATGCAGTACCTCTACCCCGACGGTGAGGACTACGTGTTCATGGACCTGGACACCTTCGACCAGATCACGCTGGGCAAGACCCTGGTCAGCGACGCCTCGAAGTTCATGAAGGAGAACACCGAGGTGGAAGTCGCGATGTACGGCGAGAAGCCCCTGAGCATCACGCTGCCCAACCAGGTCATCCTGAAGATCGTGCAGACCGACCCCGGCGTGCGCGGCGACACGGTGTCCGGCGGCACGAAGCCCGCCACGCTGGAGACCGGCGCCGTGGTGCAGGTGCCCCTGTTCGTCGAGCAGGACACCAACGTGAAGGTGGACACCCGCACGGGTCAGTACCTCAGCCGCGCGTAAATGACGTGACGTAACGGCGCCGCCCCCGGTTCCTCCGGCGGGCGGCGCACACGTTTTCCCTTGGACTGAGTTCAGTCCGCGCCCGGCGGCCCGGAGTGCCCCTGCACCGCGATTGCCGCTAGACTGGGCGCAGCCAAACGAGCGTTAGGCTGCGGGGTGCATGCCCCTCTCACCCGGCACAGGGCATGATTGGGAGCAGCACCCGCAGAACACCCGAACTTCAAGGAGGGGCCATGAACCCGAACGACCTGAAACAGATTCTCGATGCCCTCACGTACGCCGACGTGCGCGAATTCAGCCTGCGCACCGGCAGCTTCGACCTGAGCCTCAAACGCGGCCCGCAGGCCTTCGACGCGCCCGCACCCATGC
>Ga0233424_10002124_pt1 | contig 14915 bp, 14 predicted proteins | sample Watercolumn_Towu_FD_181011 | JGI IMG/M metagenome (GOLD analysis project Ga0233424, IMG submission 181011) | Freshwater microbial communities from Lake Towuti, South Sulawesi, Indonesia - Watercolumn_Towuti2014_125_MG | ecosystem: Environmental > Aquatic > Freshwater > Lake | place: Indonesia...
CCGGACTGCCACCGTGCCCCGGCTTCCTTCGCTTCCAATTTCGAGGGACTTTGGGTAACACCACTTTTGAGTCAACCGGAACCCTTTCCGGCCTCACCTTGGGTAACACCCCCTTTTGAGTTACAGCAGTGATTCAAGGCCAGGCTTCTGGCGAGCAGATGCAACTGTGGTGACGCGAACAAAGCGTCCACAAAACCGAAGGCTTCGGACAACGTGGAGGCCGGCTTGTAGATGCCCGGACGCGTGACGATGCCGATGAATTCATGGAGGCATGGCCACGGCAAAGCCCATGCAGACATTCCCTCAAACACCGGCGACAAAGCCTCCATAGCGGCTTTGTGGTCGGGCGCGTCTCTGCGATGAGCAAAGATCAGCAGATTCGTGTCAACGGCGATCATGCGTCGCGTCCCTTGTAAATCTCGTCACGAAGTTTTTCCCAGGGCGCGTTCTTGAATTCATCGGTCAAGCCGCCGCCTGTTACCACGAGCGGCTTCCACTTCCATTGGGAAGATTTGCCCTGTTTCTCCTTCAAGACCAGACGCAGGCCTTGCTCCGCCAAGGAACGGAACGTCGTCTTTTCCTTTCTCGCAAGCCGCTGGGCGCGCTCGAACAAGTCATCGGCAATTTCAATGGTCGTCTTCATATCGCACGGTTCGGCGCAAACTTTTGCGTTGCGGCTCGCGGGCGATTGTCCAGAATCCAGGCTGTGCGTTCCACCAGAGCCGCCGTTCGGGGTTCGATTTCCGCGTTCACGTTGATTGAATTGTTAGTCGTCATCGCGATCATTGCCATCCTCGCCAGCATGCTGCTGCCGGCGCTGGCGCGCGCCAAGGGCAAGGCCACGCAGATCAAATGTCTGAACAACCAGAAACAGATCGGCATCGGCTACCACCTCTATGCCGATGACAACAACGAATTCTACACCCTGCAACGCGACTGGGCTTCTGGCGGTGGCACGAACGGCTCGTATGATGTATTCGTGGCGGCGACCAATCGGCCTCTGAATCGGTACGTGGAGGCCGTGACAAGCTTCCAATGCCCGAACGACCGAGGGGATTTGCTGCGGACCGCCAGCAACTGCTTCCGGCAGTATGGCAACAGCTACCTCATTCAATTTCAGCACGACTCTTTTCGCGTCCGGCATGTGGCGGGCGATGCGAACTTTGGACGGAGCACGTATGAAGGCACGCCGATCAAGACCAGCGAAATTGCGCGCAGCCCGGCGAACAAGGTAATTCAAGGCGATTGGCCCTGGCACGCGAATCGCGGGAACATCGACAAGCGCAGCATCTGGCACAATTACAAAGGCAAAAGCCGCTTCAACATGCTGATGGGGGATGGACACGTTGAATTCTATTTGTTCCCGAACGAACTCGCCCAATGGACATTGTCCCCCGCGCCAGATCCGAACTTCAAGTGGTGGTGAAATGGACGCGGAGTTCGACAAGGGCGGTGGGGCAAGGCGTCGTTATTCCAATGAGCGATCAAGATGAGACTAATCGACTTGAAAACGTTGTCAGAAAACCCCTCACCGTCCTACGGACCCCCTGCTGCGGCCATAACCAGAGCCGCACTTCAGCCTAAGACTCATGGCGATGTGGAAAAGAGATGAAAGCCTTTGCTCCATCCAACGCCCCCCTCACCCCTGCCATCTCCCTTGGGGCCCTTGGGGAGAGGGAGAGTGGATCTCTGCATCGTTCGAGAAGGCACGCGTTCAACTCGCCTTATGCTCCGCCGGGGATTCCCTCTCCTTGGGGAGAGGGCCAAAGTGAGGGAGAAAGAAGGTCAGACCGATTGCCTCGGCTCAAGAATTACCCGCAGCAGATCAGGATCTCCGAGGCTCCCACTCCTAATCTTAACTCCCCTCAAATTCCCCGCCGGAAATTCCTGGCGGCCACGCTTCCCGCCGCCGCCGCGCTGGCGGCGATCCCTTCCGCAGCCGCTCCGGCTACCGGCAAAGCGCCTGTGATCGACACCCACATGCATGTCTGGAGCGGCGACTTGAGCCGCTTCCCCTTTGCGCATCCGTACGATCCCAATTTGAAGCCGCCTCAAATTGCCGCGACGGTCGAGCTACTGGTGAAGGAGATGGACGAGTTCGGAATCACCCATTGCGTGCTCGTGCAGACGATCTACCACGGCTGGGACAATCGTTACCTCGCGCAATGCGTCAAGGCGCATCCGCAACGATTTCGAGGCCACGGATTGATCGACCCGACCGATCCGAAAGTCGCGGACAAACTTGAATACTGGGTCCGCGAACACGGCCTGGCCGGGATGCGCTTCAGCCCGATTTACTACGAAGGCAAAGACGGGTGGCTCAACGCCCCGGCCAGTCGCGCGCTGTGGCAGAGAGCCGAAGCGCTCGACGCCATTTTCAATTTCTTCATCGCCACGCCTCAGCTTCCGAAGTTGGAAGAAATGGTTCGCAACTTTCCCCGCGTGCAGGTGGTGATCGATCACCTGGCGCGCATCGATCTCAAAGCCGCTGATCCAAGCGTGGAATTCAAAAAGCTGCTGGCCCTCGCCCGCTACCCGAACGTCTGGGTGAAAGCGTCCGAGTTGAGCGTGCTTTCGCCGTCAGCCAATTATCCCTACGCGGACACGTTCCCGTGGGTCCGCCGCATGTACGAGGCGTTCGGCCCGGATCGTTTGTTGTGGGGCACGGGTTTCCCTGGCGCGACCCGGGGCCAGGCGGGCCGCCCGTCGTTGAGCGAGGAGTTGGATTTGATCCGGAAGGAGATTCCGTTCTTCAGTGCAGAAGTTCGGGAAAAGATTCTTGGCCGGAACGCAGCCAGGCTGTGGCTGTTCGGCTTCGGGCAAAAATAATCTGAGCTGAGCCGACGACCCGGTGCATCCACGAGTTGTCGGTGATTCCTGCGCCCGTAGCGCAGAGTTGCACTCTGCCGTATCGCCGATTTGAAATCGGCTGCGTGTCGGGTCTTCTCAACGCCCCAGGCCACGCCGAGGCCCAGCAGGATGCAATCCTGCGATACAGCAGATTTCAAATCTGCGCTACGGGGCACCGACAACTTGTGGATGCACTGCCGACGACCCATGTTCCAACGGAACGCTTGGAAAGCGGCCGGAGCGGATTATTCTTTCCCCGGCAAGTCACCTCAACCAGGACGAGAAAGGAAATTGTATGACCGGAATTCGAACACGAACCGGAATTCACGGCAAGCTCTTGGCCGTTTCGACCGCGCTGATGACACTGCTCTGGGCGGGCAGCGCCGCATTTGCCGCCGATGACAGATCGCCCGCTCAACTCCTTCAGGACGCCGAAAAACTGACGCGGAAGGCGCAGGACCTCAAGGAGCAAGGAGCGGCTGAAGAAGCCCTCAAGGCTGCCCGCCAGGCCGAGGAACTCCGAACATCCGCCCATCGGCGCGCCCAACAGACCAAACCCAAAAAAGGCGCGGAAGGGATTCACACGGAACAAAAGGAACATATCAAACGGCTCCACGCCAAACTGGAAGATCTGGTTGCCGCAGGCCAAATGGAACAGGTCGCCAGGCTGAAAAGCGAGATCGCCGAGTTGAAGAAAGCTCACGGCGGCACGTCGCGAAAAGCGGATTTGGCCGAAGCTAAGGAACACCTGGCACAGCTCCGGCAGCACCTCAAGGAACTCCATGCGCAGGGACGACACGAAGAAGCCGGCTACGCCGAGGAAAAGGCTCGGATCATGAAGAAGAAAATCCAGGCCGCGGGACAGGAGGCTGCCCCTCGCAAGAAAAACCCCAAATCTCCCGCGCTCAAAGAAGCTTCGACACATGCGGTCGAGTTGCCCCGCATTCACGATAATGCGGTCCCGCACAACGGCAGCGTCGTAGAATACTGGCCCGACGGAGCCGCAAAATCAAAGCGCACTTACCGAGACGGTCGGATCATCAACGCGATCTACTATGCCTCGAACGGAAAGACCATTTACCAAATGTCTGAGAGCGCCAACGCGAAGTGAACAGTGAATCAGTCGTGGTGAGTCTTCAATCGGAGGGTTTGCGCTGGGCGTCGGATGTCGAATAACCCGGGGCGGCCGTGAATGAGGCCATCAGATGGCCGTCGTCCGTCGCCCAAACGCGCACCTCGCCATCGTGGCTGCCGCTGGCCAGCCGGCGGGTTTGGGGATGGTACGTCAGCGCATAAACCCAGTCTTTGTGGCCGGAATACGTCTGGATCAATTTGCAGTCCGCCGCGTCATGTTGCCGGACCATTTTGTCGGTTGAACAACTAAACAGTTTCTGTCCATCCGCCAGCAGTTTCAGGACGTCGCCTTCAAAGCCGCTCAGCTCGCCGGCCTTCTTCGCGTCGGCGGCGTTCCAGACCAGAATCTTTTTTTCTTTGCCCGCGCTGAAAACCTGTTTCCCATCCTCGTTGAAAGCCACCGCGAGCACTGGCCCGCCATGCTCGTTATAGGTGGTTACCAGTTCGCCGGTTTTGCTGTCATACACACGCGCGGACCGGTCCCGGCTTGCGGACGCCAGATGGCTGCCATCGCGGCTGAACGCAAGCGCCGTGACCCAATCGGCGTGCTGTTGAATCACCAGCGTTTCGTTGCCGCTGGCCGCGTCGTAAATGCGAATGGCATTGTCTGCGCCACCGACGGCGAGCCGGGCGCCATCCGGACTGAAACAGAGCGCGAGCATCACGTCCGTGGTCGTACCGAGATTCCTGATCCGAGTTCCTTCGTTCGGATCGTAAAGCGCCGATTCGCCGGTCTGGCCCGGAGCGCCGCCTGCCACAGCGAGGAGCGAGACCTTCGGGCTGTACGCCAGGCCATGAATCCTCTCGGCGACGTTTTTCATTCGCCGCAGGAGTTTTCCTCCGATTGGATCCCAGACCGTGATTTCGTGATAGCCTGCGACTGCCAATTCGCTTCCGTCCGGGCTGAACGCCAGCGCCGTAATTTGAACCGGAAAGCGGTACTTCGCCGGAGGATCGGGATACGGCTCTCGCGGGATCAAAGTGACGATCGGAGCTTTGGGGTCCGGCCCATCGAAGCGCGCGCCTTGCTTGATCCAGCGTTCGATCAAGGAGATTTGGCCGGCCGGGAGCGGATCATCCTTTTGCGGCATTCGATCATCTTCGTCTTTGGCGATGAGGCGCCGGTAAAGTTCGCTTTGGCCGGGATCGCCCGGAACGATCGGGACGGACTTGCTGTCACCGGGCTTGAGCAAGAAATCGAACGTGTGAAGCTGAAAGCTGCCCTTGGGTTTCTCGGCGCTGTGACACTTGAAACATTTCTTGGAAAATACCGGCGCGATGTCTTTGGCGAAGCTGACTGAATTATCGGCAGTCAGGGCAGTGGGCTTGGGCTCTTGAGCTTGAGCCTGCGGCGCGTAACAAAGCAGAAGCAACCAAAGTAGGACAGGCATCCTGCCTGCCCCCGGTTCATGGGAAGCTCCCTTGGTCTTTGAACCATGCTCACGGCCCATGAACCCATCGATGGTAGGGCGGTGCTGCTGCACCGCCTGCACCGCCGCATCGATGGAAGACCGGCTGCGCAGCAACGCAGCCCTACCGTCAGGTTCATGGAAAGCCTCCACGATTCCGAAATCGCGCATTGGGTCCATGAACCACCGACCGATGGCGCGCGGGCGACCTCGCCCGCAGCGTGTCGGCCCTTGGGTGGCGTTCGGAATAGCGCCCAGTCCGTGCGGTTCGGGCGTGCTGCGGGCGAGGTCGCCCGCGCGCCGCAGCAGAGGTTCATGGAAAGAAGAGATCTGGCCGGCTTCGGCAGAATTTGGCAATGTCACGAAGCAGAAATCTAGCCGTGAAAGGGGCTGGAGCAACAAATAATTCCATTGAAACCAAAAGACTTTTTGGGAACTCTAAACCGAAAGTAAAATCGTTATGAAATCATTCTTCGTCGCAATTTTGGCAGCCGCTTCAGGCCTGGCTTCTCTCATCGCCGCCGACAAACCGGCGCTCCCAGACAAGAACGCCCAGACCAGTTACAGCGTAGGGGTCAGCATCGGCAATTCGTGGAAGCAACAAGACTTTACGGAATTCGATCCAGACCAAGTTCTCCGAGGGATCAAGGACGCCCTATCCGGAGCCAAGTTGTTGATGACCGAACAGGAAATGCGCGACGTCCTGGCCGCGTATCGCACCGAGCACCGCGTCCGGCAAGAGGAAAAGCGAAAGCAACTCGGAGAAAAGAACAAAACCGAAGCCGAGAAATTCCTGGCCGAGAACAAAACCAAGCCCGGCATCGTGGCCCTGCCCGGCGGCCTGCAATACAAGGTGCTGACCGCCGGCAATGGCCCAACGCCTGGCAGCAACGACACGGTGACCGTTCATTATCGCGGCACGCTTCTCGATGGCACAGAGTTCGACAGCTCGCATAAGCGCGGCCAACCCGCCACCTTTTCGGTTACCGGAGTCATAAAAGGCTGGACCGAAGCGTTGCAGCTCATGAAGGTCGGCTCGAAATGGCAATTGTTCATTCCGCCGGACCTGGCGTACGGCGAACGCGGGTACGGATCTCAGATTGGCCCGAACACATTGTTGACCTTCGAGATCGAATTGGTTTCCACTACCGTGCCTCCGCCGGTCCCGGCTCCGGTGCCTCAACCCGTCACGAGTGACATCATCAAGGTGCCGTCGGCCGAGGAGCTCAAGAAAGGCGCGCAGATCGAAGTTATCAAAGCAGATCAACTTCCCAAGACCGAAGCGGCCCCGAAGAAGTAAGAACGCCTCACCGGCCGGGAAACAATCTGAGGCGCGCGTCGGAGGTGATGGCGGTCACGGCGGGATAGGCTAACTTCCGTTCCGGTGTAATGGCGTTGAATTGCTGTTGGCACTCCTCCGTCCGTCCAATCGCCCGGAATCCGAACCGGTCGATGACCTCTTGCACCACAAGGGTCGGCACCGGCATGAAGCCCAGACCATGCAGCGCGAGGACGTTCACCAGGGCCGGATCCTCAATCTCGCAAGCCAGTCTTGGGCGGACGCCCGTGGCTTGAAACCATTTTTCTAACGAACGGCGCAGTCCGCTGCTCGACATCGGCAACAGAGCCGGCGCTCCGTTCAAGGAGCCAGGAAAGCCGCGCCTGAGCTTCTCGGCAAGGGGAGGCGCCGCGCAGAACGTCACCCCGCATTCCCCGAGAAAATGGTTGAAGACGCGCGTGGTGACGCCGGTGGACACCGGTTCATCCGCCAGCACAACGTCCAGCCGATACGCCGCCAACTCAATGAGCATGTCCGTGAGCTTGGTCTCCCAGCATGAAACTTGCACGGGCTGCGGGAAGCGAAAGATCGGCTCGATAATGCGATAAACGACCAGCTTGGGCAAAGCATCCGACACCCCGAGATGCAGGCGCAAAGGGCGCGACGTGGGCCGTTGCAAATGCAGCAACTCGTGCGCGCCTCGCAAGTCCGGCACCCACCAGGCCCACCCGGGATTTTGCGTCCGGTTCCAGACGGAGTCGTAGCGGCTCTTCGGATAGCGCGTGACTTCATGAACCCTGCTCAGAGCGGTTTGATTGCTGGAAACGAAACTCGCCAGCGCTTGCCTGGTCTCCGCGCTCAACCGCTCAGCGCGCAGGGACGGGCCGGTGGTCGGGATGCTTCGGACGAGGTCTTGCGCGGGCTTGGGCAACCACTGAGTTGAATACAGAGCGATGGCTGCCCCCTCGACCACGCTGGCGGCGTTCTCCTCGCCAGGAATTGGCCGATGCCACTTGATCAACTCCGCCTCGGTCACGGGATATCCGGCTTTTTGAATCGCGGCCAACTGGACTTGGATTTGCCGGCCCAGGGACCATCGATACCATCCGAACCAGCCAATGATCAAAAGCATGGCTCCAACCAACACCCATCCGAAAGCGTGCCGTCTCGCGGCGCCGGGAAGCGCACGCGCCTGGCGTGCTGTGGTTGGCGCCCCCGCCAACCGCTCTGGCGTCGCCAGAACTCCGGCTTCAGGACCGTCATCGTGCGACGACCGACCGGCGAGGGCGCCGGTCGGGACACGCGGGGGCGCGTGTTCTCCCCCCGAGATGGAAAACCTGCTGGTAATGGCATCGACTGCGCTGCGAATCAATTCCAGGGGCGTCCACGCCGATTTCCTCGAACCCAACCGCTCGGACGCCAATGCGCGAAACTCCATCAAGAACCCGCGCTTGGCCCGCCATCCAAATATTGCATCGAACACCAAGCCGATCGTCACCCAGCAAATCGTCCACGCCAGCACCGTCAGATCGGGACCAGGCCGCCCGGCAAATTGGAAAATCAGCGACCACGACAAATAGAGTCCGAGGTGAATGAGCCAGGGCAGCCCCAGGATGCGGACCCACGCGCCGCCCATCGCCTGGCTGAGATTCTTTGAGGTCAATGCCAGCCAGAGCGCGACCCAACGCAGCGCGACCAGATCCACGACGAACATGACCATGCCCGCGGGAATGATCGTGAGCAGACGCGGCGTGGACGAATCGATGTAGCGAGTCTTGACGACGATCCACAAAAGCAGGTCAAGAGCGAGCAGGAGGGCGGCGGCCTTCCCGAATTGCGCCCGCAACGCCAGCCATTGTCCGCGCGCGATTTCTGAAACGTTCAGAGGCGAGGACAACAAAAGTTCCAACGCGCCGCTTCGCCGGTCTTCCACCCAGCGGCTGCAGACTTCGGAGACAACCCAGAGCTTCAGCACGCCTTGCGCGCAAAAGAGCAGGAACACCGCGGCGGTGATGGCGGTGTCGAACGAGACAAGCCAGGCCGGAATCCAGAGGAATCCCAGCACGCCCAGGAATATCCAAACCTGCTTCAACTTGAACCGATCGCGCCCCGCCAGCCACAGGATTGGATTTTGGTCCAACAAACGGGCGCGAATGGTTCGGCGAATTGCCTGGCCGCCAAAGCTCCAGCGCTGCCATTTCTCCCACCAGCGAAGTCGGCGCCCCGAACGCGGACGATCGCTCCAAACACGGGGCAGCACGAGGCTCGAACAAATAAGCAGCAGCCAGCCCAGTGCATGCGTGCTGGCAAGCGAACGCCAAAATTCGGGAGGGCCGGCGAGTCCAGGGGCCGCGGTGGGACTCAGCGCCAGCCAGACCGCGAAAATTGGACTGGGCCACAAGAGGAATTTCTCAACTCCCGTCAACGGCGTGGACATCCCCCGGCCGCCGGCGAAGAGGCACCACGGACCTGCCGCCAGGAGCAAAATCAGCGCCGCCGCCGCGAACATGGCTTTGCGCTCGTTCCGGCTCAACGTGGAGACGAATACTCCCAGGGCGAGCGAGAAGAACAGCGTGTTCAGGAGGACGGCCACGGCGCGCACCATTTCGCCGGCCGTCACTCCGCCGAGCAACATCGAGAGCGCCAAGACCGGCACGCACGCCAGCAACCCGTAGAACGATTTGAGCGAAGACGCCGCGAGTTTTCCCAGAACAACGTCGTAACCCTTCAAGTCCGTAAGGAACAGCAGGCCCAGGGTGCCCTCACGCTTTTCTTCGCTCAAGCCATCCGCCGTCACCGCGACGCCGGCGAACAGGCAATAGAGGAAAGCGAGGACGGAGAGGATCCCGAACAACAGCCGGCCTTGTTCCGCCGACTGAATTTGCTCGGCCACCAGGGCAAGTCCTCCGAGAACCACGAGACCGGCCAGCGAGACGGCCACGCGGGTGCGGTACGTGTTCCGATGTCGCGCGGCGGCGGCCAGTTCTCGATCTACTACAGGCAGAGAAGTCACTGAAACTTTCGACAATCTGGCTCCGGCTCCGTCACAAATGAAATGTCTTTTCGGCACCTCATGAACCCATTGTCAAAACAGTTGGGGGGGGGGCGGCATGCAAAACAGCGAGGAGATCCCGGCATGATCCATTCCCCTCTCCTCGGCCCCCAAGGCGTCATCTCCCATCGTAGAGCACGACTTCATCCACCAGGAAGTCCAGTTCCTCCTGACCTGCAGGCGTGAGGAAGAAGAACAGGTCATCGACTTTGTTTCCGGCTGCGAACGTTCCAGGGCTTCCGTCGTTGCGCCTCGAATCGCGGGAGAAATCCAGATAGAGCGTCGTCCACGTTCCCTCTTTCAGATCGGCCAGGCGAATGTGGCGATTGTCCTGGACCGTGGCATCGAAGATTTGCACCGTCAACGCCGCGCGGCCTTTGAGGTGGTAGCGAAATCGCAGCCGCGTCCTCTCACCCACGGGACGCGGCGGTTCGATCTGCAAGCGAAGCCATTTCTCCCGGCCCGCCGCCCGCGGAATTGCTTTGGCGACGCGCCAGTACGAGTCAGGCGGCAGATCCTTTTCGGCCAGTTCAAATTCCCCCGGCCAATACTTCTCCTTCGGTCCGGTGTCGAACGCGGCCAGGTAGAGGACACGATTGGGAAACAGTTCCCTTTCCGGCGGCAACGCCGGGTCGCCAGCGAAGAAAATCACGTCATCGATGAACAACTCATAGCGGGAGGCGTCGCTCGGTTTGCCGGCGAAGATTTTGAAATCGTCCATCCGCTCGCCCTCGCCGAACGGCTCGGCGCTGCCGTCGTTTCGCCGCGCATCGCGCGTGAAATTCAGCGTCAGCTCGGACCATTTCCCTTCGGCCAGTCCGGTGCCCCGGATGTGCTGGTTGTCCTCGCGAGTGAGGCTGAAATATTGGAACGTGGCTTCTGTCGCGCCGCGCAAATAGTACCGCAGGAAAAGCTGATTGACCTTGCCCATCCGCGGGCCGGGGACCGGATTGATTCCGGTCATAACCCCGCTGAAGTCTTGATACGGCCGGGCGCCGACGCCAAGGGCGGTGGCATTGCCGGGATATTTCGGGATGTGGTTCGTCTCGACGGGACCGAACCAGCCGTAATCCGGCGTCCGGCCCTCGAAGTCGCAAGCGGCCCAGATGCGGTGCGGGAAATGGGCAGGCGGCCGTGATTCCGCTCTGGCCTGGCCGCGCTGGGCGGGCGATTCCGCGGCGGGGAGGTTCCAGGGGAAGGCAAGAATCGGCAGGAGAAGTCTGAGCGCGAGCACAATCCGAACTATCCCGTGCCTGTCGGAGCGACCTACTGCGTCATGTCTTCCATCAACGCCAGCGCGGTGCCTTCGCTGATTTCGCGCACGCCAAAGTTGCGCGCGACTTTGGAGGAGCCCTGCCCGATCAGATCCGACGACGAGGCCTGGCCGATGACCTTGGCGTCCTTCAATCGAATTGCCGTCGCTTGAATGTCAGGCACGGCGAAAGTTCTGTCGCCGGACGCCGTCGGGACAGTGATCTGGCGTGAAGAAATCAGGATTTCCAAAACGGCATCGGCATTTTTTGTGAGCGCTTCACGATCTTTCCTCGCCTGCTCACCTTCCGTCGGCACGCTGAAGTTCGTCAAGGGTCTGTCGCCGATCAAATGAGCGGCGACGCGCTGATCCACCAAGGTCACACCCGCCATGCGCAAGGGCCGGCCAAAAAGCCGTTCGACATCGCGGACGGTCTGTTTGTCCGCCAGGGAGGCCTCCTTACGTTCCCGGACTCGATAGGTGTTACTGCTGGTGGCCTTCTCGGTTTGCCCCGAAACGGCTCCCGGTTCCGACGCCGAGTCCGTCAGCGCTTTCTTGAGATCTCCGGCCACGATCGCTCCGGCCGGGTCCGGCGTTTTGGCGGCACCGGCTGGAGAAGACGCGGCGCCCGCCGCGGTGCGCTTGTCCACATGTCCGCGCGAGGTTTCGGTTTGCTCGCGGCGCGCGGAGAGCTTCAGGCCAGCCTCCTCGTCCACCAACTCGCGGTTGACATAGATCGCCAGGCGCGGGCTGCCCATCTTGGCGTAGGCCTCCTTGAATCGGTTGATGATGGTTTGCGCCTGCTCCGGGGACACCAGATAAGGCCGCTCCGGGCTGAATTTGTGCTCATACACGTACTGTTCCCGAGCTGTAACTGGCGGCGCTGATGAGGCGGTGACCACGGGGGGAGGTGGCGGAGGAGTGGGGGAGACCGTCTTGGGCGGCTGCTTCTGGGCCAGGATCGAAACGGTCTCTGCAAAGGCAATGATGGCGGCAAGAGTTTTCTTTTTCATGTCGATGGTGGAATTTACGTGAGTTTTTCGTGCTGCGGTGCGGGAGCCTCAGCCGTGTCTATTCATTGAAAGGTCAATCGCCCTCACCCTCTCCCCCAGGAGAGGGAACCGCTCTTTCCCGCTCTGGGAAACGGTCCCTAAACAGTGATGAGTCCACGGGCGTCCAAACCCACTCCCTCTCCCTGGGGGAGAGGGCCGGGGTGAGGGCGGGCTTTTCATCGCACTGAATAGTTACGCCTCAGGCGAGCCTGGATGCCGTGCGAACCCTGTTGTTCACCGCGCCTGGCGGACGCGGATGGTATATTTGCGCGCTTTGTCGTTCATGGAAGTAAACCGAGCGCTCTCCTGGCCGTTCTCGGTCAGAATGAGCGTTTCCCAAGGAGTGGAATCCACCGGGAAGCCTTGTTCGTCTTTGAACTCACAATTGATCTGGACCTGGATGCGGCGATTCTCGCGATTGCGGACGTTGGCCGCGACCTCGAGGCGTCCGTCGTCCAGTTTTCGTTCCTGGATTCCCGAACAGGTCACGGACCGTTGCGCGCGGGAATCCATCAGGACGAAGGGCGCTTTGTTTTCCAAATCGTATTTGGTGGTGTTGAGAGGCGGTTTGGCGCCGCCCGTGGCGCACGCCGCAAGCAAAGTTGCGCCCAGGGCGCAGGCAATCAAGGAAGCAAGATGTGTCTTCATAAGTTCTTGGTCGTGGGAGATCGGTCGCTGACGAACACCACCGTGTCCCGAGTCTCGACCACGTTGATCGTGATCGTTTTGGTCAGTGCGGCGATGGGTTGCTGTTGTTCATTCAAGAATTCGACGACGGCCGTGTGCTGACCTGGAGGCAACTGCACGGCGGCAAAGCTCAGATATTGCGGAAGGTTGTCCCAGGCGCGCGTGTCGGCGGCGGGCGTGGTGGCGGCCGAAACGATTTTGCTGAGAAGCCCGGCCGCGATCAGTCCCAGCCCGACGTCCTGACTGCGCCGATTGCTCGCCGCCACCACGCCGCCGATCAGCGCCACGTCGCCGACCGTATCGGTCGCGGCCTTGAACACGGCTTTGTTCTCCAGCACATAATCCATGATCCGCCCGCCGCGCGTCGTGGCTTGAAAATTGAGGTCGTCGCACGCGCCGGCGGCGGTGACTTGATCTCCGGTCTTGATTCTGGCGGAGCGAACGGCGGATTGCACCGTGCGCGCGCGGAGCTGTTCGCGGTACTCGCCCGTGGCGTACTTGCTCGGTCCAGTGCCGAATTCCAAGAAGAAGAGCGTGTTCGCATTGGCATTGTAGGGCGAGGGTTTGACCGCCTTGCTTAAGGCTTCGGCGCGCTTGAATGCATCCGAGCCGTCGCCGGATAACTTCACGGTTGCGAACCCGTCCAGGTAATCGAGCAGCATGTAATCGCCGGCGTATTCTTTGCTCTCGGTGTCGCTGTCCTGGAATTGCGCGTTGCGGAAGCAGGCGCGGGCATTGTCCGGCTCCCCGTCCATCCAGTAAAGAATGCCGCGATAGAAATAAGCCATGGCCCGTTCGTACGGTTCGCCCCGGAAGGTCTTTCGCGCTTCTTCGGAAAAATAACCGCGCGACTTTTTGGCCTCTTTGTCACCGGCGCTGATCGATCCGATGGTGAGCAACGCGTCGTCGAACAGCGCTTTCGCTTCGTTGAATTGCCCGCGCCGCAAGGCTTCCAGAGCCGTGCGATATTGCCAGAGCACTTTGTCTTTGGCCGGGCCTTGCGCAATCGCCGTGCGGCCGTCCACGATCGGATCACCGGTGCGGACCCAGGAAGGCGTTTTCCCGGGGCTGGCGCAACCAGCTACGAACAGCGTGAGGAAAAGGCTTAAAGCGTTCAGGATGTCGGGAGCGCGGCGTTCACGCCGCTTCAGCGCCCAATGCGGCAGCCGTGTCGAACCCCGGAGCGGGCTAAACGCCGCGCTCCGTTTCAAGGGTTCAAAGCGCGAATGGCTTTGGAGAATCCTCTGCCCAGGGAAGAGCGTCGGGGTAGGAAGGGAGGTCGCGGGGGTTGGCATCATGGCTCCGGGCTTGCGAGACGCCTCGAAACTTTCGCGGCTGGAGAAGTGGTCGCGATCACCGGTACGCGGCGTCTTCCAGGCCTTGTTTCTTAATCTCGGCCGAGTCCTCCCAAACGATCTCCGTGGTGCGCACATCCACGAGCTGAAAGGTGTAAAGGATATAGTCGCTGACCCCCTTGCTGGTGCGCGTGGTCAAACTCCCGAGTTTGCCCGTGAGCAGAAAATCTGCGCCACTGAATTGAGCCGCCGGTTGGCCGGCGTTGCTGGTCACAGCTCCGGATTCCTTCAGGTCGCGCTCGCGTTCCAGGGCCTGCATGATCCTTTGCGGGCTCCCATCCGGACTGGCGGCACGGGCCAAAAACCGCACTTTGCCGGTCGCCTTCGCATTGAGTTGGGCTCGGATACGATCGAGGAAAAGGTCGCGGTTGATTGGGAAGCGAGTGTTGTTTTCGACCGGGAGCAGATAAACTCTGGGCGTACCCTGGGCTTTCACAATCTGGTCGATGCTCAGAATCTTCCGGGCCATCTGATCCGTCACCGACACCAAATCTTGCGACTCGACTCCCGTGCCGGCGACAAAACCTCGTTCATCGCCCTTCATTTCCGTGACGGGAACGCCGGATGGGTTTTTGACGCCGGTCGAAGCGCAGCCCAAGAACAGGCTGCAGAGGATCGTGGCTGAACAAAACCGAACGGACGAATGCAACAGGCTTTTCATATTCAGGGATTGTAGAGGTTGTGGAAACTCAGCGTGGGAACACGCGTCAAAGAGTTCAACGCCCAAACAGCGCGTTGGCGCTGCTCATGGGACTGGGAGCGGCGTAAGAAGGAGGGTTGAGCATGACGGGCGGCGGCGGCGCAACGGTCGTTTGCGAGGGGCCGGTGGCCGGAACAGTTTGGGG